>Ga0105240_10004146_pt1 | contig 22202 bp, 21 predicted proteins | sample KBSC54metaG_FD_80426 | JGI IMG/M metagenome (GOLD analysis project Ga0105240, IMG submission 80426) | Corn rhizosphere microbial communities from Kellogg Biological Station, Michigan, USA - KBS C5-4 metaG | ecosystem: Host-associated > Plants > Roots > Rhizosphere > Soil | place: Michigan, USA... | reverse complement strand
TAAAAAAATGGAACTATGAGATATACAATCTTTGCCTTTATATTGGCATTAACATTATCTGCTGGCGGCGCAAAAGCAGCCGAAGGCCCTTCCAGGTCCGGCTTCGTCGCAGTCGACGGCCCCTCGATACCCAACTTCAAAGGTATGGAACATTTCCTGGAAAAATTTCCCCAGGCAACAGACGTGAATTGTAAGACGAAGGGACAATTTACAGAAGTGAATTTCATCTGGAACGGCCTCAGACTACAGGCCTTCTACAATATGGCCGGAGATCCCGTCGCAACCAGCCGCTTCATCACCATCGATAACCTCCCGGTCCCGGCGCTGATGAACCTTAAAAAAGACTACTCCTCATACGTGGTGACCGAAGCAGTCGAATTTGACGGAATAGAAGATGGACTTTGTTACTATGTCACCGTCACAGGTCCGAAAAATACTTACCTGCTGCATGTTTCTACAAGCGGCACAATCAGTGTGTTTAAGAAAATGAAACAGTAAACGTACCCCATCAACCGGCGCGGATCCCCGCGCCGGTTACTTACTATCTCGCTTCGAAACCGCCTCCTCATCTTCCGCCTCAGCCGGCCTCTTCTTTCCCAACACATCGATCCTGACCTTCGTCAATCCACGACCGGCATATCCGAGCCGCTCAGCCGCACCCCGGCTAAGATCGATCAACCGCTTGTTTTTCGGATGCATTTTGTCATTGATACGCACGATCACCGACCTCCCGTTGTGCAGATTCGTCACCCGCACCCAGGTATGCATCGGCAGCGTATTGCTCGCACCCGTCAGCTTCGACTGTGAGAAGATCTCGTCGGTGTACGTCTTACGGCCTTCGAACTTGTTGGCATAATAACTCGCAACCCCATACTGTACTTTCGTGGCTGCTGTCTTGTGATGACCTTTGCTATGTGAGGAGGAATTACGGGAAGGCTTCTGCTCGCGGCCAAGCACCGCTACAGGTAGTAACAGATAGGCAAGAACTCCCGTTCTGATTTTTTTAGACATGGGATTTGGATTTGAAAAGGACGGCCACAGGCCGGCCGGCCGAAAGGCCCATCATAGGCCCTGCCAGGCGCTTCAGCGCGGTACCAGACAGCGAGTTTCCAATCACAAGATAACCAAAATATCAAATTATCGGCTTATTCGCAAAGTATCTATTCCTCAGCAGCTTGTCCTCGCTATATATATCGTCATAAAAAACAATATGTCCCTTCTTCGCATCTACAGTAAAATAGCGCAGATATATCGGCACTTTGGCAAAACCCCAGACCGTATGCTTCTCCTGACGCTTGATCCAGGCCTTCAGCGTATCGGGATGATATTTCAGCGTGTCGTTCCGGATCAGAAAATCCGACAACTTCCTCCACTGCTGCACCCGCACACAACCATGACTCAACGCCCTGAATTTATTATCGAACATCCATCGGCCATTAGTATCATGCAGATATACATCATACTTATTCCTAAAGTTAAACTTCATCACCCCAAGGGAATTGTCATCCCCCTGCCGCTGCTTTAGTTGATAAGGAAAATTATTCTTATTCAGCCGCCTCCAGTTGATCGTCAGCGGGTCCCTGACGCTGTCCCTCGAATCGACGACCATCAGGTTCTGCTTCCGCAGATAATCGACATTGTTCTTGATAGCCGGCAGCATCTCCTTCATGATGATGCTCATCGGCACCGTCCACTGGGGATAGGTCACAAAATTGGAGATCTCACTGGTCAGCTCGGGCGTCCGCGTCTTCGGCGCTCCCACGATAACCTTCGACTCCAGGACCACCGTATCCGAGTCGATCACCTGCATGGAGAAAGAAGGCAGGTTCACCCATACATAGGTCTTCGGCAGGCTGTCCGGCAGCAGCTTGTACCTGTCCATGGTTATCGCTATACGTTTGAATTTCTCCCAGTCCGAGTTATTCATCATCGAGACCGTCTCGGAGTTGGGCCTTCCCGTCACCCTCAGCTTGTTGTTCGTCTGATAATTCCGTATCGCCAGCGCCAGTTTAGCCGTATCCGCCGCCGTCATAGCCGAGTCCACATAACCGGACTCCCGGAGCCGCGCCACCAGCGAATTGTTGAAAACCGCCGAATCCTTATAAGGATACTCCAGCCATGTCAATGGCCTGAAATGAGCATTACCCAGCCAGTCCTTCAGATAGGCCTTCAATGAATCATACCTGAAATACTTCGGCTCCAGTTGCTGCAAAGCGCCCGCTACTTCCCTCGTTCCCAAAACACCGGCAAGCGTTTGTGTATACACGGAATCCGACAGTACCGAGTCCTTTCTCAGCGTCACACTATCGTAGTCCAGCCTCCCCTGCTTCAGATGCTTTACCAGCATAAAAAAGGCATCCGTCAGCATCAGGTCAGCCCGCGTCCAAAGCGCTTCATTTTTCCGGGCCAGCGTATCCTCCCGCACCACACGGTGTATAAAAGCGAGCGTAGCATAATGATAGTCGGACGGGAACAAACCATAGTATTTACAGCTGTCGATAAAAGCAAAAAGACTATCCGCTACCGGCTTCCAGCTCCTCTTGCTGCTCCAAATGGCCGTATAGCCGTTGCTGTCGTACACATTGCTGACCAGTTTCCGGTACAGCAGGGTCGTGGAATCCACCAGCCTGTCCCCATTGCCGGCTGCGTATTCAAGCATGCTCTTCAGGTCGGTCCCGACGTGCTCACCCGCCGGCACAGACACAACCTTCCCGTCATCCTTCACTTCCTTGCGGGGTTGACCATGACAGGAAAATAAGAACACCGATAACGCGACAGGGAAAAATAGCAGGACGAAACGCTTAGGGAGATTCATATATGTCTCAATATAATATAACAACCTTAGATTTCCAATTGTCAGCCCCAAACCCTCTTTACACCCTGTTCCAAAAGCAAAAGATCGGCCAGCACGATGGCCGTCATCGCCTCCAGGATCACAGGCGCGCGCAGCGCCACGCAAAGATCATGACGCCCCCTGACAGCGAATATCTCCTGCTCACCCGTCTCCCAGTTCAGCGTCTTCTGCTCTTTCGGAGTGGATGATGTAGGCTTTATCGCTATCCGGTATACCAGCTCGTTGCCATTGGTGATCCCACCTACTACCCCACCCGCATGATTTGTCCTCGTATGCCCTTCCATATCCTCGATAGCATCATTATGCTGACTGCCAAACATCCTCGCCGCCGCAAAACCGGTCCCGAATTCCACACCCCGGACCGCCGGGATCGCAAAGGCCGCATGACTGAGCAGCGACTCGACGGAATCCCAAAAAGGCTCGCCCAACCCTGTCGGCAATCCGCTGACGCGACATTCCACGATACCACCAATGGAATCCTTTGCCTCGATAGCTTTCTGCAGCCCCTTGTCCAGATCCACTTCTCCGCCTATCTCCAAAATGGAAGAGCTTATGACGACATCTCCCAATATCTTCCTGGCAATAACCCCTGCAGCCACAATTCCCACGGTCAACCGCGCAGAAAAAGATCCCCCGCCCCGGTAGTCCTCAAAACCCCCAAACTTCTTGTGTGCCACGAAATCTGCGTGGCCTGGCCTCGGCACCGCCCGCTGCTTCTCATAGTCCCCGCTCCGGGTATTATTGTTTTCGAACAGGATTGTGACCGGAGCCCCCGTGGAATGTCCGTTGAACAATCCACTTTTAAATATGGGCAGGTCGTCTTCCTTTCGCGGCGTCGTCCCCTTCTGCATTCCTCCCTTACGGCGCTCCAGGTCGGGCAAAAAATCTTCCAGGACCAGCGGGAGGCCCGCCGGACACCCGTCGATATTCACCCCCACGCTCTCGCCATGGGATTCCCCGAAAATATTCACGCGGAAAATTCGGCCTATACTGTTCATAGCTGTCCTCCCAATAATTTCAGATCGTCATAAAAATCAGGATACGACTTATTGATGGCCTCTGCCTCATCGATCGTCACCGGCCCGTCAGCCCTCAGGGCGCCGACCGCACACGCCATCGCGATCCGGTGATCATGACGGCTATGGACAGCCGCCCCACGCAGAGGACCGCCGTGTACCAGCATCCTGTCCCCGTCCAGATCGATAGTCAATCCCATCTTGCCAAACTCATCCTGCAGGGTCAGCCCCCGGTTGCTCTCCTTATGCGCCAGCCTGCTCACACCCCTGATAACCGTTACCCCCTCACAATACGCCGCCAGCGCCACCAGCGGCGGGAAAAGATCCGGACAATCCGTCGCGTCGAATTCAAATGCCTTCAGCGCCGCCGGACCGATCACCATACCGTCATTCTTTATCTCCATTCTCGCCCCACTGGCCTTCAAAGCCCGTAATATCGCCTTGTCCGCCTGCGTGCTGCGCTCGTCCAATCCCTTTACAGTTATCGGCCCCGCTACCGCTCCCGCCACCAGCAAAAAGGCGCCCCCGCTCCAGTCCCCTTCGACCGTATAGTCCACAACACCAGGAGCCGGGCCGCTTCCGGCAAAATAGAACTCCTCATAATTCCTGTTCTCCACTTCCCACCCGAACGCAGACATGACGTTCAACGTAAGATCGATATATGGCTTGCTCTTCAGGTTATTCACCCTGATCCCCACTCCGCGGGCCCCCGCCGCCGCATAAGCGAACAACAGCCCCGTCAAAAACTGAGAACTGAGCGACCCGTCGATCGTAATAGTCGCGGGCTTCAACGGCCCCTGTATCTCCAACGGCAGCTTACCCCCATTGGAAACAACCCTTATCCCCAACTCCGGAAATACTTCGTCAAAAAAATCCATCGGCCGGGTCACCAGACTGCCTTCACCCCTGACCTTTATCGTCTCTCCACTCAAACCCATAATAGGAGCAAACATTCTCAGGCCGAGCCCGCTCTCCCCGCAGTTAACCTCCAGGCCCTTCCCCGCCTTCACGCCACTGCTCTTCACCCTCAACGAGTCAGATCCCACCACTACTTCAGCCCCCAGATCTTTGATCACTCCCAGCGCCGCCTTATCATCATTACTATGTCCCGGATGCCGGACCACCGTCTCTCCAACATGCAGCAGCGCAGCAGCGCACGCTCTCTGCATGCTACTCTTCGAAGCCGGCGCCAATATTTCTCCTTTTAAATTCGATGGTTTTATAGTTACCCGCATATTACCGCGCAGTTATTATTGATTGCAACAATTTATCCAGCTCATTTATCGGTATCAGCTTGACGATACCCTGCCCGACCTTATTCAGCAAAATATAGTTCATCGAATCCTTCACCTTCTTCTTGTCCATCCTCAGCACCGCCATCACGTCCTTCGGATCGAACTCCGCCAGCGTCGGTAACCCGTACTTCTTCAGCACACTCATCACCCGGTCGGTTTCCTTAAATGACGTAAACTCCTCCGAGATCATACAGGCCGCCACCATCCCGATGGAAATAGCCTGCCCGTGCGACAGCTCATAGAGATTCTCGATCGCATGCCCCAGCGTATGCCCGAAATTCAGCAGCCGCCGTTCGCCATGCTCGAACTCATCCTTTTCAACTACCGCCGATTTAATAGCCGCATTGCGGCGAATTAGCCTCGCCAGCGCAGCCTTATCTTTCTGATAGGTCGTCAGTCTATTCTTTTCCAGTTCTCTGAACATAGCTGCATCTTTAATTGCAGCATGTTTAATTATCTCCGCAAAACCATTCACCCATTCGTCCTTCGGCAAGGTCTTCAGCAGACTATAGTCGTAAAGCAGGAATCCCGGCTGACGGATCGTGCCGACCAAATTCTTGTACAACCCGACGTCTATTCCGTTCTTCCCTCCGATAGAGGCATCCACCATCGCCAGTATCGATGTCGGTACGAAACCAAATGCGACGCCGCGCATATAGATAGCCGCTACATAACCCGTAATATCAGTCACGACGCCGCCGCCCACGCCCACCAGAAATGTCTTTCGGTCGGCTCCAAATTCGATCAGCTGTTCGATGATCGAATCCACAGTCGCCTGCACCTTGAAGGTCTCTCCGGCGCTGATGACGATCGTATTCCACCCCCCAAATCTTTTTTGATGACTGCTGAATATATGCTCGTCGGTAATGACTACCGCATTGGACTTGTCGACCAGCTTCTCCAGATAGGAAAAATCCGCATCCAGATAATAAGTAGTCGTCTTGCCGGAAAATTTGTACTGCAGCTTATTCATACTAGGGACTCTTTGAATTTTTCGAATATCTCCAACTCATTCTCCAGCGTCTTCGTCCTGTGATACTCCTCCTGTTTCCCGATATACTCTACCACCTGCTTTACCCCGCTGGGACTCACCGATGCGGCCCAGAAATCATCCTCCCATTCCAGGTCACCCGTCAGGGTCAGTAGCTTGCTTTCATTGATCCATGCCGCAGCAGAACCCCGGATGCTTTTCATCACCTGGAGCAGGTTTTGGGAAGCCAGCAGCTGCACAAGACAATGCACATGATCTTCCACCCCATTCATCGCTACGATACGGATCCCCTTCTCCTCCCACTCCTTCTGTAAATGTGGAAACAATACCCTCCTCACCGGCTTGCTCAACAGAGATTCCCGCCGGCGAACAGACCAGATCACATGGACAAAGAGATAGACCATGTGGTGTTCTAGCTATTCATGATCTTGTTCTGGTGGTTGATGGACTCCATATGCACCGCGTCATAATACTTGGTGATGAATTCTTTGGAAAGGTTGAGCTTGTCACCCTTCGCAAAAGCCTTTTCAAGAATGGAATTCCAGCGGTTGGTCTGAAGGATCGTGATATTGTTGTCCTTCTTGTACTTCCCGATCTGGTCGGCGATCTTCATCCGCTGACCCAGCAGCTGGATCAGCTCGTCGTCGATATGGTTGATCTGCTCCCGCAACTTGTCGAGCGCGTCGATAAAGGCCTTTTCCGTTGTCGTTTCATGCCGCCACTTGATGCTGTCCAGCAGCTCAGCCAGACGCTCGGGAGTTATCTGTTGTTTGGCGTCGCTCCAGGCTTTGTCGGGATCGATATGCGTCTCGATGATCAGACCGTCCATGTCCAGATCGATCGCCTTCTGCGCAACGTCCAGCAGGATATCGCGGCGACCGCTGATATGCGAAGGATCATTGATCATCATCAGCCCCGGCGTACGACGCTTCATTTCTATCGCCAGATGCCACATCGGCGCATTCCGGTATTCCGTATTGCCATAGCTGCTGAAACCGCGGTGGATCAGGCCTATCTGGCTGATACCTGCCTTGGCTACCCTTTCCACGGCGCCCGTCCACAGCTCGATATCAGGATTTATCGGGTTCTTGATCAGCACCGGCACATCCGCGCCGCGCAGCGCGTCGGCCACTTCCTGCACACTGAATGGGTTTACCGTCGTACGGGCCCCGATCCAGAGCACGTCTACGTCAAAATGCAGCGCGTCTTCCACTTGTTTGGCGGTAGCAACCTCCACAGCCACGGGCAGACCCGTCAGCTTTTTCGCCTGCTGCAGCCAGGGCAACCCCTTCGTTCCAATGCCCTCAAAACTGCCGGGACGGGTACGAGGCTTCCAGATACCGGCACGGACGATGTCTACTTTACCCGTCTTTGCCAGACGGACCACAGTCTCCACGGTCTGTTCCTCGGTCTCCGCACTACACGGACCGGATATAATTAAGGGGCGTTTGTTCCAGGCTGCCTGGACAACTTCCTTCGCACTTTTTGCTGCTGTTGCTTCCATAACAAGTGAAATTTATATATTTATTATCTCGAATTAGCGTCGTTCATCCGGATCCTCCGGCCCTTGTAATTCTTCCCGTCGATCGCCCTGATCATCTGCGGCGCCGACCTCCGGTCGATCTCGATCCAGCTGTTCATCTCCTTCATATCTATCCGGCCCAGCACCTCCTTTCGCAGATCGCTCATATCGAGTATGAACTGCAGGAAACTGGCCTTATAAAATCCGTCCTTCGTACCAAGGTTGACAAATAGCTTCGTCATCTCTCCGCTGCTGTTGCCGTTGCCGTTGAACTCCCTTGCTCCGCGACCACGGCCACCCTCGTCCACACGGTTGAAATTCCGCTCCCTGGGACCCTTGTCCCGCGCCGTCTCCCGGCTGCGCTCCCGCACGTTCAGGTCTTCCGCATTCTCATAGTACTTCAGGAACCGGTCGAACTCCATCGCCGCAACCCTCTTCAGCACTTCCTCCTTGGTCACCTCGGCAAACTTCTCCGCCAGCATCGGAACATAGGTCTCATAGTCCCCGTGGCTGATATCGGTCTGCAACAGCTTGTCCATGAAGCTGAAGAACTGTTTTCTGCACACGTCCTTCCCGCTCGGGATCTCCATCTTATGGAACTGGTTCTGAACGATCCGCTCTATCTGCCTCAGCTTGCCGATCTCCCGGCTGTGCACGATAGAAAGCGCTATCCCCGTGCTGCCCGCCCTTCCCGTACGACCGCTGCGGTGCGTATACACTTCCACGTCATCCGGCAGTTCGTAGTTGATAACGTGCGTTATCTCCTTTACGTCGATACCCCGGGCCGCCACATCCGTAGCGATCAGCAGCTGCAGCGTCTTCTCCCTGAACTCTCCCATTACCTTGTCCCGCTGCTGCTGCGTCAGGTCGCCATGCAGGGCGTCAATATCATATCCTTCACGGGTCAGCTTCTCGGCGATGTTCTGCGCGTCTATCTTCGTACGGGTAAAAATGATCCCATAGATACCGGGATTGAAGTCGATGATCCGCTTAAGCGTTTCATAGCGCTGATGGGCCGACGTCACGTAGTACTGGTGATCGATATTCTTGTTCGCCGTATTCACCTTCCCGACAGTGATCTCCATCGGACTCTGCATATACTTCTTGCTCACGCGGCGTATCTCCGGCGGCATCGTCGCACTGAACAGCCAGGTCGCATCCCGCTTCGGCGTATTCTGCAAAATGAACTCTATATCGTCCTGGAAGCCCATGTTCAGCATCTCATCCGCCTCATCCAGCACCACATAGCTGATCTGGTCCAGGTTGATCGCCTTCCGCTCGATCAGGTCGATCAGCCGACCCGGCGTAGCCACCACGATCTGTACCCCCCTCCTCAGATCCCTTATCTGCAACCCGATAGACGTTCCGCCATAAACAGCCAGAACCTGCATCCCGGGTATGAATTTCTTGAATAGCTCCACCTCGTTGACGATCTGCATACACAATTCCCGTGTAGGACATACCACCAACGCCTGCGGATGTTTTTCAGCTGCATCCACCAGTTGCAGCAGCGGCAGGCCAAAAGCCGCAGTCTTCCCCGTACCGGTCTGTGCCAGACCTACAAGGTCCTTCGTGCCGCTTAATAATACAGGAATAGCTTGCTCCTGTATGGGTGTCGGCTGTTTAAACCCCAGCGCGTCTGTAGCCTGTACTAATCTGGGGTCTAGTCCTAACCCTTCAAATGTCGTCATATAGTGTTGAAATTTGCCGCAAAGGTACGCTATTTATCCCTCAGCTACCCATTTTTGTTAACATACAACTATTTGATAATCCGTCTGATCCTATTCGCATTTTCCATTAATTCCCTCAAATAATCCGCGTTTTCCTTTTCCAGACAGGCCTTGAACTTCCGCAGCTGGCTGATGTGCTCGTTCAGCACGTCCAGCACATTCTCCCTGTTCTGCATAAAGATGGGCAGCCACATGGCCGGACTGCTCTTCGCCAGCCTCACCGTACTCTCAAAACCACCACCCGCCAGTTCAAAGATCGCGCTCTCCTCCTTCTCCTTCTCCAGCACCGTATTCGCCAGCGCAAAAGACGTAATATGTGAGATATGGCTGATATATGCCGCGTGCATATCATGACTGTCGGCGTCCATATACACCAAATGCATCCCCATATCCCTGTACAATCCCTCAACTATATCCACAGCGTCCGGGGCGCTTTTTTCCCTTTCGCAGATCACACAGCTGCGACCCGCAAACGCATTGTGTACCGCAGCCTCCGGCCCGCTGTATTCCGTTCCCCACATGGGATGCGCCGCCACGAAGCGGCTCCGCATCGGATGATCCGCAAGGCTCTCGCAGAGCGCGTGCTTGGTCGACCCCGCATCGGTTACCACCTGCCGGTCCGTCACCAGATCCATGATGGTTTGCATCATCGGCACCGTGACATCCACCGGGATGGCGACATAGATCAGGTCGCTCTTCTTCACTGCCTCTTCCAGCGGAAGGGCCTCGTCGATCAACCCCAGCTCCAAAGCCCTGTCCAGGCTCGCCTTCGTCCGGCTAACCCCGATGACGTTCTTTACCAACCCCTTATCCTTTAGCGCCAGGCTGAAGCTGCCGCTGATCAGCCCCACCCCGACGATCGTAATTGAATCAAACATTGCCAGCAGTTTTTATCCTGTCAATACTTTCCTGTAACTTCTCTTTTGTACTGCACAAACTCACCCGGACATAACCATCTCCCGCAGGCCCGAATATCCCTCCCGGCGTTATAAACACCCCGGTCCCGTATAGCGCGGCGTCACTCAGGGCATACCCATCCTTGTATCTACCCGGGATCTTCGCCCAGACGAACAACCCCACCTGCTCACGGCTGAATTCGCAATTCAGCAGCTCCAGCAGCCCGAACACCTTCGTCCTGCGCTCCCGGTAGACCGCATTGACGCCGTCATACCAGTCTTTCCCCAGTGACAGAGCCTTCGCCGCCGCCAACTGCACCGGAAGGAACATCCCACTGTCCATATTGCTCTTGAACCGTAACACCTCGTCGATCCTTCCCTTCGCTCCCGACAAAGAACCCACCCGCCATCCGGCCATATTCTGCGACTTGCTCAGCGAGTTCAGCTCGATCACCACCTCCTTCGCCCCTGGCACGGAAAGCAGACTCATCGGATGCTCGTTCAGGATAAAACTATATGGGTTGTCATGACAGATCAGTATACCGTGCTTCTTCCCGAACGCTACCAGCCGCTCAAAAAGCCCCTTGTCAGGCAGCTGCCCCGTCGGCATATGCGGATAGTTCACCCACATCAGTTTGATGCTGCCATGACGCCGAACTACTTCGTCCAACTCCTCAAAATTAGGATGCCAGCCTCCGGCCTCGGTCAGACCATACTCCACGCATTCCCCACCGGCCAGTTTCACCGCACTGCGATAGGTCGGATAGCCCGGATTCGGCACCAGCGCCCCGTCTCCATCATTCAGATAGGTCATACAGATATGCATGATCCCTTCCTTCGAGCCTATCAGCGGCAATATTTCCGTGTCGGGATTCAGCTCTACCCCATACCACTGGCGGTACCAGGCGGCAATGGCGCCACGCAGGGCCGGTGACCCCTTGTAAGACTGATAGCCATGCACGTTAGGCTTCGCGCTTTCCTCCTGCAATACCCGGATCACGTCCGGATGCGGCGGCAGGTCGGGGCTGCCGATACCCAGATTGATCACGTTCTTTCCCTGCTTGTTCAACTCGTCTATCTCCCTCAGCTTCTGCGAGAAATAATATTCCCCGATACCATCCAGTCTTCTGGCCGTTTTCATGTATGTTATTTTATACTGTTCTTCCTTTTCTGTAAACACCGTATATCTTCAGCTCCGCGGTTATCGGATGTATCGCTTCTATCACCCGGTGGAACTGCCCGATGTCCTCAAATTCCATATCCGCGTGAAACGAATATTCCCACTCGCTGCCCGGTATAGGAAAGGACTGCAGCTTGCTCAGGTTGATCCCCCCTTCCGCGATCCGGGTCAGGACCCTCGCCAGACTACCCCTCGAGTGGTCCGTATGAAAGTTCACCGACGCCTTGTTCGGCTCCTGCGGCTCCATCGCATTGTCTTCCCGCTGCAAAATGAGGAACCGCGTGTAGTTGTTCTTCATCGTATGGATGTTCGGCGCGATGGTCTCCAGCCCGAACAGGTCGGCCGCCAGCTTGCTCGCGATAGCGGCGGTATGTTTACTGCGATGCTGCTGCAGATGCTTCGCACTTAAAGCCGTATCCTCCGTTTCCACCAGCTTCCAGTTAGGATGCTTTTCCAGATAGTCGATACACTGCAGCAAAGCCATATGATGCGAATGTACTTCCCGGATATCCTCCAGCGTGACCCCCGGATTCACCAGCAGGTGCTGCCGTATCTGGAGATAGATCTCCCCCACAACCCGCAGATTGCTCTTCTGTAAAAGATTATAATTCGGTAAGATGCTGCCCGCGATGGAATTCTCGATCGCCATTACCCCGCCGTCGCTCTCCTTCCTGCTCGACGCCACCCTTATCACTTCCCTGAAGGTGGCACACGTCACGATTTCCACGTCCTTGCTGAAGAATTGCTGGGCCGCCACCTGGTGGAAACTGCCCTCATAACCCTGAATAGAAACTTTCATATTTTTCGGCGGCTTGTTCATAGCCTAAAACAAAAAAGTCCCGGCTTTTGACCGGGACTTTTTTGTTACTCTTTTTTGTTTATTTATTCGTTAACAAAAGTAATCCCGGCCTACTCGTAAAGTAGAAGTAAAAATAAAAGTAAAAAAACCGGTATGCCTTTGCAGTGATCATATTAGTTCACCAAAGATAGGGACTTCTCAATAGAAACCAAATTTATTTTCCTCTAATCCAGCCTGCTCGATATCTTCTGATCGATCAACCCAAACAGATGAAACGGCTTGTACGTCCGCCAGTTATCTAATTCCATCAATTCGATATACCGGTTCAGTTTCGCCTTCCGGAAGTCGTGCTGCGTCTGCTCCGGCATGTTCAGACAGACAACCCATCCCCCCGCATCACTCACCTCCTCATACCACTCTTCGTAGTAGTCCTTGTCCCCGCTGTGGAAATTCAGCACATTCTCCGCGATAAGAATAAACTTAGTGATCCCAAACTCGAAAAACTTATCAGTCACCTCCCGTTTGAGATTCATAATATCGTTCTCTATCGCGTCATTCCATTCCCCAAACAACTCGATCACCACATAGTGCTCGTCATAGTCCGCCATCAGCACCTTCATATACAGGGTCCTCGACCCGAAATCATCCCACTGCGGATGGATATAATAGTTATAGATGGTCTGCGAAAATTCAAATTCGGAATAGACCCTCCCGTAAAAAGGCGATCGCTCGTCCTCTTCGCTCGTATACATGTGCCGCCAGTTGTAAAAAGGTTCTATCTCGTGCATAATCCATTGATTCAAGTCGGATATAAAGATCTAATTACTCGAGCTCACAGACTCCACCGCCTTCTTGACGCTCCCCGAGCGCAGCAACAGTTCTTTCGCCTGCTCGTAATCCGTCAAACCCGTCCCCTCCATCACCATCTTCGTACCCCGGTCGATCAGCTTGCTGTTCGTCAGCTGCATATTCACCATCTTATTGTCCTCGACCCGTCCGATCCGGATCATTACCGTGGTAGAAAGCATATTCAATACCAGCTTCTGCGCCGTCCCGCTCTTCATCCTCGTACTGCCGGTCACAAACTCGGCCCCGACGACTACTTCGATAGGGAAATCAGCTTCGGCAGCTACCGGCGATCCCGGATTACAAACGATACAGCCGGTGATGATCCCCCGTTTGCGGCATTCCGAAAGTGCCCCGATCACATAGGGCGTAGTCCCGCTGGCCGCCACTCCTACCACCACATCCTTGTCCGAAACTTCATACTGCTCCAGGTCCAGCCACCCCTGCCGGGCGTCGTCCTCGGCATTCTCCACCGGCTTGCGGATCGCCGTTTCCCCCCCCGCTATGATTCCGATGATAAGATCAAAAGGCATCCCGTAGGTCGGCGGTATCTCACTCGCATCCAGTATCCCCAGTCTCCCGCTCGTGCCTGCCCCGATATAAAAAAGCCTCCCGCCCGCCAGCATCTTGTCCGTCACCGCCACTACCAGCGGCTCAATTTGAGGAATAACCTTTTCTATCGCATCAGGGACCGTCTTGTCCTCCTTGTTGATATTGGTCAATATATCCTTCACGCTCATGTGATCCAGACCATGATACGGACTTTCTTCCTCAGTGAACTTCTCGATTGCCATGCTCTATTTTTATTGTTTTTGGTGAAACTTTATGAGCCCGTCCATCGGCTTTTGCAAAATGGAACCCAGCTCAAATTCATAGGTACTGCATAAATCCTTTACTACGTCCCTGAACCCATACGCCACCCCTCCTACAAAATGAATTGGCAATTTCCAGCTTTCCCGGTACTTACACAAATGATTAAAGAAAAAATCGTTCAACCCGTCCTCGATAATGTTCTCTACCATATAATGTCCCCTGTTCTCCACAAGGAACAGCGTAAACGAAGCCAGGTACCGGTTAGGCAACGGCTGCTTGTAGACGGCGGCCAAAATCTCCTTGCCGTTCGTAGTATATTTAGCATCGAACTTATACCGCAGTTCCTCGTCAAACGTATTGTAAAGGTAATATTGTAAAACTTTCTTACCTAAATAGGCCCCGCTGCCCTCATCTCCCAGCACATAACCAAGTCCCGGACTATTTTTAACAATTTTTTTCCCGTCGAAATAACACGAGTTGCTGCCTGTCCCCAGAATACAGGCTACCCCCTTCTCAAGGCCGCATAACGCCACCGCCGCCCCCATCAGGTCATGCGTCACGTTCACTTTGGCCCCCCGGAAGATCCCCCTTATCGCCTTCTTCACGATTTTCTGGTTCTCCGGATCTTTACACCCGGTACCATAATAATAAACCTCGTCGACCTCCCACTTCTTCAATGCTGGCACCAGCTCCTGACTCATCACCCGCCCGATACCGGCCGCATCCAGAAAATAGGGGCTGATCCCCTGCGTATCCACTTTCTTTTTCTTTCCGTCATATAGCAGACACCACTCGCATTTGGTGGAGCCGCTGTCCGCGATCAATATATTCATTGGCTCGTCTTTTGTTAAATTAACCTGTAACTTTTGAGTATAGCCACCGGACCGTCTGGCCAGTTTCCGGGTGCAATTTAAATTATGATTCCTTAATTTGCAGCCTTCGCGCCACAACTACCTAAAAACGCTCGTTCGAATGAAAAAATTACAGGTCTGGCTTCCCCTGCTGTTCGCAATCGTCATGATGGTCGGGATGCTCATCGGCTTCCGCCTTCGTGGAAATATCCGCCCCACAGGGTTCTTCAAGACCCGCAAACAGACCCCCGTACAGGAAGTCATGGACCTGGTAACCACGAAATACGTCGACCCCATATCAACAGACACCCTCGGTGAGAACGCCATCGACGGCATGCTGGCCCACCTGGACCCCCACTCCCTTTATATCCCGCCCGCCGACCTTTCGGAAGTCAACGAAGATCTCCAGGGCAATTTCGAAGGCATCGGCGTCGAATTTCAGATATTCGATGATACAGTCAACGTTATGAACGTCCTGGCCGGCGGCCCCAGCGATAAAGCCGGCCTGAAGGTAGGTGACAAATTCGTAAAGGTCGACGACTCCGTCGTAGCCGGCAACGGCATCACCAACGACCGCATCCGCAAGCTCCTCCGCGGACCAGGCGCCAGCAAGGTAATGGTTACCCTCCTGCGGGCGGGCGAATCAGGCCCGGCACGGCCTTTCACGATCACCCGGGGAACCATCCCCCTGCCCTCTGTAGACGTCGCCTATATGATCAATAAGGACATCGGCTATATCCGGATCAGCAAATTCTCGGAAACAACCCACGCCGAATTTGCCCAGGCACTCATGCGGCTGCAGAGCCAGGGTCTCCAGCGACTCATCCTCGACCTGCGGGGCAACGGCGGCGGCATCCTATCGGAATCCATCGAGATCGCCGACGACTTCCTCGACGGCGACAAACTCATCGTCTATACCGTCGGCGCCCGTTCCCCCAAGGTCGAATACCGCTGCCGCCGCGAAGGCCTGTTCGAAAAAGGTAAACTGGCCCTGCTCACCGACGAAGGCACCGCCTCCGCCAGCGAGGTCCTCACCGGCGCCCTCCAGGACTGGGACCGCGCATCCATCATCGGCAGAAGGACCTTTGGAAAGGGTCTCGTGCAAGAACAGTACCAGTTGAGCAACGGCGCCGCCCTCCGCCTCACCATCGCCCGCTACTATACCCCAACAGGACGCAGTATCCAGAAACCCTACGACAAAGGACACGAAGACTACAATGAAGAGGTTATGAAACGGTTTCATGACGGGGAAGTCCTCCACGGCGACACATCCAGTCAGCACTCAGGCCCCGCCTTCAAAACCCTCGGCCCCCAAAAAAGGACCGTATTCGGCGGCGGCGGCATCACCCCCGACATTTTCGTCGGATTCGATACCAGTACCCTCTCCAAAGAGGTCACCACCCTGTATATCGACGGTACCCTCAGCAGATTCGTCTACACCTGGTATACGCAGCATATCCCCTCCTTCCAGAACTTCAAATCACCTTCCGACTTCATCAGCGGCTACCACGACGAAGACCGCCTCTGGACCGCCCTCGTCAGTTTTGCGGACAAGGACACCATCAACCTCCGGGCCATCCCCACAAAGGATAAAACAGTCCTCCAGCATCGCATCAAAGCATTGATGGCCAGACAGATATGGCGAACGGAAGGCTACTACGAGGTATCCAATGCCTACGACCCCGCAGTCGCCAGAGCCCTCGATACCGTCAAATAACACCCAAAGTCTTCGAATAAATAAAAAAGGGCTGGCGCAATGCCAGCCCTTACAACTTTCGTAATCACGCCTATCTCTCCTTATCCAGCAACTCCTTCTTCTCTATCTTATAGGAGGTGATCAGCCCCAAACCGCCGCCAATCGCGATCAGCGCAAAATATATGCTCACATTCGCACCGTTCGTACTGAATCCCCCATCTTCCCAGCGGCTGACGCTATGTCCGACCTTGTATAATACCGTATTATCCAACAAATAGGCCACGAACAACCCCAGCCCCACTCCTACCAGCAGCAACCCCCATTTCAGACTCCTGAATGGCGCCGGCCGCGGACGCTCCGGCTTGATGCTCGGATCAAGCCCCTTTTCGATCATCGACAAGTTCTCCCTGCTGCGCATATACCTCCAGCCAAATATTACTGCGCAAATCCCTAAACTCATCAAAATGAGCCACAAAAAAACCAATTGTTCTGGTCCCATATAAATTTCCTTTTATTGTAAAAAATGTACTTCACTATCTCAGACTACGGCTGAAAACCGGAGGTTACAGCCAACCGAATTTTCTTTTTTACCTTCACCCTGTAACCTAACCAAAACACCCGGCGTCCTATACCATAGTAATGCACACTGAACTCACTGATACAGAGATCATTAAAAGAATTCTGCAAGGGGATCAGGCTATATTTGCAACGCTGGTCCAACGCTATCAGCAATACGTATTTACCCTGGTCCTCCGCTTTACGGACAGCAGGGAAGACGCCGAAGAGGTCAGCCAGGACGTATTTGTAAAAGCCTACCGCTCACTCGCTGACTTCCGCGGTGATGCCAAATTCAGTACCTGGCTCTATACCGTAGTCCGCACCAGCTGTATCACGTTCCTGAGAAAGAAACGACTCGACACGACCTCGATCGACAACGAAAGGACCGCGCTCCAGCTGGAGAACAGAGAATCCGGCTTCAACGCCAACACGATCGAACAAAAGTCCAGACACGCCATGGTCAACCAGGCCATCCGCCTGCTAAGCCCCGACGATAGCCAGCTGATCACACTATTTTATAAAGGAGAACAGTCGCTGGAAGAAATAGGAAAGATCATGCGACTCGAACCCAATACCGTAAAAGTTAAGCTACACCGCGCGCGCAACCGACTGAGGGAGAAACTGGAAAAACATTTCAGTCATGAGCTCAAAGATTTATCTTAATTTTCATTACACCACCATGAATACACAGCAACCCATGGAAGATCGCCTCTGGAACTATATCGACGGAGGCTGCAGCCCCGCCGAGAAGTCGGCCATCGAAACCCTCATCGCCACCAACAGGGAATGGCAGGAGAAATACCGCGAGCTGCTCAACATCCACCAGCTGCTCAACGCATCTGAGCTGGAAGCCCCATCCATGCGCTTCACCAAAAACGTCATGGAGGAGATCAGCCGCTACCAGATAGCTCCGGCAACAAGATCGTATATCAATAAGAACGTCATCCGCGGTATCGGCGCCTTCTTCCTCACTATGATCCTCGGCCTGCTGGCCTTCGTCTTCAGCCAGATCAAATGGTCCTCCGGAAGCCAGTCTTCCAAATCTATCAAACTACCGTCGGTCAACGACATTGGCCTCGGGCAGCTGAATAAGATCGACTATTCCAAAACATTCAACAGCACCTGGGTCATCGGATTCATGCTGATCCTCGTCGTCATGAGCTGGATGCTGCTCGACATGTATCTTCAACAAAAGAAACGCGGCACCACTAATCCTTGAACTTTTTCTTCAGCTCCATCAGTTTGGCCTGAAACGCATCCGGAGTCTCGGCCGCACGCCCCCCTTTCCCCGCCGGAGCAGGCTTGCCTTTCTGTCCTCCACCCTGACCACCCGGCCGCTGACCGCTGCCGCCACCCTGACCCTTAGCCGGAGAATTTCCCTTCATCGACAGGGATATCCTCTTCCTCGCCGCATCCACCTCCAGTACAGTCACCATCACCTTCTGCTGCAGCTTGACCACCGAATTCGGATCAGACACATAAGTGTTGGAAAGCTGCGATATGTGCACCAGCCCGTCCTGCTTGACCCCGATATCCACAAACACCCCGAATGCCGTGATATTCGTGACGATACCCGGCACCGTCATGCCCTGTTTGAGATCATCCATCGTCTTGATCGTCTCCTCAAACCGGAACTCTTCGATTTGGTTACGCGGGTCCCGGCCCGGCTTCTCCAATTCCTTCAATATATCGTCGATCGTGAATTCACCCACCGACCCGGAAACATACTTCTTTCTGACGACCTTCTTCCTCAACTCCGCCTGGCTGATCAGATCGGCTACCGAACAGCTAAGGTCAGCCGCCATCGTCTCGACCACATGGTAGCTCTCCGGATGCACGGCGCTATTGTCCAGTGGATTGGCCGCCTCGCGTATCCGCAAAAACCCCGCACACTGTTCGAAGGTCTTCGGCCCCATCAGACTCACCTTCTTCAATTCATCCCGGCTCGTGAACGCCCCATTCTTCGCCCTGTACTCCACTATATTCTTCGCAAGCGTTCCACTCAACCCCGAAACATAGGTCAGAAGATGCTTGCTGGCCGTATTGAGGTCCACCCCAACGTGGTTTACACAGCTCTCGACGACCCGGTCCAGCTCTTCTTTCAGCTTGTTCTGGTTGACGTCATGCTGATACTGTCCTACCCCGATGGATTTGGCGTCGATCTTCACCAGCTCGCTCAACGGGTCCAGCAGCCTGCGGCCGATGCTTATCGAACCACGTACCGTAACGTCCTCATTCGGAAACTCCTCCCTCGCTACTTCGGAAGCCGAATATATCGAAGCCCCGCTCTCATTCACCATGAACACCGCCACATGCCTGCCAAAATCGATCCCCCGCACCAGCTGCTCGGTCTCCCGGCCAGCCGTGCCATTCCCGACACCAATGGCCTCTATATCATATTTCGTCACCAAATGCTTCAGTTCGGCTATGCTTCCCTGCGTATCGTGCTGCGGCGGATGCGGATAGATGGTACTGTTATGAAGGAAATTCCCCTGCGCATCCAGACAGACCACCTTACAGCCCGTCCTGAAACCCGGGTCCAGCGCCAGCACCCGCTTGGAACCCAGCGGCGAAGCCAGCAGCAGCTGCCTGAGATTCTCCGCAAACACCCGGATCGCCTCCTCGTCCGCCTTATTTTTACTGATAAGCCTGAACTCATTCTCGATCGAAGACTTCAGCAGCCGGTCATAGGAATCTTCCACCGCTTTCTTCACTTCACCCGACGCCGCACCCGGGCCCTTCACAAATATCCTGTCCAGGTCATCCACAGCCCCCTGCCGGTCTATCGAAAGATCCATCGTCAGATACCCTTCCTTCTCCCCCCTGCGTATCGCCAGTATCCGATGGGAAGGACTGTCCGCGAGAGACCCGCTGAACTCAAAATAATCCCGGTATTTCTGCGCCTCTTCTTCGTCTTTCTTGCTGGTGATCACCTTCGCACTCACCGACGCGGTTTCCGTATAGAGCTGCCGCACCTTATTTCTCGCCTGCTCATTCTCCGATATCCACTCGGCAATAATATCCCTCGCACCCTGCAGCGCATCTTTCTGATCCTTTACCTGCTCATTGATATACTTTGCGGCTTCCTCACCGACGTCGCCATTCCCCTGTTCGAAAAGCAACTTTGCCAGCGGCTCCAGTCCCTTCTCGATGGCAACGGTGGCCCTCGTCTTTCGTTTGGGCTTATACGGCAGATAAATATCCTCCAGCACCGTCGCGTCATAACAACCCTCGATCCGGGCCTTCAACTCGGGGCTTAGTTTACCCAGCCCCTCGATCGTCTTGATAACGGTCTCCTTCCGCTTGTCCAGCTCGGAAAAATATTTTATCTGCTCCACCACATCATTGATCTGTACTTCGTCCATATTTCCCGTGGCCTCCTTGCGGTAGCGGGCCATAAAAGGAATTGTCGCTCCTTCCGCCTGCAGACCGAAAATATTATTTACCTGCTTTACACTAAAGCTTAATTTCTCAGCAATCTTTTGAATATAGATAGGTTCCATAGTTCTGCCCCCGGTACGTTTTGTAGGGGCGGCAAATGTAGACAAAATCCTACCTTTACGCAGCACAAAATTTCCACCATGGATATCAAAAACAATATTCTCGAAACGATTGGACATACGCCGCTGATCCGCCTCAACAAGTTGACCAAAGACCTTCCCTGCTCCGTCCTTGCAAAAGTCGAATACTTTAACCCCGGAAACTCCGCCAAAGACAGAATGGCGCTGAAAATGGTCGAAGTGGCCGAAAAAGACGGCCGCCTAAAGCCCGGTGGAACGATAATCGAAGGTACCTCCGGCAATACCGGTATGGGCCTCGCCCTCGCCGCCGTCGTAAAAGGATACAAATGCATTTTCGCGACTACCGACAAACAGTCAAAGGAAAAAGTGGATATCCTCAAGGCCCTGGGGGCCGAGGTCATCGTCTGCCCCACCAACGTCGAACCGGACGACCCCAAAAGCTATTATTCCGTTTCAAAACGCCTCGCCAAAGAGATACCCAACTCCTTTTACGCCAACCAATACGACAACCTGGCCAACCGCCTCGCCCACTACGAGACCACCGGCCCGGAGATCTGGGAACAGACGGACGGGAAAATAACCCACCTCGTCGTGGCTACCGGCACCGGCGGGACGGTCACCGGCACCGCCATGTTCCTGAAGGAGAAGAACCCCGGCATCCAGGTCTGGGCAATGGACCCCTACGGCTCCCTGCTGACCAAATACTTCCGCACCGGCGAAGTCGATATGAAAGAAGTCCACCCCTATATCACCGAAGGCATCGGGGAAGACTTCGTACCGCAGAACTACGACATGAAATACGTCGACGTCTTCGAGCAGGTGACCGACAAGGACGCCGCCATCATGGCCCGCCGGATCGCCCGCGAAGAAGGGCTTTTCTGCGGCTACAGCGCCGGTACCGCCATCCAGGGCATGCTCCAGCTGAAAGACCTGCTCAAAAAAGACGACCTCGTCGTCGTCATCCTGCACGACCACGGCAGCCGCTATGTGGGTAAAATATACAACGACCAGTGGATGCTCGAACGCGGTTTCCTCGACGTGAGGACCTTCAGGGATGTCGTCGCCGGCCGCGGCACCAAACGGCTGATCGCTGCCGCCCCGAACCAGACCGTAGCGGAAGCCTTCGATCTCATGCAGAAATACAACATCGAAAACCTCCCCGTCCTGGACCAGGGCGAGGTTATCGGCGCTATCAGCGAAAGCGGACTCTTCACCCGTATGATGACCAACGGCGCCGATATCAAGGGCAAGACCATCCGGGAAGTACTCGAAAAGCCCTACCCCGTGGTAGCATTCGATACGCCCCTGGAAAGACTCAGCACGCTGATCACGCGGGAGAACGGCGCTGTACTCGGAAAAGACGAAAGCGGCAACTACCATATCGTTACCAAATACGATGTAATTCAAGCACTTGGCAGCTAATACGCAATAGGGATCGTAGATTTACTAGTCCTTAGACGCGTGTTTTTTCTGGTACATTATGCAATGATTACGAAAGGGTTAGTAAAAGCTGCGACATATAAATAAAGCAAAATCTCTATTGATGGATCAACTTTAACATTTTATTTTTGATATAGAAGTTGATTGGTAATTGAGTTATCAATCACCAATATCCGAAAAACCGATACCAGTCC
>Ga0105240_10004145_pt1 | contig 22207 bp, 12 predicted proteins | sample KBSC54metaG_FD_80426 | JGI IMG/M metagenome (GOLD analysis project Ga0105240, IMG submission 80426) | Corn rhizosphere microbial communities from Kellogg Biological Station, Michigan, USA - KBS C5-4 metaG | ecosystem: Host-associated > Plants > Roots > Rhizosphere > Soil | place: Michigan, USA... | reverse complement strand
TATTGCCGACGACGTCGACCAGCAGCCGATACGTATCGCGCAAGCCATCGAACCAGCGGAGGCTGAGAATCGCCTCGTCGGCCAAGGTCAGCAGGCCGGCGCGCAGCGTCAGCAGGTGGGCGATGAGGTTGCCGCTGTCGACGGTCGACACGTACCCCGAAAGCCGTTGCCGCGCCTGGGTGTCGTACCAGTTGAAGAAGTGACCGTTGTGGCGCGCCATGTCGGCCATCGTGGAAAAGGTCGCCGACGTCCGCTCGATCATTTCCCCCATCGTTAGATAGCCCAGATCGTAGGCCGCGAGATTGGCGAGCAACGCCAGCCCGATGTTGGTCGGCGACGTGCGATGGGCGACGATCGCCACCGGCTGCTCCTGATAGTTGTCGGGTGGCAGCCAGTTGTCGTCGGGCCCGACGAACGTCTCGAAATAATGCCAGTTCTTGCGGGCCAGCTTGCGCAGCAGTCGTACTTGCTCGAAGGATAGTTGCGCCGGCCGGTCAAGGTACGGCAGGCTTGTCCACCAGGCCAGTCCCGGAGCCGCCAGCCAGAGGCACAGGATGGGCAACGCAACGTCCAGCGCCTCGCGGTTGAAGGCAAACAGATACGCGATCGTTGCCAATCCGACGAAAGGCGCAATCCACATGGCGCGGATCGAGGTCCATAGATCGCTGGCGCCGTTGTTTGCCTGCGCCGACGGAGTCCACTCCAGCAAGCGGCGATGGCTGACCAGCATCCGCCATCCCGCCCGCACGATGGCGTTGAGGCTGATGAACGCCTCGTACGGCAGGCATGACAGGCTGAACGCCACTTGCGCAAAGTGCTGCGCCATCGAGCGCAGCGAAGCGAAAAGGTGCTGGCTCAACAAGACATCGTCGCGCTTGCGCAGCATCTCGAGGATCGAGACCAGCAGCGGCGGGATCAGGATGATACCCAGCACCGCGACCGTCCACAGCGCAGACGAAGCCAGGATCATCCAGCCGAAGATCAATAGCGCAACCAGGCCGACGGGGACGAGGCTCCGGCGGAGATTGTCGAAGATTTTCCAGCGCGACAACGCGGAAAGAACATTGCGCGCCCGCTGGTCCGCGGGTACCGGCACGCGCGGGAGCAGCCAGCCGGCGATCTGCCAGTCGCCCCGGATCCAGCGCAGGCGCCGGCTGACATCGACCAGGTAGCGCGGTGGATACTCCTCATAGAGCTGGACGTCGCTCACCAGCCCCGAGCGGGCATAGCATCCCTCCAGTAGATCGTGGCTCAATATCCTGTTTTCCGGGAAACGATCCTTGAGCGTGGCTTCGAAAGCATCGACATCGTAGATGCCCTTGCCGATGAACGAGCCTTCGCCGAACAGGTCCTGGTAGACATCCGAGATCGCTCGCGTATAGGGATCGACACCGGGCTCGCTTCCCCAGAGCCGCGCGTACCGCGACCGGTTGCTGCCGATGAGACTGGGCGCGATGCGTGGCTGCAGTATCCCGTAGCCTTCGACGATGCATTGACGCCGCTCGTCGTAACGAGGCCGATTGAGCGGATGCGCCATGGCGGCGGCCAGCTCACGGACGGCATCTTTGGGTAACAGCGTATCGGTGTCGAGCGTAATCACATAGCGGACGTCGCGAAGTGCGGCGATGGCGCCGACGATGCGCAGGAAGCGACCCTCGCCACGGCCGCGCAGGAGCGCATTGAGGTCCGCGAGCTTCCCGCGCTTGCGCTCGTGACCCATCCACAGCCTTTCCTGTCCATTCCAGCGCCGCGGGCGGTGGAACAGGTAGAAGGCGTCGCCCTCTGCTGCCGACTGCGGGTATTTTTCATTCAGCGTCTCGATGCCGCGTTGCACGAGCTGCAGGACCATATCGTCGTGGGGGACCGATTCTGCGGCGGCGTCGACAAAATCGGTCAGCAGACCGAAGTGGACGTTGGCGCTCCGGTTGGCAAGAAATCGAACCTCCAGCGCCTGCAGCAGCTCGTCGACATGAACGGCGCTGGCCAGCATGGAAGGCACCACAACGAGTGTTCGCGCCTCGGTCGGGACGCCCTTCGAGTAGTCCATTCGCGGCAGCGCGCGCGGCGCGCACAGCACGGTCGCGACCCAGTTCGCCACCGCGACGCCCAGCTGGCTCGCGCAAAGAAGCGACAGCAGCGCGGTGGCGGCGAGCATCCAGCCGCGGACGCCCTCCGCACTGGCGTTGACCACCAGCGCGGCCGTGAAGACGGCGGTGATCAGCATAATGCCGTCGAGGTATATCGGCAGGGACGACGGGAAGTTCCCGCGCCTGAGCGCGTGCAGGTACCGCACGCGCATTCCTGCTGCGCTTTCGAGAGCCGGGACACCGCGATCGATGAGGTAGAAACCCACGTGCCCATAACGTTCGTCGGCCGATTGCCGGCGCAGGCTCGCTTCGGCCAGCTCAACCGCGAGTCGCGCCACCTCGAGCTCCGAGCGCGGGCTGCGCAGCGCTATCCGTTCCACGGCATGACGGCATCGGTCGCGGGTCGTGAAATCCATGTTTGCGTAAACCCGGGCGGGATCGCGGCGCAGCGTCTGCTCGACCAGACTCATGGTCTCGACGAATTCGGGCCAATCGGTCGCCGCGAGAAAGCGAAGGCTGCCGATGCTGTTGCTGATCGACACCTGATCCGCAGCCTGCTGCCGATTTTCCTCCTGGGCCAGATTCTCGATCGTCTGTCCGGACTCGGAAAGGAGCTGCTCGAGCCAGGTGAGCGGCAGCGCCAGCGCCGCACCTTGCCCCTGAAGGCGGCGGGCGAACTCGGCGACGAATGCGCTGCTCTGCGGAGGCCGCGTGCGCGCCATGTCGGCGATCTCCAGGATGACGCTCTTCGGATCCTCGGCCGCCACTTCGATCATCCGTTCGGCCCACGCGTTGGCCAGGCTGCGATCGGTCCTGCCGGCGAAGAGGCGCGTCCCCGCCCGGCGCAGGTTCTCGATCAAGGCGAGCCGCAGCATGATCGGCACGGCCCACAATTCGCCGAGCATCAGCGGCGCCACGGTCTGGTAGGCAGCGATGAACCCACGCAGGCTCGCCGAGTCGACGCGACCGTCGCCGTGCGACACCGTTTCCAGCGCAATATCGTAGACGCGCGGCAGCCCCGCCGACGGACCTGTCGAGAGCTGCGGAAGCTTCTCGCTGTAGCCCTTGGGCAGGTCGCGTCGCGCAGTGCGTATCTGCTCTTGGATGAGATAGAAATTATCGAGCAGCCACTCGGCAGCCGGCGTAAGGCGCTGGTCCGCCTTGACGGTAGCCATCAGCAGCCCGCACGTCTTCGCCAGGATGGCGTCATTGTCGGCAAGGCGCGCGAGGAGTCGATCGGGTCCCGGCGAGTCTCGCCGCTTGTGCAACGCGGCCAGCGCGCGACCGTGCTGCGCCATCTGCTCGGCGGTGAACAGCTCCGCCCGAAGAGGCGGGCCATCGACGGGAACGGCCGGCGTGGCCAGTCGAGCGCCGACGTGCGCGATCGGGCGAAGGAGTTTTTGCAGACCCTCCTTACTCCGGGCGCTCAGCGCTGCCGCCGCGGTTCGTACGTCGATTTTCTCGGACCTGTCCAAGGGCAATTCTCGCCGCTGCTCAGCATTCTAGAGGCGGCGCGGCCGGCTTGTGCCGAAGCGGTGATGAGCAGCGAAACAGCCGGAAGATCGCATCGGTTCTTGTCTCCCGTCAGTCGCCGCGTGGTCCGAGCAGCGACGACTCCACGAGCACGTCGACACCGGCCATGGGCGCAATTGCCCGCGCTGGAATGCATTGGCCGGCACGCCATTGCCGTATTGCCTCGCGTTTATCGTTGCCGCAGACCAGAAAGATAACTTGCCGGGCGTGGCTCAGCCGCGCGGCGCTCATCGACACGCGCTGCGGCGGGGGCTTGGGCGCGTCGAATACCGCCAACGTGCTCGCCGACGCCGGCCGCTGCCCCCAGTCATGTCCTGGAAAAAGGCTTGCCGTGTGGCCGTCCTCGCCGAGCCCGAGCAGCACCAGATCGAATTCGCCTACGGAGTGCAGGATCGTCGCATACCTCTCCGCGCCTTCGCTCGGCCCCAGCTCGGCGGCAATCGGATGTTGCTGGGCCCCCGGGATGGGTACGTGATCGAGCCAGGCCTCTGCGGCCATCCGCGAGTTGCGTCCCGGATCGCCCGCAGGCAGGCAACGCTCGTCGCCAAAATAGATGTGCCAGGCCGACCAATCGCTTGCGCTGACACGGAGCCTTTGATAGGTTCCGCGCGGCGTGTTTCCGCCAGCGAGGACGACGTGGAATTGCCGCCGCGCGCGAAGCGCGCGATCGGCCGCCGCCAGGACGCTTACCGCCGCGGCCCGGTGCAACGCAGACGGGTCGGATGCCGCATGCCAACGGCACTGCTGCTTGCCGGCGCCGTCCGTACGCAGCGAGACCTTCATAGCCAAGCTCCGGTGAAACCGGCCCGCTTCAATCCAGTAACGATGTACGGACACTTTCGCAGCAAATGCCAGACCAGGCCTGTCCGATAATTTTCGATCATCGGATTGATCGGTCCTTGGTTGATCCCGTAGTGCCACGGCGATATCCAGCCATAGGGATTGTGGGACTTGTGGGGATACGTCGGATTGAATGTCGCCTTGAAGCCATAGGGGTTGCCCGCTTTCAAATCGACCTCGTGGACAAGATATTCGATTGCAGGCAACACGATCTCGGGCGCGAACGGCAACGACGTTACCACTGCCCATGGCGCAATGGTGCCGTCGTCGGGACCGTACGGTACGCCGCGTCCCACATAATCGAAGAATTGGCGCTCGATTCCCTGCAATTTGATGGTATTGGGGCCGGGGCCGTCGCTCGCAGTGATCCCCCAACAATCTCGACTATAGCCCGCGAACTTGAGTGGATTGGCGATCGCGTACTGTTGCTGCACATAAGTCGCGCGACGGCTGTTCTCGAAGTAATCGATACCTTTGCCGCGCATGAACGCGTCCTGGATCCCGCGAAAATCGATCCAGATGTGCGAAATCTGATGGGTGAACAGCGGCCCGGCGTACAGATACTCGTAGCCGTAGCTTTCCTTCCACTCGTAGGTCGAGCACCATCCGGCATAGCTTTCGGTTGGCAGCGGATGCGTCGGCGAGCCGAGGCCGAGCACGTACAACAGCAGGGCTTCGTCATAGCCTTCCCACCGCCACGGCAGGAATCCGCTCTCGGACTTCCAGCCGTGCGTGACCGTGGCGCCCCCGTTTTGCGCCCATTGCCAGTCGGCGCGGCGATAGAGCGCGTCGGCGAGGTGCCGGATTTCCCGTTCGTCGGGAGTGGTCGCGTCGAAGTAGGCGCCCGCGGTCAGCGCGCCGGCCAGCAGAATGGCGCTGTCGACCGTCGATAGCTCACAACGCCACGCCCGCTGGCCGGTCCGCATGTCGAGAAAATGATAGTAGAAGCCCCGGTAGCCAGTGGCGTCCGCTTCGGTGCCTTGCCGGCTGTTCCAGAAGAAGCGCAGCGTGGTGAGAACTCTTGCAATCGCCGCATCGCGCGTGATGAATCCGCGCTCGATCGCGACGGGATACGCGGTCAGCGCGAGCCCGGTGGCGGCAATGCTGGAGGGCCAGTCGGGCGCGGTCTTGTCGATCACCAGTCCGTTGGCGGGATTGGTCTCGTGCACGAAGTAGCGAAAGGTGTCGCTCTGAAGCCTTTCCAGTTCCGTATCAATGGCGGTCTTATCGCTGCTCATCGTCTCGACCGATTGTTGCCTTCTGCAACGCTCGATTCAGCGCGCGGTATGGATTTCGTAATGCCGGCGGGGTCGAGCATTCACTTCTTCGCGCGCTCCGGTTTGGGCGCCGCGCTCGCCAAGGCGCCGGCGACCATCGCTTGCGCCTCGTCGACGATGCGGTTCAAGTGGGCCTCGCCGCGAAAGCTCTCGGCATAAATCTTGTAGATGTCTTCGGTCCCCGAGGGACGCGCCGCGAACCACCCGCTGGCGGCGACGACCTTCAGGCCGCCGATGGGCGCGTCGTTGCCGGGGGCCCGATCGAGGACGCGCTGGATTTTCTCGCCGGCCAGTTCCGTGTGCCGGAACTGCGCCGGCGAAAGGCGCGTCAGCCGCTGCTTTTGCCTTGGGCTGGCCTCTGCCTGCACCCGGCGCTCGACGGGTTCGCCGAGCTCCCGCGCGATCTCGCGGTAGCCCTCGCACGGGTCCCGACCGGTGCTCACCGTGATTTCCGCCGCCAGCAGCGCTGGCACGATGCCATCCTTGTCCGTCGTCCACACCCTGCCATTGCGCCGCAAAAAGCAGGCGCCGGCGCTCTCTTCGCCGGCGAAGCCAAGCGAACTCGCCAGCAGACCATCGACGAACCACTTGAATCCCACCGGCACTTCGTAGAGGGTGCGGCCAAGCCTTGCGCTCACGCGATCGATCATCGCGCTGCTGACTACGGTCTTGCCGATGGCCGACCGCGCGGGCCAGCGCCGGCGATGGCGGAAGAGGTAATCGATGGCCACCGCCAGGTAGTGATTGGGAGGCAGCAAGCCGGCGCTTCGGGTCACGATTCCGTGCCGGTCGTGGTCGGTGTCGCAGGCAAAGGCAATGTCGAAGCGATCCTTCAATTCGATCAATGACTGCATCGCGTACGACGACGACGGGTCCATTCGGATGCGACCATCCCAGTCGACGGTCATGAAGCGGAACGTCGGATCGACCTCCCGGTTGACGATGCTCAAGTTCAGGCGGTAGTGCTCGGCGATTGCCGGCCAGTAGTGCACGCCGGCTCCGCCCAGCGGATCGACCCCCATGTGGATGCCGCCACCGCGAACAACGTCCATGTCGATGACCGCGCCGAGGTCGCCGACATACGCGCGCAGGAAATCGTGGCGATGCGTCGTTGCCGCGCGCAGAGCCCGTGCCAGCGACGTGCGCTTCACGCCCTTGAGCTTGCGCTCGAGAAACCTGTTGGCGAGCGCTTCGATCGCCCCGGTCACGTCCTCGCCCGCCGGTCCACCGTCGGGCGGGTTGTACTTGAAACCGCCGTTATCGGGCGGGTTGTGCGATGGCGTGATCACGATGCCGTCGGCCAGTCCCGTGCTCCGTCCCCGGTTATAGCGCAGTATCGCGTGCGAAACCGCGGGGGTCGGCGTGTATTCGTCGTTTCGCGCGATCATGACCTCCACGGCATTCGCCGCGAGGACTTCCAGCGCGCTGGCGAACGCAGGGGCCGAGAGCGCATGGGTATCGATGCCGAGAAACAGCGGGCCGTCGATGCCCCGTCGCCTGCGGTAGCGACAGATGGCTTGACTGATCGCGAGCACGTGCCACTCGTTGAACGAGCGCTCGAACGACGAGCCACGATGTCCGGAGGTACCGAACGCGACCCGTTGGAGAGCCAGCGACGGATCCGGCGCATCGGTGTAGTACCGCGAGACCAGCTTCGGTACGTCGACCAGGATCGCGGGCGGCGCGGGCTTCCCCGCCAGGGGGCTGACCTTCATCGTCGCGTCCCTCGCTGCTTGCTTTCGCCGGCGGACAAGTCAGGCCGGCCCTGTTGCATCGACCCGTGCTCGCGTACGCGCGTCGGGGACGCCGCCGGTCCGCTCGAAGACGGCAATCCATTCGCGATAGCGTTCGGCGATCCGCGCGGCGGCTTCTTCTCGCGTGGCATCGCCTGCCTCGTAGTCGGCCACCGCATCCCAGAAGGTCGTGCGTCCGACGGCGAAGCCGATGAATCCGGTCACCGAAGCGGCCGTCTCGAGCCAGGTCACGACCTTCTGTTCGTCGGCGCCGCGCCCAAGGACGATGCAGCCGACTTCATTGCGGTCGCCGCGCCGCGCGATCTCTACCATGCGCTCGCAATCCTCGCGGCGAGCGAGTCCTTCGATCTTCCAGACATCGGGCTCGATGCCGGCTTCTTGCAGAGCCGACAACGCTTGCATCATCAATCGCGGCCGAACCTGCAAGTCGTAGGCCTCCTTGTCTTGCCGCACGCCCGCCATCTGTGCCTCGGTCGCCGGCACCAGCAACTCGAACATGAACCGTGGACCCGAGACCCGGCAGTAGTCGGACAGTTCTCTGAGCCGCGCCGTCTGCCGCCGATTGACAGCCGCGTCGCCTTCGGGGTTGTAGCGCACGAGCACCTTGGCGAAGGCCGGATTGAACGCTTCGATGTGCTCCGCGAATGCCGTGCCGTACTCGAACTCGAACTCGTCCGATCCGCTCTGCTCGGTCGACAGCGCAGTGCAGTACCGATCATTGATCGCATCGCGCAGAATGTCGGCGCCGAATTCCTCGTCGACCAGGATGCCGGCGCATGCGGGCGCCACACCGCGGGCGAGCGCTTGCTTGAACCCCGCATAGATGAGCCGCTTGCTATCGGCGACGCGGTCATGCTGGGACGGCGTGAGCGGCGGCTTGAATCCGAACATCCTGCTCACGTACGAATGGCGATGGTCGAACGGCAGAAGGTAAAGCGGTTTGTCGTAGCCGAGGTTCATGACGGGCCTCTTTGGTACTGGCGGTAACGGCGGATCAGCGCGTTGGTCGAACTGTCGTGCTGGAGATTCGGCGCCTGCGCGCTTTCGAGATCGGGGAGCGTCCGCTTGGCCAGCACCTTGCCCAGCTCGACGCCCCACTGGTCGAACGAATCGATGTTCCAGATCGTCCCCTGGGTGAAAACGCTGTGCTCGTAGAGCGCCACCAGAACCCCGAGCGTTTCCGGCGTCAGGCGCTCGGCCAGGATGGTGTTGCTCGGACGATTGCCCTCGCAGCTCTGGTGCGGCGCGAGCCACGGTGGGCTCCCCTCCGCCTCGACCTCGTCCTCGGTCTTGCCGAAAGCCAGCGCCTCGGTCTGCGCGAACAGGTTGGCCATCAGCAAGTCGTGTTGCTGGCCGAGCGGATTCAAGGTCCGGCAGAAGCCGATAAAATCGCAGGGCACCAGCTTGGTCCCCTGGTGGAGGAGCTGGTAGAACGAGTGCTGGCCATTGGTGCCGCGCTCACCCCAGTAGACCGGCGCCGTCTGATAATCGAGCCGCGCGCCATCCGTCGCGACGTGCTTGCCGTTGCTCTCCATGGTCAATTGCTGCAGGTACGCGGGGAAGCGTTCGAGATATTGATCGTACGGGAGCACCGCGACCGTCTGGGCGCCGAAAAAATTGTTGTACCAGACGGTCAGCAGACCCATGAGCACCGGCAAGTTTCGATCGAACGGCGCGGTGCGGAAGTGCTGGTCCATCGCATGAAAGCCGGACAGCATGGCGCGGAAATTGTCCGTCCCGATGGCGATCATGGTGGAAAGTCCGATCGCCGAATCCATCGAATAGCGGCCCCCGACCCAGTCCCAAAAGCCGAACATGGCGCCGGCGTCGATGCCGAATTTCGCGACCTCGGGCGCGTTGGCCGACACGGCGACGAAATGGCGTCTGATCGCGCGCTCGTCGCCGAGCTTCTCCAGGCTCCACGCGCGGGCCGCATGGGCGTTGGTAAGGGTCCCGAGGGTAGTGAACGTCTTCGAGGCGATGATGAACAGCGTCTGTTCCGGGTCGAGCTCGCGCGTGGCCTCGACAAAATCCGTGCCGTCGACGTTGGAGACGAAGCGAAAGTCCAGGTCCCGCCGGCTGTAATGACGCAGCGCGTGATAAGCCATGACCGGACCCAGATCCGAGCCGCCGAGCCCGATGTTGACGATGTTGCGGATGCGCTTGCCGGTATAGCCGCGCCATTGGCCGTTGCGGACCTGGTCGGAAAAGGCAGCCATCCGATCGAGCACCGCGTGCACTTCGGAAACGACGTCGACGCCGTCGACGACGATCCGTTCGCCCTTCGGCGCCCTCAAGGCGACGTGAAGAACGGCGCGTTTTTCCGTGACGTTGATCCTGTCGCCCGCGAACATGGCCGCGATGCGCGCCTTCAGGCCGCACGCCTCGGCGAGATCCACCAGCAGCCGGATCGTCTCCTCGCTGATTCGGTTCTTCGAGTAGTCGAGATAAATCCCGGCGCCTTCGGCGGCGAAGCGTTCGCCGCGCCGCGGGTCGTCGGCAAAGAGCTGCCGCAGATGCCGGTGCTGCAATGCTCGCCAATGCACCGCCAGCGCTTTCCACGCCGGGCGATCGGTCAGCGCTTGGGCCTGCGGCTTCGGAGCGGCGCTCATCGTCGGCTCCGTTACACTCGAGCGACCTTCTCGAGCGCCTCGCTCTTGTCCGCGATACAGTCCAGCAACTCGTTCCAGGATTTATCGAACGCCTGCGCGCCTTCGCGCTGGAGCTTCGCCGCCAGCGCCGCATCGTCGACCCCCACGGCCGCGAATTCTGCAATCACCTGTTCGGCATCGCCGCCATCGCTTGGCAGCACGCCGCTCACCCGCCCATGGTCGGCGAAGGCGAGCAGCGTCTTGTCGGGGATGGTGTTGATAGTGTCGGGCGCCGCCAGCGCCTCGACGTAGAGCGTGTCCGACGCGTCGGCATCCTTGGTGCCGGTGCTGGCCCAGAGCAGGCGTTGCGGATGGGCGCCGGCCGCGGCGAGTTTGCGCCAGGCCGGCGAAGCAAGCAGCTCGCGATATGCCTTGTAGGTGCGCTGGGCGATCGCGATGCCGAGACGATTGCGCAGGCCGGGCGCTACCTTGTCCTTGACGGCGACGTCCCAGCGGCTGACGAAGAGCGAGGCCACCGACGCGACCTTCGGGTCGCGGCCGGCGGCGAGGCGCCGCCCGATCCCGCGCATGTACGCTTGCGCAGCGGCCAGATATTGCTCGCGCGAAAACAGCAGCGTGACGTTTATCGGAATACCGGCGAAGATCGACTGCTCGATGGCCGGAAGCCCGGCCGGAGTTCCCGGAATCTTGATCAACAGGTTGGGCCGTTTGCCTTGCGCGTGAAGTTCCGCTGCCCGCTTGATGCTGCCGGCGGTGTCGTTCGCCAGCAGCGGCGAGACTTCCAGCGACACCCAGCCGTCCATCCCGCCCGTCGCGTCATGGACCGGACGGAAAAGATCGGCGGCCCGAGTGAGATCCTCCAAAGCCAGCTCGATAAACAGCGCTTCCCCGGACTTGCCCTCCCGCCTTTTCCGGCCGATGGCTTCGTCGTAGGTGTCGGCGTTCCTGATGGCGTGATCGAAGATCGTGGGATTCGACGTTAGCCCCGTGATGGCGAGGTCGCCGATGTAGCGGCCAAGCGTCCCGCGAGCGAGCAAATCGCGGGTGATATTGTCGAGCCAGAGGCTCTGGCCGAGATCGTGCAGCGCTTGTGTGGGTTTCATCAGTCATCTCCTGGAATTCCGGGCATCTTTCATTCAGCGCAATTGGCGACTCGGTAACGAAAGCAACGCCGCCAGATCGTAGTGAACCAGCTCGCCGATACGCTCGATGGTGAGCGCCGCCGGCGGATAGGCGGCGATGTTCTTGGCATCGAAGGCGTAATGACCCTGGCGCGGGAACACCGTCGTCAGCCGGCCCCCCCAGGCCTGTTTCATAGCCGCCAGGATGCGCAGCTTGTCGTCGACCACGACGTAATGCCGCGCCGGATAAGCCTGTGCGACAGCGTCCAGCATCTTTTCCTTATGGATGTAGATCAGCACCCGGCCGGCGACCGCGTCCCACAGCCCGGAGCGTTGGATCTTGCGCGGCTGGAAGACCACATCGCCATCCGACAGAATCACCGGCAAGCCCAGACGGGAGAGATGCGCGATCGCGTCGAGCGCGCCGGCATAGAGCCGGTCCGCGAAGGGATAGTCGACCAGAAAGGAGGACATGAGCAGCAGCCGCGGATCGTTCATGTCGCCGAGGCGATAGCGCTGCAGGGCGCCGAGGTAGTCCGCGTAGCCGAGCTCGGCGCGCAGCGCCTCAAAGATCGCCCAGTAGCGATCGCTGCTCGCGGCGCCGAACTCGCGCTCGAGGTGGCTCCTGAGATCGTCCTGGACGCGATCGTTGTCGAGTAGCGTGTTGTCGCAGTCCAGGAGGAACACGACCCGGTCGCGCGATGTCACGGCGCGGCCTCGGTCGACGCCGGGTTGTGCCAGCCGCCTTCGCCAGCAATGATGCGCCCGGCGGCCGCCGGTCCCCAGGTATCCGGTTCGTATTCGGCGACCGGCGCCGCGTCGCCAAGGATCGGATCGACCACGCGCCAGGCTTCCTCGACGCACTCGGCGCCGGTGAACAGCGACGCGTCGCCGTGGAGCGCGTCACCCAGCAAACGTTCATACGGCATCATTTCGTCGCCGGGATGACGATGCAGGACCAGCTCGGCGTCTTCGCCCACCATCGCTTCGCCGGGCACCTTGACCCGCACACCCAGCGAGATAAGGACCTCGGGGCTCAATCGGAAACGAAAATAGTTCTCGCCGACCCGGCCTTGATCGAAGACGGCGTGGGGCGGCTGCTTCATTTCGACCGTGACTTCGGTCGCCGTGACCGGGAGCCGCTTGCCGGCCCGGATATCGAAGGGGACGCCCGCCCAGCGCCAGGTGTCGATATGAAGCCGCAGCGCGGCGAAGGTCTCGACCTGCGAGTCGGGCTTCACGCCCTTCTCATCGCGATAGCCGCGGAATTGGCCGCGCACCACTTCGGCCGCTGCAACGGGCCGCATCGCCTTGAAGACCCGCAACTTCTCCTGGCGCAGGCGGTCCGGCCCGCGCCCCACCGGCGCCTCCATCGCCAGCAACGCGGTGATCTGCAGCAGGTGATTCTGCACCACGTCGCGAATCGCGCCCACTTCGTCATAGAAGCGGCCTCGCCCCTGCACGCCGAAGTTCTCGGCCATGGTGATCTGCACGCGGGCGACATGGTGCCGGTTCCAGATCGGGTCGAGAAAGCTATTGGAAAAGCGGAAGTAGAGCAGATTCTCGACCGGTTCCTTGCCGAGGTAATGGTCGATGCGAAACACGGCCGACTCGGCAAAGACCTGCGCCAGCGTCTGGTTGAGGGACTGCGCGGAGGCGAGATCGCGCCCGAAGGGTTTTTCGACGACCACGCGGGCGCTCCTGGCGCAACCCGCCTTCGCCAGACCCTCGACGACGGTGGCGAACATGCTCGGCGGGATGGCCAGATAGTGCAACGGCCGCGCGGCCTCGCCCAAGGTCTGGCGCAGGCGTCGATACGTCGCGTCGTCAGCGTAATCGCCATCGATGTATCGGAGTCGCGCCGAGAGCTTCGCGAACGCGTCGTCGTCCACGCCGCCGTGGTGTTGCAGGCTGTCGCGCGCACGACCTTTAAGCTGGTCGAGATTCCAACTCGACTTTGCCACGCCGATGATCGGCAGGTCGAGGCGGCCATGCCGGATCATCGCCTGCAGCGCCGGGAAAATCTGCTTGTAGGCCAGATCGCCGGTCGCCCCGAAAAAGACCAGCGCATCCGAAGCAGGCTCCGCCATCTTCAGGCCTTCGCTTGCTTGGCGGGCTTTTCAACGTGGCCGCCGAACTCATGCCGCATGGCCGACAATATTTTGTTGGCGAAATCCGCGTCTTTGCGCGAGCTGAAGCGTTCATACAGCGCTGCGCTCAGAATCGGGGCGGGCACGGCTTCGTCGATCGCAGCCGCAATCGTCCATCGCCCTTCACCGGAATCGGAGACGCGGCCGCTATAGTTCGCAAGACCCGGATCGGCGGCGAGCGCGCTGGCGGTGAGATCGAGCAGCCACGAGCCGATCACGCTGCCCCGGCGCCACACCTCGGCGATGTCAGGCAGGTCGAACTCATACTGGTAGTACTGCGGGTCGCGCAGCGGCGCCGTCTCCGCATCGGAGGTGCCCGCGCGCTTGCCGGCCTCGGCATTGCGCAGGATGTTCAGTCCCTCGGCGTACGCGGCCATCAATCCGTATTCGATGCCGTTGTGGACCATCTTGACGAAGTGGCCGGCGCCGTGCGGCCCGCAATGCAGGAAGCCCTGCTCGGCGGTGCTGTCCCGCTTCGTGCGCCCGAGCGTGCGCGGCGCGGCGTCGCGACCCGGGGCGAGCGTCATCAGGATCGGTGCCAGATGCTCGACGATCCTTCTTTCGCCGCCGATCATCAGGCAGTAGCCTCGCTCGAGCCCCGCCACGCCACCGCTGGTGCCGATGTCCACGTAGTGAATCTTTTGTGCCTTCAGCTCGGCAGCGCGCCGGATATCGTCGCGGTAGTAGGAGTTGCCGCCATCGATGACGATGTCGCCGGCCTCGAGCAACCGGGTTAGCTGCGCCAGCGCCTGATCGACTGCCGCCGCCGGCACCATCAGCCACACGGCGCGCGGCTTGGCCAAGCCCGCGACCAGAGCCTCGAGCGATGCCGTCCCGACGACGCCGTGCTGCGCCACCTCCGCGACGGCATTGGCGCTGGTGTCGTAGACCACGCATCCGTGCCCTCCCCGGGTCAGGCGACGGACCATATTGGATCCCATGCGTCCCAATCCGATCATGCCGAGCTGCATTTTCATCTCCTCGCTTGATCGCGTGCGCGACGGATGATCACTTCGACGACGTGGTCCAGGCGATCGTCCGCCAGCGCAATACCGTGGTCGACCTGGCGGACCCCATCCAGCGTCACTCGCACCGCGTCGTCCGCGGTGCTGATTTGCCGGACGCTGACGCGATAGAGCGTCTGCCGATACCGGTAGTCGAGCTTGAACGAGGTCCAGTCCGCCGGCAGGCAGGGTGCAAAGTGCAGCTTGTCCACATCGAGCCGCAAGCCCAGCAGCGATTCCACGATGAAGCGGTACATCCAGCCGGCCGAACCGGTGTACCAGGTCCAGCCGCCGCGGCCGGCGTGCGGCGGCAGCGCGTAGACGTCGGACGCGAGGACATAAGGCTCCGTCTTGTAGCGCTCGATCGTATCCGCCGATTTCGCGTGATTGATCGGATTGATCATGGTGAACAATTCCCACGCGCGGTCGGTGTTGCCGAGCGCCGCGAACGCCATCGCGGCCCACACCGCGGCATGGGTATACTGGCCGCCGTTCTCGCGCACACCGCGCAGGTATCCCTTGATGTAACCGGGATCGGGTTCGAATTTGTCGAACGGCGGAGCCAGCAACTGGACCAGGGCGTGTTCCCGGTCGACGAGCCGGCGGTCCACGGCGTCCATGGCGGCGCGCGCGCGCTGCGCTTCGCCGGCGCCCGACAGCACCGACCAGCTCTGCGCGATCGAATCGATCCGGCACTCGGCGTTTTGCGCTGAGCCCAGCGGCGAGCCGTCGTCGAAATAGGCGCGGCGATACCAGGCACCATCCCAGGCGCTCCGCTCGATGCTGTCGCGCAAGCGAGCCGCTTCGCTGCCGCAACGCTGCGCAAACGAGACGTCATCGCGCCGCCGCGCCAGCTCGCCGAATTGGGTCAGCACCGAGCAAAGGAAGAAGCCGAGCCAGACGCTCTCGCCCTTGCCGCCGGCGCCGACCAGGTTCATGCCGTCGTTCCAGTCGCCGGTGCCCATCAGTGGCAAGCCATGCGCGCCGAACGAGAGCCCGCGCTCGATGGCGCGCACACAATGCTGGTAGAGATCGGCCGCGTCCGGCGACTGCCTGGGCAGATCGTAGTACGAGTCCTCGCCCGCCGCGAGCGCGCGGCCCTCCAGGAAAGGGACGGTCTCATCGAGTACGCCGGTGTCGCCGGTGGCCAGCGCGTATCGGCACGTCGCGAATGGCAACCACAGGTAATCGTCCGAACAACGGGTGCGCACGCCGCGGCCGGACGGCGGATGCCACCAATGCTGGACATCGCCTTCGGCGAATTGGCGCGATGCGCAGCGCAACAGGTGCTCGCGCACCAGCTCCGGCTCAGCATGAATCAAGGCCATCGCGTCCTGAAGCTGATCGCGGAATCCGAACGCGCCGCTCGATTGGTAGAACGCGTTGCGTCCCCACATCCGGCAGGCCAGGATCTGGTACACCAGCCAGCCGTTGGCCAGGATGTCGAGGGCAGCGTCCGGCGTTTTGACCTGCACCGCGCCGAGCGTTTGCCGCCAGTAGCGCCGCACCGCTTCCAGCGCATCGTGCGCGGCGGCGGATCCTCGCCAGCGTCGAACCAGATCGCGGGCCTGCTCGACGCTGCGGCCGGCGCCGAGCAGGAAGACGATCTCACGCGTCTTGCCAGCGCCCAATGCGCACGGCAATTGGATGGCGGCGCACGGATCCAGCGCTGCGCCGATCGTGCCCGAAAGCCGCGAGCGCGCCATGGCGGCGGGATCGCGGAGCGTGCCGTTGCGCCCGAGAAACTCGGTCCGATCGCCACAGAAACTCCGCTCCCGATCATCGCCGCCTTCGAAAAACGCGACGCTGCCGCCGAAGTCGGCGCTATAGGGATTGCGCGCGAACAGCGCGCCGCTGTCGTCATCGAGCTGGGTGACTATGTGCATCATCGTCTTCTCTCGCTCGTCACCGAGCACCCATTCGAGGTAGCCGGTGACCGACAGGCGGCGCGCGCGACCCGAGCGATTGGACAGCCGCAAGACGGCAAACTTGACCGGCGCGTCGATCGCTACATAAGTGCACAGTTCGGAATCGATTCCCTCCTCGCTGTGCTCGAAGACGCTGTAACCGAAGCCGTGCCGCGCGACGTATGGACCTGCGCCGCCGCGCGGAAGCAGCGTGGGCGACCAGACGCGGCGGCTCTCCTCGTCGCGAAGGTAATACGCCTCGGTGTTGGCATCGCCGACCGGGTCGTTCGACCACGGCGTGAGACGGAACTCGTGCGCATTCTCGCTCCAGGTACTGGCGCTGCCGCTCTCCGAGACCAGCGTTCCGAACGATGGATTGGCCAGGACGTTTACCCAGGGTGCCGGCGTCATCCGTGAGCGTGACGACGTGATGACGTACTCGCGGCCGTCCGCAGCGAAACCGCCCTGACCGTTGCTGAAGATCAAGTCGCGCCGAGGCCACTCGACATCCTGCGGCGACCCGTAGACAGGTTTGCCCGCGCTCGCCAATGCCGGGATCGAGATCGCTGCGGTGCGCCGCCGCTCGAGCGCCTGCGCCAGCGAACCATCGTCTTCGCTGAGCACGACGCGCGCTGCGCTCTCGAGCAGGATGCGATCGGCATCGTCGATCTCGTCGGTGGTTCGCACGAATATGCCGCCCGCTTGATCGAGCCGTCCGGCGCCGTCGGCGGCGGCAATCAGCTTGCTGACCTGCTCGCGCCGCGGCGCCTCGCTGCCGCTGCGCGCTTCGACCAGAATTACCAGGTCCACCGCCAGCCCGTGCCAGCGCCAGTAAGCGTGGGCAGCGACGAGCTGACGCAGCAGTTCCGTCTTTGCCGGATCGGCAATCTGCAATAGAACGATCGGCAAATCGCCGGAGATCTTGTGGCCCCACAGGCCGGACTGGCCCAAGCGGTTCCGGCCGATAACGCCCGGGGCGGCGCGCAACGACGCGTTGGCGTAGATGACCGAGCTCGCGACGCTCGCAAAGCGCTCCGTGTCGGGCTCGGCGACACCGAGCTTGGTCAGGATCGCTCGGCCCTTGTCCGCTGCCGCATCGAAAGCGTGATGGACGTAGTTGCGCTCCTGGCATTTCGCGATCAGGGCCATGCACGTCGCGCGCGACTGGCCGACGCCGCTGATCAGATCGACGGTCGCGGTTTCACCCGCATCGAGCGTGATCCGGGTGCGGATCGCCGCCACCGGGTCGAGGACGGGACCCGCGCTTCCCGACAAGGCAGCGCTATCGCGCATCGCTTGCGGATCCGCCGCCGAGTGCCCGCGACCGATGAAGCGCAGGCGGTCCGTTTCATACGAGACATCGTCGCCCGCCGGCCGGTACGCGGCGAGCCGATGAAACATCCAAACCGTCGGCTCGTCGGGGGCACGCGGGCGGCGGGTGCTCAGAATCGCCTGATGCTCGCGGACCACCTCGGTCTCGACAAAGAGCTTGGCGAACGCCGGATGTGCCGCGTCCGTCGCCGGATGTGCGAGTACGATTTCCGCATAACTCGTAATATCGAGAGATCTGCGTATCGAGGCCCGATTGGCAACGTGGATTCGACGTAGCTCGACATCGTCTTCTGGTGCAACGACGACTTCGGTACGGGTCTCGATGTCGTGGACGCGACGGCGGAACGTCGCGCGCCCCGGCGAGAAAACCGCCTCGTCAGGCTCCGCGCGCACCAGCGTCGGCTGATAGGTCGTGGACCAGAACTCCCCGGTCACGACATCGCGGACGTAGCAAAAGAATCCCCAGCTATCGCAGGTCGCATCGTCGCGCCAGCGAGTCACCGCCAGCTCTTGCCAACGGCTGTAGCCGCCGCCAGCGTTCGTAATCACGACGTGGTATCTGCCGTTCGAAAGCAACTGCACTTCAGGTATGGGAGTGTTCGTGCCGAATGTGCGTGCCGGCGCCTCTCGGATATTGGCAATCATCGTTGTAGGTCTCGAGACGGCTGCGGATGCGAGTGCGAGAACGGGCCCCTCATCGCAATGAGCCGCTGTGGAGCTATGATTCTAGTGACTTCAGGGAGCCGTCAGCTGCCGGGAAACTCGGATAGCCGCTGTAGGGAATCGTTGATCTGTAAAAGCTACAATGGCCGCATCGGCACTCGCGGTTTTTGAAATTTGCTGGGCAGTCACTCACAGCGTTTAGGCGACCGCTCGCGTCCGGAAAACGTCAAGTTCCCGCGAAGTCCTGGTAGTCGGCGGTTACGACATTGAACCAAGCATGCGCCGCTCGGTCATTGGAAAATAAAGACCGGCCAAAGTTCTGCGCGATGCCCCGTACCTCCGCACTAGACGCTTCCTGCATCGATACTCTGCGCTTCCTGTCGGTCGATGCGGTGCAGAGGGCTGACAGCGGTCACCCGGGATTGCCCTTGGGCGCCGCGCCGATGGCGCATGTGTTGTGGAGCCGGTTTCTCAAACACAATCCAGCCAATCCGCGCTGGTTCGACCGTGATCGCTTCGTCCTCTCTGCGGGACACGGGTCGATGCTGCTATACAGCCTGCTCTACGTCACCGGCTACCCTCTATCGCTCGAAGAGATAAAGCGGTTTCGCCAATGGGGCAGCATGACGCCCGGACACCCCGAACGCGGCCTCACCCCTGGTGTGGAGGTGACCACCGGGCCGCTCGGACAAGGCTTCGGCAATGGCGTGGGCCTCGCGATAGCAGAGGCAGAGCTGGCCGCACGTTACAACCGCGCCGGCTTCGAGATCATCGATCATCTTACGTATGGGATCGTGAGCGACGGCGACCTGATGGAGGGCGTTGCGTCGGAAGCGGCATCGCTGGCCGGGCATTTGCAGCTCGGCAAACTGATCTATCTGTACGATGATAATTGCGTCACGCTTTCGGCGGGAACCGGTATCACCTTCACCGAGGACCGCGGGCGACGCTTCGAGGCTTACGGATGGCACGTGCAAAGGGTCGGCGACGGCAACGACCTGGCCGCGATCGACCAGGCGCTGCGCGCCGCCCAGGCGGAAACCGCGCGTCCCTCCCTGATCCTGGTGCGCACCCATCTCGGCTACGGCTCGCCGAACAAGCAGGACACCTTCGAAGCGCATGGTTCGCCATTAGGCGAAGAGGAAGTGTGCTTGACCAAGCGCAATCTCAGCTGGCCCGAAGAACCGGCGTTTCTCGTTCCCGACCGGGCGTTGGCGTACTTTCGACAGGCCCTCGAACGCGGCGCGCAGGCGGAAGCGGCCTGGAACGAAAGAATGTCCGCGTACGCGAAAGCGTTTCCCGATCTTGCGCGGGAGTTTGAGCAGCTCGTTAACGGCGGAATGCCGGCCGAGTGGGGCGCCGACATTCCGGTCTTTCCCGCCGACGCCAAAGGCATGGCGACCCGCGTCGCCTCCGGCAAGGTGATGAATGCCATCGCTTCGCGCGTGCCCGGCTTGATAGGCGGCTCGGCCGACCTCGATCCCTCGACTCACACCGCGCTGAAAGGACTGGGGGACTTCGAAGCACCCGGCATGAGCGCCCGCGATCGACAAGGCTCCGACGGCGGCGGCTGGAGTGCTTCCGGCCGCAATCTGCACTTCGGCGTCCGCGAGCACGCCATGGGCGCCATTATGAACGGCCTGGCGGCGCATGGCGGCATCGTGCCGTTCGGCGCGACATTTCTGATCTTTTCCGACTACATGCGGCCGCCGATGCGGCTCGCCGCGCTGGCGGGACTGCACGTCGTCTATGTGTTCACCCACGACAGTATTGCCTTGGGCGAGGACGGGCCCACGCATCAGCCGGTCGAGCAGCTCGCCGGCCTGCGCGCCATTCCGAACCTCATCGTCATCCGTCCCGCCGACGCCAACGAAACAGCCGTCGCCTGGCGCGTCGCGCTGGAAACGCGCGATCGACCGGTAGCGCTGATATTGACGCGGCAGAATGTGCCCACGCTCGACCGCACCCACTTTGCCGCCGCCGACGGGCTGCGGCGTGGCGCGTACGTGTTGGCCGACGCGCCGGATAGCAAGCCGGAACTGATCCTGGTCGCGACCGGTTCGGAGGTCGGCCTCGTTGTTGCCGCAGCGCAGAAACTGGCGGCGCAAGAGGTCCGCGCGCGCGTGATCTCGATGCCTAGCTGGGAGCTGTTCGACGCTCAGCCCAAGGAATATCGCGACGCGGTATTGCCACCCTCGATCGGCGCGCGCCTAGCGGTCGAAGCCGGCGCGCCGCTGGGTTGGCATCGCTACGTCGGAGACCACGGCACCGTGCTCGGCGTCGACCGTTTTGGCGCCTCGGCGCCGGGCGACGTCCTGTTGCGAGAATACGGCTTTACGGTCGAGAACATTTGCAGGCTGGCCCTCGAGACGCTGCGCAAGAGTTGAAAGAGCCCTGCCCATGAGAGGATTTCAAGAAAACCGACATCGCCTAGGCATCTGAAAGCCCCTGCGCTCGAGAACGCTGTTCGGCCGTCTACAGACGTCTCATCGGGCCGGGTACGCCGTTCGGGCGCCAAGAAGCAAGCGCCCTCATCCGCTTGCGCAATGATCGCAGCCTTGAGCCGAATCACTGTCGAAACGCGCGTGCTCTCCGTCGTGCGGGAGCAACTGCTTTCGCCCGTAGCAATTGTGCAGATGCAGGACCGCATTCGGGCTGCGCTGGCCGCGCGCTCGCGAGACAGCGCACGCGTCACCCCGACGCAGCATGCACGATATCTGACCTCGACCGGGAAATCGAGCGTCTGGTCGACGCGGTCGCGAGCACCGGAATGTCGGCGGCACTGCGCCAGCGCTTGCTCGATGCCGAAAGCGAACGCGAAACGCTCAGATCGAGCGCAGGCAACGAGGCCACAGTGAGGCAGGTACAAGCGACCTGATCGCCCGCTACAGACGCGCCGTAACCGATCTGCGCGGTTCGCTGAATCGGTACCCCCGGCGCTCGCGCGAAATCCTGCGTGAGCTGCTCGGCGAAATTCACCTGCAGCCAGAAGGCAAGGAGATTTATGCGGAATTAAAAACCCGCTCCGAGCGGATCTTCCTGTCGGAGCGGGTTGCTTGTAATGGTGGTTGCGGGGACAGGATTTGAACCTGTGACCTTCGGGTTATGAGCCCGACGAGCTGCCAGACTGCTCCACCCCGCGTCAGAAGGGTAATTCTACGCTTTTTTCGACTGCTGGGTCAACTCGTGCTGCGCTCAGGGCCCGGCAAAGCATGCTGCCCCACTCGAGAGACGACACGGAGCAAAACTGAAAGACCTCAGCTCAGATGTCTCCACAAGGTTGCCGTTGCCGTCGAACGTCGTCACTTGCCAGTGCCAGCCGGAAAGGTTCGAGTCGATGACGAACGTGCCGCACCCGAGGTCCTTGAGCCTGTGGTGGTGTAGATCCTCGTCGATTGCCGGCGGCGATGAACCGTGTTGAACAACCAGGTGATAATGACCGAAGTTCGGCACCGTCGTCGGGCTCCATCCAAACCTGATCTTGTACCCATAGCCGTACGTGGGATTGAGGGCACACCCGATCGTCGGGTCGTTCTGCGTGATCACGGCGTTTGCTGCGGGTTTCCTGAGCGTTACCGCCGCCGCGCTTCCGATCAGGATCGTCGAGACTAGTGCTGTGACTGCGACGGACAGGAACCTGCGTTTCTGCGTGACCATGGCCAGCACCTCGTGTGGATGTGGGAAGCCGCTAGCGCCAGGACGGACGGTTCGCGGCGGTCAGCATGGGCCCGCGAATCGCCCAAAAAACGCGGACAAGGGGCTTTATTACAGTCTTTCGGTCTCAGCGGTCCCCGGCCGCCACACCAGCAAGCGGCTTTCGATGCGCGTCACGATGAAGTCCAGTATCAGCGCGAACACCGTCAGCACCAGGATCCCCGCGAGCACGGTGTCGATGTCGAACACGCCCTCGGCCTGCTGGATCAGGTA
>Ga0105240_10004143_pt1 | contig 22214 bp, 18 predicted proteins | sample KBSC54metaG_FD_80426 | JGI IMG/M metagenome (GOLD analysis project Ga0105240, IMG submission 80426) | Corn rhizosphere microbial communities from Kellogg Biological Station, Michigan, USA - KBS C5-4 metaG | ecosystem: Host-associated > Plants > Roots > Rhizosphere > Soil | place: Michigan, USA... | reverse complement strand
GCCACGAACGAGTCTCGGGGTGGAATGGAGCCTTGTAAGGCCAGCGACCCTGCGGTCGTCGTCATGCGGTCGTGCGTGTCGATGTTATCCTTGATCAACACCGGTATGCCGTGCAGGGCGCCTCGCGGGCCTTTTGATTTCCTCTCGGCATCGCACGCGGCGGCAAGCTCAATGGCGTCGGGGTTCAACTCGATCACCGCGTGGAGCGCTGGACCACGTCGGTCGATCTCCTCGATCCGCGCCAGGTACTGGCGGGTGATGCTCACGGCCGACGCTCGCCCTTCCGTCATCATCCGCTGAAGCTGGGCGATATCGAGTTCATCCAGGGCGAACGGTCTCACGCGGTGGGTACTTCCACCGGCGGACGAGGAAGCGACGGTCGCGGCAACAAAGCGAGGGCTGGTAGCGATCACCGCGCTGAGTCCGGCAAGGCGCAAAAAATCTCGTCGTTTCATAGTAGCGGAGTGTCAGCTGCTTTTAGCACAAGAACGCATGGGGTGGAAGCACCAAACGAATCAGCGGCACCGGCGGGGTGTATCGGATACGGTGAGCTATATTTCCAGCACCTGCGCGTACTCGGGCACGATCACCTCGGCCTTGGGCTTCATCTCGCGCAACGTGGCGCCAAAAGCCAATGCTTGGGACTCCTCCCCGTGAATGACCGAGATCTTTTTTAAATCTCCGGAAATTCCTTCGACGTAGCGGCGCAGCTCGTGCTTGTCGGCATGACCGGAGAAGGAATCCAGCGAGGCGATACGGGCCCGGACGGGGTGCGGTTCTCCGAAAATGTTGACCGGGTTTTGTCCGGAGAGGATCTGCGCGCCCAGAGTGTGCTCGGCGCAGTAGCCGATGAAGAGAATCAGGTTCGCCGGGTTCCCGATATTATTTGCGAGGTGATGCCGGATGCGGCCCGCCTCCGCCATTCCGGAAGCGCTGATAATGATGGCGGGATCGCGCAGATCATTCAGCTTCATCGAGTGGGCAACTTCGCGGATATAGGTCAGGTTTTCCATGCCGAATGGATTTTCGCGCTCGCGCAGAAAACGATAGATGCGGTCATTGAAACATTCAGGGTGCAGCCGGTAGATCTCCGTCGCGTTTACGCTCAAGGGGCTATCCACGAAAATCGGTACCCGGGGCAGTTGGCCGGCCAGCGTCAGTTGGTGGAGCGTGTAGACGATTTGCTGAGTCCGGCCGACGCTGAACGACGGGATGATGATCTTTCCGTTTTTGGCCAAGGTCTCCCGGACCAATTGCCCCACCTCCTCGTTCGCGTGCTCTTTGGAAGCATGTTCCCGCCCCCCGTAGGTGCTTTCGACCTGCAAGAAGTCGACTCCCTCAACCGGTTGGGGATCCCGCAGCACGTCGTCTTTTCCGCGCCCCACATCGCCGCTGAACACATACCGAAACTGCCGGCTACCCTCGCTGATATCCAGGACGACCTGGGCGGAGCCAAGAATATGGCCGGCGTCCACAAAGGTGACCCGAAGGCCATCACTTACCGGGAAGGGCCGGTCGTAATTCAGGGCCACAAATTGCCGGACAGCCTTCTCGGCGTCGTTGGCCGTGTAGAGCGGTTCGACGGGCGGAAGGCCGCGTTTGGCTCTTTTCTTCGAGACAAAAGCGGCGTCGTCACGTTGAATTTCCGCGGAATCCTCGAGCATCACACTGGCCAGATCGCGCGTGGCGAAGGTGCAATAGATGTTCCCGCCGAAACCTTGACGGCACAGATTGGGCAGGTTCCCGCAATGATCGATATGCGCATGGCTCAGCACCACTGCGTCAACCTGCTTCGGGTCGAAGGGAAAGGTGCGGTTCCGCTCAATGGATTCGCCCCGACGCCCTTGAAACAACCCGCATTCAAGCAGAATTCGGCGCTCGTTCAGCTCCAACAGGTACATCGAACCGGTCGTGGTGCGGGCCGCTCCCAGGAAATGAATGCGCATGCAAATAAGATGAGAACCGGGTGTCGGAAGTCGAGAGCGAAAGCGGCAGCGGAGCCGCAGCCGCCTTCTCGGGCCTCGCCCGCGGAGGGGCTCCACCTTGTCGCAAAGCTCCAAAAATGGCAATGGACATTGCCCGGTCAGAATCAGTAAAGTTAACCCTGCTATATATGAACAAGAGTCCTTTGCCCGCGGTTTTAATGGCGATTTTGGCGATCAGCGCGCTGATGTCGCTCTACCTTTGCTATACGTGTGTTACCAATGCCAGCGAATTGAGCCAATTGCAGAATCAGGCAGCCATGGTGAATAACAATCGTGCCATTATGAACGCTGTCGCCACCGATGCGGTCGAATACAGCAAGACCCACCCCGCGATTGACCCCATCCTGGAGGAAGCCAAGCTCAAGGCCCCCAGCCATCCCCAAACCTCCGCCAAGCCCTCCAAATAGCAGCTCGCTTAACCCTTTTGTCTCGTCGTTACCTTATGGATACTCTTGAAACCTCTTCGGTCACCGGGTCCGAGCTTGCCGAATTGCGCGCTCAATGTACCTCCCTGCGCCAGTTGCTGGGCGGGCTCCTCGTCCTGGTCATCGTTATCAGTGGCACCTTTAACATTTACCTGTGGCGGCAGTTCCGGATGACCCGTGCCGAATTACGGGTCCTGCGCCCCCAGGTCGGCCAATTGGTTTCCGACTACCAGCGGGTCAGTGTGCCGGCCATGACTGAGTTCCTCAAAAAGCTCAACGACTACGAGCGGACCCACGCCGACTTCACGCCCATCCTGTTGAAATACAACCTGAAATCCTCCGGCATCACCGGCGCGGTTTCCGCCTCCCTCCCTTCCGTTAAGAAATAGCTCCCTTCCGCACGATCTTTACCTGGAGATCGCGCGAACCGAGGGTTCCTTTCGGATCAGCACGTGGGAGCTTGCTCCGGGTGCGCCAGCTTGGCGCCACACGTGAAGCAGAAGTTTGCCTGTGGTGGACAGGACTGGCCACAGCTCAAGCATTCCCGGTGCGCTGCTTCGTGCCGCTGATGGATAACCAGGTTCCGAAGGTAGGGGATCCAGGAAAAGGCGTAGGCGAAAATAAACACCGAATTCCTTACGTGCACCGCATAGGCGGACAGGAGCAACGATCCGGTCAAGCTCAACCACCAAAACGCGGCCGGCACCACCACCTGCTTTCGTTTTTCGGTGACGTACCATTGAACGAGAAAGCGGGAAGTAAACACGACGTTTCCGAGCCAACCGAGGACCTTCCACGCTCCCCATTCGATACCGAGGAACTTGCCACCATGCCACACCAGATTCGTCAGCCAGTCCATGATGCCCGGCAGCTTAATCGTAAGCCGGCAGATCGCAACCATGGATGGAGACCGCCCGACAGCGCGCTGAGGCCGGCCCGAACCTGGGGATGCCTCGGGATTCCCTCACACCAGCCTGATGCCCTCGGCCTCGAGTTTCTCTTTGGCGGCGAGATTCATTTCCTGCAACCCGGTCAGGTATTCCTGGTAGTTGTTCCCATCCCACCAGTGTTCGATCCGGATATTCAGATTCGGTCCGGCAAACTGATTGAACCCGACCCAGGCCTGGTGGGTGTTGGGGTGCCCGCGGTAGACACCCTCGAGCAAGGTGATCGCCCGTTTGACTTTGGCGTTGGGCAAATCATGCGGCAGCACCAGGTTGATGGCGGTTTTGATCTGCGGACGCCGGCTAATGTTCGTGATCGTGGCGTTGCCCATGGTTTTGTTCGGCACCGCGAGCATATAGCCTTCCGGGCTACGCACCCGGGTGCTGCGGAGCCCGACGATCTCCACGGTGCCTTCAACGCCGTCCAGTTTGATTTGGTCCCCCACGCGAAAGGGCTTGTCCACGAAAACCGCCAAGGCTCCAAACAGGTTGGCCAGCGTGTCCTGAGCGGCCAATCCTACGGCGAGCCCGCCAATCGAGAGCGAGGCAATCGCGGCGGTGATGTTGATATCCATGTTCTGGGCGGTGACCAACACAGCGACGACAACAATGAACGTATTCAGGCTGATGCGGATGACCGAGAAAAGTTGCTCGTTGAAACGCCGGTCGGCTTCCTGCCCATGCCGCTTTCTCCAAGTCTCCAGCAACACGTTGGTGACCTGGATCGCCAAATAGGTCAGCGCCGCGGCCACGACGAGGATTAAACTCTTCGAAAAATACAGTTTTGCGCGCCCTGACCAGCTGAACAGGTTCAAGCCGATATTCAACAGGAGGACGAAAGCCACCAACTTGATCGGCCCACGCAAGAGCTCCAGCACCAGGTCGTCCAGCTTTGTTTCCGTCCGCAAAGCGACTTTCTTGAGCCAGACATTGGTCACCACGTCGAGGAACTTGGCCAACAGAAACGCCAACAGCACATAGGCCAGCGAGGCCACGTATTTCCACAGGGGTTCGCCAAGCAACGTGTTATCACGTAAAACCGGCACCTCATCCAGCTTGAAGGTGAGCGGGGAGCTTTCCAGTTGCTCGACTTTACGTACGAGTGCGGAGGGTTGATTCGTAATAACCGGGGCTTGGTTCGTCGGGGTGCTGACCTCGGCCCAGAGTGCCCAAGCCCAAAGGAACAGCAGCGCTGCCATCAACCCCCGGAACAAACTCTGGAATTTGACTCTCATGAGCTTGGAACCGAGGTCCGGATCAGCCCCCCGCGACCACCTTCACAATTTCCAACCGGTCTCCGGATTGCAGCACGCGACTGGGAAACTCAGAAGGCGCTACTGCTTCTGCGTTGTGCTCAACCACCACGCTCCGGGGACGGAGTCCCTGGGAAACCAGGAATTGCTCAAGGGTGCAGGGAAGTTCGACCGGCACCTCGCCGCCATTGGCAATCACGTGAGCGTGGCTCATGGTCCCTCAGGACAACGCCGCGTCCCAATCTTTCCACACCGGCTCGTAACCCAGGCTGCGAATGCGCTGCGCCACCTCCTGGGGCGATCGGCTGTCGGCAATGTTGAATTGTTCCGTCGCCTGCCGTTTGCCGTTCGGCTCGGCCCATTCGCTAGCCCCCAACTCGACGATGCGGCCGTGCTCCGTGTGATGAAGCTTGTCCTGGCCGGCCCCAGTATAGCCGCCCGGCTCGGTATGGCTGCCCGCACTCATCAGGGTAATTCCCAGCGGGACAAGCCCATCCCGGAGTTTCGGGGCCTCGCGCGTCGATAGCACCAGACCCACATCCGGAAACATCAGTCGAAAAGCGCACACCAGCTGAACCATCTCGCGATCGTTGAGATGAGTCAAAGGTTGGAACTCACCGGCGCACGGACGTAACCGCGGCAGCGAGATAGTCAAACAGGCCCTCCAGCAATTGCGGAGCAGGTATTCCGCGTGGGCGGCCAGCGCGATCGCCTCGTATCGCCAATCAGCCAGCCCGTACAGCGCGCCGATACCGAGTCGCCGAAACCCTGCCACATAGCCGCGCTCCGGGGTATCGAGGCGCCAGGGAAAGTTCCGCTTCGGGCCGGACGTATGCATCTCGTCGTACGTGGCCGGATCGTAGGTTTCCTGGTAAACGACTAATCCTTCCGCGCCTGCGGCCACCAGCGGAACGTAATCGGCTGTTTCCATCGGCCCGATCTCCAGCGAAATCCCCGGCAAAAATTCATGCAACGCCGCAATGCATTCCGCCAGGTAACCGTTCGACACAAATTTGGGGTGCTCGCCCGAAACTAACAGGATGTTGCGAAACCCTTGCGCTACCAACGCTCCGGCCTCACGTCGAACTTCATCCACACTGAGCGTGACCCGCAGGATGGGATTGTCACGCGAGAAACCACAATACTTGCAGTTATTGATGCATTCGTTGGAAAGGTACAGCGGGGCGAATAGTCGCATGACTTTTCCGAACCGCTGCTGTGTGAGAACCCGGGCGCGGCCGCCCATCCGTTCCAGAAATCCCGTGGCGGCGGGCGAAATCAGCCGTGCGAAATCGTTTAACGACAGCGTTTCCTTCGAGAGGCTCTCCTCGACCGCCCGAACGGAGGCGTCCAGAGAATGCTGCACACACTCTCGGATGGGCAAAGAATTAAATTCCGCGGCAAAGCTCACCCGGGGAACTTAGCAAAGGCAGAAGGAATGTCGAGCGGGCGCGAGACACGGGTTATGGAATCGACGCAAGAGTGGAAGAGAGCCACCCTCGCTAACTCTTCAGTCAGACGCGGAGCAGGGGAGACCTGCGGCTTTAGCTGCCCGTACCACCTCAGGCTTTGCGCAGCAGCATTTGTCGGTGTTTTGAAAAAGCGCCACGCAAGGCGGAAGACAGCTCATCCTGTAAGGCTTGGAGTTCGCGGTAAGCCGCCACATTGTGTTTTTCCGGCTCCGCGATTTCGGATGAATTGATCTCCACGAATTGATCGGTTATGTCGCTGATCGAGACCTTCTCTCCCTGCTTTGAGCGCCAGCACCACAGCGCTTGCAGCGCGGCTCCATAGGCGGCGCCTTCGCTGACTTTCAAAGTTACAACCTCCGCGTTGAAAACATCGGCCATGATTTGGCGCCAGACTTTGGACTTGGACCCGCCACCGGTGGCACGAATCTGAGTCGGCTTCACTCCGAGCTGCGCCAGCCGGCGCAGTCCGTAGTTCATGCCCAGCGTCACGCCCTCCATGGCAGCCCGGGCAAAGTGACCTGCTTCAAAGGTCTTCTGATTCACGCCGAACCAGACCCCGGTGCCTTCCGGCACATTCGGGGTGCGCTCGCCTTCAAAATAGGGTAGCAGCACCAAGCCTTCCGCGCCGGCGGGGATTCGCCCGGCTTCGGCGGCGTACTTTTCATGCGACCAGCCAAAGTCCTCGCGCACCATTTCGGTGGCCACGGTCACATTCATGGTGCAGAGCAAGGGCAGCCAGCGATTCGTTGAATCACAAAAGGCGGCGATTTCACCCTGGGGATCGACGACCGGCTTGTCCGCGCAGGCGTAAATCGTACCGCTGGTGCCGAAGCTGGCGGTGATCACGCCGGCGCGCGTGTTCCCGGTGCCGATGGCTCCCATCATGTTGTCGCCGCCACCTGCGCTGACCAGGATCCCAGGGTTGAGATCCAGCAATTTGGCGGTGGAGATCTGCAGCTCTCCGGCCGGTTGGCCGCTCCCGATTAGCGGGGGCAGTTTTCCCGCCAGATCCGGATCAATCGCGTCCAAGGCTGCGCTTGACCACTTGCGCTTGCGCACATCAAGCAACGCCGTGCCGCTGGCGTCGCCATATTCCATCGTTTTGCTGCCGGTGAGCCAAAAATTCAAATAATCATGGGGAAGTAGCACCGTGGCCAGGCGGGCGTAGTTTTTCGGTTCATGGTTTTTCAGCCAGAGAATTTTGGAAGCCGTAAACCCGGGTAGCACCGCGTTCCCGAGCGCGCGGATGGTTTTCTTCAATCCGCCGAGGCGCTCCGTGATTTGCTCACATTCTGGAGCTGTAGACGTGTCGCACCAGAGCTTGGCCGGGCGGATGACTTCGCCCGCGGCGTCGAGGGGGACGAATCCATGCTGTTGGCCGCTGACACCAATCGCTTTAACTTCTGCCCCGCTGGCTTTGGCCTGTCGCAACGCCCGTCGGATCGCGCTGGCGGTGGAGTCGCGCCAGGTGTGTGGATGTTGCTCCTTCGCGCCGGGAGGCAACCCGGGGATCAAATCGTATTCCTGGGCCGCCGAGGCCAGGACTTTGCCGTCCCGCGCATCGACGACGAGGACCTTGGTGGATTGGGTTCCGCTGTCGATTCCTAGCAACAGTGTTCTCATAGGTTCGTGAGTTCGGACGAAATAACAGGCAGCCGTCGTAGCTCGCCGGTATTGATCGCCGCCACAGACTGCGATCGGAGCCAAGGATTAACAGACCCGGCAGAAGTGTCCATCCTCCTTTTCACCGCAGCGGTTACCCACTTGCCACGAGGAGGGTGGTGGGGTAAGGCAAGGGGCGGTGAACGCGGACATTCCACTTTCGAACGGGGAGTCTCCTCCCTTGCTGCCCTCCCCGAGCGGCGGGGTAGCGACGCGGAGTAGGTGGCGCTGGCTGATTCACCTGGTGATCTTGGTTGCGTATCCCGTGGTTATCGGCGCCATCGGAGCAGGCCGTGCCGGCGCCCAGGGTCCCGCGCTCGGCCATGGTCCGAAAGGCCTGGTGATTGTTTTTGGGATTCAATTCGTGATCTTTGCCGTCGTGTTCGCCTTGGCTTGGCTGGCGTCGCGCGCCACCTGTGAGGATTTGCTTTGCCGCTGGCGTGGTGGCCTGAAGGTGGTGCCGCTTGGCTTGCTCTATTCCATTCTGCTGAGGCTAGCCCTGGGCGTCATCACCCTGGTGGTCGTCGCGCTGCTCATCGCCGCCCACCTCATCCGGGCGGAGGATGTGCCGCAGTTGGCCACCGCAAACCGTCCGGACGTTGGAGCCCTGGTGGATGTGTCTGCTTTGCGCCATAACCCGCTTTACTTCTGGCTCACCATCACCCTTGTGAGCTTCGTGCTGGCTGGTTTTCGGGAGGAACTCTGGCGTTCCGGGGTGCTCGCGGGTCTCCGGGTCTTGTGGCCTGGCCGCTTCAGCTCGAACCAAGGCCAGGTGATCGCCGCAACGCTGGCGGCGGTGGTGTTCGGCTTGGGCCACCTTGCTCAAGGCCCGCTGGGCGCGTGTGGTGCCGGACTCCTCGGACTCGGGTTGGGCCTCATCATGGTATTCCACCGATCCATCTGGCCGGCGGTCATTGCCCATGGCGCGTTCGATGCCACGACCTTTGCACTCTTGCCCTGGCTGCTGGAAAAGCTGCAAAGCCTTCGCTGAACAGGCGGCTTATCGCCACGCCAGCAAATGGTCTCGCGAAGCCTGATCAAGATGCTTTTCCGCGATGGCCATCAGCGGCTCAAGATTGCCGTGGGCGGAAACAACCACCAGGTCCCTCCCATTCAGCACCGCGACACAGCAGCTCATCCGCCGAGGTGAGGTTCCTTTGCACGGAATGTAGACGGCCACCAAGTCGTGCTCCTGGATCACTCCGACCACGCGGGTCCACCCGCGGGAACTCATGGCCTTGTCCGCCCGCTCGAGAATCACGCCGCGGTCCATCGACTCCGGTTCCGCTCGCAGGTTGTAGACACTCACCTCCACACCTCGGACCGCCTCCAGGGCGGCTCGAGGTTCCGCCGGCAGGTGGAAAAAACGCGACCCGGTCCTTACCAGGCCCGTGGTAAACCAGCCCACGCGTAGCGCAACCTTTTTGTCCCACACGCCCGGCACCCCGGCCATGACGGTTTGGCGCAACACGGTGGCTTCGGAACTTAGCCGGAACATCCCAACCAGGCTGATGAGGCAGACACCCAGGACAACGAGAACCCCAGCGAGCACAAAGAACCCTGCTGACGATCTGGGGAGGGGCTGGCGGAGTGGAGGTGCTGGAGGCGGTGACATAAGCGTTTCCGGGATTTGTTAAAGTGAATGACGTGGCTCGCAAATGACGCCCGGTCCGGCGCTATTTTTCCGATTTCTCACCCTTCTCAGCCTTATCCGTGGTGTGACCCAGATTCTTGAGTGGTTCGATGTGCAGGCGTTCGCCCAGAATCGAGAGTTGTTCCGGCCGAACGTCACCGACCACGTTCACGAACACGGCTTGTTTGCCACCGTCCATGACGGTGACAACCAGGCCCTGGACCACCTCTTTGTTTTGTGTTTTGAGGTAAACTCCCACGTTTTGTTGCTGCTGCTGTGCGACTACGACCCGCTCCCACCCATTGCTGTCTAGATCCTTGCGAATCTTCTGAGCTTTGGCCTCCAATTCCGCACGGTTCTCCTCGCTCACTCCGATCACGTTGACATGGACAAGCTGCAAGCCCTTGAGCAGCTTGGCCACATCCGGTTCTTCTTTCTCAATAAAACGCGCGGCGAGCGATATCAGTGTGCTGGAGACGTTGACCTCAACGAACTCCCCACTCGAGAGGGCGGGTGAAAAGTTTCCGAAATCCACCTGGCCGGGTGGCAAGCTTTCCGCACGCGCATTCGCCGTCAGGACACCTGCCAGTAGGACCGTTCCGAAAGCCGCGGGTATTAAACGTCTCATAATTTCTTTTAATCGTTGCTGGTTGACTGTCTTTTGGGACCTTGTCGTCCCTTTACAAGCCAATACCCGCGAGGAGTAAATAAAGTTTCAAAAATCCGCCGGGCCTGGCGAACGTTTGAACCCCTCGCCAAACAGCGTTGAGATAGGTTAAAGTGCCTGGAATGATGACCACCCGGTTGAAGACCTGTTGGACCCCTCTGGGTCGGTGCGTAGTTTTTCTCCTCGCATCCTCCTCCATCGCCTGTCTCCTTCTGGACTTCTACCAAGTCTGCCCTATGCAGCTGTTTGCAAAGTTCGTCTTCCTGCCGGCTTTTCTCGTGCTCCTGGCCATGGCGGTGCTGGACTTCCGTTTTGCCGACGGCCAACTGGGCCGCGGAGTGCTGGTCGGATTGATCTCCGGGTTGGCTGCCGCCGCCGCTTACGACGTGTTCCGTCTGCCCTTTGTCTTCGCGCGACCGTTGGGAATTGCCTCAATCATTCCCCCCATGAACCTGTTCAAAGTTTTTCCCGGATTCGGAGCCATGATCCTGGGACAGCCCATCGAACAGATCAATTATTCGGCGGCGGCCCGGTTGCTCGGATGGATCTACCATTTTAGCAACGGGGCCACCTTTGGAGTGATGTATGTCGCGCTGATTGGCAATGCGAGCCGGCGATCCTGGACCTGGGCCATCGTGATGGCCACAGGACTCGAGCTGGGCATGCTGCTCACCCCCTATCCCAGCGTGTTTAACCTCGCAGTGACTCCGCGCTTTGTCGTCGTGACCATGGCCGCCCATGCCATCTTCGGAGTCGGTCTGGGGCTGATGGTCCGCCAGTTCGCCCCCCGCCAAATGTGGCGGCGGCGTCCCGCGGTCGGTTCGGCTTAGACTTAGAAGCTGAACTGTGGCTTGCGCTTCGGAAGGTGGTGGTGGCGCTCGACGGGCGCGGTCTCCCGGCTGTAGGCCTCGGAGTGACGCTCGTGGGCATACCAATTCTCGGAGTACCTTTTCGCCAGGATGGGGTCGTTGATCACCAGGAGGTTCTCCGCGTTATTTTCTTCCGCCGCTTTTGTGAAGTTGAAGGAACCGGTGAGCACCAGGTAACCGTCGATGATCATGATCTTGTTGTGGGCAATGGCGTGCTCCGGGTCGATTAAGGTCGGTACACCCTCATTCTTTAGAAAGTCCGCTTCCGAGTATTTCTCGGTCCGTTGGCTCTTGTCCAAGATGACCTGGACCTTGACGCCCCGCCGTTGGGCGTCCACCAGCGCTCGGGCGATCGGAGCGGAGGTAAAGCTGTAGGCCTGCACGAACACCGAATTCGTAGCTTGGCCCAGGGCCCCGACCACCGCTTCCGTAGCCCCGCCATGGGGGGAGAAGTACACCTGGACCCCCTGTGGAACGGACGATGGAGGCTCGCAGCCGGCGATCGCCACCAGCACCAGAAGACCGAACATCTTTAGCTGCTTCATTGAATTCATGCTAACCACTGCGGTTTGAGAGTCTAGCCGGCAGGCGCACGCTGCCCCTTCACAGGGTGCGCCTGGGCGCCCGCTGCCGCAATAGATTCTATGCCGCCAGACCGCGGGCCAACATGGAGCAAGCAGGGGGGCGAGGCAAATGGGAGGCCGCTCTCTCCCGCACGGAGCAATTGGCCCCAATTGACAGGTAGGACGCCCTCCGCGACCTTGCGCCGACCATAAAGAACCTATCGATTCGCCCGTCGGAAACGGGCTCCAACGTCAATTGCTTATGCAAAAATTTATCTGCATTCACGGGCACTTCTACCAGCCTCCCCGTGAAAACCCGTGGTTGGAAGCCGTCGAGCTTCAGGATTCCGCCAGCCCGTATCACGACTGGAACGAACGGATCGGCGCCGAGTGTTACGCTCCCAATACCACGGCCCGCATCTTGGATGAGCAGGGCCGGATCGCCCAAATCACTAGTAACTACGCGAAGATAAGCTTCAATTTCGGGCCCACCCTGCTGGCGTGGATGGAGGACCAAATGCCCGAGATTCACGACGCGATCGTCGAATCTGATCGGCTTAGCCAAGCCAACTTTTCCGGCCATGGCTCAGCCTTGGCCCAGGTTTATAATCATATGATCCTGCCCCTGGCCAACGCCCGGGACAAATTCACTCAGGTGCTCTGGGGCCTGCGGGATTTCGAGTCCCGGTTTGACCGGAAACCGGAGGGTATGTGGCTGGCCGAAACCGCCGCCGATATACCGACGCTCGAAACCCTCGCGGAACTCGGCCTCAAATTCACCATCCTCTCCCCGTTCCAGGCCAGCCGCACCAGGGAAATCGGGAAGCGTAATTGGCGCGACGTCAACGGCGGCCAAATCGACCCGACCCGGGCTTACCTGATGCGCTTGCCCTCCGGCAAGAGCATCATCCTGTTCTTTTACGATGGACCGGTTTCGCAGGCCGTGGCCTTCGAGGGTTTGCTCACCAGCGGCGAAAAGTTGGCGCATCGCCTCATGAGCGCTTTCAATGACCGCCGGGATTGGGATCAGCTCGTGCATATCGCCACCGATGGCGAATCCTATGGTCACCACCATCGGCAGGGCGAAATGGCCTTGGCGTATGCCTTGCAGTACATCCAATCCCGCAACCTGGCTCGCTTGACAAATTATGGAGAATACGCGGAGAAATATCCGCCAACCCGCGAAGTGCAGATCCATGAGAGGAGTTCCTGGAGCTGTGTTCACGGGGTGGGGCGTTGGATGACGGATTGCGGCTGCAACAGCGGCGGCCATCCGGGCTGGCATCAAGGCTGGCGCACGCCGCTTCGCCAGGCCTTGGACTGGTTGAGAGACGAATTGGCCCCCCTCTTCGAAAGCAAAGGCCGGCAGTTGCTCCGCGACCCGTGGCAGGCGCGAAATCAGTACCTCTCGGTGATTCTCGATCGATCCCCCTCCTGCCGGGAGAAATTTTTCCAGGAAAACGCATCCCGGGAGTTGAATGAGAACGAGAAAGTGACGGTGCTCAAATTAATGGAACTGCAGCGCCACGCCATGCTGATGTACACGAGCTGCGGCTGGTTCTTTGACGAGATTTCAGGGATCGAGAGCGTTCAAGTGGTTCAGTATGCCGCCCGTGCCCTCCAGTTGGCTCGTGCTGTTCTGGACCACGATCTGGAGGCGGGGTTTTTGCAGATTTTTGAAGGAGCCAAAAGCAACCTTCCCGAGAACAAGGACGGACTGACCATTTATGAGAAATTCGTCAAGCCCGCCAGGATGGACTGGCACAAGGTAGCCGCTCATTACGGGATCAGCTCGATTTTCAATCCCTATAGCGAAAAGACGCGAATTTTCTCCTACTCGTTCGAGGATGAGCACCGGCAATTGCTGACCTCCGGCAAAACCCGACTGGCGGTCGGCCGCACGAAAGTAACGTCCGAGATTACGCAGGAGTCGCGGCTCCTCACCTACGCGTTTCTTTATATGGGGGAGCACAATCTGACCGGTGGGGTCCGGGATTTTGAATCCGTGCCGGCGTACGACGACATGTTTCGCGCCCTGAATGAAACTTATGAGCGAGCTGATTTTCCTGAGTGTATCAGGCTGCTCGATCGCTTCTTTGGGCAGCCCTCCTATTCCCTCTCCTCGCTCTTCAAGGACGAGCAACGGCGGATATTAAACGAGATTCTCGTCTCGACGCGGGAGGACCTGGAGAGCCGTTTCCGTCTGATCGCCGAACGATATGCTCCCTTGATGAAGTTCCTCCAAAGCGCCGGCGCGCCGCTGCCCGAGGGGTTGAATGCCGCCATCGAGTTCGTGCTCCGCAGCGATATCCGCCGCCACATCGAAGCCGAACCCATCAACCTGGACCGGTTGAGATCCCTGATCGTGGAGGCAAACGCCCGCGGAACCCAGGTGTTGGACGCCAGCGTCAGCTTTAGCGTAAAAACCAAGATGGAACATTTAATGGCCGAATTGGCTTCTCATCCCGAGGAGACAGAACGGATGATGGCTCTCGATTCATTCGCAAAGCTGGTCTTGCCCTTGCCGCTCGGACTCAATCTGTGGAAGGTGCAGAACATCTATTGGGAGATGCTTCAGCGGAGATTGCCTGAGTTTCGCGAGCGCGCGCGCTCCGGGGAGGCGTCCATCCAGACTTGGGTGGATCAGTTCCTTGCTCTGGGTCAGACCTTGGGCTTCGCCCTGGAGAAGATCGAATCCGCGGCGCCACCCGTTCAGATGGCTGCCTGAAATGAATGGTCCCTCAACCCGGGCGCGAGCGGTGCCCTCGGCCACGTACCGGCTGCAATTCAACCGCGAATTCAGCTTCCCATCCGCTCTGCGGATTGCTGATTACCTGGGCGAACTCGGCATTTCTCACGTCTACGCCTCCCCGCTCTTTCAGGCCACCCCTCACAGCACTCACGGCTACGATATCTGCTCCTTCAACCAACTGAATCCCAACCTCGGATCCTCCTCCGATCTCGATCTGCTCGTCGCCCGACTCCGCAGTCTCAACATGGGCGTCCTCCTGGACATGGTCCCCAACCACATGGGCGCCGATTTGTCCAACGCCTGGTGGGCCGATGTGCTGGCCCAAGGTTCCGACTCGGCTTACGCTCCTTGGTTCGATATCGACTGGGAGCCGCCCGATTCGGCGTTGCGGGGTAAGGTCCTGCTGCCGGTGCTCGAGGATGAGTACTGGAAAGTTTTGGAAGCCGGGAAGCTGAGCGTGATCTTTGAAGGGGGTTGGTACGCGGTGAAGTTTCATCAGCGCGAGTACCCCGTATCTCCCGAGAGCGGGGCGACGCTCTTTTCCAGCCTGTTAGATCCCGGCTTGGAGGAGCCTTGTTTCCGTGGGATTCGGGCGATGCTTAGCCTGGTAACCGCCCCTGAGGCTGGCGAGGCGGTGGGCTTCGGTTCCCGGTTTGCCGAGGCGAAAGAGGGTCTGGATGCCCTGGTGTGCGGTTCGCCCGAACTCCGCGCTCGATTACAGAAGCAGCTTCAACATCTGAATGGCACGCCGGGGCAGTTCGGCTCATTTGACGCGCTTCACCGGTTGCTCCAGGAACAGCACTATCGGCTCGCATTCTGGAGAGTAGGGGCCGAAGAAATCAACTATCGCCGCTTCTTCGACATCGCCGATCTGGTGTCGGTTCGAATGGAGTTGCCCCAGGTCTATCTCGCCACGCACCAGCTGGTGTCACGACTGGTGAGCGCGCGGAAAATCGATGGACTGCGAATCGATCACCCGGACGGTTTGTGGAATCCCAAACAGTACTTCGAACGACTCCAGGAGAGTTCGTGCGGGGCCGGCGAGAGCCAAACCCCGCTCTATGTGGTGGTCGAAAAAATCCTCACTCGCGAGGAGCCCTTGCCGCCAGATTGGCCCGTGGACGGCACTACCGGCTACGACTTTCTGAACGTTCTTAACGGGTTGTTCGTCGACGGGGCGAATCGTTCAGAATTCGATGCCATCTACCAGAAATTCACCGGCTGCTCCCAAACGTTCAAATCGGTGATGGAGCACAGCAAGCGACAGGTGCTCTTGACCTCCTTCTTGAGCGAATTAACCGCTCTGACGCGCAGCCTCAAGAGCCTCGCCGCCCTCAGCCGGTACGGTCAGGATTTCACCTTTTCACAGTTGCATTCGGCGTTGTTGGAAATCGCCACGGCTTTCCCCGTATATCGCACCTACGTCACCGAGTCGTCGGAAGAACTCCCGCCGGACCAGGAAGCGTACGTTCGCGAAGCCGTGCGCGCTGCCGCCGCCGCGAACGGAAATGTCGACCCAGCCGTCTACGGTTTTATCAAGGACATCCTCCTGCTTTCTTTCCCCTCCGATGTTGCTGAGGCCGATCGGCCACGTTACCGCAGATGCGTGATGAAGTTCCAGCAGTTGACCAGCCCGGCGATGGCTAAAGGACTCGAAGACACCGCGTTCTACAGGTTCAACCGTCTGATCTCTTTGAATGAAGTGGGTGGGGACCCCGACACCTTTGGCACTTCGGCCTCCGCCTTTCACACGCACAACGCTGCCAAGGCGAAACTCTGGCCCCGCGCCTTGCTCGCCACGGCGACGCACGACACCAAGCGCGGCGAGGACGCTCGGGCCCGAATTAACGTGCTATCCGAGATGCCCCAGGAGTGGCGGCACGCTGTGTCGCGCTGGAAACATTTGAACCAGGAGAAAAAGGTGCTGGTGGATGGACAACTTCTGCCGGATTCAAATGATGAGTATCTGCTCTACCAAACTCTGGTGGGAGCCTGGCCCGCGCAGGCCGATAATGTTGAAGCCTTGGAAATATTCCGCCACCGCATCGCCGCCTACATGCTCAAGGCCATCCGCGAGGCAAAGACGCATACCTCCTGGACCAAGCCAATCGACGCCTACGAAAACGCCACCGCGCTGTTTGTGCAACGCTTGCTGGCCGCTGGGCAGGGGGATGCTTTCTTATCGGACTTCAAGGCTTTCCAGAAACGAGCCGCTTTTTTCGGCCGGCTCAACTCCCTTTCTCAAACTCTACTCAAGATCTTCTCACCCGGAGTTCCGGACTTTTATCAAGGCGCCGAGTTGTGGGACTATAGCCAGGTCGATCCGGATAACCGCAGGCTGGTCGATTTCGATTCACGCAGGCTCCTGCTGGACGATCTGCGCCGGTTGCTCAAGGCCGATCCCCTGGATCTTCCGGTTCTCCTCAAGCATCTTCTGCGCGACAGTGACACCGGTCAGGTTAAGCTTTATCTGATCTGGCGCGCCCTGCGGTTTCGGCTCGGCCACCGTGAAACTTTCGACCAGGGCGAATATCTTCCGCTCGCAGTCGCCGGATCCAAATCCCAACACGTCGTCGCGTTCGCCAGGACCCACGGAGAGCACACGGTCCTGGTCATCGCTCCCCGCCTGGCATTTGGCCTCACGGGTGGCCAGGAAAGGTTACCCCTGGGGGTTGAGGTCTGGGGCGATACAGCCGTCCAGTTGCCTGGATCGGTTCACGCGAGGCGGTATCGAAATGTGCTTACGGAGGAGGTTCTATGCGGCACGGGCCTCACTGACCGGCTCCCCGTTGGACAGGTGCTCGCCCGATTTCCCGTGGCCCTGCTGGAAAGTCTTTCTTGAACACAGAAGATGGGCCTTTACGCCCGCCCGCGAAAACCTTCAGCCGTTTCACTCACGCTTTTTGATCTCCGGTTTTTACCCAGGCCCGGACCACCTCGGCCACGCTCCAGGCTTGCGAGATGCACCCGCGCGGTGTGAATGGAGGTTCGGCATCGAATATTTCGTTGATGGATCCGATACAACCGTCGTCCAGGTGCGGGATGATTCCTTCGAGACACTTCCGCGCGCCGGGGCGGTCGGTCGGGTGCACCTTGAGCCAGGCATCCACAAAGGGTCCCAGGAGCCAGGCCCACACTGTCCCCTGGTGGTAAGCCGCGTCGCGAGCGCGCAGGTCTCCGAAGTACTTTGGTTTATAATCCGGATGATCGGGGCTCAAGGTGCGCAGACCGCGCGGCGTTAATAGTTTCTGACGCACAGCGTCCAAAACGGGAGCCCAATACTTCTCATCGAGAATCGGATATTTCAACGAAAAGGCGAGCAATTGGTTCGGCCGGCACGCCCGGTCATCGCCCTGCTCACCCTCAATGACGTCATACAGGTGATTGCACTCGGGACTCCAAAAGCATCGGTTGAAGGAATCCCGGGCGCGTTGCGCATGGCCGGCCATGAGCTTGGCGCTTTCCTCCTGATGCTCCTCCTGTAACCAGGTTTCCAACAAGCGCAGGGCGTTATACCATAATCCATTGATCTCGACGGCTTTTCCGCGCCGTGGCGTTACCACCCAATCCTCGACCTTCGCATCCATCCAGGTGAGCGCGTATCCCGGAGCGCCCTGGCGGAGGAGCCCGTCGCGCGCGTCGACGCCAATTCCGAACAGGGTTCCGCGCAGGTGATGTTCCACCGAGTCGCGCAGTTTTGGCAGGATGATCCTCAAGGTGGAGCGATCCCCCGTCCTGTCCACATACCGATCGAGCGCGTGGAAGAACCACAAGGTGGCATCCGCCGTATGATAAAGTCCCTCATTCTGGCCCTCCGGAAAGAGATTGGGAATGAGGCCGTGGCGCATATAATGCGCGAACGTTCTCAAGATCCAACCCGCCTCGGTAAAGCGGCCGGTGGTGAGGGTTAGGCCCTCCAGGCTAATCATGGTATCCCGGCCCCAATCCGTGAACCAATGATAACCCGCGATCACGGTCCGGGTTTCATCCCCGGCGGCATGCGCTCGGGCTTCGTCCTGGATGCGACCTGCGGGAGTGATAATGAACTGGTCCGCTGCCAACACCAGGTCCGCTGCCGGAGAGGCCTGCGCGTTGAGGTTGGAAATCGAAATTAGGCGCCGGTGCCGGGTGTGGTAAAACCCGATGGCTTCTTCCGGCGTCAAAGAAAGCATGGTGCTCCACCATTCCGTCGACGCAATCAGGGTCCCATCCCGCCGCGGATGAAGCGTGAAGCTGAAATACCCCGGGCTCCAAAGCGACCCCCGCGCCTGGTAACCTCGGTCCGCTTCTTTCTGGTAATGGATCTCCCTCCGGGTACTGCCGTCGTACGTGAACGTCGCCCGGTCCGCATGGAGGACCATTCTCAATCGCGGCAAAAGGTTTTCCTGATGCACCTCGTAACGCGTGCCCGTCAGAACCAGGTGGTACTCTTCGTGAGCACCGGAGTTCACCGCCTCTCCGTGACCGCGGAAGTGGACTGAGGGCCGGAGTTCCAGGGTGACGCTCTCCTGTTTGGAGAGCAAACGGTAGTGGACATGGACGGTATTTTGTCCGTGAAGAAAGAGCACGTACTTCTCCAATACCACCCCTTCGGCTTCGTAACGCCAGGTCGGCAGCCCGTTCTCCAGGCGGAACTCGGTAATGTGGTTCGTCACGGCCGCTCCGTCAGGCTGACTTGGCTCTTCGCCCCCGATTTGCAGCCGCCGACCATCAGAAAAGCAGAGATACTCGCCCAAATGGTTCAGCATGACCATGCGCCCGAACGGCGCCGGTAAGGCGGCGATGAGCAAGCCGTGATAGCGCCAGGTGACCGAGCCTGAGATCGTGCCGGAGGCATACCCTCCCAGACCGTTGGTGGCCAACCATTCCTGCCGCAGCAACTGCCGTGCGTCCTCTCCACCCACCTGCTTCAGGGCGATCTCTCGAATCAACTCAGCCATATCCTTTGAATCACCTTGAAATTATCATTCGCGCGCTGACTCGCCGGTCGCATTCGGCCGCCCCGAGTTCGAGGAGAGCACCAGGGTCGCGTGGCCCGGGATTCGCCAGACTCCATCCGTCTCGGCCGACGGCGCGCCGGAGCCTCCGTAAATCGGTGATTCGCTGGACCACAAAAGCCCCCAGGACTTGCCTTCGGGTGGCGCTAAAAGGGGTTCGGCGAGCTGGCTTAGCTTCAAGTCCACCCCGAGATTCACGATCAGGAGCCGATCCTCGCCTGCTGGGCCGAAGAACCGGAGTGCGAATGCCTCGTTGGCCAACACGGCTCCATCGACACTCCTCGCCCGCGGGGATGCGAAGGCGGGATCGTCTTTTCGAAGTTTCAGCAAGTCACGATGGAGTCGATAAACCTCCGCATTGGTCTCACGTTCACGGAGTTCCAGTTTGCAGTCGAGGAAGGTCCTCTCCGCATGGGGCGTGGCGAGGAAGGAAGCGCTCGCCTGGTTGGCGATCGAGGGAAACTGAGATAAGAATTCTCTACGACCTTTGGCCACCAAGCTGGCCAATTCCGGATTGTGATCGGCGAAAAACAGGAACGGCGATGAGGCCGCAAATTCCTGCCCTTGAAAGAGCATGGGGGTAGCCGGACCCAGGAGCAGCAGGGCCGTCATGGCGCGGAACCGGCCCGGGCTCGTGAGTCGATGCAGCCGCAAGCCTCCGAGCGAATTGGCCACCTGGTCGTGGTTCTGCAGGAAGTTGACGAATTGCTCGGGTGCCAGGTCGAACGCCGGACTGCCGCGCCGCTTTTTCTGCCAGGAAAACCACTGGCCCTGGAACAAGAAGCCCCGCTTCACAGCCGAGATTAATTCCTGCGGCGTCCCTCGGTAATCACTGTAGTACGCTTCATTCCGGCCAGTCAAAGCCACTTTGGCGCTATGGTGGAAGTCGTCGTTCCAGAGCGCGTTCATGCCATAACCGCCAAGATCCAAGGGCCGCGCCAACCTGGCCTGCTGCGGTTCATTTTCCGAAACGAGGTAGGTCCTCCGGTGGGGGGCGGCCTGGCGTACGCGCTGGCCGAGATCCGCCAGGATATGGGTGGGTGAGGCATCGAACATCTGTTGCGTTGCGTCCAGGCGCAACCCGTCGAAATGGAATTCCTCAATCCAGTAGGCCGCATTAGTAAGGAAGAACTCACGCACCGGCCCGCTATTAGGTCCGTCAAAATTGATTGCCTGCCCCCATTCGTTAGAATACCGATCGGTAAAATAGTCCTCCGAAAAATTCTTCAAATAGTTTCCATCGGGTCCAAGATGGTTATAGACAACGTCCAGGATCACTCCCAACCCGAGCCGGTGCGCCTGGTTCACAAAACCTCGGAGATCCTCGGGGGTGCCGTACAGCCGGGTGGGCGCAAACAGGTTCACACCGTCGTAACCCCAGCCAAAGCGCCCTGGGAAATCGGCCACCGGCATCATCTCGATCAGGGTAATCTCCAGATCTTTGAGCCTGGGCAACTCGGCCGCCGCCGCCGCCCAGGTGCCCGACGGAGTGAAGGTGCCGATGTGCATCTCGTAGATGACCTGCCCGACCGCTGAAACCCCGGCCCACTCCTGGTCCGTCCATGCGAACAACCGCGGGTCAATGATCTGTGAGGGACCGTGCGGACCTTCAGGCTGAAACCGTGAAGCTGGGTCGGGAAACGCGCCTTGGTCCAGCCGAAATCGGTAATACATTCCCGGGTGCCCCCCTTTCACAGTCCCCCCGAAATATCCATTCCCGGTCGGCTCCAGCTCAACAGAGTCCGCCTCGGCGGCAACTTTGACGTTCTCGCTTAACTCGAGCGTAACTCGCCGGACGTTCGGCGCCCACACGGAGAAGTCGATGCCTGCATCCGGCCCGGCTTCCGCCCCGATCGGAAACACTCGCGTGCGGCCCTGTATCAGACTTGGTTCCTCCTCTGTGTATGCGCCAGCCCGGTCGGTCATAAGCTCCTTAAACGTGCTCTCTTAAGTTGTCTCCAATCCAGCTCTACGCAAGGTAGGAGAACACGCACTTCACCGAAGCTTCACTTAAAACCAGACCCTCGCCGGAAGGATGAACCCCAACGACGCGCGCGCCGCGCTCTTGGTTTCGACTCGGTTCGGCCGCCGTTCACTGAAGGGCTGCCGTGCCCCGGTCAGGGCTTTTGGTAGACCCGGACGTAATCGATTTCGTAGCGCTGCGGAAACGCCTTTTCGTCGATGCCCTTGGCTCCGCCCCAGGCGCCGCCAATCGCCAGATTCAAAATGAGATATTGGTCCTTGTCGTAGGGCCACGCTTCCGTACCGGTCCCCTCGTTGTCATAGGTAAAGTACTTTTTATCATCCACGAAAAAGGTCAGGCGATCCGCTTCCCATTCCAGGGCGTAGACGTGAAATGCCTCGGAGGCATCCGCGATCGTGATCTGGCTCCCTTTGCCGGTCTTCAAGACGTGATTGTACTTCTTCGTGTGGATGTTCGCGTGAATGATCCCAGGGTCAAATCCGACAAACTCCATGATGTCAATCTCGCCGCCCGCCGGCCAGCCCACCTCGTGTGTGTTGGTGCCCAGGGTCCAAATAGCCGGCCACGTGCCGCGGGCCGCGGGCAGTTTCGCGCGCACCTCAATTCGCCCGTACTTCCAGCTGATCTTGCCGCGGGTCGTCAGGCTCGCCGAGGTATATTCCGAAAACTCGCGACTGCGACGGGCAGCGTTGCGGCCCGTTGCTTGAGGATCAAAACCTGGGTTTTTGAAACGTTCCTTCCGCCCTTCGATGATCAATTTCCCGTTCTCTACACGGGCATTTTCGGCGCGCTCGCGAGTGTAATACTGCTCCTCGTTATTCCGGATAAAGCCCTCTTCGTAACCCCATTTGGCTGGGTCGGGGAGTCCGGGTTGATTGAACTCGTCCGACCAGACCAGCTTCCAATCGGCTGCGGAAGCGGATGAGAAAGACCACAGCAAGACCGCCGCGCAGGCTCCAAGGTATAGTTTCATAGTTGTTGAGAGCATTGTGGCACGGTGCCGCTTCG
>Ga0105240_10004142_pt1 | contig 22215 bp, 14 predicted proteins | sample KBSC54metaG_FD_80426 | JGI IMG/M metagenome (GOLD analysis project Ga0105240, IMG submission 80426) | Corn rhizosphere microbial communities from Kellogg Biological Station, Michigan, USA - KBS C5-4 metaG | ecosystem: Host-associated > Plants > Roots > Rhizosphere > Soil | place: Michigan, USA... | reverse complement strand
GGTTCTTCCGATGCCGACCTTTATCGCATCTTTATGACTGGGCTGGATGGCACGCCCATGCCCTCTTTCGCCGACAACATCAAGCCCGACGAGGCCTGGGATCTGGTCTTCTATCTAAAAAGTCTGGAGCCGAAAAAATCTAAAGAGAGAGAAATCGCAACCAAGTTGCAATTGAAGCCGGTCGATACTACCCCAGCCGGCCAACAATAATCCGGACGCTTCCGAGCGAAGGGAAGTACCGACAACTCTAGGCGAAGTAATGAAGGGAGTACCGAGGTCTTACGGTGCCCACCTGCCTCCTTGGGCTTGAGTGGGGATTTTGACCTGAGGGGAATTTCGCTTGAGTGGAGATTTGGCAAGTGGGAATTTTCAGGACTGCAGGACCGAGAACTTAAACCACGGCCGCCACCGGCTTCTCCTGCAACAGCAGCGCCGTCGCCTGCACCCGCGCATCGGCATGGAACCACCGCTGCACAACTTTATCGCATAGGAAGTTCGCCAGCGACAGGAAGCTCATGCCCTGGTGATGCACCATCCACTCCCGTACCAACTCAAATCGTGGCGCACCAAATCGCTTGCGGCCCGCCGTATAATCGGCCGCCTCGAAGAATCCGTACGCTCCAAACCATCCCATCGATTCCATCTTGCGCAAATTTGAAAGTGCCGAACTCCGATCCACACTCAAAGCCAGGAACGTGGCATAGGGCGCGATTATCAGCGGCTCCGTATCTTCTCTCTTCAATGCCAGCTTCGGCACCCCGAACGCCTGGTAGTGATAGTCGCCCACGGGATTACGCTTCGCCGATGCGGATTCCGAAATTCCCCACGGAACGCCCTTGCTCCCCGCATACGCCTGCTGCTCCCGCACTGCCGCTTTCAACGCTCCATCCAGCAGCGTGTTGGGGTATGTCTGCATCCAGATCGCCGGCATCATGTATTCGAACATCGTTCCCGTCCACGACAGCAGCGCCGGATTGCGATCCTCGGTGAATGGCCGCCCCAGGCGGAACCACGCATCCTGCGGGATCTCTCCTTTGGCAATCGCCACGAACACGGCGGTCCTGGGCTCGGTTGCCAGCAAGTCGTAATAGTACGGAGCCATCTCCTTCGCCTCTGCGTCATACCCAATCGACATCAGCAGGCGCTCTTCGTCGAACAGGAACGAGAAGTTCATCGCGTTCGCCAGTCGCTCCGCCTGCTCGCTCGTCTTTTGGAGGCTCTGCATTAGTGCCAGCGCATTCGCCCGCGCATCTGCGAACAGCAACTTCAGTTGCTCGGCCTGCGACCGGTTCCCGTTCCGATGCAATTCCCCGGATTGCTCCAGCAACGACTCCAACGCCGCAATCAGATCCGGCAGCCGTTCCAGCCTGACCGCTTCATCGCTGAACTTCATGCCCTCTTTCAGGCCTTTGCGGATCTCTGCGTACTCCGGTAGCTTCCACGGAAGATAGGTCTTCACCACCTCGCGCACAGTCTGAACGCGTGCCTTCGCTTGCGTGCGGAACCACTCGATGTCCGCAGCATCGACTTCAACCTTCGGTTCCGGTTCCTTCGGCTCCAGCAATTCGTCCGGGAAAGTTTCAATCGCGTTGAGCCAGTCATCCCCGCACAACTCTTCCTCGTACCGCTTCAACTCCCGCTTGCCAAACACACCAAACTCGTTCAGCAGCCGGAGATGATCCAGCAACCCCTCCCCGAGCGCTTTCGGAAGCAGGGGTTGCTGGCAGCGCTCCATCAAGCCCTGGCGCAGCGTCCACAGCGAAGCCACCAGGTTTCCGTTATCCACCGATGAAATGAAATATGGCGGCGCCACTTCGAGGCTGTGCGTCTTGTACCAGTTCAGCAGGTGCCCGCGATGCTTGGGCATGCGCATCAAGGTGTCCAGCGTCTTCTGGGTCAGGTCCAGCATCTCCGGAACCGTGAAATACCCAAACTCAGTCGCGACCTGTCGCGCATTCAATAACAATCCGATGTTCGTCGGAGACACCGTGGGCGCTGGCTTCCGCGGCTCATCCTGCACATTGTCCGGAATCAGCCAGTTGTGTTCTTCTGTCGAAAACTCCAGGAAGTAGCGCCAGATGTACAGCGCCGATTTCCGCAGCAGCCACTTGTCTCGCCCTGAAACCTCGTCCTCGATGGCAATCGGGCTCCCATTCAGCCACAGCGCAAACGGCTGGCTGCAGAACCACAGCCCCAGCACGGGCATCGCCGCCCACAGGGAATGCGGTTTCGTAAGCCAGATGATCAGGCCCAGCCCAACCGCCAGGAACGGCATCCAGTCGATATAGCGGTCGACAGGAGTTCGCCGGTGCCCCATCTCCGCTTCCGCCGCCGTCTCCCATTCCAGCAACCGCTGCCGCGTGACCAGTCGCCGCACTAGCGCTCGCACTACCGCGTCAATCGACAAAAGCATCTGGTGCGCTAGCAGGGTCAATGTAAGCAGAACCGTCAGATTCGCCTGGACCAGATTTCCCACCGCATCGCGCGCCACTCCAAAGTTTCGCGTGATCACCGCCCGCGTCAATCCAAACAGCAGTTCCACCCACTCCGGCACGAACATGATGCCGACCGTCGCCACCGTCCACCAGACGGGATGCCCCATCACGAACCAACCAAACAAGAACAGCACGAACGTCGCCGGCTCGACCAAACTGCGCCGCAGATTGTCCAGAATCTTCCAGCGCGATACCAGCGAGATCGGATTCCGCACCTGCGCCCCAGATTCATCGGGCACCTTGTCCGTAAGCCACTGCACGATCTGCCAGTCACCCCGGAGCCAGCGATGCTTCCGCCGGTTATACGAGCTGTAGTGCGACGGATAATCCTCGATCACCGCAATATCGCTCACCAGCCCCGCCCGGGCATACGCCCCCTCAATCAGGTCATGACTGAGCAGCGCGTTCCGCGGGAATCGGCCGTACAACACGTTCAGCAGCGTGTCGACCTCGTAGATCCCTTTTCCGGTAAACGACCCTTCTCCATACAAATCCTGGTACACGTCGGAACTCGCCCGCGTGTAAGGATCGAGCCCGGTCTCGCCGACGAAAATCGCGGCCAGCCGCGATCGCGCCGTGCTGTCCACACTGATATCCACCCGCGGCTGCAAGATCCCGTATCCCGCCACCACAATGTTGTCCTGCGGATCGACGATCGCCTGGTTTAATGGATGATTAATCGCGCCCACCATCCGCTGCGCACCGCCTCGCGGCAATTCTGTGTCGGAATCCAGCGTGATGACGTACTTCACCTTCGGCAGGATCGCCAAATTCCCCGACTTCACCGGAAAGGGATCGTACTTCTCGCGCAGAAACTGGTTTAGGTCCATCAGCTTCCCGCGTTTCCGCTCCCATCCCATCCAGCCCTTTTCCCGCGGATTGTAGACCCGATGCCGGTGCAGGAAGACAAACGTCCCCGCCTTTCTCCGCGCATAGCGCTGATTCAAATCGTTGATCAGCTTTGAGCACAGCACCACCAGCTCATTCTCTTCCGGCGCCGGATGTCGTGAATCCGGCAGATCCGACAAAATCGCAAAATGAATATGCGGATCCTGGTTCCCTACGTACCGCACCTCCAACTCTTTCACCAGATGGTGAACTTGCTTCTCGCTGAGCAGCAGCGTAGGAATCGCCACCAGCGTGACGCAATCCTCCGGAATGCCCTCCGAATAGTCCATCTTCGGCAGCGTCACCGGCTCGAGCAGGTTCGTGGTCAGGTAATTCATGACCTCGACCGCCGCCTGGGAACTAGGGATGGCTAAGATCAGCATCGAAAGCAGGATCGTTCCCAGAGGCGTGCTCGGAGGAGTCAGCAGCCACAGCACCCCGCTGATAATGATCAGCGCCATCACCGCGATGCCGACTAGCAGAAACCGGTCCGGATTCGTGCGCAACCAGATCCGCACGTGTTCCCAAAATGCGGGATGGTATGCCACCCTCTGCCGCAGCAGAGGCGCGCCCTCGGCCACCAGGTAGTAGCCGATGTGCGATTCCCGCAACCCGATCTTCGGGTCCCGGTACGTTCTCCCTTCCGCCTCTCTCGCCAGCGCCAGCGCCGACCTCGCCACATCCATCTCGCTCTGATCCGAGCGCAACGCGATCTGCGCCACCTTCTCGCGATACAGATTCCTCGTCTCGTTGTCCATGAACGCGAAGGCGCATGCCGGATCCTGTCTCAGGATGCCGTCAAACGGGAGCAGCGACTCGATCTCGTCCTTCCATGACGTCTGCGACACGTAACGGAAGATGCGTATATAAGGCGGCAGTCGTTTCGAGCCTCCTGAAATGGGAGCGCTCACGGCCGCCTTTCCGTGCGCCGCTATGGTCTCCAGCAACAGCAGCTCGAGCGATGGCACCAGCGCCCCGATCTCGTGGAACTTCAGAGGGGTGTGCTCCTGAAAAGCTTTGCAGAATTCCGTGAACTGCTCTTTCGTGAATGACGTGTCGACCTCGTTGAGGAAGCCCAGCGCGATGGCCAACACGCGCGGCAGCACGTCCACTTTATTTGACACTACCGGCAGCGTTCTCTTCGCTCCCAAATCGTTCCCCAGGGCGCGCGCCGCGAGCACGAGCAATTGATCGTTATCCCGCAGCCAGCGAATGTCCTCCGACGGCTTGCCCTTCCCGAATGCCTCTTTCACCCCCTCGAACAACGAGTCGAATGCCTCGGAGAGCCTCTCGCACCGTTCCGAAAACATCTCTCCCGCATCCCGGTCCGGCAACCAGCTCAGGTTCGCGGCAAGTTCGAGCGCAGCCACACGCAGCGCCTGCATCTCAGGCGTAAGCGCCGCCGTAGGCGCCGCACTCCGCTCCTCGCCACGCGCCGCGCGGGCCGTGTCTTGCACCGTACCCTTAATCTGAGTTTCCGAAGCCATAATCCTAAATTCCATGCCCGGTGTCCCGATCTCCGGGTGCCCCATTCTAGTCCCGCCGCATCTTGGCGGAACTAGAGTGGCTCTTTTGACTTAATAAGCCTCACCGGTAACTAGCCGCCTGCAACTCAAACATCTCCGCGTACCTTCCTCCAAGGCTGGTCAGGTACTCGTGATCCCCTTCCTCGGCGATCCTTCCATTCTCTAACACCACAATCCGGTCCGCCATGCGCACGGTCGAGAACCGGTGGGAGATGAACACCGCCATCTTCCCCGCCGTCAACTCGGCAAATCGCTGAAACACTTCATACTCGCTGCGCGCGTCCAGCGCCGAGGTAGGCTCGTCTAATATCAGCAACTGCGCATCCCGCAGATACGCCCGCGCCAGCGCCACTTTCTGCCACTCTCCGCCGGACAAATCCACGCCGGTTTCAAAGCGCCGCCCCAGCATCTGGTCGTATCCCGCCGCTCCCAATTTCGCGACCACCTCATTAGCCATGCTCTTCCGAGCCGACTCCTGCACCTTTTGCAGGTTGTCAAGATACTCAATCCGGCCCACCGCGATGTTCTCCCGCGCCGTCATCTCGTACCGCATGTAATCCTGAAAGATGACGCCAATTTCTTTGTAGAGATCCTCCAGGTCATACTCCCGCAGATCGATTCCATCCAGCAGAATTCTGCCCTCGACCGGGTCGTACAGCCGAGTCAGAAGTTTGACGATGGTCGTCTTCCCTTCTCCGTTCTCTCCGATCAGCGCCACCCGCTCGCCCGGCCGCAAAGCAAAATTCAACCCGTTCAATACCTTCCGGTCACTACCCGGATACTTGAAGGAAACATTCTGAAACTCAAAGCCTTGCAGGATTGGGCGAGGCGCTGGCAGCGCATTCGGCTTCGTGCGGATCGTCGGCTTCATGTCAAAGAACGCAATCAGATCCGTCAAAAATAACGCCTGATCCGCAATCGTCGACAGCGTCGAGAACGTCTGCTGCAAATTCGAACTAGCGTCCCGAATGGCGTTCGCCAGGAACGTCAACGTACCCAGACTAAACGCGCCCGTAACCGTGCGCCATACAGCGTAAATGTAAGCCGTGTAATACCCGGCCGTGCCAATGGCGGATAAGAACGAGCCGGCTGTGCCCTTCTTCTTCGCCAACGCAATGTCTTCCTCGTAAACCTGGTCCGAAAGCCGTTTGAACTTTCCGGTCAGAAAGTTCTTCAGCCCAAACAGTTTCAACTCCTTGGCTGCTTCCTTGCTTCCGCCCAGGATGCGCAGGTAGTCCAGCTGCCGCCGTACCGGTGTCTGCCGGAAATTCTTGGCATAACCCAGAAATGCAAAGTGCGTCTCTCCGATGAATGCGGGAATCACGCCCACAATAAGGATGAGGAGCAGCCAGGGCGAAAACAGCATGATCGAAATCGACAGCGTCACCGTCGTGATCACCTGCTGCACCAGCCGGCCCATCGCCTGAATCATGTAAAGCCGGTCTGTGGCCTGGACGCGCGCCCGTTCCAGCTTGTCATAGAACACGGGATCTTCATACGCGATCAGGTCCAGGCTGGCAGCGTGCTCCATCACCCGCACGCTGATGTAGTTCATGTACTTGCCGGCCAGCAGCGCGTCAGTGTAGTCGATCCCGCGAGCCACCAGTCCCCCCGCCAGAGCCAGGCTGAACTCAGCCGCAACCAGCCACCAAAGGTTATGTTTGACCGGCTGATGGATAGTGATGTTGTAAATGGTATCGATGATGAGCTTCGTTACCCAGAACAGCGCGGGGGGCAACAGCGCGGCGACCACTCGGGCGAGTAGTCCGGCAACCACAACCGAGCGGCCCGATTCCCACACGTAGTGCAGTACGGTCGGCACGTTGCGTAGAGCCGACAGCCGGTCCCGCCATCCGCTCCAGAATTCAGGTGCTTCCTTCATGACTGCATCTCGCGCTGCCAGAGGAAGTTCGGCTCCCGCCCGCTAGATTCGCCGCTGCAAGCGATTCTGCCTAGTTTACAGAATAAAGGCCTGCTCCCCAAGGACATCCCTTGGATGTAAAAAAGGCCCTCCTCGGTTGGGCGGCCCCTGCTAGACCGTTGGGTACGCTCCTCGGGCCACCAACTTGCATCTTTCCTGGCACTCCTTCGACAGCTAGAATTCCCATGCTCACGACTTCTGAGAGGACTTCCATGCGTAGTTCTAGGGCGCTCTCGCTTATCCTGCTGGCCTGCTCGGTTTCCGCAATGGCGCAAATCGAGGAAATCATTAAGCAAGTCGACGACTCCCTGCAGCAGCGCAATACTTCCGGCCTAAGCGACAGCAAGATCATTGCCGGACTCAAGCAAGCTCTCCAGATCAGCACCACAAGAGCAGTAGCCGTGACCGGCCGCCCCGACGGATTTCTCAAAAATGACGCCATCAAAATCGCCCTTCCGCCGAGGCTGGAGACCGTCGGCCGCGGCCTGCGTTTCATCGGGCTCGGCAGCAAAGTGGACGAACTTGAAGTCGGAATGAATCGAGCCGCCGAACAAGCCACTCCGCAAGCCAAGCAAATTTTCCTGGCGGCCCTGAAGAAGATGACCTTCGACGACGCCCGCCATATCCTCACGGGAAACGATACCGCCGCCACGGACTACTTCAAGCGCACCAGTACTCCCGACCTGACCACCGCTTTCGCCCCTATCGTTCACACCTCGATGCAAAAGGTCGGCGTAGTCGGGCAATACGACCGCTTGATCCAGACCGCACCCGGCGGTGCGGCCCTGGCCAATGAATTTGATCTTGATAAATACGTGGTTAGCAAGACCTTGGACGGCCTCTTCTACATGCTGGGCGAAGAAGAAAAGAAAATACGCCAAAACCCCGCCGCCCAAACCACCCAGCTATTGAAGCAAGTTTTCGGCAGAACCAAGTAAAGAAAAGGGCGCGGATGCCCCACCCTTCTCGCGCATTTTGCCAGAGGGTGGGATTTTTAAACCAGAAATAAAGCCGCCCGAAGCCGACCCTGTTTTAGAAACCAGAAACTGGAAAATGCTGCCGGGTTGCCCCACCCTTCTCGCGCATTTTGCGAGAGGGTGGGATTTTGTACCAGAAAAAAGGCCGCCCGAAGGCGGCCCTGTTTTAGAAACTAGAAACTAGAAACTGCCTACTGCTCAGTCTCCCGCGACCGGTTCAGCCAACTCCGGCTTGCTATCCGCGGCCTGGTGCCCGTTGCCGTTGCCGTTCCCGTTAGGTTTGGCCAGCGCACCCAGCGGAATGAACCCGTTCTCCGATTGCACCGGCTTCTCCTTGAGCACGACCTCGCGATACAAGGAAGCCATGCGGGCGTTGTAAGCAGCATCGTTCTTTTCCGGCCCACGCGCCTCGCCGGCAGCCTTCGCGTCCCGCGCCCGCTTCTTCTCTTCGCGCGCGTTCTTCGCGATGCCCAGCTTGTCCAGATCGCGCTGCAGTTCGTTGGTGACGATCTCTTCCCGCAGATTCAGATATTCCGTGGCGGTAGCCGGCTCGTCCATGTTCACCTTCTTGCCGCCCGCGAAGATCTCATGACGCCCATGCTCCTCGTACCACTTGGTGAGCGTCGCCGTCATGTGCATCTTCTCGATGATGTTCCGCCATCCCACGCCCGTGTTGTAAGCGCAGAACGAAATCTCCCCTTCCTGCGTCGCGTACGGAATAATGCACTGCTCCGTCCGCCGGAAGTCATAGTTGAACAGATCCTGGAACCACATCCCCGCGATGAACAGGAAGTTCCAGCGATCGGTCGCGCGCCGCTTCATCACATCATCTATCGTGCGGTCCGGACCAACCTTGCCGTAGTCCTTCCCAGTCACGTGATAGTTCTTGTCGAACTTCTTCAGCAGGTCCATCAGCTTGAAGTGAGTCGGCGACTGGTACGGATCGTAGTTCTTCATCAGGCACAGCGCCATGCCGAGCCCCGTGAGGAACTTTCCGCGCGCCGCATCGTTCACCTTGGCGATATCTTTCGCCAGCTGATCCCCATGCAGGAATGCCGTGACCGGGACCGCTTCCTTGGTTTCCTTATCGATCATGACGGCCATGCCAGTCCCGCAATTCGGATGGCAGCCGCAACTCAATTGGCCCCAGTCATTCTTCGGATCCTGGGCATGCATCAGGTCGGCCCAGTCGCTGAACGTTCCCATAAACGAAATCGGGAACCAGTCGCGCGCCGGCTCGCCCAACCCAGTCTGATTCTTCACGTCATGCGCCAGGTGGCTCAGCGTGTAGCGCTGGGCTGTACGGCGATCATCAGTGACCGCTTCATCGCGCCCCGTGAATGAAACTGGCTGGAACGACAGAAAGCTGATCGTCTTGGGATTGTCGAGAGCGAACTTGATAATGCGTCCGACCTGCTCATTGTTAATGCCGTTGACAATCGTGACTACGGGGACGATCTCGCATCCCGCCTTGTGCAAGTTCTCGATCGCCTTCAGCTTCACATCAAACAAGTTGCCGACCATGCGATGGGCATTGGCCGCATTGCCGATGCCATCAAACTGCAGGTAGGCATAGCGCATCCCGGCTTCAACCGCCTGCTGCGCAAACTCAAAACTTTTGGCGAACTCAATGCCGTTGGTTGCCGCCTGCACCGAGTTGTAACCCACATGCCGGGCGTAACGAACCGCATCCAGGAAGTACGGCGACAATGTCGGCTCGCCACCAGAGAACTGCACCGACATCTGCCGGCGCGGCTTGATGGTGATCGCGTTGTCGAGCATGGTCTTGATTTCTTCCCACGTCAGTTCGTGCACGAATCCAACCTGGTTTGCGTCCATGAAGCACGGATCGCACATCATGTTGCAGCGGTTGGTCAGATCAATGGTAAGCACTGATCCGCGACCGTACTTAACAGTGGACGACCCGTGATGATGCAGGTGCTCATCGTTGTGAGCCACGATGTCGCGACCGGGGAAGACGTCTTCGAGGTGCTTCGAGAAGGTGGTGTCAATCGACATCACGTCTTCGAAGTGGCCGTGCTTGGGGCAATCCTTCACCATCAGAATCTTGCCGTCGCGCTCGATGATCTGAGCCTTGATTTCCCCCACTTTCTCGTTCATCAGAACTTCGTGAGGCAGGTGCCCGTCAAGAATCTGCTGCCGGATTTCCGGCACGCACTTGGGGCAAAGAGAATCCGTTGTACGCGGCCAGCCGAGCGGGGGCTTGGTCTTCTCGTACGACTTGAGCAGCGGCTTGTCAGACCACTTGGGAGTAGGCGAGGGATTGGGGTTCACGCGGTTCATACGATCGAACACAACCCACGCCCCCTTGGCGGCGGTGACAACGGCTTTCTCGACGTACTTAATCGGCTTGCGCATGATAACTTTTTGGCTCCTGGCTGCTAGCAACCAGCAAATGTCACTGGTCGCTGCGTTTGGTTGGGACTCGCCTGGCTGCCGTAAGAAACGACCTACACCAGATAGTGCTATCCCAACAACTCCTTAGCTTTTTGCCTTCGCTTCGGATGAACCTGGAAAGCATCATCCAAAAACTGCGGCTCCCTGGGACTTCTCTCCGGCTGTGACCGGAATTTGTACACTTTTTCCTAGGGTTTCTTCTGAAGCTATCCTATTGGACCCACTGGAAATGACGCACCAACTTCCCAACGAACGGCACAATTTCGAGGTTTAGCGGGGATTGCGGACATTAGACGGACCTAAGTAGTTGAAAGTAAAGGAGACTCGGAGATCGTCGAAGCACGGGCCGGCGCGAAGTCCTGTGACATCTGCCCTTGCGGTGCACAACCCAACGTCCGATCATCGCCAGCGCCAAAAGCCCTGCCGAGTCCGGGCCAGAACCAGTCCAGGCAAGTTCCTTGAAATCAATAAATCAATTCAGGCGCAGCGATTCATTTCGTAGTGACCGGGCTGACGGGGTCGTCGCTCTTGGTCAACAGCCAGATGGCACCCCCGACGATCAAGGCGCCGCCCGCGCCGACGGCAATAGGGGAGTTCAGAATTCCTCCCGAGGCGCCGGGAGAAGTGCCGGCGACGGGCTTTTTGCGCTTCTTCTTGGAACTGGTCTGAGCCTGCGAATCATCCTGCGATGTACCTTCGTCGCGGGTGGTTTGCTGTCCCTGCGCCAGCAGGGTCGCTCCCTTCGCGTCACTGACGGTGAGGTCGCCCTTGCGGGCTGTGATGTGCACGGTCCCATCCACATCGCGCACTTCAAACTCGGTCAAACCGGTCGAGGCCGGCAGCACGGTAATCAAGCCGGCGCGCGCGGACATTAATTTTGAGGTCGAGACGGTAACTCCGCCGTGCTCCAATTTCACCCGGCTGCCCTCGAACTGCACCAGCGAGTCATTGAGCACGATCACGCTGCTGCCGGTGGCGCTGATATTGGCCACTGAATCTGCCTGGGTCTGCACGACGTCGTCTAGGAAAAGCGCGGAGGATCGCGCAATGCTGTTGCCGTTCACCGTCGCCGTGCCGTGGCTATACACCATGGCGCCAGGCGTGTCGGCGGCAAACATCGACAGCGGAAAGATCGCGCTCAGCGTACCTGCCAGGATCTTTTCAACAGTCCCCACTTTGGCCACTCTTCCGTCCTCGGGAGATGACTTGTACGCCCAGATTCAGTGCTATGCCTCGGAATCGTACCTTCCTGTTCCCTGCCGGTCAATGCCTTTTGAGGCACGAAAGTGTCTTAGCGGTGGAAAACTGCGCCGAGAGCATGTGATTCACGTCCCACTGTGCTTCGGCTCAGCGCCAGCGTTCGATGGCATTCCACCAGATAAGGCGGAGCCATTCATCCAAGCAGATCTTGGCCCACTGCCGATGAGTCCACCAGCGAACTCCGAATTGTGAATCGTCGTGCGCGGCAGCAACGGAGAAATATTTCCCCCGAATCTCATGACGGAAAATGCTGAGCGCGCGGCCACTGTGATAATCGGAAGTGACCAGAAGAATTCTTGTCGCGCCGTGTTCGTCATTAAGGCATGTCGCGACGTCGTGGGATTCGTCCCGGGTGGACAGGCCAGCAATGGGACAGAGAGCGATCTGCGATGCAACCGGAAGTTTTCGCGCGTAATCTGCTGCAATCTGCGTCAGTGTAGCGTCGTAGATTCTGGCGGAAGCAGGAACATCGAGCAGAATTCGCGTGGCATAGCCCTGGTGCAGAAGATCGAGCGCCAGCGCGGGCCGGCGGTCGGTCTCACCTGCCAAAACTACGATCAGGTCCGATCGCTGCGGGGCATTGATTACTAGAATTTGTCCCGCTTCTACGGCAAAGAAGACCACGCCCACGAGCAGCAGGATGAGCCAAGGCCAGTGGCGCTTTCTAGCAGATGAGATCATCATGAACGGCATTTTTTGTGTCCGATGAAAATGCAGGTCGGGTTATTATCGAGCCATGTTGGCCAAAAACATACGAGCGACTGGAATGCATCGACGTAATCTCAATGGCACTCTATCCCACTGGGCTGGACTTTCATTCACGGTGGCGTTCGCGATCCTCCTGTGCACTACGTTACGCGCGCAAACGCAACCGCTGGGCCAAAAACAAACAACCGCAAGCGGACATCTGGTCACGGTTTATTCGATCTCGTGGCCGACCCCGATCAGTTCGGTTAGTGCTGACGTGGAGGTCTGCGCCGGCCCGAATGCCCCTGCCGATAGCTTCGCCTTTCCATCGTTTTTCCAGGTCCATTTTGCTGACGGAGGAGCAATTGCCTCGTATGGTTCCAAAAAACAACCTACTCTGGAGAGAACGCCGCTGAAGCCCAAACAATGCGCGCGCGGCTGGCTCGACTTCGCGGTCACTTCTGGGCAAAAACCGACCGTCATTCGCTATCACGAAATGAGCGCCGACAAGAAGGTCATCGATTGGCCGGTTAAGTAAGCGGAAATGCGGCGATTGAACCAGGCACGCCGCAGTCCTGTCACTGTGCAAGGCGGCCGCTGTTTCCGAGCACAGATTCAGCGGACTCAGCATGCTAGAATTGTGGCGCTTTAATGCGTTCCATTCAGGATTTCTACTGGATTTTTTCATGACTCCTTCCTCGACCGCAGATTCATCCCTGGATCAATCAAAGCGAAAGATCGAACAGCGCCAGGCGCGCGTGGGCATTATGGGACTGGGTTACGTCGGTCTCCCACTGGCCCTTCTTTATAGCGAACAGAAATTTCGGGTCACTGGTTTCGATATCGACGCCCGCAAGGTGGAGATTCTGGCAAAGGGCGGGTCATACATTTACCGAATTGTGCCGGAAGAAATTCAAGCGGCGAAGGCCAATGGATTTTCGGCGACTGCCGATTTTTCGCAGTTGACGGCGATGGACGCGATCATCATTTGCGTTCCCACTCCATTGAACGAGTATCACGAACCGGACCTCAGCTTCATCACGAACACCACCCATGCCATCGCTCCGCACCTGCGGGCCGGGCAGTTGGTCGTGCTGGAAAGCACGACGTATCCCGGCACGACGGAAGAGGTGATGGTCCCTATTCTCGAACGAGAGAATAAACAGGGCCTGAAAGCTGCTCGCGGCGCCAGCATGGGGCCCAATGAGTTCCTGGTGGCATTCTCTCCGGAGCGAGAAGACCCCGGCAATACAACCGTGGCCCGGCGCGATATTCCTAAGGTGGTGGGAGGAATGAGCCCACAGGCTTCGGAGCTGGCGAGAGCTTTCTACGGCTCGATCTTCAACCGCACGGTTCCGGTGTCGTCGCCAGCCGTGGCGGAGATGACGAAGCTCCTGGAGAATATTTACCGCTGCGTTAACATCGCGCTAGTGAACGAACTGAAGATGCTGTGCCTGCGCATGGGCATTGATATCTGGGAAGTCATTGAAGCAGCTTCGACAAAGCCTTTCGGGTTTCACCCGTTCTATCCCGGCCCGGGCCTGGGCGGGCACTGCATTCCGGTGGACCCGTTCTATCTTTCGTGGAAGGCGAAGGAGTGGGATTTCCGTACTCGCTTCATCGAGCTGGCGGGAGAAATCAACACCAATATGCCGTATCACGTGCTGGCGTCGGTGACCGGGGCGCTGAATTCGCACAAGAAATCGGTGAATGGAGCGCGGGTGCTGGTGCTGGGAGTCGCATACAAAAAGGATATTGACGACCTGCGGGAATCGCCATCGCTGACGATTATCGAGCTGCTGCAAAAACAAGGAGCGCAAGTCAGTTACCACGATCCCTACTTGCCCTTTATCGGGAGGGGAAGAAAATACGACCTGCAGATGAAGTGCGCTGAACTGAAAAATCTCGGACAATACGACTGTGTGGTGATCGTCACGGATCATTCCGATTACGACTTCGAAGGCATCGTGCAAGAGGCGCAACTCGTGGTTGACACCCGGAACGCCACCCGGGGAATGGACAGCCCGAAAATAGTGCGCTGCTAACTTCGAACGCTCGCTTCGCGAGGGGGCCGACAAGGCGTCCGCCCCTACACGAGCTGCTCGCCGGGCAAATCTCCCATCAGCCATGTAAGTTTTTGCATAGCCGCAGCCGGAGCAGCGATCCGGACGAATCCAGCTGATCTAAGTTGTTGATCCTTAATTGGTTTGCGGTGGGTTTTTGGCCAAAAGAGTGGCCTCTGCCGTGCATCATGGAAATCGGAGTAGTAAACTCAGTCAAGTCCCTGTCATCCCAGGCTCCCGCCTTTTGAACAGGGCAGGTTTTTTGCAAGATTCGCTCTTGAAGAGTCAAAACGTGCTGACGCAACTGGAATCCCAGGTAATGACGATGCCGTACTCCGAGTCGCCGATTCTATTCTCCACCCTGCCGAAGTGGAGAGCGCCGTGGCATGAGTTCGTTCTCAGCTATGGGGTGCAAGCCGTCGTCATTGCGATACTGGTCTGGATTCCGGTTCTTCATCCGGAGGTGCTCGAGGGACCCAAAAAGGATTACCACGCCATCGAACTGGTACCGACTCCGGTCCCAGTGAATCACGAACCGCAGCGGCAGTTGCGAACGCCCGTGATCGCGAAGCTGGAGCCACCTCCAGCGGCTTTGCGCCTGCCGGCACCGCAACCCAAGGTCAATCTCGAAGTGCCGCGACCTCCGGAAGTGAAGATCGCTGAGAAGAAACTGGAGCCTGTGCCCACTCCGGCGCCGGTGATCCCGAAGCAAATCGTCAGGACCAATGTATTTTCCACTGGCAGTTCGGCACCGCAGACCATCGAGAAGGCACCGGAGAAAGTACAGACTGGTGGGTTTGGCGATCCCAACGGTGTGCCGGCGAAAACCACGCAGACCCGGGCGGTTAATATCGCGCAGTCCGGCGGGTTTGACATGCCCCCGGGACCGGGCTCCGGAAACGGAACCGGCGGCGCGACCGGAGCTCGCGGAGTGGTTGCGAGCACTGGCTTTGGAAGCGGCGTGGCTACCGGCAACGCTCGCTCCTCCGGTCCAGCGACAGTGCATCAGGCTGGATTTGGAGACGCAGATGTTCCGGCTCCTCCGAACATGCAATCGCGCCCCGCTGCGCAGGCCGCCGCAAGGATGACTCCGGCCGAAATTATCTCGAAACCTGTTCCCTCCTACACCCCGGAAGCTCGCGCGCAACGGATCGAAGGCGAAGTGCTTCTGGAAGTCGTGTTTGAAGCGTCCGGCAAGTTGCGCGTTTTGCGAGTTGTCCGGGGACTCGGGCACGGTCTGGATGACGCCGCGGTACGAGCCGCGGAGCAGATCCGCTTCAAACCAGCCTTGAAAGACGGTCAGCCTTCAGACTCGACCGCCGTGGTTCACATCATTTTCCAGCTAGCGTAATTCGCTGCAGAAGGTTGCTATGAGTATCGTACGTTCGGGCTTGCTGTTGCTTGCAGTGGGCGGCGCGTTGGCGGCCGCTCAGGATTCCCCCTCGTCTGTCGTACAAAGCGACGCGGCTTCTGCGCCAAGCGTGTCGAGCGCGCCGTCCCCAGCGCAAAGCGCGCCTCCGGCAGCGACTTTAAACGATGTGATGGATCGCGTAGTGCAGCGGGAGCACTACTTCATGGCGCAGATGCGTCACATGCATCCCATGGTCGAGACCTATCTGCAAGATCTGAAGAACGACGCCGACGGACATCCGGATCCGGTCAAGGATCAGTATTTCCTTGGGCGCCTTGATATGTCGGATGGACCGGAAGACGTTTCCTTTGTTGGGCAGCCGGGATTCGGACACCGCATGCTGAGCAAACTTACAGGGGTGTATTCCCTGCACTACCTGCCCATGGGTTTCGCGCAGATGGTCGTGCTCGACACTGATTTTCAGAAGAAGTACTACAAGTTTACGTTCGTGCGTCGTGAATTTCTCGGAGAGCTTCGGTGCCTGGTCATCGATGTGCAACCCCGCGAGGGCGAAAAGTCAGTGCGATTTCTGGGCCGAATCTGGGTCGAGGATCAGGATTACAACATCGTCCGTTTCAATGGCACTTATTATCCTCAGCCCAAGGTGAACTTCTTTTTCCATTTTGACAGCTGGCGTCTGAACATGAGGCCGGGAACGTGGCTGCCGGCATACGTCTACACCGAAGAATCGAACTTAAAGACCGGGCTCACAAAGACGCTTCACTTCAAGGCGCAAACGCGGTTGTGGGGTTATGACCTGAAGGGGCTGAGCAAGAGCGAAGAGTTCACGCAAATCCTGGTGGATGCGCCGCAGACGGTGAAAGACCAGAGCGATGCGGCCGCTGATCCCAGTCCGGTAGTGGCGCAGCGCATGTGGGAACGCCAGGCGGAAGACAATGCGGTCGAGCGTATGCAGAAAATCGGTCTGCTCGCCCCTCCGGGCGAAGTGGATAAAGTCATGGCGACCGTGGTCAACAATTTGCTGGTCACCAATAACATCGACCTGCAGAGCGATTTTCATTGCCGCGTGCTGCTCACTTCGCCGCTGGAATCATTTACCATCGGCCACACGATTGTCGTAAGCCGCGGATTGCTGGACGTGCTTCCCGATGAGGCTTCCCTGGCGCTGATTCTCGCGCATGAATTGAGCCACATCGTGCTAGGACATCCGTTTGATACCAAGCTTGCGTTTAACGACAAACTGTTCTTCCCAGATGAGCAGTCATTCCAACGCCTGGATTTCAAACAGAGCCGCGGCGATGAAGAGGCAGCCGACAGCAAAGCGCTGGAACTGCTGAAGAATTCGCCCTACAAAGACAAACTGGCGAATGCAGGGCTATTCATGAAGGCCCTGCAGGAGCATGCGCCGGCGTTGCCACAGCTCATTCGTCCTCACCTGGGAAATAGCGTGGCCGGCGCCAATCGACTCACGAACCTGGTAGCCGCCGCACCGGCTCTGGATCCGAAACGTCTGGATCAGATCGCGGCCTTACCGCTGGGCGGGCGCGTCAAGGTGGATCCATGGAGCGATCAGGTGGAACTGACGAAGGCGAAGCCGGTGGCCTTGACCTCGGCGCGCGAGAAGCTGGAGTTCGAGATTACACCCTTCTTTCCGTACCTGACTCGATCGTCCAGCGGCGGAGAAAAGATGGCGCAGACGACACCTGCGTCCACGGAGAACCAACCTAAGTAGCTCGCTGGCAAGAGAAGATTGCAGAATCTACCGAATAGACACGAGGCTGGTCCGGAGGCAGAGGTCAACCGTGTGCGAGGATGAGCTCGCGGAAAACGACGGATCGCTTACTGAATCGCGCTCCCAACTTGTGAAAAGACATTGTTCGCGTTCGATCCAATGAGGCGGATCGTGCCCACGACAATGACGAGAATGACGGCCAACATGACGGCGTATTCCGCGATGTCCTGGCCTTGTTCATCATTCCAGAGCTGTTGTAGAAGGTGTGCCACGGGGCTCCTCTTTTTTAGATAACCTTGGATTAACGGCCCGTCTTAACGGGATGAGACGTTGCAGCGAGTAGCAAATACACTTCCCCAAGGCGTTTCAATTAGCTCAAGTGTAGCTTTACAGTGCAGGCAAGCCAATGGCACCGAAGTGCCAGAACGCTATGGCGGAGATTAGTGACTGCCGCTCAGCATCTTAACCGATCGGCTTTAAAGGCAATGATTGATTCACGGCAAACAACGCCAGTTCGAGGCGTGTAGAAACTCCCAGCTTGTCGAAGATGTTGCTGAGGTGATGTTTCACCGTATCTTCGCTGATCTTGAAGTATTCGGCGATTTCCTTGTTGGAAAAGCCGGCCACGACGGCGGAAACGATTTCGAGTTCGCGGGGGGTGAGCCCGAATTTACGTTGGCGCGCCTCGTCATGGGACGACTGCATCAGGGTGCGCAAATACTGCACCAGGTTGGAGACACTCTCGCGTCCTACCCAATACTCTCCGGCCATGACGGTTTGGATGGCTTTCAACAGGAGTTGCGTGGCGGAGTCTTTCAGGACGATTCCCCGGGCGCCCAACTGCAAAGCTTCGACGATTTGGGTTTTTTCCGCGGCGGCGGTCAGTAGAATCACTCGCACCTGAGTGACATTACCCGGGGCACTCAAATCACGAAGCGCCTCCAAGCCCGGGTGCTTGGGCATGGCGAGATCCAGCAGGAGGATGTCGGGTTTCAGTTGACGGACCAGTTTGACAGCCTCGGCGCCGTCGGAGGCCTCTCCCAGGACCTTGAAGTCGGCCTCGGCTTCCAGAAGGCGCCGCAATCCGTCACGAAAAATCGGATGATCGTCGGCGATTACTAGGCGAACTTGTTGCGGCTTTCTAAAATTCATGCGGCACGTTTCCGTTCCGAGGCACAATGACCTCGAGGCGCGTTCCCTGTCCGGGATTCGATTCTACCGTGAGTTCCCCACCGAGCAAGCGTACACGTTCTCGGATGATCATCGGCCCAATCCCCGCTTGTTGCATTTGCTGTTCATTGTAACGGCCGGCAAAGGACAAGCCCTTGCCATCATCCTCCACCGTGAGATTCCACTGGTCGGCTTGGGAGGCGAGGCGGATCAGCGCATGACGCGCTCCACTGTGTTTGCGCACGTTCACCAGCCCTTCCTGCACAATCTTGAGAAACTCCTGGCACATTCGTTGAGGCATGTCGAGTTGCACGATGTCGGTGACGAAACGCGCGTTGATACCAGTCTCTCGTTGAAACCTCTCCACCGCATCTCTCAGCACCGGGAGCAACTTCTGGGAATCGACATCGATGGCTTTCATCTGCTGCATGAGTTCGCGGAGTTTCAGGACCTCTTCGCGCAGCAAACCTTGAATTCTTCCCAGTTCTTTGTCGATCGGTCGATTCGCCTCGGCCTGGCGGCGCAGGACGTCCACCTGCATTTCTACGGCGATCAGTGATTGCACGGCGCCGTCGTGCAGTTCCCGGGCGACGCGCGCGCGCTCCGCGGCATAGGCGCGGCGGCGCAGGCGGTGCAACAGATACACGTTATAGATTGCGGGGCCGACCTGGCGCACAATGTCCAGCAGGAAGCGCAACTCCTCTTGCTTTTCGCCTGCCCACGAAGGATTGAACAGAAAGACGCGGCCGCGCCAGTCGGTGCCAAAGGTAAAGGGAACGGTGACGATGGAATCGAAGGGTTGCACCTGGCGCAGTTGAGAAAATGCAGCCCGGTTGTCTGCCGGTACAGCATGGCCGGAATCATCCAGAGCTAGAGTTTTCCATTGCTCGCCGTGAACGGATGCATAAGAGACCTCGCCGGGATAATCGTCGAGATACGTTTTTGCATCACGCGCGCCCGATTGCAGCCAAGTGAACTCGCTGCCCCCATTTCCGTTGGTGGGATTCAGTTCTCCCAGGAAGACTCGCTTGCTATGGACCTCCTGGGAGGCCATCATCACGCGGGAAGCGCCGTACATGGACGTGATTTCATGGAAGATCTTATCGATGGTTCCGGTAAGGCCGGCCTCTACCCGCACCCGCGATAACATGCCAGTGACAGCGCCTTCTCTGCGCGCACCTGCTTTTGCCGCTCCGCCAGGTAGCCCAACAGCAGCCCCATCACGATCAGGTAGATCGACAGCATGAACAGGCGCTGCGGCTGGAATTCAGCGACATTGATGTGCAGGCCAGTCAAGGCCCTCAGCGGAGCCGAACCGGAGGGCCAGACGTGCAGAACGACGAAGCTTTCGATCCAGAGCAACGCCGCTTCGGCAGCAGCGGTGCCTAAGGTCTCCCACAATCCCCAGCGATACGCGGCGGCAGCCAGCACAAAGAAGAAAAACAAGAAGAATGGAGTGCGCGGGCCTTCCGCAAAAACGGAAATGAGGGCCGGCCAGACAATGTCGCCGGCATGCACCAGGAAACGGAATGCGGCGGTGGATTGCTGCCGCCGACGCAGCAGCATCATGATCAAAATGCCGTTCGCCATGTAGAAGACGAAAAGGCCGTATGCCGCCCAGGAATGCCCCAGTTCAGTCGGGTCCATGCGAATGGCGACCAAGGTCGAAACGGCAAGGAAGACACGCGCGGTGGCGAGCCAGCGCTCGATGCGGCGCGTCTCCCCGGGGTCGGGAGGGACTTTCAGTCTCCAGGGTTGTCGATAACGCTTAAGGCGAGAATTCAAAGATTGCGTTCTCCCCGTGGCGACGAAGTCGCATATTATTGAAACAATGTTGAACGAGCAAGCAGCGAAACCGTAATTCAATGCTGGGACGGCGGCGCGCGCCCTTATCATAGCTGGTCACAGGTTACTTGCGTAACCATTCTCAGCGCCAGTTCGCGTCTAGAATGAGGACCCGAGGAGTGTCCTGTGGGTAAGGCGTTGAAGCTATGGCTGGGGGCAGTGGCGCTCGTTTTAGCGACGGCGATCATGTCTGCGCTGTTTCTGCCACGCTCGTTCGGTCTTACGGCGCTCAGCGACATCGTGCAATGTCTGTTGCTGATTTCCGGCACGGCCGCGTTTATTCCAGCCGCTCTGCGTAGTCATGGCCGCCTGCGGCTTTTCTGGTCTCTGGTGGCGGGAGGAGTGGCCCTCTGGCTGGGGTACCAGCTTTTCTGGACATATTATGAGGTCGTTCTCAGGCGGGATGTTCCCGACCTGTGTGCGTGGGATATTGTGTTGTTCCTGCACTTCGTTCCGCTGATGGCGGCGATTGCACTGCGTCCGCACGTGCCCCGGGATGAGTATGCGGCCCGAGTGGGGCGACTGGATTTCGCACTGCTGCTGGTCTGGTGGTGCTATCTATACGTCCTCATCGTTATGCCCTGGCAGTATGCCGTGCCCAACGTTGCGGCCTACAATGGCAATCTCAATGGCGTTTACAACACCGAGAAAATCGCGCTCTTGGGTGCATTGCTGGTTTGCTGTGTGACCAGCAAACAAGGATGGAGAAAGTTATATATAAGCCTGTTCGCGATGAACTTGTGCTATTCCTTCGGTTCTACCGTGGCCAATGTCGCGCTGGCACGAAATACGTATTACAGCGGCAGTCTTTACGACATCCCGATGATTGCGGCCATGGCGAGCCTTACCTGGATCGGTTTACGAACCAGAGTTGATCGCCCCGGCACGGAAATTCCGCAGGCCTTCACTGCGTACGGCGTCTGGATCGCGCGCTGCAGCATGATCGCTGTTTTTTCGCTGCCGGTGTTCGCAGCATGGTCTATCGCTGATGTGCAGGTTCCGGGGCCAATTCGCACATTTCGGCTGGTGCTGACCCTACTGGCGGCATTTGGATTGGGAACCATGGTGTTCGTGCGTCAGCAACTTCTGGACCGCGAATTAGTTCGGCTGCTAAACCAGTCGCGCACGGCATTCGATGGTCTGAAGCGCTTGCAGGCACAACTGTTGCAGTCAGAGAAGCTGGCATCGATCGGGCAACTAGTCGGCGGTGCGGCACACGAACTTAACAACCCCATTACCGCGATGCTGGGATATTCGGATTTGCTGTTGAATACGCCACTAACCGCGGACCAGCGTCCGGCCGCGGAAAAGATTGGCCTGTATGTACGGCGGACGAGATCGCTCGTGGCCAGCCTGATCAGCTTCGCGCGGCAGACACCGGTACCGAAGAGCCTGGTCGATCTCAACACCCTGGCGCGCACCGCCATCAAACTGGCCCAACCGCAATGGGAGGGCCTGCGAGTCGAAATGCGCCCGAATTTTGATCCGGAACTTCCGAAGGTGATCGGTGACTCAAATCAGTTGCTGCAGGTCTGCCTGCAACTGCTGGCCAACTGCCTGCATGTGTTGACGGAGAGAGGTGGACGAATTCTCACGATCAGCACCCAATCTCACGCTGGAATCTGTGTGCTGCAAATTGCTACCGAGAAGCTCCCCAGCACCGCTGCTGCTTCTCAAGATGCTGAAAACACCTTGGCCTTAAGCGCGTGCCGGGGCATTCTTCAGGAACACCGAGGTCAACTGTGCCGCGAATCCAGCGCGGATGGTTCTGTCCATCTCCGGGTAGAACTGCCGGCGGCCGACCCAGCTCCGGCCAAGCCCAAAGAATCTACAGTGCCGGTGATGTGGCAATCTCAACCGT
>Ga0105240_10004141_pt1 | contig 22215 bp, 16 predicted proteins | sample KBSC54metaG_FD_80426 | JGI IMG/M metagenome (GOLD analysis project Ga0105240, IMG submission 80426) | Corn rhizosphere microbial communities from Kellogg Biological Station, Michigan, USA - KBS C5-4 metaG | ecosystem: Host-associated > Plants > Roots > Rhizosphere > Soil | place: Michigan, USA... | reverse complement strand
TTGCCTGCGGGCCTTGCGGCCTTTGAGGCCGCGGCGGATCGCCATACCCGACCCACCCCCGCAGATAAGTTCGGCCTGGCTGGATTGTCACCCGATCCACTCCGGCTACCGCGTTCAGCGGACTCTCGCCGGCGCCCGCCACGCTGGACGGGGCGGCAATCTGGATGGCAGCGGCGGCAGTGGTCGCGAGGACGTCACGGCGGCTCAGGCGCGATACAGTCGGGTCAGTCATCAACGTTCACCTCAAGTGCATTTTACATCTCGTGAAACCACTACTCGCGCCGCATTCCCCTGGCGGATGCAAACCCTGGAACCTTCACCCTGGGCACTGCTCTCCGGCATTGCCCGCCGGAATGCAGCGCAGCCGCGGGCAACGAGTTCAAATTCCGTTTTCGGCGCCGCGATACCTTAATGTGTATACCCAAGTCTCACCGAATCCGCCGAAGCGTTCTTTGCACAGTTATCCTTTGCATGGCCATCTCTGCGCGGTTGCCGGCTGCCGCGGTTGACCTTAGGAAGGAACTGGAGCAGGCGCGGTTACTGCAGCGAAATGGCGCGCTTCCGCAGGCGCGCGGCGCATACGAGCGAACACGCGCCAAAGCGCAGTCATTGAAAGAAGATGAGGTCAGGGCCGACGCTCTGCTTGGTCTGGCTCAAATCGATCTCAGTGAAGGCCGGTATGCGGAATGCATCGCAGAAAGCAGCGCCGCGGCGGTAGTGTTTCATGCGGCAAAAACACCGAAAGACGAAGGCATCGCTCTCACGGTTGCCGGTCAGTCCCGCTATTTCTCCGGCGACTCCACGGGCGCGTTGCGAGATTTCGAGGCGGCCCTGCGGCTTTCCATCGGGACAGGCGACCGGCAGGCTGAGATTACGCGGCGGAATAACATCGGCAACGTGTACGTCGCGCTCGGCCGCTATGGCGATGGGTTCGATCAGTATCGGGCCGCTCTGGAACGGCTCACCGGGATGGAACCGGAGCCGTGGTTCGCATCCCGCAAGCAACTTACTAACGCGAACCTCGCCGTGCTCTATCAGGGGGTTGGCGAATATCAGCGCGCTCTGACGATTTATCGGCAAATGGGCGCGGACGGCAAGGCGTTGCCTCCCGTTGAGCAGGCGCAAATGCTGGCCAATACCGGCACACTCTACAGGCACCTTGGAGATCCTGTAACCGCGCTCGAGACCTACCGGTCCGCGCAAAAGATATACCGGGCTCACGCGCTTGTTTCCGGAGAGCTGGCGGTTCTGAACAACATTGGGATCGACTACGCGCTGGACCTTCGGGATTACCCGCGAGCGATCGGCTCGTTCACTCTGGCCCTGCAATTGGCCGACGCATCCGGGGCCAAAAGGTCAAAGATGACCTCGTTTGTCTACCGCGGGGAGACTCTGCTGCGTTTGGGAAAGGCGCCGGAGGCGGAGGCCGATTTCCAAGCCTCCAGACAGATCGCCGCGGGGCTTGGCGCCCGGGAGGAAACATGGCGCTCGGATTACGGCCTTGCCCGCGCGGCCGCGGCTATGGGCGATGAGGCAAAATCTGACGATTTCCTGCGGGATGGCATCTCCGTAATCGAAAGCATGCGGAGCGCTTCGCCTGCCGGCTCAGGCCGCACGGGTTTCCTGATCGAGCGCCGCGACGTTTACGACTTGCTGCTGGAACATCTGGCGGGCGGCCCGAACCCCGACATACACGCGATCTTCAGATTGATGGAGCAGGGCAGAGCCAGGGGCCTTCAGGATCGCCTGAAGGCGCGTATTGCGACCATTGAGAACCTGACAGGCCGAGTTCCCGGGGACACTCTGGCGATCGAGTACTGGCTGGGAGCACGGTCCCTCGCAACGATCGCGATTTCGCATGGAGACGCGCGGTTTCATTTCAGGCGGCTTACCGACCAGGAAATCGGGGCGCTGCGGCAGTTACCTGGCGCGCTTGCGAACCCACAAAATCAGGACTGGCCGGCGGTGGCGCGGATCGCCTCCAATGTGCTCCTGAAAGACCGTGGGGCGTTGAGCGACGCGAAAATTCGCAGGCTCGTGATTATTCCTGACGGGCTTCTGTCACGTATTCCTTTCGAAGCCCTCCCCGCGGGCAACGGCCTTACGATCAACCGCTTTACCGTTACTTATCTTCCGTTCGCCTCCGCTTTACGCGCCGTCAGGAACGAAGCGAGAAACTGGCAGCCCCCTTGGAAGAAAATGATGACAGCCTTCGCCAATCCAGTCGCCGGCCGCGATGGCGCGGGATCCGGCATCGACGTGACTTCAGACGAGATTTCGAATATTCCGGATGCCACCCGGGAAGTTCGGAACGCAGCGGCGGCTATTGGCGGGCGCAGTGATTTGTACATAGGCAGAGAGGCCCGGAAGGCAATGCTGGTGAATGCCGCGCCAGGCACGCCGGTGCTTCACTTTGCAACCCATGCTTTCGCGGATTTGGAGAATCCCGATCGCTCCTGGGTGCTCTTCGCGGGGGCGCAAAGAGGTTTCGATTACATGTACCTCGGGGAAGCGGCGTCTCTGCGGGCCGCGGAGGGAAGTCTGGTCACGGTTTCGGCCTGCGACTCCGGAAATGGCGAAATCGAGCGCGGCGAAGGAATCAGAAGTTTCAGTACAGCTTTACTCGGAGCGGGCGCCCGAACCGTGATCACATCTTTGTGGCGTGTGGGCGACAGCCCTTCCGCGGAACTGATGACGCGTTTCTACGGGTTTCTCGCGTCCGGAGACACTGCGTCCGAGGCTCTCCGCAAGGCGAAGCTGGCGTTTTTGAAATCGGGCGGATCCGCTGCCCACCCTGCTCGCTGGGCTGCTTTCGTGTTGTCCGGAGACCCGACGATGACAATTCCGCGAACCGTACCATGGACACTCGCCGGGGCGGCGATTCTGGCGTGTTTCACGGCCATCTTCTTTGCAGTTCTGAGAATCAGAAAGCGGGCAGGAACGGCTTAACGGTCCCCGCGGTTTCATCCGCGTATATTCCCAGGATCTGAATCGCCGCGGTGGACGTAACGTTCAAAATGTCTCCCGGCGCGAGGGAGCCAGATCCGGTAAGAACCGCAACATCATCCATGATCCGCGTACCTGAAGTCAGCACGATCAGGTTTGAAGCAGTCGATCCATCCGCATGCGTGAGAGTCAGCGTTACCGCGGCAGGACCAACATTTGGATTCTGAAGCGCCAGTGCGACGTACTGACCGGGCGCCTGCGCCTGAAAAGGTCCAGCCTGAGCCAGGGCATGTGTCAATCGCTGAAAAGCGGGATCGACACTTCGTAACAAGGATCGCGATGGCTGCTGCAAATAATGTCCGCGCAAGTAGGAATAGAACGTCTGGGTGTTTCCACCGCTGTTAACCTGGACTGACGAACCGTCGAGGGTACTCTGCTCTTTCAGGACAAAATCCATTTCTGCCGGGCTCACCACTTTGTAGGAAGCGTAGTTGAATCCGATGGTATGCAGGCCGGCATTGGACTGAAAACCGCTTCCCAGAATTCGCACCACCGTGCCTCCTGGATATGTGCCGGTTGCGGGTTCTACTTCGTTAATCGAAAACGTTCCGCCTGCCGTGATCGACCCCGGTTTAGTCGTTACGGAGATCGGTCCCGCTGCGTTGACCAGAGTCGTTCCCGGCGCCAGATCGACTGGAATGGCAGACCCCGCGGTCAGACCTGTGGGTAAAGTCATGGTGACTGTGAGGAACGGATAGTCTCCGGTACCGAGATCTCCCGACGGGCTTAGTGAAAAGATTTGAATCGACGAACCCTGCTGCAGCGCGAGCCCCGCCGAATCGCCCAAGGGACTCGTTAACGCCACGCCGTCGAGAGCATAGCCCGAAAAGCCAGTCGCGCCGCTCATGATCGGCTGCGGACTTGTGGTCGCGAATTTCACCTGGACAGTTCCGCCAGGAGGCGCCATTTCTTTGGAGATCGATATCTCAACCGAGTTCGGCGCCGTAGTTTCCGGCGTGCCGGATTTCCCGCCGCTCGCAAACAGTTCCGCAGCCATCGAACAGACACAGACAATGATCTTTTTCCGCATTCAGACTCCCTCAACCTTTTAACCAAGCGGAGAGCGCAGACGCCGCACTCCCGATCGCGCAATCTCATTTCCCGCAGGATCCTTTGCGATTACTTCCCACTCGAGAAGCTTTCCAGTCTTCACCAGTGCATCAACTTCGGCGGGGAAAGCCAATGACGTTTCTGTAAAAGAATTGTGAAAAACGACAGAGCCATCCACCGTGCGTACGGAAAGGTCATAGCGCGCCGCGCCACGAACTGGCTTCCACTCGAAACGGCTGTTTGTTTCGACAACGTCAATGTGGCGGGAACGCTGAATGCCATCGTTGAATTGCGGCACGGGCCGCGCGATCGAATCGCGCAAGCGTAACTCGGAGGAGATGCCGATGGCAAGCAGCGCCGCCAGCGCGACGCCCGAAAGGCTGAACACGAGCTTCGGCAGACCCCAGAACCCGGGCTTTCGCGGGGAGTGAACCACCGCCGGCTTCCTGTCTCCGGTTTTCAGACGCCCGGCAATCCATGAGACCGATGCGGCTTCGTCCGGTCGAATTGCTCCGGTCTCAAATTCGCGGAGGAGGTGCATCTCGGTTCTGCAATGAAGACATTGGGCGAGGTGAAGCGCCGCCGCCGCGCGCGCCTCATTCCCCTCGGCGCCAGTCAGACGCGCGTTCAACGCCTCTATTGAAGGGCAATGCGGACCGGTGCTTAATGCGGACCGCAGCGATTGTTCATCCACTTCACTGCTCCTTTCGGCCGGCAATGGAACGTGAGAGCGATACAGCGGCTTTAAGTTTGCGCCGCGCACTCACGATGTAGGCTTTGGCCCCGCTGGCATTTGTAAGCGATAGTAATCGTGTAATCGCGTCGAGCGTCATCTCTTCGCCGTAATGGAGGGTCATCACCTGAGCCTCGGTCCGGTCAAGCGCCGCGCCGATCAGTTCATTCATGCGCCGTACCTCGCTGTTGCGTTCGGCATGTGTGTCGGGCCGCGAACTCTGATCCGAGACATCGAAATCGAGTGGGTCGCACGCGCCTTCGGGCCGCACAGACCGCGCGGCTCGTTCGTTGATGCAGTGGTTCCTCATGATGGAGTACATCCACGTGGAGAACTTCGATTGTCCGCGCCAGGAATCGAGATTTCGCCACGCCTTCAGAAGCACATCCTGCGCAAGATCCACCGCCGCGTTCCGGTCGCCGGTCATGCGCAGGCACCACACTGCAACCCGCGAGTGATAACGGCCGAACAGTTCGTTCAGAATCTCGTCCCGGCGGGTCTGGCTGAGCCCCTCGATCCGGGTGTGCGCGACGAGTTCTTCGTCGCTGGGTCCCTGCATGCGTTGAATTATAGTCCGCAAGCTCCTGAGCGCGCTTTGTCACGCCTGCTGTGACAGGCGAGGAAGCGCTCCGGAACAAAAAGGCCGCCGGTTTTTTGGGCCGGCGGCCTTTCTTCTGATGAATTCGGTCGATTCAGGCTTATTTGAAGTTTGCCTGCGCCTGGGTATCTTTGGAAATTGTGAGAGTGCAGGAAGGCGTGGTACCGGAACATGAGCCCGTCCAGTTGACGAACTTCAGTCCGGTCGCCGGTGTCGCCGTGAGAGTTACAGCCGTGCCCTGAGGGAACTTGGCGGAGCAACTGCTTCCGCAATTGATTGACGTGTTAAACGCCCCTTGCGGTGTACCCGTCACGGCGCCGTTGCCGCCCCGTCCGACCGACAGCGTGAAGGTCGGCGTAAACGTCGCGGTTGTGTTCACCGCGGCATTCACCGTGAGAGAGCAATTCGGGTCGGAGCCGGTGCATGCTCCGGTCCATCCGCCGAATATGGAACTCCCCGGCGTAATCGCCAGAAGACTCACGACGGTTCCCGCGTCCACGTTGACCGTGCAGGATCCTCCGCAATTGATCTTTCCGTTATCGCCCGTTACAGTGCCACTGCCATTTTTTGCGACGGTAACCGAAGGGATCTCGATGTTCGCGGCGGCCATCTGATCGCCGATAATGTCGCCGAGTTCGCCGGGTTGCGGAGCGCTGCAGGTGGCGTCTCCGCCACAGAGCGCTTCGTGCGTAAGGGGGTCGTAGGTCCCGGAATATTTGTAGTACACGTATCGGCGGACAATCGCGTGTTTCCCGCTGCCGCTGTTCGCGCTCTGATTGTGCAGAATGCCGCTGTTCGCGCTGTGCGGATTGGTTTGCAGCAGCGCCCACGCGGTCTCAACCTGAGCGTCGTCCGGTACCGCGGGGTCCCCAACCAGAAGGTTATTCAAATCCACTTCGTTCGGCGACTCATTCTTGAAGACCTTCACCCACTGCGCCTCTCCGAACTGCGGCGGCACAAAGGGCGGCGGCGGCGGTGGCGGCGGGATCTGTATCTCGAAATCGATCACAGGCTGCGCGCCGGGCTGCGCGGGAGGAAGCACGTTGATGATGGGTTGCGGAATAGGTACGGGCGTGGGTTGCGGCGCGAATCCGGAGCCCGATGGCGCAGCGTACCGGATGAGTTGACCTGGATTCTGCGGGTCGGCCACCAGCCAGCGATAGATTACCTGGCTTGGCGCCCGGAAGCTGCTGATGCCGAAATGCTCGCAACCCGCCGCGGGGTACTGCGCCCCGAGTCCGGCGGTCCAGCAGCTCTCGCCACCCACATACGTGCCGTTGGGCAGTGGCGTTCCCACCGTAAATGTGCCGGTGTTCGGGTCCCACGGACTTGTCCACCGAATGTAGACGCCTCCAGGAAAATCAATCGCGGTACCCATGCAATAGCGGATGAGGCACGGTCCGCCGGCTTGCAGAAAGTTGCCGCCGAAGATGCGCGATATGTCGTTACTCGAGATACCGTCCGCTTCGATCTCAAATCCATGAGTTTCCTGGCCCGTGTTATTTACCGCGTCGAAGTTCGCCGGATAACCGACCACGGTCGCCGTTTGAGCTCTCAGCAGGCCGCCACTAAACGCGAGCACCGACAGGCACGATACAACAGCGAGCCGCCCCGCATCAAATATTTTTGCGCGTTGATTACTAATCATTATCTATCTCCTGCCGATCGAATCCCGCGATATCTGAAATGCGCAGCTCGCTTTTCATCACCGGCGTCCTCTGGGACAGGCAAAAAGGGGAAGGAGAACCGGCTGCTTGTAAAAGAATTGTGAATTATCAAAAGGATCCGCGGTGTGGAACAGGATCCATGCAGGTTCCGACGAGGGGACGCCGCGCATTGGTCATGACATGATGTTTGTGTCCAATGAGCACGCTCGCAACCCGCATCGACTCCGAAGAAATGATTCGGCAACTGGAGCGTGTTGAGGCAAGTGCCACGTTCCAGCAGGTCGATCGTCTCAAGCGCTTTCTCAGCTTCGTGGTTTTCGAGACGGCGGCGGGTCGCGGGAATCAGCTCAAGGAATATGTGATTGGCGTCCAGGTCTTCGATAAGGACACATCTTTCGATCCAAGAACCGACCCCATCGTACGCGTGCAGGCACGCAGGCTGCGCGCTCGCCTGGCAAAATACTACGCGGAAGAGGGCCAGCAGGATCTGCTGCTCATCGAACTGCCGAAGGGCGGCTACGCGCCCATCTTCAAGCGAGTGGAGAGTCCGCAGCCAAAACGTTCTCTTACGCGCGCTCTCGCCAACCGGAATACAGTTGCGGTGCTTCCTTTCTCAGACCAGAGTCCGGCGGGCGATATGGAGTATTTCTGTCAGGGGCTGTCGCAGGAAATCATTCACGCGCTGATAGCCGGCGAAACCGTTCGGGTACTCGCGGCAGGCTCCACTGGCTCTTCTTCAAGGCTTCCGGCAGCAGATCCGCGTGAAATAGCGGGTGCGCTCGATGTTGCGATATTGGTGTCCGGCAGTGTGCGAAAGCACGGGCCGCTGGTCCGGGTCACGGTGCAGATGATAGACGGATCGAGCGGTTCTTATGCATGGTCCCAGACGCTTGACGGACGTGTGGAAGAAGGCTTCGTTTTGCAGGAGCAGGTAGCGGCAGCGGTGCTCGCGCGGCTGCGGGACGCAGTGCGCCCCGGCGCGGCGCGCAGCTTCGCGCGGACAGTGGAAAACCTTGCCGCGCGCAATCTGTGCCTGCAGGGGCGTTTCCATATGAACCAGCGCACGGAAGAGGGTCTGCGCAAAGCATTGGATCTTTTCGAGAAGGCGCTGATCGAAGACAGGCAGTATGCCGAGGCGTTTTCCGGGCTTGCGGACACTTACGGGCTGCTGGGCCACTACGGGGTGCTGAGTCCCGCGGAGGTGTGGACGAAGGCAGCTTCGAGCGCGGCTTCCGCCGTGATGGTGAATGAACATTCGGCCGACACGCACGTTTCACTGGCGCATGTGAAGTCCACTCAGGATTGGGACTGGCACGGGGCGGAGCAGGAATTCCTGCGCGCCATAGCGCTTGATCCGCGTCATTCCACCGCGCATCACTGGTACGGCATTTCGTGTCTGGCGCCCATGGCAAGGCTGGATGAGGCGCTCGAAGAACTGCTGGTGGCCCAATCTCTCGACCCTGTCTCGTCGATTATCGCGCGCGACCTCGCAATCATCCATCTGTATCGGCGCGATTTCGAGGCCGCCCTGGAGCAGATCGATCACACGGTCGAACTGAATCCGCACTTTTCGCCGGCGTATTGGGCGCTCGGAGTGATTCAGGAGCAGCGCGGTGAATCCGATGAATCGGTAGCGGCATTTCAGCGGGCCATTCAACTGTCTCCCGATAGCCCGCGCATGCATGGCGCCCTTGGGCGAACTCTGGCGCTTGCGGGAAAGCGCGAACGGGCGCTCAGGATCCTGGGTGAGTTGACGGAGTTGGCGGCGCGGCGCTATGTATCTCCGTTTGAACTGGCTTCCATCAATTTCGCGCTGGGAGATAACGACCGCGGGTTTGCGTGGTTGGGGAAGGCGTTTCAGGATCGGTCGTTTGAGCTCTTATCGATATTAGTGGATCCGCGATTCGATTCGATTCGGAAGGATGCGCGGTTTGTTGGGTTGGCGGGTCAGCTGGGTTTGGGTTAAGGTTAAGCGCGCGGCTGGCAGCGGGTGTCTTTTGTCAGTGACGCGAGGATAACGGTGAGCACCGACCATGCCGTCACAAGGCTAAATGCTATCTGAAACGCTGCCGGGCTGTACAGTCTCGTTCCCCCGGCCAACTGGCCCGTCCATTGCTTATCGAGCGCCCAGCCTATTGCGGGTTGCAGAATCATGGGACCGATCATATTCCCGGCGTTAATTGCCCCCGAAATGGTTCCCAGAAACTGAACCGGCACCGACTCCTTCGCATACGCGAAACCCAGAATGACCGCGCCCGCTCCCACGCTGGTCACGGCTGCAACTCCGACGAAAGCCCAAAGAGGCAGTGATGTCGCGTAGAACAGAATTGCCCACCCGACTGCCGCAACCGCGGCGCCCGCCACATAGATTGGTTTACGCCTCCCCATCCTGTCTGAAAGGTATCCGCACGCGGGGCTGGCGCACGCCCAGCAAACAATCATCACGGAACAGATCGCCGCCGCTGTTGCAGCCGTTACTCCGTAGCGTGCTCTGAGAAAAGGGGAACCCCAGAGTCCGGTGAATGCCAGCATGGCGCCCACGAATCCGCCCTGTCCGCAAAAGATTAACCACGTGTTCCGGTACGCGAAAATTTTGCGGAATCCCTTTAGCAAGTGGAGCAGGCTTTCGGGCGACCTGTTCTGCAACGCGAGTGGAGCGTAGGTTGAGAACCCGCTTTCGGAAGGGTCATTCCGCACCACGGCCATTGCCAGGATTCCAGTGCCCAGCATGAACATCGCTGAGCCAAGGGCAACGGCGCGCCATCCGAACGCTTCGACTAACAGCCGCAGCGGCACCTGTGCGAACAGGGCACCCAGATTGCCGACCAATAAGCCGAGACCGGAAAGAGTCGCGAATCGTGAAGCCGGGAACCAGTGCGTGGCAAGTTTTAGCGTGATTACCCAGCCTACGGCGGTCGATGCGCCCACCAGCGCCCTGCCCAGGCAGGCCAGCGCGAAGCTGTTGCTGACAGCGAACAGAAGGGTACCGGCGCCGGCGCAGACCGCGCCAGCGATCAATAAACGCCGCGCGCCCCAGGAATCCACCAGGACTCCGGTGGGAATCTGCATCAACACATATGCGTAAAAGTAGAACGCGGAAAGGTTGCCGAGGTCGCGACCCGAGATATGAAAATCCCGCATCAGTTCCTGCGTCATCACCGCGGGCGAGACACGGATGTAGAATGCCGCCAGATAGAACGACGCCGCGATGGCCCAGACTATCCACGATCGCCAAAGCGGCGGGTACCCCGGATGCGCCGCAGCGCCGGCCAGTTCGCGTTGGTGGCGGGCGCTAGTGGCCATTGCGGTAAATGTCGTTGATGTTCCAGTAGCCCGGCGTCGGCGTGGGGACGTTTTCCATGGGCACCTGAATCAGGGTGGGGAGACCGGATTCCAGCGCCTTGCGCAGCGCCGGACCAAGTTCATCGGCCGACTGGATCATGATTCCGTTCGCTCCACAAGCTCTGGCCATTGCGGCGAAGTCCACGCGGTAGGGCTGCTGGTCGCTTTCGAATACGCAGCCGAAAGTTGTGCCGTAATGCATCTGCTCGAGTCCCGCTATGGTTCCGAACGCCGCGTTGTCCATTACGACGAACACCACGTTTAACCCCGCTTCCATGGCCGTGGCGAGCACTGAGGGATTGCTTCCGAAGCCTCCATCGCCGATCAGCGCCACCGAAGCGCGCCCCGGTTGCGCGACTTTCACTCCGAGCGCGGCCGAGGGTCCGAAGCCCATGGTACATAAGCCGCTTGGAGTGATGAATGTTCCGGGAACCGTAATTGCAAACTGTTGGCCGACCCCGTTCTTATTCCAGCCCACATCGGTCACGATAAAGCCATCTTCCGGAACAGCCTTTCGGACCTCACTCAGAATCCGTTCGGGGCGCAGCGGGAACTGATTCGATACCCAGTGATCGTTCCAGTTCGCCGCGAAGGCTTTTCTGGAAGCGGCAATCTCGCCTCGCAGAGAACCCCGGTCCCTGTGAGTCTTCCCTCGCGCTTCTGCCGCAAGCGCTGCCAGCGCAAGTTTTGCGTCGGCGACAATACCCAATTCGGTTGGAAAATTCCTGCCGATTTCAGCCGGGTCCGCATCGATATGGAAGAGCCGCGTGGAGGGGATGGAGAATGTGTAGCGGGCGTCCCAGGAACTCGAGTTCGCTTCAGCGAGCCTTGTGCCCACTGCGAGAATCAGGTCGGCGGTGCGGCATTTTTCGTTCGCGATCGGCGTGCCCCAAAACCCGGTCATGCCCAACAGAAGAGGGTGCTCTTCATGCATACATCCCTTGCCCATGAGCGTGTGGGCGACCGGTATCTCAAGCGCCTCCGCCAGCGCCAGCAACTCAGATGTTGCCTTAGCCGACAACACCCCGCCACCGGCATAGAGGACTGGTCGTTTGGCGTGCGCGAGCGCCTCCACAATTTGCGCGGCGACGGCCGGGTCAAGCGCGGGCCTGGCCATGAGCGCCGGCTTCTGATGGAACGCATCCACGGGGAGGTCGGCGGAAAAGATATCCATGGGCACATCGACCAGCACGGGGCCGGGCCGACCCGACTGGCAAAGATGAAATGCGCGTTCGATAATGCGTGGCAAATCCGCGGGCCGGTCTACTCGATAAACCCTCTTGCAGAAAGGTCTGTAAACCTGATACTGATCGGCATCCTGGTGCAGATTCATTTCCTGGTGGGGGTGCCGGCCGTAGTAGTAGGAAGGGATGTCGCCCGAAATAACGACCATTGGAATAGAATCGAGCGCCGCGTTGGCGACTCCGGTAGCGGCGTTGGTGAGCCCCGGTCCCAGGTGCGTTAGAAGCACGCCTGGTTTGCCCGAAGCCCGCGCATAGCCATCGGCCGCGTGCGCCGCCACCTGTTCATGGCGCGTGGTGATGAACCGGATCTTGCTCTTGCCCAGCGCGTCGAGGAACGCGATATTCGTGTGTCCGCAGAGACCGAATATTACCTCAACTCCAAGGCGCTCCAGATACTCGGCGAGCAAGTAAGAAGCGATGCGGGTTTCTGCCCGCGGGTCTGCCTGATCCGTTACTGCCTGAACCGGATGTGCGTGAATTGTTGCCATAATTTCGCGTCCTGTTTAGAAAATTTCTGTGTTGTTGAATTCGCCGAAGAGTTCCGCGTCGGGCGGGCGGTCTTCCGGCAGGGGCCTGCTGACCCAGGTCACGTTCATGTAGTGCTTCAGATGGACGTTTTCATTGGTGATATTGCCGCCCCACACCCCGCATCCCATGCTTGAGGTCATTGGCATCCCGTTAGTGAAATGCCCCGCGTTCGCGCGCGATTGCGGCTGACGAACCATGATGCGGCTTACCGGAGCCATCAGCGCAAGCGCGTGGATATGTGAGTCGTCGAAGGAATAGATTCCGCACGAATGGCCCTTCCCGCCTGTGTTGAATATTTGCCGGACCATATCGAGCGCATGCGGGAAGCCCTGGTAGCGGAAGATACTCAGCACAATTCCGAGCTTCTCTGTCGAAAACAAATACTCTTTGCCGATCCCGGTTTCCGGCACGATAAAGAACGCCTTACCCTCGGGGAGTTCGATACCGGCCTTCTTCGCGACCACACATGCGGGCCGCGCGATAGTATCCGCTGTCCGATGCCCTTCGGCATCCCAATAGACGGATTGCAGCAGTGCCTTTTCGGCGTCCGAAACCAAATAACCGCCTTCAACCTGAAGCTGCGCGAGAAACCGGTCGTAAATGGAATCCTCTACGACCAGGTTGCCGTCCGCCGAACAGCCGGAGCCATGGTCGTTCGTCTTGCTGATTCGGGTATTGCGCGCGGCCTCTTCAATGTTTGCCGTTTCGTCGATCACCATGGTCGCGTTGCCCGCGCCAACGCCGTAAGCGGGCTTGCCGGAACTATAGGCAGAGCGCACCATCGCGGGTCCGCCGGTGGCCATGGTCAAATCGCAGATGCCCATGATCTCCTGTGCGAGGGGGATGCTGGGTTTCTCCACGCATTGCAGCAGATCCACCGGCGCGCCGATCTTCGCTAATGCGCAGCGCATCATGCGGACGACTTCGTTGGTGGTCTTTTTGCTCGCGGGGTGAGGCGAGAAGATCACCGCGTCTTTGCACTTCAGGGCATAAATTGCAACGCCTGCCGGAGTGACGTAAGCACTTGTGACGGGAATCAAAGAAGCGATTACTCCCGCGGGCTTCGCGTATTTGACGATCCCTCTCTCCTCATCTTCCTCGATGATTCCGATGCTCTTTTGCCGCAGCGCGTCGCGCAGAATGCCCAGGACCTTCGCACGGCGAGTGGGCTCGCGGCTGCCCATGCCGCTTTCGTCCACGCTCATGTTTGCGAGGCGAATAGCCGCAACTTCGTTGCCTGAGGCCCAAGCGACCGCCCGGCACATGCGATCCACCGCGGCCTGATCGTAATCCTCTACCGCCCGCATGGCGGCTCTTGCGCTCGCCAGCAGTCCGGAGGCCAGTTCCTTTTCGTCCGATGTAATCTCTCTTGCCATATCCTGTTAGTCCACTGCTTCAAAGGCGCGCGCCGGTTCGCCGTCGTAGTCCACCGGAATCCGGATCCGCATCGGCTTTTCGCGCGTGTGTTCTTCGGCCACCTCAGCCGCGATGCCCGCTACGCGTCCCACGATGAAAAGCAGTTTTCCCGCCGCGGGCGGAAAGCCGAGGTCGTACAGGACCGCGGCAAGCGCGCCATCCACGTTGATGGGAAGCGGCTTGATTTTGGCCTTTACACCGGCTTCGAGCGCAAGCAAAAACCTCACGCCGTCGCATTTCATGCCCGTTTCCAGCGCCATTCGGAAGAGCACGGCTACTCTGGGATCGGTTGTATGGACGCGGTGCCCAAGCCCTGGCAGGCGTCTGCCGGCTTGCCTCGCGTCGTCGATGGTAAGATCCGCGGCATCCTCCAAAGAAATGCCCGCCGCGGAGGCTCGATGCACGCCTTCGGCAATCATTTCCATGCAGGCCGACCCGGCGCCCCCATGTTCCTCTCCAATGGCCAAAACCCCGGCTGCCACGGCGGCAGACAGCGACTGCCGGTTACCCGACGCCACCAGCCTTGCCGCCGCACACGACGGTGCGCCCGCTCCGTGGTCCGCTACCGATACCAAAATCGCGTTCAGCAACTTTCGCTCGTGCGTGTTTGGCAGCCTCCCCTGATGCAGCAGGAAGATCGTGTCTGCGAAGCTTGCCTGCTCCATCAATTCTGTAATGTCGTAGCCGCGAATCCGAATGGAAGTCTCATCGGAGGTAACAATCGCGGTTCGCCAGTTATTCATAATCACCACCTCGGGTGAGAGCCCCTGCTGCTTGCGGCCGGAAAATGTCCTGGAGTGGCAGTTCCTGTGTTGCCGAGGAAAGACAGCCACACCCGGCGTCCGGCTTTCGTCGCGTGTACCGCTCGCTGTCAAAATGCATATTTGATTGAGAATTGCATAACGCGCGCGGTGGTGTTATTGCCCGGCGCTGAACTCTGCGCCTGCGGGGCGATCCGGCCGAAACTCGCGCTGTTCAACGCGGCCGTGGGTGGTCCGAACATCACGCTGTTCGGAAGATTGAAAGCCTCGGCGCGAAAGATGGTGACGCCGCGTTCGCGAATCTTGAATTCCCGTGAGAGCGCGAGATCGACGTTCATCACATTCGGGCCGGTAATCGTAAAAGGCCGGGTGGTCGCATAGACGCCCTTTGGCGCCGACGCGGGGGCGAGAAACGCGTTGATATTCAAATAGTTTGTGACGCTGCCATCACCATATACGCTCGGCAGAATCTGTTGCGCCCGTTGATTGCCCGCGCCCGTAAGGGCCACATCTGTCCCGTAGGTGGCGGAGGTCAGGTTACCCGTGCTCCAGCGGAAAATCGGAGAGGCCTGCCAGCCATTGACCAGCACACCGAGCAGACGCCCGTTGACCTTGGGCGAAGTGAGCGTGCCGGAAACGTTGATCTGTTGGCGATGATCGGAACTGCAGCTCGATCGATCGGCCGCGCGGTTGTTCGGATCCACATAAGAGGGTCCTGTCAGTTCGGTCGTGGAAGGGTCGGCAATGCAATGCGAATACGTCCAGTTCGCGAGCATACTGAAGTTATTCGACAGGCGGTGCTGGGCGGAGAGCAGCGCCGCATTGTAGGCAGAGGTGGCGCCCGCGTCGAGGTACGCAACGGTGCTGTAATCAGGTCCCCACGCGGGGTTCAGGATTGTAAAAAGGCGGCGGGCAGCGGTATTGTTGGCGCTGGTGCTGGAGCACGGACCCGGAGCAGTGAGGCCGTATTGCCCGGCTACACAATTTCCCGGTATGTACTGCTGCAGGTTCAACTCGCGGCTGCTCCACAGGTGCGCCGTGTGATTTCCGATATAGGAGCCTGACAGCAGCCATTTCCCGACCTGCCGCTGAATCGAAAGATTCCATGTGTTCACCTGTGGATTCTTGAGATTCGGGTCAGACACCGCGTAGACACCGCTGGTGGGAAAGAAACCTAACGACCGCGCGGTGCCGGATTGCGCGACAAAGGGGTCGCCGCCGGGGTAGCCCTGCCAGGGATTCGAAAGCGGGAACGGGCCGCCCGCGCGGGTGAGTGTTGCGCCCCATGGCGGATTATTCGAAACGCGTGTATAGAAGAACATGTGCGGCGTGTCATAGAGCAGGCCGTAAGACGCGCGCACGCTTGTCTTGCCGTCGCCGAACGGATCCCACACGATCCCTATTCGCGGCAGGAAATGCTCAGCGCGATTGTTATATTGCTGATTCGGAGGATAGCCGGCATCGCCCGGGAAAAGCAGACCCGGGGGCGGCGTCAGCGCGGGCGTTGCCACGGGGGGCGTTCCGAACTTGTTCGCGAGGAAGTTACTCATGCTGAACGTTTCCACATAGCCATCCGTGTTGCGCTGCGGCAGATACGGCTCGAAGCGCACACCCACATTCAGGCTCAGGTGCTGACTTACTCTCCACGCATCCTGAACGTAGAGACCGTAATAGTCGGATTTGTCGTTGTCGTAAAATGGCCGGCCTTGCCCGAAGGCATTCAACTGGCCCGTTACGAAGTCGGCATAACCGAGACCGGCAGTACCGCCGACAGTGGAGTATTGGCCTGTAAACGTAAGGTTTCCATTCACCCCACGGGTATTCTGCGCGTGCATGTAGGCGCGGATATACTCGGCTCCAAACTGAATCTGATGCTTGCCCCGGAGCAGCGTCATATCTTCGGCGCCGGAGTAAGTGAGCGTATTAAAGTAACCAGGATTGCTCGCGCCGCCCGCCAGCGACGGACCGCCCGTAATGCTGAGATTCATCTGAGCCGGAATGACGGCGGTGATTGGAATTCCGAAGTCGGCAGGGGTCTTGAATGTGGGAATGAAACGCGGGTTCAGGCTGCGATTCGCTGAAATATGCGCACTGCTCAGGAAGGTCGGGCTGAATGTGTAAGTGTGGCCAATGGCAGTCGACTGGATGTTATTGGACTGGCCCGTCGCGCTTCCTGTGAACAGCGGATTGGAAGGGTCATAGAACAACGGCGTGAAATTATTCGAGAGAATATATCTCACGAACATGGTCTGTTTAGCGCTGATGGCGTAATCCACCTTCGCCGGAACCTGATACTGCCGCTGATTGGCGCCCGTGGAGAAGTTGATCAAGCCGCAGGAATTGAGCTGCTGACTGGCGGGCGGCAGCAGTGCCGCGATCTTGACCGCTATCGGATCCATCAGCGAAGGGGCGATCTTGTTCGCGACGAACGGCGCGGCAAGCGTGATCGCTTTGGGCTGGCACTGAGTGGATGTAATCGTCGTGAAGTCACCGGCGAGCATCGCGGGCGTCATCGAGAACCCGGTAGATCCGCCGGGATTCGAACGCTTAATGGTCGATTGCTCCCCGACAAAGAAGAACAGCTTGTTTCGGATGATGGCGCCTCCAATGGTGCCGCCGAACTGATTTTGCTTGAGGCTGTCGCGCACCAGCGCGGTTGCGGTGCGTCCGTTGAAAAGGTAATTGCGGAAATACTCAAACGCATTGCCGTGCAGCGAATTGGTCCCGGATCTGGTGGCAACTGTCACCGACGCCGCCGCGTGCTGCCCGGTCTGCGCGCCCACCGAGCTTGTTTCCACCTTGAATTCCTGCAAAGCGTCAGGGAAGGGGAGGGGCTGGTTCAGGCCGTTGAACGGTTCGTTGGCGGTGGCGCCGTCGAGCGCGAAGGAAATCTGATTGGCGTTGGCGCCCGCAACCGAAATCGCAATGGTCGGGAAGTTTTTGTTCGTGTTGAGATCCGCGGCATTCGCGCCCTGGGTTGTCGCGCCACCCACCAGCAGAATGAGCTGGGTGGGGTCGCGCGCATTCAGCGGCAGGTTGACAACCTCATCGTGACTAATAACCTGGCCTACACCGGAACTATGTGTCTCGACGTTCAGCGTTTCCGCTTCAACCGTGATGGTCTCGCTGATGGCCCCGACTCTCAACGTCGGGTTGATCGCGGGATTCGTATTGACTTCCAAAACGATTCCCGGCTGCACAAAGGTGCTGAAGCCCTCTTTCGTGACTTCCATTCGGTATGGACCGATCGGCAGATTGGCCAGCACATAGGTGCCGTCCGAAGAGGTGACAGAGGTGCGGGTCAAGCCGGTGTCGGTCTGCAAAAGCTTTACGCTCGCCGCTGGAATGGAAGCGCCTGTGTTGTCCCGGACAACCCCTGTGATCTGTGAAGTGGAAGTAGCCTGTGCCAATAGCAGCGCTGGAACGGAGAGCCCGCAGAGCATGATTCGAACGAAGAATCTCATTTGTTACTCCTGACCTTGTAGGCTGACGCTAACATGCGGAATTTGCGCCTGACAAGTAAGTAACAGTGTCGATACGTTACGCCGCCGGGAAGCTCAGGTCCAGCCGCGCGCGCGGTAATAGACGGTCTTCGCGGTCTCGTCCGCCAAAATCCAGAAGATCTCCCAACGGCTGCGCAGGGAACTGAGTCGTTTGCCGGCATCCGGGTAGGGCAAGGCGGTCAGTTCCATGCCGGCTTTTCGAAAACAACGGAGCGCCCGCATGGAATGGAAATCGCTTGTGAGCAGAATGTTCTTTCCAGTCTGACCTTGCAGAAGTCGCGCTACATTCAACGCATTTTCACGAGTGGAATTCGCTTCATTCTCCACGATAATCAAGTCACGCGGAACACCCTGTCCGGCGATGAAGTCGCGCATTGAACCCGCCACATCCTTCCCGCTAACCACCATTCGGTGAAAGTGGCCGGCGCGCCAGACTAGCACCGCGTAGAAACTCCGCCAGTACGAACTGATTCCGGGAACGCCCGCGGCAGTCTGATCGCTCCCGAGCACAATCAAAGTGTCGCCATCGCCCGGTCCCCACGGCGCGGAGAGGGCTGCATTCCACCAATAGAGGACTGGCGTGAGAGAGATCAGTATCAGCAGAAAACCGAGCGCCGCGGCCAACCGGCATATCCAGCGGCCGATCATCTGGGCGTGATCAGGCCGCCCAGTTTATCGGTCTCGCCGGACGCCACGCGGGGGAAACGTGTGGAGTAGGCTTCCAGGTATTTCAGGCCCGAACCGGTGTTATAGATCACAAGCTGATCGTCGGCCTTGAGGAATCCTTCGGCGATAAGACGTTCAGCGGCCGCGATACATGCGGCACCTTCGGGGGCGGCGAACAACCCCTCTTCCTCCGCGAGCTGAATGCCCGCGTCAATCAGGGCACTGTCGGAAATCGCGATCGCCGTGCCATGACTTTCCCGGATGGCTTGCAGGCTGAGGCGATCACCCAGCGGCTTCGGGACGCGGAGTCCACTCGCAACAGTGCTTGCCGCATCCCAAAAACGGCTCACCTCGGTGCCTTCCCGCAGAGCGCGTACGATGGGCTGGCAACCCTCGGCCTGCACAGCAATCATTTTCGGGCGTTTCGGCCCGATCCAGCCCATGGCTTCCATCTCCTGAAATGCCTTCCACATACCGATCATGCCCACGCCGCCTCCGGTGGGGTAGAAGATCGCATCGGGCAATTGCCAATTGAGTTGCTCGGCGACTTCATAGCCCATGGTTTTCTTGCCCTCAATGCGGTAGGGCTCCTTGAGGGTGGAGATTTCGAACCAGCCCTCGGCCTGCTTGCGCTCGCCGACGATACGACCGCAGTCGCTGATGAGACCGTCGATCAGATTCACGCGAGCCCCGTAGGACTTGCACTCGATAAAGTTCGATTGCGGAACATCCAGCGGCATGAAAATATTGGCTTCGATGCCGGCTGCGGCAGCGTACGCGGCGAGGGCGCTGGCCGCATTGCCGGCCGAGGGGATCGCCAGGCGCGTTAAGCCGAGTTCAAGACACATCGAAACCGCGCAGGAAAGGCCGCGGGCTTTGAAGGAACCGGTGGGGTTGAGGCCTTCGTCCTTAATGAGCAGACGGTTGGCGCCAATCCGCTTGCCGGTGCGCGTGGCGGCCAGCAGCGGCGTCATGCCCTCGCCGAGTGAGACAATGTGGGAGTCTTCTTCAACCGGCAGAGCGGGCGAGTAGCGCCACATGCTGTTGGGGGCGGTTTGCAGGGAATCGCGCGGCCAGGTGGTCCTCAGGCGGTCCAGATTGTAGCGGACCAGAAGGGGGCCGCCACATTCGCAAAGGTTCCAGATTTTGCCCGCCTCGTATTTTCGGCTGCACACGCTGCACTCAAGGTGCGTCACTTTTTTATTGGGCATGTTGTTCGGACTATGAAAAGGATTCTTCATCTTATCGGGACCGGTGCTTTGGCGGCGGCGGTGGGGCCATTTGCATTTGGCGCCGAGTTCGCGGTGCTGCGTACAGGATTCCGCCTGCATGCCGACCGGCATGAGGTTGAGGCGGGCAAAGTACGGCTGTATTCCAACGGCGGCGTGACGGAACTTCCCGAGCCCTCGGTTGTGGCATTTGAGCCGGACGATGCGGTTGAGGCCTTGGCGCCCGGTCCGGAATCGGATGCCCCGACATCGCGTTTGTCATCCAGGGCGGTTCCCGATGCAGGGACGCCCCCGATTGGGACACCCCCTGTTTGGACACCACAGGAAATGGCCGGCATAGCGGCCAAAAAGTACTCCCTGCCGGAACCGTTCGTGCGGAGTGTTATGAAGGCGGAATCCGGATTCCAACCCTCGGCGTTGTCGCCGAAGGGGGCGATCGGGCTCATGCAGTTGATGCCGGCAACTGCGAAGACGCTGGGGGTAGATCCGCACGATCCATCACAGAATGCCGACGGAGGCGCGAAGTATCTGAGGGAGCTTCTGGCGAAATACGAGGACGATCCCGATCAGGTTCTGCTCGCTCTGGCTGCGTACAATGCCGGGCCGGCGGCGGTGGAGAGGTTTCACGGAGTGCCGCCTTACCGTGAAACCAGAGAGTACATCCTGAGGGTGTTGAAAGATTGGGATGCGCAGAAATCGCCGGCGCGGAAACCGGATCGGGATGGCGCTGCGTCTGCTGGTTCAGGCAATTAGCCGAAACTTTTCGTACAGTTCGTCATCTTAAAGAGCGGTATGAATCTTCAGACCGTTAATCGCGGTTTGGGTTTTGAAGTCTGCTGTTTACCGAAAGGCGCAGTCGGACTCGGAATTCCTCTCCGGCGCGACCGTCCCACAAAGGATAGTGGGGGCGCTGTCGCAACAATGAGCGAGTGCCTGCGGCTCTCGCACGACAACCCTTCCGCGGCAAGCGAGCGGACAGGCGCAACGTGGGAAACTGGGGAATCGAGTCAAAAGCTCGCAGAAAAGATGTCCACTGATACGGTCACACCTTTAGCGCCGCAGTCGGAGGATCCGGAAGTGCATGCGGCTCCGTCGCCCGACTTGACCGGCGCGCCACAAATCGAACTTACAGAGGAAGCAAAAGCGGAACTCGAACTGGTGAACAAGGCCAGACGAGGCGATGGGGCGGCGTTCTCGCAGTTAATCCGGCAGTACGAAGGTAAGATCTTCCGTCTGGCGATGAATATCACGCAAAATCGCGAGGATGCCGAGGATGTACTGCAGGAGGCCTTCCTGAAGGCTTACGAGCATCTGGATCAGTTCCAGGGGAATTCCAAATTTTACACCTGGATTGTGCGGATCGCGGTGAATCAGGACCTGATGAAGCTGAGGAAGCGCAAAACGGACCGCTCCGTATCGCTCGATGAACAGATCGACACCGGGGAAGACACCGTGGCGCGCGAGATCGCGGCTTGGGATCCCGATCCGGAAGTTCAGTATTCGCAGGAGGAATTGAATACGATTCTGACCGAAGCCATTGATGGTCTTGCGCCCATCTATCGGACCGTGTTTACGCTGCGCGACGTGGATGGACTCTCTACCGAAGAGACCGCTGAAGCGCTGGAATTGACGGTGCCTGCCGTGAAGAGCAGGCTGCTTCGGGCAAGGTTGCAACTGCGTGACAAATTAACGCGTTTCTTCAAGCGCAAAGGAGATGACGCCTTTGCTTACATGTAAAGAATTTCTCGCCGAACTGCAGGATTTTCTTGATGAGAAGACCGATGCGGAGATTCGCGCGAAGCTCGAGAGGCATATTGCGGAGTGCCCCAATTGCTGGGTGATCTGCGACACGACGAAGAAGACAATTTCGGTTTATAAAGGGATGAAAAGCTGCTCGATCCCCGAGGACGTCCATGCCAGGCTGATGGCGGCGATGGAGAAGAAATTGGCTGCGGGCAAGACCGTAGTCAGCTAAGAAAGTCAGCTAAGAAAGTCAGCTAAGAAAGTCAGCTAACCAAGGCGTGGGCAGTCAATCCTGCCCGCGTAGTGGCATTCAGCCGAAGTGCCGTCGGCCAGAATCGACTTCGGACATTTTCGCAATCGAAGCGGCTTCGTCGTGTGCCTTTTAGAGAAACTGCAGGCTGGCGAGCGTTAAAAGCCGATCCAGCTTTTTGCCGTGGGCCGTTCTGCTGCTGGTTGGGCGTTGTCGAAGGTGCGCCGGCTGAAATTTACCGGCATCCAACTGAAGTTTGAATCCATCTTCGGGGCACCCCGCGTCAGATTACTCCGCCCTACCGACTGGCCGCCTGTTGGCGGCGGCTACTGATTTCCGCGTCGATTTCGTGCTTTAACGTCCGCGCTTCATAAGCCGCGCGCGTACTGACCGAATGCCACGCGGAAACGATGTAATCGCCCGCGGCGTTTACTTCATTAGGCAGGGAAGCGACGGACCACTTGAATTCAAACACGCCT
>Ga0105240_10004139_pt1 | contig 22222 bp, 22 predicted proteins | sample KBSC54metaG_FD_80426 | JGI IMG/M metagenome (GOLD analysis project Ga0105240, IMG submission 80426) | Corn rhizosphere microbial communities from Kellogg Biological Station, Michigan, USA - KBS C5-4 metaG | ecosystem: Host-associated > Plants > Roots > Rhizosphere > Soil | place: Michigan, USA... | reverse complement strand
CACCAAATTAAGTCCCCAATTCTCCTGAATAGCGGAATTGCCCGAAAGAAAATTGATCAGCGAACCGCTGCAGAACGGTCCGCCAGTTCCGTTCGGCAGATTTATCGGGCTCGCGGTATTCTGCGCCGACGCCGAACCTGCCGCAAACGCGGCGCACAAATACGTCGTGAACCACCCCGCGTTCCGGGGTGTAATAGTACAGCGAGACATCATAGTTTTAACTACTTAAGCGCAGAACGCGCTCGCATGTCAAGCAAATTTTCGATTAGATCACTTTGAAGCGATATCTTTCCAAAGGAAGCCCGGTCGCTAAACGAAAATGGTGTCCGCTTTTGAATCATTATCGTTGTAGTGGCCGTGTATTGCGATATCGGAATTCCTTAGGCGGGGTGCTGATAGGCTGATCTTTCATGCTCAACCTGCACGCCGTGAAGCTCAACATCCCGGAAGACTCCAACATCGTCCTCGGCCAAAGTCACTTCATCAAAACAGTCGAAGACGTGTTTGAAGCCATGGTCAACACTGTACCCGGCGTGAAATTCGGTATCGCGTTCAACGAAGCTTCCGGGCCATGCCTAACGCGGGCCGACGGCACCGACGAGGAACTCCGCAAGGCCGCCCTCGAGATCGCGACCGCCGTCGGGGCAGGGCACTTCTTCGCGGTCGTAATGCGCGGCGCATTCCCCATCAACGTTCTCTCCAGCATAAGAAACGTCCCCGAAGTCTGCAATATTTTCTGCGCCAGCGCGAATCCGATCGAAGTCATCGTGGCGGAGACAGCACAAGGCCGAGGCGTGCTCGGCGTGATCGACGGCTCATCGCCAAAAGGGATCGAAACCGAGTCGGATGCAACCTGGCGGCACGGCTTCCTCCGAAAAATCGGCTACAAGCGCTAATCGTAAACGAAATGCAGAGCCTTCTTTAAATCTTCCCAGGCCTCGCGCTTGGCTTCCTGATTATAGGGCCGCAGCAGATACGAAGGGTGGTACGTGACGATCAGCGGGATATCGCGCCACGTGTGCCACTTGCCCCGCAACTTCGTCACGCCGTCGCGCCCGCCCAGCAGCGCCTTCGCGGCCGTGGACCCCAGCGCGCAAATCGCTTTCGGCTGAATCGCCAGCAGTTGCCTGAACAGAAACTGCCCGCAAATTTCCATCTCATCGGGTTCCGGCGTTCGGTTCTCAGGAGGCCGGCATTTCACCACATTGCAGATATAAACATCCGCGCGCTTCAAAGGGATTCCTTCTTTCGCGGAAGTGTTCTCGATCATCTGCGTAAGCAGTTGCCCGGCCCGCCCTACGAATGGAATTCCCTGCGCATCTTCATCGGCGCCGGGGCCTTCGCCCACGAACACCAGTTTGGCGCGCGGGTCCCCATCGCCGAAGACAATCTTGTTCCGGGTGGCGTGCAGCTTACACCGCGTGCAATCGCCGATGTCGGAGCAGATACGCTCCAGGGTGTCGCCTTCAGGAGCCAGACCTGGCAGGGCGATATCGATTTTTGTTGGCATGGTCACGGCGGGGTTTGGAGCAGTGGGAATCGGAGCAGTGGGAGCCGGGGTATCGGCGATCGCAATCACCGGCGTCCTGCGATAAAGCTGGGTAATGCCCAGGTCCTGATAAAACTCAAGCTGTCGTCGAAGTTCTTCGGGCGTCATCTAATCTCAACTTCAGTATCCGATCCAGAATACGGTCCGCAATGACGCGCTTCTCCGCCTTCGGCACGGCAATATATTCCCCTGAGCGCAGGGTCAAAAAGACCTCATTGAAATCGGCATCGAAACCCGTCCCCGAATTCCCCACCTGATTTGCTACGATCATGTCGCAGTTCTTCGCGTTCAGCTTCGCCCGCGCGTACGACTCGAGATTTTCCGTTTCGGCCGCGAAACCAATCAGCAACCGATCGCCGCGCACCTGCCCGAGTTCCCCGAGAATATCTATCGTCGGCTCGAACTCAATCGACCTCACGGAAGCGCCCTTCTTGATTTTCTGTCCGGATACGGCAACAGGCCGGAAATCCGCTACGGCCGCGCACTTAACAATGACAGTCGCGGATTCCAGATGAGCCATTACGGCATCGCGCATCTGCTGCGCGGTTCGGACGGAGATAACGTCGGCCCCCATCGGCGGCCGAAGGTTCACAGGGGCGCTGACCAAAATCACCCGAGCACCCCTGTCGAGGCCCGCCTGGGCGATCGCATAACCCATTTTCCCGCTCGACCGATTGGTTAAATAGCGAACCGGATCGAGCGGTTCCTGCGTGGGGCCGGCCGTGACGAGCATGGTCTCGGCAGCGAAATCTTTCGGTGCGAAAGCGCGTTCGACAGCCGCAACAATCTGGTCGTTCTCAGCCAGTCGCCCCGGCCCGTATGTGCCGCAGGCCAGAAATCCATCGTCGGGATCGACGATGACGTGCCCGCGCTTCCGCAGAATTTCCAGATTGGCCCGAGTTGCGTCGTGTTCCCACATGTTGTTGTTCATTGCGGGAGCAATTACAACCGGTCCGCGAAAGGCGAGGTACATGGTGGAAAGAAAATCGTCGGCCAGGCCATGGGCGAACTTCGCAATCACGTTCGCGGTTGCGGGCGCGACCAGCAGCAGATCGTGTTCCCGCGCCACCCCGATATGCTCCACCGCGCTTGAAAGGGTAGCCTCGGGGCTCGCGGACGAAAAAATATCGGTAATGACCTTGCGGCCTGTGAGAGAAGCAAACGTCAGAGGACGAACGAACTCCTCCGCCGCGCGCGTCAGAACTGCCTGGACTTCGTGCCCGTTCCGAATCAACTGACGGGAGAGTTCCGCCGCCTTATAGGCGGCGATCCCGCCGCTGATTCCGAGGACGATGCGCATGTCTGAACGGGCGAAAAACCTCGCCCTCAGGGGTTGAACTAAGAGCTAAATCTCGCCTTCAAGCGGCAACTCATCGGGCACAATCACCGGAGCCGGCAGCTCATACTTCACCAGCCCGCGACGCGCCTCTTCCATCGCAATCACCGTCGGCTTCTTCGAAGAAGTTGGCAGCACCGGGCGATGGCCGCTCTGCAACTGCCGGGCGCGCTTAGCCGCCACGATGATGAAACGATAGGTGCTCTGATCCGGATCGTCCGGAATGGAGCAATGCATGTTGTTGCGAACTGGTGTGTCGGACATGTTTTTTTTAAACTCTTCCTAAACTAAAGCCTGCCTGAATGTTTCGAGGATCGGACGAATTTTATCTTCGGTTCGGATCCGTTTTACGCGTTCGGCCCGCACAATCGACTTCAGGGTCTCCGCGGCAATCTCAAGATCTTCATTGACTAAGACGTAATCGTAAAGCCGGTAATTTCCGATTTCCCTTGCCGCATCGGCCAGACGCCTGCGGATCACTTCATCGCTGTCCTGGCTACGCGCGCGAAGTCTTTGCTCCAGGATTTCGCGCGAAGGCGCGAGGATGAAAATCGTAACGGCGCCGGGAATCCGCTCCTTCAATTGTGCCGCACCCTGTACGTCAATGTCGAGCACCAGATCCGCGCCTTTGTTTTCAGCAAGTTGCAGCTCTGACTGGTGGGTTCCGTAGTAGTTTCCGAACACATCCGCGTGCTCCAGAAACTCGTTCGCACGGATTCGCCGCTCGAAGTCCGCCCGGTTGATGAAGTGATAAGCCTGTCCATCCACCTCTGCGCCGCGTGGTTTCCGCGTGGTGTACGACACGGAAAATGTCAGGTTTTCCACCTCGTTCATGAGACGTGAAACGAGGGTTGATTTGCCGGAGCCAGACGGCGCGGAAATGATGAAGACGGTGGTCATTCGAGATTCAGGGATTGTTCGCGGATGCGGTCGATTTCCGCCTTCGCGGCGAGACCGAGGTCCGTTAAGGTCAAGCCCTGCTCGCCCAGTCCGCCCGTCTTTGAAAGAATCGTATTGGTTTCGCGATTCATTTCCTGGAGCAGAAAATCGAGCTTCTTTCCAGTCTCGCCTTCGGCTGCAAGGAGCGCATCCGTCTGGTCCGCGTGCGTTTTCAGCCGCACCAGCTCTTCGCTGATATCGGAACGCTCGGCCAGCAGGGCGGCTTCCTGAGCCAGGCGCGCCGGGTCGATCTGCGCGCCGTTCAATAGATCGCCAAGCCGCTCGCGAAGACGGGTGTGGAAGTTTGGCATCGCTCGCGTCCGAATGTCTTCCATCTTCGCTACGATTTCCCGCAGAGTTGCCGCGCGCATACGGATCTCGGTTTCGATGGCCGCGCCTTCCCTGGCGCGAAATTCATCCAATTCATCAATGGCCGCCGCGGCAGCCTCAAGAACAGCGGCTTCCGCCGACTCGTCGGCCGTCTGCATGGCTCTCGATTCCAGCATGCCCGGCAGGCGGAGCGCCTGGTTGAGATCCGGCTTCGAATCCAACCCGTACCGGGTCGCCATTTCGCGAAACGAATCGAGCCACGTGCGCAGCAAAGCTTCATTGATGGCCATCGCGCCGGTTGGTCCGTTTTCGCGTTTGAAAAACACCTGCACCTGCACATGGCCGCGGGAAAGCCGCTTCCGCAAAGCGGCGCGCAGAGCCGGCTCAACGGCGTCAAACTCCATCGGCATGTGGAAATGCAGATCGAGTCCCTTGTGGTTCACGGTCTTGAGCGAAAGCGTGAGTTCGCCGGCGGCGGTGGACCGTGAGACGCGGGCAAACCCGGTCATACTGCGGATGGGCATTCGAGTGGAGTTTCGATTATGACATCCCGCCCAGAAAAGGATGGCGCGGGAGGCGACAAAGCCGCCGGAGCGGGCAAATACCCACCCACATTTTACGATGGGCGTCTCTGGCCCATGGCTTCGGCAAAAACCGTGTATTCGTCGCGAAACCCGGCCACGTCCGGATGTTCCGACCCAACCGTCCACAAAAGATCCCCGGCTCCTCCGCCGGTATAAACCAAGTCCTGCCAGCGCCGATACCACTGATCGCGAACCGCGGCTGAGTTCACGCCATAGTCGCCGATTCTGATTCCGTATTCTTCGAGAATCGCCGGCTTATTCGCGCGCCGAGCCGACGCGATGTGGTCGCTAATCCAAATTCGGGCGAAATCCAGACCGACATTCATTTGACTGGCAGCGGGATAAAAGTGGTATGTACCGAAGTCGATTTCCGGTATCCCAAGGGTGGCTTCAAAATCAACCCCGTATTGCCCCGTGTAGAGATGATTCGGCGGATGCGCATGCCGCAGAAACCCCTCGTCTCCCAGCGCCAGCAAATGATGAGGGTCGTTGTCTTTAACGAATTGGCTCATTTCCCGCGTCCAGTCGAGTAACAGTTCCTGGCCGCCTGGGATGGGACACCGCGGCTCATTTGCCAACTCCCACGCAAAGATTGCGGGCGAGTCTTTGTACCATTGTCCATTGATGGAATTGCGGCGATTGAGCACGTGAGCTACCCAGTTTTTATACGCCCGACGTGCTTCCGGTCGCCGGTAAAACTCCTCCACCGGTGGATTCTCTCCAGGGAAGAGCCACCCAAGATAGGTGGACATGCCGCCAAAGTCGTCCCAGTAGTTCACGAGGGGCAGGATCAAGCGAAACTCTTGCTGCTCAGCCGCGTAAATCAGGGCGTCCAGGCGTTCGAGGCCGTCCGGACCATCGTTAATTACGATGCCCTCGGCGCTGCCAAACTGAAAGCACGGTTCGGTTGGGGGCCGGGCGACCGAATTCCTGAATGCCATGGTTCGAACAACGTTTGCGCCGGTGCTTCTTATGGCCGAAAGAGTCGCTTCCCGCGCGCCCTCGCCGCACCATGCGAGAAAATAACAGTTCACGCCGACAACCGGGAACGATGCCCCGTTCAGCACGAATTCCGTACCTCTGCACTCCACGAATCCAGGTTCCAGCGCCATTCCGCTTCTCCTCAAGTTCGCATGGCGCCGTGCAGTTGAGGGGCAGTGTTCCATGGAGGGCCGTGCGGCGATACGAAAGCCGCCGCCTTCGGCACTGACATCGATGAGTCTGCTGTCATGGTTCCAACGGTAAATTGCCGGTCGCTTGCGTCAAATCCCGTCTGCCCGTGTCCGTTTTCGCCGTAGGCGACGTGGTGGCTTTCCAGTCTCCCCATTTCAAAACGACTTATTCAATCGGCCGAGGGTGACTTGAAGCATCATTTGGCCGCCAACCCGATGATTCCGACTTGGCTGGAAGAGTGGGAGAACTGAGGGAGCGGTCTCTCTGGTGCCAACCAAGCGGAATTACCAGACCAAACGCTACGCCGTTAAGCAGGGTTTCCTACGCCTGGCACTGCTACTCTCAAGTGACATGGCTTCCCCACGGTGTGCTCTCGCGTTGTGCCTCTTTTTGTGCGCGGGTTCCGCCAGCGCCGGCTCGATAGCGTATGTCGGAGATGTGGACACACAGTGCGGCAATAATCACCTAATCGCGGCAGTTCAGACCCCGTCCAGCACTGGAGGCAATCCTCCCCTATTCACGTCAGTAAGTGGGCAACTCTTTTGTCAATACAGTGGGCCTTCACTGGCACCCAATTCCCCTGCCCCTTATGGAAGCCCATTCACGGTGCCAGCTTCGATCAAGATGAATGGCAACAGCCTAATAGCCACCCAGTGGAATGGACAGCAGCTCTCGGGCTACTTTTTCGGTGCGCAGACTTTCCAGCTATATACGTTTAACTTTTCGACCGGTCAGATCACGTTACCAAGCCCATTCATTGACTTCGTGAACAACCAGGTGGACTCCATTGCGGTTTCGCAACAAGGGCAATTGACAATGATCGCCGACACGTCCGGCTATCTGGTCGACCCGACAACCGGGCTGGGCACCGTCATTTTTACTGTGGGCGGCGGTAATGCGCCCGGCGAGTTCAGCAGTGCGCTGTACCAGTCTTACGGTCCTGACGGGCTACTCTATATTCTCGATTACGGCAACAATCGCGTGCAGATTCTCGATCCGTCTCAGAACTACTCGGCTGTGGGGCAGTTCAACCTGGCCAACGGGGTGACGACGACGAATACGCAATTCGCCATCGGCGGTAACGGCGACCTTTATTTCGGCGATGGACAGGGTGGCGGCACCGCGTATGGTGCCGATGGCACCTACCTCGGGGCCTTCTCCAGTCCGGCTTCCACATCCAATCTGTCGGGGCAATCTTACGTCAGCGTCGATGGCGCGGGCGATATCTATGTTTTCGATCCGACCGGGGCTCACGAATTTGTTGACTCGACCTCCGCGCCCGAACCCTCGAGTATTTCCCTGCTGCTGATTGGTATTGCCGGAGCAGCGATTTATCGCGGACGCCGCGGCTCACCGTTCACCTCATTCGACAAGTCCCGGTAAACACCGTTCCATCCGCTAATCCACTTGGACGATTTTGTCGGCTTCTCGTTGATTGACGACCGCGGGTTTGACCGTGAATGATGCCAGCGCACCGCAGTTCGAAGGCTAGTTGGCTTCGACAAGGGTTTGCCGCCACGTGCCAGCACCGGGCGTATTTAGGTATGGTGAGCTTCACCAGATGAATCCCAGTGCCATCGTGCAGGTAAACGCTGCGCGACTAACAGTGGGTTAGGCAATAGTCTCGGCCGAAGATGGTTCCATCGCCATTCCGCTCGTTCTCAACTTCGCATGCGCCGTTCAGTTGAGGGGCAGTGTTCCATGGAGGCGTCGTCCCGCGACCACTAAGACCGCCGCCTTCGGCAACAGGCAGCCGACCGCGGTGGTAGCTTGCGTCAGCTTCTCAGGATACTGTGCGCGACTGTACCCGAATTCGCGGCGTTGGTTTCCAGCACGATTCCCAAAGATTAAGCCAAAGGATGCTTAGATTTCCGCACTTCCGTCCAAAATGATCGTTCCAGGGGCGCCTTCTAAACGCACCTCGACCCTCGTTTATGCACTGTCTGATAAAATCGCCCCTTATGTCAGCAGACAGAAAACTTCGGATGGGCATGGTCGGCGGCGGCCAGGGTTCCTTCATCGGCGCTGTTCATCGCATCGCGGCCGCACTTGATCAGCAAATCGACCTTGTAGCCGGAGTTTTCTCTCGCGACGAATCGAACACGAGAGCCACAGCCGACCGTCTGCACGTCAGCCGCGCCTACAAATCTTACGAGGAAATGGCGCTTTCCGAAGCCGCGCTCCCAGCCGATGAGCGCATCGATTTCGTCAGCATAGTCACCCCGAACAACGCGCATTTCGGACCATCGAAGGCGTTCCTCGAAGCCGGCATTCACGTCATTTGCGACAAGCCCCTCTCACTCACGCTGCAGGAAGCCGAAGCGTTAACGGGCATTGTGGAGCGCTCGAAACTGGTGTTCGCGCTCACTCATAACTACACGGGTTATCCAATGGTTCGCCACGCGCGATACCTCTTCCAATCCGGCCAAATGGGAACCGTTCGAAAGGTCCTGGTGGAATACCTTCAGGACTGGCTTATGAAGCCGCAGGAAAAGCTCGGTTCCAAACAGGCTTCGTGGCGCACGAATCCCGCTGAATCGGGGATCGGCGGCGCGCTCGGCGACATCGGCACGCACGCGCTGAATCTTGTCGAGTACGTCACCGGAGATCCCCTCGCGGCGGTCTGCGCGGACACCAGCGTCTTCCTGCCCGACCGCAAACTCGATGAGGACGTGAACGCCCTTATGCGGTTTGAAGGCGGGGGTAAAGGCATTCTCACGGTCAGCCAAATCGCTTGCGGAGAAGACAACGCGCTGCGCCTTCGCGTTTACGGTTCCGAAGGCGCGATTTCCTGGGAACAGGAAAATCCGAACTATTTGCAGGTCTATCGGCACGGCAAGCCGAAAGAGACGCTTTCGAGGGGTCATGCCGAATACCTCTCCGCCGAAGCGACCTCCGCCAGCCGGATTCCGCCCGGTCATCCGGAGGGATATCTGGAAGGTTTTGCAAACGTTTATATGGACGCTGTAGCCGCCATTCGCAGCCACATCGCGGGCAATCCGATATCGCCGTCGGAGTATCGGTTCCCCACCGTCCACGACGGTCTGCGCGGCATGCAGTTCATCTATAAAGCTGTCGAATCGGCTGAAAAAGGCGCTGTTTGGGTCGATATGCCCCGCGCCGCCAAATCCTGATCCGGAAGAGAATCCAATGTCACAAATAAAAGGTCCCGCGATTTTTCTTGCGCAGTTCATGGCGGATACCGCGCCGTTCAATACGTTGCCGAACATCTCGGCATGGGCCAAGGGTCTTGGCTATGCGGGCGTGCAGATTCCCTCCTGGGACAGCCGTGTGATTGATATAAAGAAGGCCGCCGAATCGAAGGCTTATTGCGATGAGCTGAAGGGCCAGACGAACGGCCTTGCGATCACCGAACTTGCGTCGCATCTTCAGGGTCAGCTCGTTGCGGTGCATCCGGCTTACGACGAATTATTCGACGGTTTCGCGGCGCCGGAGGTTCGCGGCAATCCGAAAGCCCGCACTGAATGGGCCGTTCAGCAGATGCGCTACGTCATCAAGGCGTCGGCGAATATGGGGATCACGGCATCGCCCTCGTTCACGGGAGCTCTCCTTTGGCCGTTCCTGTATCCGTGGCCGCAGCGTCCCGCGGGCATCGTGGAAGAAGGCTTCAAAGAACTGGCGAAACGCTGGATGCCGATTTTGAATTACGCCGATGAAAACAATGTTGATCTGGCGTACGAGCTTCATCCCGGCGAAGACACGCACGATGGCGCAAGTTTTGAGCAATTTCTGGACGCGGCAGGCAATCATCCGCGGGTGGCTATAAACTACGATCCCTCCCACTTCGTTTTGCAGTGCATGGATTACGTCGGGTTCATCGACCTGTACGGCCCGCGGATCAAGGCTTTCCACGTGAAGGACGCAGAATTCCGCCCGTCCGCGAGAGCCGGTGTGTATGGCGCATATCTCCCCTGGAAAGAACGTCCCGGGCGTTTCCGCTCTCTGGGCGACGGACAGGTGGACTTCAAGCAGGTGTTCACGAGAATGACGGCGATCGGGTACAGTTCGTGGGCAGTGCTGGAATGGGAGTGCTGCTACAAAGACGCGGTGCAGGGCGCAGCCGAAGGCGCTCCCTTCGTCGCGAGCCACCTGATCGAGGTCCCGAAAAAGGCCTTTGACGATTTCGCGGGCGGGGGCTCCGACACGGCAACCAATCGGCGCATTCTGGGCATCGCCTAGTTTTGCCAGGAGGATTGGGTAGCGGTTGGTGCTCTATCTCAGGCTGCTTTCGAGCTTGTCCAGGGTCCGCATGGCGGTGAGGCATTGGGCGACGCTGGCGTTCGGCTCGCGCTGTTCCCGGATGGCGGCGAAGAATTCACGGTCCTGGAGTTCGATGCCGTTCATGGAAATGTCCACATGGGAGAGGTCGATCGGGTTTTGGTCGCCGTCGACGAGGTCGTCGTAGCGGGCGATGTAGGTTCCGTTGTCGCAGATGTAGCGGAAGAACGTCCCGAGGGGGCCTTTGTTGTTGAACGAGAGCGAGAGGGTGCAGATGGCGCCGGAGGGGACTTTCATGCCGATGCTCATGTCCATGGCGATGCCGAGCGTGGGATGGGGCGGGCCTTGCAGGGCGCAGACCTGCGACGCGATTTCGCTGGTCTGATATTGGAACAGATCCACGGTGTGGCAGGCGTGGTGCCAGAGGAGATGGTCGGTCCATGATCTTGGCTTACCGAGGGCGTTGGTGTTGGTGCGGCGGAAAAAGTAAGTCTGGACATCCATCTGCTGTATCTTGAGTTCGCCGGCGAGGATGCGGCGGTGAATCCACTGGTGGCTGGGGTTGAAGCGCCGGGTGTGGCCGCCCATGGCGATGAGGCCTGTTTGTTGCTGAGTATGCAGCAGGGCTTCCGCGTCGGCGAGGGAATCCGCGATGGGAATTTCGATCATGACGTGCTTCCCCGCGATCATGCATTGCCGGGCCTGGGCAGCGTGAAGCGGCGTTGGTGTGGCGAGGATCACGGCTTCCACGCCGGGCTGCCGGAGACTTTCTTCGAGCCCGAGGGACCAGTGCGGAATGCGGAAGCCGGTCGCTACATCCGCCGCCGCTTCAGGGTTGCCGGCGGCGAGGGTGACCACTTCGATACCGTCGATTTTGGCGATGGCTTCCAGGTGCTTGATGCCGAATGCGCCTTCGCCGGCGAGACAGACTTTCATCAGTTAAAGCTTACCGTGATCTGAGCCGGAACGAGTGTTGCGGAGGGATACGCGCGAATAAGTTCAAAGGCAAGAGTTGGGGCGGTTAAATCTTGCGTGGCAGGTCGGCAATGGCGGCTTTGCCGTCTGGAGCGGCTGATTGCCTGTCCCACAACGCGGGCGATCCGCGGCGGCACTTAGGAGCTGTTTCTGGTGGAGGTGTAGCAGCCTGTGGCAGAAGTCCCGGGAGGCGCGCGACGGCTCGTTATGCGCTCGCATCGGGGTTGGCCCTATCGGTTGCGGCGGCATGGGGCCACCCGCTTCGTTGTGCCTCCTGTGTGATGGCCCGCATCGAATGGCGTCGCCACGCCGGGCATTTGACTCCATGGCGTTGACCAGGGGCGCAGTCCAATGCCGGCTATCCCAGGATAAGGTCGGTCGTAGCCGTTGCCTTTGGTCAGCGACTCACGCGACTTCTGCCACGGGGAACTGCTGGCCTACGGTTCTTTTGGTTCGAAGAAGTGGCCGATGTCCTGATAGCCGTTCATTGCCAGGCGGCAGGCCTTGCCCTCGCCGGCGAAGCGGGGGCGGTGCCAGTGGCCGCGGGGGGCGTAAACTACGTCGCCCTGGTCGGCGAGGATTTGGGGAGCGCCTTCAATTTTGTAGTCCATTTTGCCGAGGAGGATGATCCAGAATTCGGCGCATTCTCCGTGGAAGTGGCCTTTATCGGAATCGACGGCGGGCGGCAGGTTTTTCGCCTCGCCGATGATGATGTTGGAAACGGCGCGGTCGTCGGCGATGAAGCGACGCTGCTTTTCGGTTCCGGCCACGACGGCATTGAAGTCAATGAACGGGCGATTGCCCTGATCGTAGACGCCTTTGCTGGCTACCGTGGTTTTGACCCACATATAGTCGGCGAGAGACGGCGGTTTGGCTTCTCCGGCACCCGCTGGGTACATGGTTCTGGCGCCCGCGATGTTCACTTCGAAGCGCAGAGAGGGCTTGTCGCCGACGGTTTCCATGCTGTAGAAGTTGCGGTAAGGGACCTGGACAAGGTAGCCCTTCTTTGCTATGAAGGGTTCCTGCCCGTCGATTGTGAAGCGGATTTCGCCATCCTGAACGACCCACCATTCACGGGTATCGGGATGAGCGCGGCGCGGTGTTTTTTCGCCCGGGGCCATCTGGATGTAATCGGCGTGGAGGTGTTCGTCATTGACGATGGGAACCTTCCAGCTTTTCTTGCCTTGTTGGGCGGCAAGGATTTCGGAAAGTTTCCAGTGCGGCTTGTTGGGCGCGGTCCACGGGGTGAGCGTGGTGGGTTTCGGCGCCCAGACGGTTTGGGAACCGGGACGTCCAGTGTTCTGGGCCCAGAGTGCTGAGAAGAAGGTTGCGCCTATGAGGGCGGCGAGCAGTTTGGAGCGAGTGATTTGCATCTGTCAAGTCGGCTTGGTTTAGCCGGTTTGGAGCTTATCACTTCGGGGGATGAGGTGCAAGACGGCGTTGCCGATTAGACTTAAGTCAATGTCGGATGGGCTTTCGGATCGGCTTGCCGCGGTGAATGACCGCATTGAGGGGGCGTGCGCCCGGGCGCATCGGGATGTGTCGGGGGTACGGCTGCTGGCGGTTACGAAGGTGTTTGGCGCGGAGGTGGTTCACGAGGCCTATGCGCTGGGGCTGCGGGAATTCGGCGAGAATTACGTGCAGGAAATGGAGCGCAAGGCTCCCGAGGTGAGCGGACTCGCGGAGGCGCGGTTCCATTTGATTGGCCATCTGCAATCGAACAAAACGAAGAAAGCGGCGCAGCTGTTTTCGGCTATCGACTCTATCGATTCGGCGAAGCTGGCGTCGAGGCTGGACGGTGAAGGTAAGCCGATGGACGTGATGGTTGAGGTCAAGCTTTCGGAGGAGGAATCCAAGAGCGGGGCGGGGGAGGTGGAACTGCCTGCGATTGTGGAGGCGATTCGTGGCAGCCGGAATTTGAAGCTGCGCGGGCTGATGACGGTGCCGCCGTGGTCTGAGGATGCGGAGGTGGCGCGCCCGTATTTCGCGCGTCTTCGTGAACTCGCGGCGCGGTTTGAGATTCCGGAGCTCTCGATGGGGATGTCGAACGATTTGGAAGTGGCGATTGAAGAGGGTGCGACGTGGGTGCGGGTGGGAACGGCATTGTTCGGGCGACGGAAAAAGCCTTTATGAACCGGCAGCACGCGCCGCCGCGGCGGTCGCGTTCCGGAGTGGCGGATTATGCGGTGACGCTGGGGCGGGAACTGGCGAAATTCGGCGCGCCCGGAGTGGATCTCTACCACCTGGGGAACAACGCGCTGCACGCGGAAATCTATGGGATGGCGCTTCGGAAGCCGGGCGTCATTGTGCTGCACGATGCGGTGCTGCATCATTTCCTGCTGGGGCAGTTAACGCGGGAAAAATACGTTGACGAGTTCGTCTATAACTACGGCGAGTGGCGTCGCGATTTGGCGGAAGAACTCTGGGAAGCGCGGGGCAGTTCGGGGGTGGACTCGCGATATTTTCGGTACCCCATGCTGAAGCGGATTACGGCGAATGCGCGGGCTGTAATTACACACAATGCCGGCGCGGCGGAAATGGCGCGGGAGCACGGGGGCGCGGGGATGCCGATCCACATCATTCCGCATTTTTTTGAGGCGGGGCCGGCGCCGGATCATGCCGAGACTGCGCGGTTTCGCGAGCGGCTGGGGGTGGCGCAGGGCACGCGCCTGTTCGGGACGTTTGGTTATTTGCGGGAGACGAAGCGCGTTGTGCCAACGATCCGGGCGTTTCTGCGGCTGAACGCTGTGCGGCCGAATACGGCGCTGTTGCTCGCCGGGGAAGCGGTTTCGGGGGACTTGCGGCGATTGCTCGAATGGGAAGCGAGGCACCCCGCGATTCACAGGCTGCCTCACTTGAGCGCTGAGGATCTCGCGGTGGCGGCGGCAGCGGTGGATTGTTGTGTAAACCTGCGTTATCCGGCGGCGGGCGAGACGTCTGGCATCGCGATGCGTCTGATGGGAATCGGCAAGCCGGTGATCATGAGTGCGGGGCCGGAAAGTGCGGGGCTTCCCAAAGGGGCATGGCTGCCGGTGTCTCAGGGTGTTGCTGAAGGCGCCGAATTGTTCGAGCATATGATGGTGGTTACGGAATTTCCGCAGATGGGACGAGATATCGGGATCGAGGCGCGCCGGCATGTTCTGGGTCGGCATGCTCTGTCGGCGGTGGCACAGGAATACTGGCGGGTAATGTGCGCCGCGGCATCCTGACTCTTACGGTTGAGCTGTGGGCCGGTCTCGCGGCGGCAGCTGTTTCCGGCAGAATTCTACCGGTTCGCGAATTCAATGTGCGTGTTCCGATGCGCGACGGGGTGCGACTCAGCATCAACGTTTTTCGTCCGGGCGCGCACGGCAGATATCCCACGGTTTTGTTGCGGACTCCGTACGGCAAAGGGGACGAACTCACACCGAATTTCCAGTCGTTTTTGGACCACGGGTATGTGCTGGCGATTCAGGATGTGCGGGGGCGCTACCAATCGGAGGGGCGGTTCGATCCGATCGATCAGGAAGTAAACGACGGGGACGACACGCTGAACTGGATTGCGCGGCAGGCGTGGTCTGACGGGAAGATCGGGATGTATGGGGGGTCGTATCCGGGGATTGCGCAGTGGAAGGCGGCGCTTTCACAGAATCCGCATTTGAAGGCGATATTTCCCTATGTTTCGGGGGACGACGATTATCGCGACCGGTTTTATTCGACGGGCGGGGCGATGAAGCTGGGGCACCGGCTGCTTTGGGTGGCTGAGAATCTGCGCGAGACCGGCTATGAGCCGCCTTCGTTTACGAAGTACATTTGGCGGCTGCCGACGCGGAGTGCGGACCTGGCGGCGGGGGGCCGAGTGGTGCCGCTGTGGCGCACGATTGCGGAGCATCCAACGTACGATCAATTTTGGAAAAATTCGAGCGTTCGGGAGCATTTGAATAGAATCCATATTCCCGTTTATTCGGTGGCCGGCTGGTATGACAACTATGTGGAGAGCGATTTGGATGCGTTCGCGCGGCTTCATGCGACGAATGCCGAGACGCGGATTATGGTAGGGCCGTGGCCGCATACATTCAATACGCCGTTTGCAGGGGTGGATTTTGGGAAGGATGCTCTGGTTCCGTTGCGGCCGGAGCAGCTTCAATGGTTTGATCGCTGGTTGAAGGACGGGGGGTTGAAGGATGAAAGCGCGTGGACGCGGCGCGCGCCGGTGCGCTTGTTTGTGATGGGGATCAATCAGTGGCGGGACGAAGATGAGTGGCCGATTGCGCGGGCGAAAGCCGTGAAGTACTATCTGGGCGGGCACGGGCTTTTGAATACGGAATTGGTGACGTCCGCGCCGGACAATTTTATTTACGATCCGCGGAATCCGGTTCCGACGATGGGCGGCGCGGTTTGTTGCGATTCCAGGGTTTACCCTTGGGGGCCGGTGGATCAGCGGGGGGTGGAAGGGCGTCGGGATGTGCTGGTTTATTCGACGGCTCTGCTGACGTCCGATACGGAAGTCACGGGGCCGATTCGGGTGATGCTGACTATTTCGTCGACAGCGAAAGACACCGATTTCACGGCCAAGCTGGTGGATGTGTTTCCGGGAGGCGAAGCGCGCAATTTGACGGACGGCATATTGCGGGTGCGCTATCGCGATTCACTTGAGAAGCCTAAGCTGATGAATCCTGGGGAGGTTTACAGGATTACGGTGGATGCGGGCGTTACGAGCAACGTATTTCGGACGGGGCATCGGATTCGAGTGGAGATATCGAGCAGCAACTTCCCGCGGTTTGACCGAAACTTAAATACGGGGCGTACGGTGGCCGATGAGAAACTGATGCAGAAAGCGACGCAGACCGTTTATCACGACAGGGACAAGCGCTCTTATGTTGAGCTCCCGGTGGTTCCGGCGAGGCGGGGCCGGCGGCAGGCGGAATTGACTTCCACCCACTCAACGCGCTACGTTACGAAGAGAAGTTCCTCGCTAGTTTCTCCGCCGGTGCGGTAGCCAAGTGGTAAGGCCTGGGTCTGCAAAACCCATATTCGTCGGTTCGATCCCGACCCGCACCTCCAAACAAAAACACCCCTAAAGGATACAGAAAACAGGCACTTTACCTCATTGTGCGAATCGCATGTCTGGGGTAGCTCTTGCGTCCAAAATGTATCGTTAAGCCCGGTTAAAAGGGGCGAAGATAAGGCGAACTTTGGACGGCGAGTTGGACGGCCCGTCCAAATGCGCCCGAACATTTTCTACATCGAATGTGTCGATGCCGCACACCCTTCGCGGGTGGCATTCGCGCTCATCATTGCTGCCCTGTTCGCGGCTCTCCTGATTCTTAGGGGAGGCCGGTTGTGAGAGCCCCTGTCTCAGAATCCCAGCTCGGTCTGGCCCGGCGGATGGTCGCCGCCACACTGAACCCGCAATCCGGATGCGGCGCCGCCGCGGCTCTCAAACATTGTCAGGTCCTGGGCTCGGCACTGATCGAAGCCGATGATCACCTGACGAAAATTCGGGCGGCATGGGCGATTCTGCGCGCCTCCCTGCGCGGCAGCCAAGGGTATGTCTTCGATGACGAGTCTGCCGTTTGTATTTGTTGCGGTGCATTTGCCGCCACGCCCGCGGAAATCATACATGCCCGGGGCGATTGCATTACCGCCGATTTCGAGGCGATGGACGAGGTCTCGTCAGCGACATCCCCTGTCGAAGAATCCACTGAGTCCTACGAAGCCTCGACATCCCTGATTGAGGCCTGGCGGCGCGGTGGACGCGGAGTGGAAAGATGAGCCTCGCCCGCGGCACTGGACTGTATATGCGCCGGGATCAGTTCGGCACCGTCGCGAAGTGCCCTCACTGCGATCGCACCGACATTCCCAAGGTAACTCGCGCCCAGATCACCTGCGGCGGCGAAGGTTGCCGACAGAAGCAGGTGAGGGTTCTGAACAAACGGGCGCAGGCGAAGAAAAAAAGAAAATCCACCGATTCCAGTATTGATGCCTCGGGGTGCCTGTGATGCTTTCCGCAAAGACGTTTAGGGCAGCAGAGGTTTACTCGGGTTCCGACGGCGAGGTAACGAAGCAATACTACCTTGCCTTGAGCGAGCGCGGCCCGGTCGGCGAGGTCGCGATGAACCTCTTTCGCGCTCAAAAATGCAGTTCCCGTGCAAAAGAATACCGGGGGCGAGGTTTCAAATCGGCGGCCTATGAGCGTAAGCAATGGTCGATGAGCAACCTGTGCTCGATTCTCTCTGCCCACGGCCATTATCTTGAAATCGTCTTCGGCTGGAAGCAGGATGGACGCACTTCGCGCAAGCCGCGATCTGCTCTCCCGATCAGCGTTCGACCCATCGGCGGGCCGCAACATCCAATCGGAAATCGAGAAGTCCACTACATTCGTTGACAAGGACGGCGAACTTAAGCATGTCCAGTTACTCGACGAAACAAAGCGGAATATCCTAACGGCGTTCAGCGAGTTCACCATCGGCCTGAATAAGAAGGCATCGGCTGAGCAGATAAAGAACGAAGAAGATTTGTTCGCGCTGCGCAAGGGATTCGAAGCAGCCATCCTCGACCAACGGCAGCGCTACCGCGATGAGACCGCGCATCTCGACCTCGCCACTATTGACCGGCGTTTCGCGCAGGAAACCACACTGGCGGGCTTCACCCGAGACGAAAGCCTTCAGCGCCTCAGTGCTTCCGGAATCGGGTTAACGGGCGACAAGTCCATCAGGAACGCACTCGCTCGGGTATTACAGCGCCAGGGCATCGAGGGCGGCTATCTCACAGCAGCGGGAGCCAACGAAACCGAAGCTGCGGGCCGCGAGTACCGGCGAAGCGTGGGAACGGCGACGGCAGATCGTAACGCCGGGATCATTACTGAAGCCGATTTCCAGGACCGCCTCAAAGTTCTGAACGATGCGTTCGTGGCTCAGGGGCAGACGCTGAACGACAAGTTTGCGCATGATCTGCTAACCCTCCAGGGAGATGCCGCGGCGCAGACGCTGGAAATTGTCAGTAGGGTCGAAAACGAGCGCATCGATAAATTCAAGTCCTTCGCGGGCGGGTTGTTCGATTCGAGCTTGAGCGGCGGCGCGGGGCTTTCGAAGTTTGTTGAATCTCAGCTTCAGGGCGTTGCCCGGACGGTGTTCACCAATGCGGCTACCGCCTACGTCTACCCAGAACTGAAAAAGCTGATTCCTCACGCCGGAAGTCCCGATTCCGTTCTCGGGAAGCTCTTCAAAGACACTCCGCTTGCAGCCGATCCGCTGAAGACGGCGGGAATCACTCTCAACACGGCGGGCACATCGCTGCAGGCTGCAGCGGACAAACTGTTGGCGTTTGGCGGAAGTGGTGGATCGCCGGTGGGGTCCGGTATCGCGTCGGGCGCGTCGGCGATCAGCGGAGGATACGCCAGCGGTGTGAATTCGTCGAATCCGTTCATTTTCAATAATCAACCCAGCGACGGAAATCCGATCCTCGGGACGGCTCCGATAGGCCCCAATGCGCCTGATCTGATCATGACGGGGCACGCGCCTGCAGCCGGGCAATTCGGCAATAGTAAATTCGCTGGCAAAGCGGCTGGTGTTGCGGCGGCCGCCGCCGGTGGCTTTGCCGCATTCGGGGACTTTAAGACAGGTGGCGTAAAAAACGATGTTGCTGGTGTGGGCGCGCTGCTCGGGAGCGCGGCTGGTATCGCAGCTGCGACGGGAGTGGGCGCACCTGTCGCTCTAGGTCTCGGCATCACCGCCGCCGCCACCTCTTTCGTCGCTGGCCTTCTTCCGGATCCAAAGAAGATTCGCGAAGACGCCATCACAAAGGAGATCGAGCGGAATAAGTACCTCGCGCCGACCGCGCTGAATATTTCGCAGGATGGAAGCGGGAATTACACGGATTTCGACGCCAGGGGCAACCTGCGGACTTCGGCATTCCGCGCTGTTCCGACCGTAAGCCAGCCGTACACATGGTGGAAGGGGAATACGCCCTATGACGTCCCGGGGAGCACGCTGAGCCCATTCCAGCAGCCACGGGCGCCGGTGATCATAAACCACAACTACGCGCCGGGTGCCATCCAGACGATGGACGCTGGCTCATTTCACGAGTTCGCGCAGAAGAACGCAAATGCAATCGGCGAAGCGACGGCGACTCACATTCAGGACCGCGGCGAGTCGAGCAGGCTGGGCGCGGCGATTCAGTACGTAACTCGGTAATTCAGGAGATTTCCAGACTATGAAAAGACGATCCTTCTTTGCTTCTTTGTTCAGCGGCACTTCGGCTGCGCTTGTCAGGCTGCCTGGCGTGGCCTGACTTGTCGCCGGATCTCAGGAAGCCGGGTCTTCTCGACTCTGAGATCGTAGCCGGACTGTAGATTCAACCAAAATTCCGGACTGTTCTTAAAGTAAATGCTCAACCGAACTGCGGTGTCGGCGGTAATGGATCGCTTCCCCTTCGCGATCTGGTCAATCCGGCTGGCTGGCACGCCGAGATCGAGGGCAAGTTGGTTCTTGGTGATGCCCAGCGGTTCGAGAAATTCTTCAGTCAGGATCTCGCCCGGGTGTATCGGTTTTAGAAGTTTGGTCGTCATGGTGTCTCTTTTCATTTTCGCTTTAGTGATAGTCCACGATCTCAACATCGTGAGGTGCGCTGCCCTTCCATTCAAAGCAGATGCGCCACTGCAGGTTGATGCGAATCGAATACTGTCCGGCTCTGTCGCCAATGAGTTTCTCCAGATTGTTGGACGGCGGGGCCTTGAGATCAGCAATCGACGTCGCAGCGTCAAGCATGTCCAGTTTCTTCCGCGCGGCCCGTTCGATGTTCACGAACCGGGGGACACGAATTCCGGTCGCCAGCTTTTGGGTGTCTTTGCATTTGAAAGAGGCGATCACAAACACAAGTATATAACGTATCGCGTTAAACGTCAAGCGTTAATCGCAAGGTTCGGCCGATGTTACCGATAATTCGTGGCGCGTCCGCGGCGCTCTATCCGTTCACGATGACGTTCTCATTTCTTACCGGTGTGGGCGAGTTCCAGAACGGCGGCCAACAGCGGTGGGCGAAGCGCCCGGGCGCGCTGGTGAAGTTCGAGCTTCCCTACGCGGTGATCTCGCAGGCTGCCAAGAATACGGTGAAGACCGCCGTCACGAGCGCAAAGGGACAGTTCGATACCACGCTGAGCCTCACGCTGAACGGCGTTACCTACGCCAATCTCTCGCTTGATTCTGACGTGTTCTCGGCGACGGAGAAAATCACGACGCAGTATGACGCTCCGCTGAAATTGACGCAGGCGATCACACAGAATCTTTCCCCGGGCGCCAAGGGGGCAGATTTCCCGACGCTTGCCAATGGCTGCATGGGGCAGCTTCCATACACGCAGATGAAGCGTTTTCAGACGCTGGCGACGGTTCACGAATCAGGCCCGAAGCAAACCTATCCCGAGTTCCGCGGAGTTTTGGCGAACTACCCGACAGATGGGTTGCTCGCGTGGAAGTTTGAGGAACAGAACCTCAGTGACGTGGATCTCGCCACGCGGATGAATCACTTTCTGGCGAACTGGGGAAGATTGTTCGCCTTCAAGTTCACCGATGAGGATGCGGCGTTCTACACGACGACGCACTACAGCTCTGACGATATGGTGATCAGAGTTTCAGGCCCGAACGATTCCAGTGTGACGACGATGCTTGAGGCGACGTTCTAATGAGTTTCACCATCGAATCCGGTAAAGAACTCAGCAACCCGGGCCGGCCTCTCATTCTTTGCACAATCGTCTGCACAGACGGCAACACGGAATACCTGGGCAGTGCGGCGGAGCTCGGCCACGATTATCTGACCTATAACGGGAATCAGTACCTTTGCCGGGTTGCCGGCCAAACCATCGACGCGATACAGACGATGTCCGCGCAGGGATACGACATCCCGGGCTCCGTGGCCCTGACGATCAACGACGGTGATCTGTACCTGTGGACGAACAGCATTTCTGCGCATCCGTGGCGAGGGGCGACTCTGGCGCTTACGATGCTTCTCTGGGATGCGACTATCCCAGCGTTCTCGACCAACTCTTACCAGTGGACCTTTGTTCTCGGAAAGCCGAAGTTCAACGCCGGTGGCCAGATAACGGTAGAGGCGCAGGCACTGACCAGTATGACGCGGATCAAGGTTCCCAGCGCCGCGCGCCAGGTCCGGTGTATTTGGGTATATCCGGTTACGGCAGCACAAAAGGCGCAAGGGCTGAACGACCCGACATCCATCTATTACCAATGCGGCCACTCCTTCGGAATATCCGGTGGCGTCGGTAATAACGACGGTGGCGTGCCGTGCGACTACACGCGGCAGGCTTGCATCCGCCTGGGAATGTTCTCGACCGATGCCGGCGCGAACATCACTTCCCGGTTCGGCGGGGACACTTGGAACGCGCCCGTTCAATATCAGGGGCGCCAATATACGTCGGGGCAGAAGGCGTATGGATTCAACACGCCGAACCCCGCAACCGGCAACGAATATTACCCGGTAGTCTATGGCACGCAGTGGGTAAACTGCACGGTTCTTGAGCCCGCTGCGGAGCCGAATTCTCTTCGCGCGGAAGCTGTTGTTTGCCTTGCGTTTCACGGATCAGCAAACATCCAAAAGCTATTGGTTAACGGGGTGGAAGTCCCTCAAGCATACTCAGATCAACTGTTTACGTGGCGCTTTGCCGGATCCACCCATGGCGGAGACTCAACGCGCGGCTCGGGCGGCCGTAACGGCTGGGTGAATCAGGATGCGATTTTCGACTTAGCCCCCGGGGGCGATCCCCACGGCTCCATGTGTACCGTTGAATTCGTCGTTCCTTCACAATTGGCGTCCGGCGGGAAGCCGAACGTGCAGGCGCTCGTGCAGGGGCCTCCGACCCTTCAGATCTACCCGATATCCAGCGCATCGGCTTCGGGCGGTCAGATAGTAATCACGTTCCCCGGAACGAATGTTGCCTGTGCCGGGAATCCTCCTTTCCAGGTCGGAATCGCCGGGAATGGATTCGTCTCGGATGGCTTCTACAGTCTGTCTAACTGGAATTCATCGAGTATTACGCTGACGGCAACCGGAACCGGCTCGGCGGCTGGTGGATACGTCTACTTTTACGTTTACAGTACGAATCCCGTT
>Ga0105240_10004137_pt1 | contig 22227 bp, 18 predicted proteins | sample KBSC54metaG_FD_80426 | JGI IMG/M metagenome (GOLD analysis project Ga0105240, IMG submission 80426) | Corn rhizosphere microbial communities from Kellogg Biological Station, Michigan, USA - KBS C5-4 metaG | ecosystem: Host-associated > Plants > Roots > Rhizosphere > Soil | place: Michigan, USA... | reverse complement strand
AGCTGTTCGAGCAGTCGTACCCGCAATAAAATGTTCAATCAAACGGTGTTGTTTGTCCCTGCTTAAACGACTCTTCCGCATCTAAACCACATAACCCTTCTCAAGTTATCTGGTACAGCCCCATAAATTAAAACGCTAATGACGGCGGCGAAGAAGCACCAGACTGAAACCAGATACATATCGTAGAAAAGATAGGCCCCCAGAAATGCAACGATATTTGCAATGCCCAGACGATGGATTTTCGCACGGCTGGATACAAAAAATCCGGCACAAACTGCAATAAAATAAAACGGGAGCAACCATTCATCCATGGGTCGATGCGGATATTCATAAAGAATGCAGGTATCAGCAATGCGTGCTGTGACGGTGGTCTCCAACATACGTACCAAGACATAAAATGCGACACAAATGCCGATGAACACAACAGGGATCATGATTTGCTTACGCCGATGTGAGGGCTCCAATAATAATAACGTCAACGGCATGTAAACCGGCCAGATCATGCCTGCGAAAATGCCATAGCCGATAATCAGCCAGCTTTGGATTTGCGGCCAATGGTAATGCAACAGGCTCAGCCAAATCAAACCCTCGACAAATTGTTGCAGCGCGAAAAACAATGGCACAATTGCCAATAAAATTTCACCCTTGGCGCGCGCCTGATGCAACGTCGCTACACCGACACCGCCCAACACGATACTGGCGGCAAAACTGGCAGCAGGGGAAAAGCACATTGATTATTCCCGGGGTCTTTTGGCAAAACCATCCAAGAATGAATTTAAGATTTGCTGCATCTGCGGTGAAAAAGGCGAGAAGCTTTCCCGCGTGCGGCGGATGGATAGAGCAGTGAAAAGCATAAAAAGTATAGTCAGACAAATAAACATAATTGCGGTCGTTAGCATTGCAATATGGAATGAAACGCCATTCCAGATCATCACATGATAAGCTAGGCAAAATCCGCCCAAAAGCACTGTGAATAACATCATAGCGGTGGTAACAGATAAAATCATAATTCCAACAATGCGCGGCAGAAGGCGGCGGTACATGGATTTTTGCGCCAGCGCCTTGCCAAGCAGGCCGATTTCAATGATCCGATCCAGCTGTGACATTTAACGCCGCCCCAACAACAGGCCCAACAGCGCGCCAATACCGAGTGCGACAAGAGAAGATTCCACCGGCTTTTGATGAATTTTTGTGGTAACGGTCTTCCCGGCATCCCGCAATTCATCGCCGGCTGAATCCAACAGCACGCGCAATTCCTTGCCAACCTGATGCGCGGTGCCTTCGGGATCATCATGAAATCGCTGGGCAAGATCTTTTAACTTTTGTCCCACCTCTTCCACTTTATCGCCGCAGTGGCAGCTTTCTTTATGACAGGTCATGGTCTTCTCCTTTGTCTTGTGACTTCCTTAGCAAAATTATCATTCGTGCGCCATGCAGGATTGTTGTTCAGTGGTTTTACCGCATTGGCTTGTCAATATGTACGGTTGAATCACATTGATGATAAAATGAGTTCGCAAGGAGATACGACGCAAGAACTTCTAAAAAATTGCGGAAAATCGAAGAAATTCTTAACGTGAACGTCATATTCTTATGGTATTCTGAGCTATGGGAGTATCTACTTTCCAAGCCAGATCAGATGGTGCTTACCCCATGTAAGCGGCCTTACTGCTTGTGGCAAGGCACGCTAGAATGAATGTGATTCACCGGATTTGCAGATAGCAATATGAACTTACAGGGCTACCATGACTGATCAAAAAGACCCCTTAAAATCCCAAAAATATAATCCGTACATCGCGCGGATGCGAAAAATCATGAGATTGCCCCTGGAACAAGTAAAAAAACTGTCTCCGAAAAAGCTTGCTATCTATCAGGATGCGATGTCCTGGCAGCGCAGCCAAGCGGCCGAAGCCGAAAAAGCCACCGCAAAAGCTAAAATTATGGAACCTACTGAATCCGTAGCGCAGGAGCAGCAATCAAGCGCACCCTCCTCCCCTTCCTACGCACCACCGCCACGCGAAAAACCGAAAAGCGCATTCGGCAAGATGGCGAGATTTTTATGGACCCCACAACTAAATATTTCCGTTAGGGGATTTTCTTATTCCTTGTCGCTTTTGACACAAATGTTGGCCCAAATTTTGGTGTCTTCCGAGTTATTGCCGTCCAATCACCCCGCGCTAACTCAAATCGGCGCACAGGCCTATAATGTCGCTAATCTTTTGCGTGAGGCGCGGCAAAATGTCCCGCCACTGCGTACGCTGTTGAAACAGGGAACGCCTGAGATCGCACGAAAATATTGCATTATCATTAGTTGCTATGGCGTGGTGGTTTCCGGGGCTATCGGCATTCTTGTCTCCATTGCCCAGCTGTTGTTTGGAACGGCTCGCGCCTTTGCACAATCTGCAACCCCCGGCCCCCTTAACGGCACAAGTATTGGCGCATTCAATTATACCCCTGCGCCAGGCAATGATATGGGCAGCGCAATCATCGATTTTATTTTTGGCACAGGGGCCAGTGGCAGCACGACCAGCCTTGTGGGTGCTGGGCTTGGTGCAATGCTCGGATTTTACAGCACAATGGCGCTGACTTTTGCCGGGATTATTGTGCTTTGGATCATTATCTCCGCGGTTGCTGAAACTGCGCGCACAGGCGTTCCTTTCGGCAAACAATTTAATCATATTTGGGCCCCTATTCGCCTAGTCGTTGCGCTGGGCCTTTTAGTGCCCCTGGGCTCTGGCCTCAACAGCGGCCAATACATAGGTCTTTACGTTACCAAATGGGGAAGTCAGCAGGCCACGAAACTTTGGAGCATGTATGCGGACAAGATGATCGCCACCACCGGTGCCGGAGCACCCACCCAAAGTGGAAGCGGAGTGGCGAGCGTGCAGTTCGATCAAAACGCCAACCAGATTATGGCAAGAAATTTATTCAAAGTGCTTTTGTGTCAACAAATCTATAATCAATATATTCAAACCTTGCCAAATAGCGGGACAAATCCACCGCCACTGCCTATTAACCCCGTTGCCAAAACCGTTGGCACAGCACCCACGGGATCAAATGTCTATGCAGCGGGCACAGCGCCAACCGTTGATTTTGGTTCATTAACAGGTGTAAATGCCACGCAACCTCAACAAGTTACATGGCAAAACGCGAATGTTAATTGCGGGTCACTGAATGGGCAAACCTTTGGAGCGACCCCTCATGATCCGGCGGGCGATGCCATTCAGGCAGCCATCATCGGCCAAAATCAGGCAGTAGCAAATTTTGTTACAAGCGCAGGATCCCTTGCACAGAGCGTTGCAACCAGCGCTGTATCAGATTTCGAAAATGGGACAATGGGCAATGCGACAAGCGGTGCGCTAGCGTCCAGAACCTACGCCAACCAGGATTATCAAAACTTTCAGACTTTGGTTAAAGCCTATGCGGATGCCAACAATATCAATTGGTCTCAAAATATCCTGCCTGCTTACAATACAAATCTCCAAAATATGATGTCCGCCCATGCCAAAGATTATGGCTGGCTGGGTGCCCCGATATGGATCATGACCGTTTCAGACCAAAACGGGAAGCTTGTTGACCAATCCCAATCTTTACCTACCGTAACACCACCGCAATTAAACGCTATCAGAGAAGGCACGCCGCAAAGCATTTGGAACTACGCGAGTAGTTATGTTGATAATATGGAGCCGGGCAATGTTTCCGCCATCACGCCGGAGACGCAGGCCAACGCCTTTTCCATTAAAAATGCCCTGGTACAAATGACAAGTTCCGTTGGCAGCAACCCCATGAGCAAATTTAGTGCCGCGGGCCGATTGATGCTAACTTATGGTTTCCGGCTGATTACGCCTGTGAATGAATTAAAGTGTTTTGAGAACCCATTTTCAAACCCAACACAATGCGCGCAGGATTTAAAGGAAGGCTATCTCGCGGTCGATTCATCCACGAAAGGCGCAAACACAGTTTGGCAAGGTATGACAAAGGGTGATATTGATAGGGCAATCGCAACCAGGAACAGTGGAAATTACGGCAGCACCCTGGGCTTTAACAATGGCGCAACCATTACGCCAAGTGCAGAAGGCCAACTCTCTGCTCTGGGAAAACTGGATGCTCTCAGTAACGACCCACAGCTCCGCGCCATGCTTTTTCCGCTCGGCATGATTATGATTTCATTTGGTTTCATGGCTATTTTGCTGATCCTTATTCCTTTCGCGCGCTTCGCCCTGGGCGTTCTGCAATGGCTGATGCAGATCTTTGAGATGGTGCTCGCCATGCCTTTGTTTGCACTGTCGCTATTGAAAACCGACGGCGAAGGCTTTTTGCCGCAACAGGCCCAAACCAACGTCTGGATGACGGTGGGTGTCGTCCTCCGGCCTCTCTTGATGGTCCTGGGCATCGCGATTTCTTTGATCGCTTTTAACTCCATCATGACCATTGTGAATATGATCTTCGCGCAGTCCGTCGCCAACCTCGACCCCTCGGGCAATGACAAAAGCTATATCTCGCTGGGCGTTTACATGATCTTTTACGGCACCCTGGCCTATACGCTGGCAAATTCAGCCTTTAAGGCGATTGACCTGCTGCCCAACTATGTCATGTCCTGGATCGGCGCGCGCATGGAAAGCCGCGTAGATGACGCGCAAAGCGTGCAACAGCAAGCACAAGGCTACATGCAGACCATGACCTACAGCACCCGCATGGGAAGCAGCATGGAATCGCGCGCGTGGAAGTCGGGCGGTGGTGCTTCAATGGCGGGTGATACGGGCGGCGGCACAGGAGGCGCAGCCAGCGCCACTACGACCCAAGCCCAACGGGACCAGGCAACTGCAAACTATGAGGCAGCGATGGGGAATAGAACACAACAGGCGGGCGGACAACAGGGAGGAAACACCCCGCCTGCTCCAGGAGGTAAAGGGAAAGCAGTCTAGTTATACCCTAATATCTACGGCTGCAATGCAACCACTATTTTAGATCCAGTCGCCGATAATAACCCGCTCAACAGAGGCTTACGCCAATCATCTTTTTTCACATAGTTATTCTTAACTCTATGTGCCAATTCCGAAGTAATGGTAATACCCTTTGATTTTGCTTCGGAAGCAAGGTCGTTTGCACTGTTTTTAATAACATCTAACGTAGCAAGGGCTTCACTGGTGCCGTCTTCATAACGCAATAGTGTGGTCCCCTTCCGCAACATTTCGTTCAGTTTTTCTGGGGTTAGCATACCAGAAAAAACATCCCTACGGTGATCCACAGACCCGGTAGGAGCGAGGCTGTTAAATTCAAGAGATGCTTCCTCTTCCTGAACTTTGGTGACAAGGTCCCATCGGGCAACGTGCGTAGAAAATGCTACACTGGCCGTGATCGCCGGATACCGCTTAAAATCCTTAGCTACTTGTGGATCGGTACCGGATTGATTTAGAAAACTGTAATCCGGCATTGAATCTCCAACGCGGATGCCTCGCATATCAGAAAATACCAAATCTCTAAAAATCCCAGATATAATCTTAAACGTCTCAGCATCTTTGCAATCAGCAATCTTCGTATAATCATTATTTGAAAACTTTGTGGGGACGACGGCAGTTGTGCTAGTTTCAGGCTTGTCGCCTGCAGGTGAATCGGCGTATGCAGGTGTCCCGCTGATCCCTGAAAATGCGGCCGAGGCAACCGAAAGAAACGCCGCCGTGCGCGCAGCAAAACGCTTGAAATTTGCCATCTCTACCCCCATGGGTTGTTGATGGAGGTATCTTATACCACTTTTCGAGCGCGAATCAAGTACAAAAGTAATAAAGAAGTAACCTGTTCTTTGCCGCGTCCCGCAATGGCCAATATAAATCTTTGAAATGGCGCTGGATATGACGATTTCCCTGATCGCCCTTAACTTAAAATGCGCCCTGATGACAGAACCCCATATACCTATTAGAAGTTAGCCTCATTCATAAAAGGCTGAGGATATATGGGTTTCAATTGCGGGATTGTGGGGATGCCGAATGTCGGCAAATCCACCTTATTTAATGCACTGACAGCGACCCAGGCGGCCCAGGCGGCGAATTTTCCCTTCTGCACCATCGAACCCAACGTGGGCCGCGTCGCCGTGCCGGACGAACGCATGGATAAAATCGCGGCGATTATGCAGTCCGAAAAAATTATTCCGACCCAGCTGGAATTCGTCGACATCGCCGGCCTGGTGCGCGGCGCGTCCAAGGGCGAAGGCCTGGGCAACCAGTTTCTCGCCAACATCCGCGAATGCGACGCGATTTTCTACGTGCTGCGTTGTTTTGAAAACGGCGATATTACTCATGTGGAGGGCACGATTGATCCCTTGCGCGACGCCGACATCATTGAAATGGAATTGATGCTGGCGGATATGGAATCCTTGGAAAAACGCATTAATGCGCTGGAAAAAAAGGCCAAGGGCGGCGACAGCGAAGCCAAAGCGCAAATTGAAATCATCGCCGAGGTGAAAAAGGCATTGGACGCGGGCCGCCCCGCGCGCAGCGTGAAATTGAACGACGATCAAAAAACACCGTTTGCGCGGTTGCAACTCCTCACCGGCAAACCCGCGCTCTATATCTGCAATGTCTCCGAAGCCGATGCGGCCAGCGGCAATAATTGGACGAAACAGGTTGAAGCCAAGGCGAAATCCGAAGGCACGCAAGCCGTCATCATCTCCGCCGCGATTGAATCAGAAGTCGCGCAATTATCCGCTGAAGATCAGGCGGGTTTCCTGGCCGATCTGGGCCTGACCGAAGCAGGCCTGAATAAAATCATCCGCGCGGGATATGAACTCCTCGGCCTGATGACTTATTTTACCGCAGGACCGAAAGAGACGCGCGCCTGGACTGTCCGGAAAGGCGCCAAGGCGCCCGAGGCCGCCGGCGTGATCCACGGTGATTTCGAGCGCGGTTTTATCAAGGCTGAAACTATCGCATACGATGACTTCGTCACCCTGGGCGGCGAGGCTAAGGCGCGCGAGATGGGCAAACTGCGTCAGGAAGGCAAAGAATACGTCGTCCAGGACGGCGACGTGATGCATTTTAAATTTAATGTTTGATCTGCCCGGACGGCTTTAAGGCTGAATTCTTTCTATCGGCCTGGAGTACCGGGCGGTTCCTGATGTACGCCTTAGGCCCTCTTCAGTCTTAGCAAGCCTTTCAGTGGCGGTTACTGGATAATCCCGCGCAAAACGATCAGCCAGCACGGACGCACATTTAAAAGCTGTTTGATAAGAATCATGAGCAATCTCTACATTGAACGGCTCAACCAGAACGGCCATTTTCAGCCATACAAACGAACCCAGCTCATAAAGCTGGCCTATGTAAACAGGAGAACAATCCGCTAATTCCCCCCCTTCTTCACGAACCAACGCCTCGCCCAGAATGTTATTTTGTGCTCTTGCTAAAACGCCTAGCGCGCGTTTTGTACTGTTTAGAATCCTGTCCTGGTTTATAAAAGCTCTTTGCTGCACCGCTTCTCCGGCCAAAAGGCATAATTGTAACCAGTCATCCACATACAATTCATCTCTTTTCGAATTTGCAAAATTAAAACACAAATTTTCCGCATCCCGTAACATGGCACAACAGGCGCCAGCTTTTCTGATTTTAAAGGGTATGTCTCCAATACTATAATTACAGCAGGCATAACTAAATTTAGCCTGAGCATATAGAATAGCGCCCATCGTACCTGCTTGCACTTCATTTAACGTATCATCGTCTTGGGCCGCACGAATGATAGGTTTATAAGCTTGTTCTAGCCCTGATAATTTTGCGCTTCCTTTTTCATATAATTGTTGCCCATCCACACGCGGCAGCTGTGATGCCTGCTGCCACAACCTTTCAATGGCTGTCAAAGCCTCCGGAATGTGGATCTGTTGCTCACCTACGCGAAGGATTTCAGTGTCGAGCAAAGTATAGTGCATGTTTAACTTCCATATAATTTAAAGATTACCTTACCCTAGGTTAGGTTAAATCCGGCGCAATCGTCAAGTTTTTAATAGCTTTGGCGGGATTCCTTGCTCGCAACAGGATTTTTGCCATCCTGTCCTCATCAAACTCAAAGTTTAAAAACCGCCAGAATCCTTAAAAACAGCTCTTGGCCCTAATTTCCCTAAAATTATATCATAGCGTCACAAAACGGTCATACGTTCTTGATATGATAAAAGTATGGCGAATGAATTTGACCCTCTAAACCCGACAGCAAATGGCACCGCCGCCGCGCCTGTTGATCTGACACGCCAAACCATTACCTTTAAAAATAATGAGGACGTTGTTGGCCTGTTGCGGGCGATGATTGCGGCGGGCGCTCCTGGAGATGCGGCAAAACCATCCACTTCCGACATGGTTAAACAGGCAACAGATTTTAGGCATTACAATACTCTTGATGGGATTGGCGCTGTTGCAGGTGGCTTGCTAATGAAAAACCCGATTGGCTTGGTATTGGGCGGCGTTGGCGCGCACTTATTTGGCCACCAACACCATGACGGCGCAAAACATCCCTTTGTTCTTTATACAACAGGTGCAAATGGTCAGACTGCCTGGTCGATTGAAAACCAAAAAGACGGCATTCATTTCGTTGAAGGTGGTTTGAATAAAAAAGGTGAATTTGAGACGAAGAAAAGTGGCGCTAAACTGGATGGCAATGCCTTTGTGGCCTTGGTTGAAACCGGTGTCGATAATTCAGGTTTTGCACAGCCCATCACCCCCATGACCTTGGATGTGCAAACCCCGCCCGGCCCCGAAAGATTGGCCGTATACAATTTCCTGCACCCCCAAGCGCAAACTGTTCCTGCTGGATTTGACCTATTAAATACGGTGGGCACTGCGACTGGCACACCCGATCACACCCGCGGTGCTGCCCATACAAGAGCACAGATCACCCCAATAGCTGAAAGCGCACCACCAAACGCTACAGCCTCTGCTACTACTCTCAACACAACCTTAGCACCTGCTGCCGCTGCCTTGCTTGCCCTACCCAGAACGTCCGATCTGGATGCCGATCAACTGGCCGACGGTGCTAAGATTACCAACGCGCTTAAACTGGCCAGCAATCCTTTGTCGCCGCCTTACCTTTTGACGTTTGATGCAAAAAACAATCCGATGTTCTGGGCTTTTAAAGACGGTAATTTTAACCTTAACGGCTCTGATACTAAATTAAATCTTTCTAATATGGCGGCCTTGATTGGCACTGGCACCGTGCCCGGCGATACAACCGTCAGTGCACAAGCGCATAAAGTTGCCTTTGCGGATCCAGATCAAAAACATTTGGATAAATTCGTTACCACCCTGAATGGTGTTGCTGGCACGCATATGAAAGTGGTTGACGCTCAAACGGCCACTACTGCTCCAACCAACACGCCAACGATTAATCCTGCCACTGGCACAGCCGACCTGGATATCATTGCCGGTCGGATTTATACCACGGCAGCGGATTACTGGGATAACGTCAGTGGCGCACAAGCGAAAAATACAACCGGTGCACGCGCCAAGGCTGCTTGGGAAGCTTTACCCGAAGATGGTTTGAAAAAAGACATCGCCAAATTGTTGGGCGATTATGTTGCAACCCACCCCCAAGGCAAACGCACGGACGCGGATAATCCCTTTACCAATGGCGATTTAAAAAAACTGTTGCAATCAAAACTGACGGGCCAAGACCTTGCCAAATTGACGAGCGAATTAGACGCCGCAGATGCCAAAGGCAAAACCGCGGAAGCAAGTTTCGCCGCCCCAACTGTGCCTACCAAGACGGCGCCACAACTCAATGGCGCTCATCACACTGGCACGGGAACCAAATCTGCTATTCATCCTTTAACAGGCGGCCAAGCTTCTTTGGCTGGCCGCGCGGCGGCGGCAACGCCATCCGATATTGCCAATTCTGCCGATCTGGCAAAAGTGCAAAAAGATTTCACGGCATTTGCTGGCAAAGTGCCGCAAACCATGGCTGAGCGCATGCGGATCTGGATAGCGGCCAGTGGCGGCCAGCCACTGAAAAATGCGGCGGCCATGACAGGCAGCGGCACGCTTTATAGTGATTTTGCCGGCATAAATTACACACCAGCCGAGCAAAAATTATGGAATGGCATGAAGGACGAAATTAACGCCCTTCAAACACGCCATCCGGATCAATATAATCAGCTTCCCAATTGGCTGGCGAAATTTAAGGTTCCTGCGGATGCAACGAAACCCGGCCTGAATGGCAATTCAGGCCAAGGCGCCAGCATGGATCCTGCCGCAGGAGATGCGGACACGCAATTGAGTAACACACCACCCAAAGGCATAACTCATACAGCTGTTACCAAGGCGGGTGCCGCTGCCTCTGCGTTGGAACATTTTGTTTATAATTATGCTAGACGCATGAACACACACACATCAGGATTATCGACCCCCCCATTTACTCCCGATGAAATGGAGGCAAATAATGCCTTTATGCGGAGTATTCATAATGCAGATCCTGGTATTTATAACTTAGTTCGCACTAAAGTTAACGACTATCGGAATGCCCATGCTGAAAATTGGGATGTAGCAACGCAAGACAGACTTCGGATGGAAACCATCCATGGATTTGCCCAAACCATTATGGCGGATGGCACGCAAAGTAAATTTGATAAACTGCCACCGGTTGTGGATGCGCCACCAGTTCCTGCTGCGCCAACAGCTCCTACGATGCCTCCTGCTGGTACAGTGCCTCATCTGCCCCGGGGTGGAGCACAGCATATGCAGATATAGTTAATATATATTCCAATCGTTTTTATATTTAAAAGGGAAATCATGACGGCGGTCCCAAGTAAATCTGCACATGACCTAGCCATTGATCGCGCTATCGCGGAAACAGACTCAAATGAAAATATGGCTATGAACGCTGTATTTTATGGCAACCCGGGACTATTAGAAAATCACCGCCTTATCGCCCATATCCTGTCTCAGCCAGAACCACTTGACCTATCTGAAACAAACCAAATTGGACGACTCCGCGCAACTATTCGCCGTTTAATGTCAGACCCTGATACGCAAGAAGCCGCCCTGCAAGGGCTTAATTATCAAAAGGAATACGATACTTTGATGGGTGCAAAGGAAATATCTGATCCACAAACCTTTAAAGACAATATCGGCGCCAGGGTGCTTTATGCCGTTGAATATTATTATCAGCAAAAAGCGACAGAAATTCTTGTCCAAAACGATTGGCCGGCTTTCTGGAGGTTTGTTGCAGACAAGCTTTATTTATTCGAACATCGGCCACAAAGACAGCATACAGAGAACATTGGCGCCTTGGGCTACGCCTACCTCGCCGCAGCAGGGAATGAAGAAAACCTTGCTGAGCGCATAGGCGTGAGAATAGACGAAAATAAGATAGTACACATTCATACGACAAGCCCTGGCCCGCCAAACTTTACAGTCTGGCCTGAAAATAAAGCCAGACCCGGGAGCAAATTAGAAGGCCAAAAAGATCTCCTGGGCAATGATCTATCTTACGAGAGATGCATCGCAATTGAAGGATCGGCTGCTACAGACATCAATGACTGGCGAGACAGTTGTGCAGAAGCCAGAGACGAAATGATAGCGCAAGAAAAGGTGCGGAAGCTTGCTCGAAAAAGATCACTAGGCATGAAAAAGCGTTTAATGGCCTTCACTTCAATGGTTGTCTTTTCGGCCCTTGCCACAGTCTGGGCAAGGCACCATATCCGCTATGTCTCCAATGGAGATTCAATGCTTCCTCCCTCAAGTGTTGCAGTTGATCCTCCTAAATCTGAAACGTGGGAAACAACGCCGCCCAAACATTCCTCCCGAGCCAATGTCCCGACCAAACGAGCGGTCGCCAATCCGCTTAAGCTCGCTCCCCGCAAAATCACCTCATTCAATAATATCCCTGGAGTTGAAGTTTTAGGACAGCAGTGGCTGCGAGAACTACGACCGGATTTGGGGGAATTAAAGATCAAAAAATGGGGCATCAAAAATGTTGGACGTGCACAAGATAGAAGAACGGTTACCATCTTCTTGAACACAGGCGATAAATTGATTTTTTCAAAACCCGTGCAGGGTAAAGTAAAGTTAGATATCCTGCCTGCGACAACCAACGGCGCGCTAAATCTAAACACAGTTAATATTATTCTGCCTGAACTAAAAGCACATAAGGAAAAAATGCAAAACCAGCTCAGCCACCATAATCAACCCGCCCCATAGATACAACTCACCTTCGTTTTTAGGGTTAATGACGGGTGAATTTTTCTAAAAAATCCTTGCATTCGACCCGGCAATTTGCTAATTAACATTATTCCCTGACAATTTGGTATGTTTTAGGGCGCTGGGTGCTTTCACCCGGCGGGCCGAAACGCATGCCAAATTGATGGGTTAACCGTCATCCGGCGCCGTAGCGCGAAGCGCGTGAAAGGTATCGGGAACCAGAATAAAAAATGGCAAGTTTAGAAACCAAAATCACCGACCTGATTGCGCCCACGCTGACCGACATGGGCTATGAACTCGTGCGCGTGCAAATGGGCGGCGGACAGCACCGCCCGACGCTGCAGATCATGGCGGAGCCAGCCCAAAAAGATGGCATCGGCCGCACCATGAATGTGGAGGATTGCTCCCTGGTCAGCCAACAGGTTTCCGCCCTCCTGGACGTGCATGATACCGTCCCCGGCGCTTATGTGCTTGAAGTTTCCTCCCCCGGCATCGACCGCCCGCTGACCCGCGTGAAAGATTTCCAAAATTGGTCCGGGCATGAAGCGCAACTGGAAACCCATGACCGCATTCAAAACCGCGCGCGCTTCCGCGGCGTGTTTGAATTTCATGCTGATCACATCCGCCTCACGCAAGATGGTCAGACCTATGACATTCCCTTTACCGCCATCCGCAAAGCCAAACTGGTTTTGACGGATGAATTGATCAAAGCTGCGCAACTTTTAAATCCACCCCCACCCGAAGATTCAGACGAAGATTCACAACCCCAAGACACACAAACCGGAGCCGTATAATGGAACTCTTATCCATCACCCAAGCCGTCGCACAGGAAAAAAACCTGGATTACGACATCGTTTTATCCAACGCCCTGGCCGCGCTGGAAAAGGCCGCGAAAAACCACTATGGCCGCGAAAACGACATCCGCATCACACTGGATAAAAAGACGCAGGAAATGCGCATTCACCGCTGGCGCGAGGTCATCGCCGATGATGCGGAAATTGAAAATGAGCATTATCAAATCCCGCTGAAGGATGCGCTGCGCGAAGATAAAAACATCAAGGCCGGCGAATATCTGATTGATGAATTGCCAATGGTAACCTTTTCCCGCGCCGATGCACAAACGGTAAAGCAGTCCTTTAACCAGGGCATCCGCGAAGCCGACCGCGAAAAACAATTCGAAGAATTCAAGGACCGCGAAGGCGAAATCATTTACGGCCAGGTAAAACAGGAAGAATACGGCAACCTGACGATCGATATCGGAGGCAAGGCCATTGGGATGATGCGCCGCGATGAAACCCTGCCGCGCGAGCGTTACAAAATCGGCGACCGCGTGCGCGCCTATATTTACCGTGTCAGTCGCGAAGTGCGCGGGGCGCAAATTTTTCTCTCGCGCACCCATCCGCAATTCATGGCGAAACTCTTCACCGCCGAAGTGCCGGAAATTTATGACGGCATCATTGAAATCAAGGCTGTCGCCCGCGATCCGGGTTCACGCGCGAAATTTGCAGTGCAATCGCGCGATGGTTCCATCGATCCCGTGGGCGCGTGCGTCGGGATGCGCGGTTCGCGCGTCCAGGCGGTCGTGAATGAATTGGGCGGCGAAAAAGTCGATATCATTCCATGGTCCGAAGATCCCGCGACGTTTGTCGTGAACGCACTCGCGCCCGCCGAAGTTGCGAAAATCGTGCTTGATGAAGATGAAGGCCGCCTTGAGGTCGTTGTGCCGGATGATCAATTGTCATTGGCCATCGGCCGCCGCGGACAAAACGTGCGCCTGGCATCGATGCTGACCGGTTGGGATATCGACATTTTAACCGAGGCTGAAGAATCCGAACGCCGTGCGAAAGAAACCAAAGAGCGCACGGAACTATTCACCGCCGTCCTAGATGTGGATGATGTCATCGCTCACCTGCTGGTCGCGGAAGGCTTTACGAACATCGAAGAAGTCGCCTACATCGAAACATCCGAACTCGCCGGCATTGAAGGCTTTGACGAAGGCGTGGCGACAGAGTTGCAAGGCCGAGCGAAAACCTGGCTGGAAACGCGCGATACCGAACGTGAAACCACCATTAAAAAACTGGGCATTGCGGATGATCTACGCAATTTCGACGGCGTGACCTTTGAAATGCTGGAGCTGCTAGGAGCAAACGGTGTGAAAACACTGGACGATCTGGCGGATTTGGCGGGTGATGAACTGGTTGAAATTGTCGGCAAGGATAAAATCAAAACTGGCGCCGCGAATGATCTAATCATGCGCGCTCGCGCCCATTGGTTCCCGGATGAGAATGCGGAAGAGCAGACGGAGGTATAACTGCTGTGTCATCCCGACCGTTACATGAGCCAAAATGAATCTGCATTTTGCCGCGAATGTTAGTGCCGGGGTGACAAATAGGAATGAAGGAAAATGCAAATCACCATCAACTCCCAAACCACGCATGACATCCACCATGTCGTCTGTGATTTCAACGGCACCATCGCAGTGGACGGAGAGATTATTGCCGGCGTGCGCGAGCTGTTTGCCGAACTGAAATTTACAGGCCTTACGGTGCATGTGGTTACTGCCGATACGCATGGCAATGCGGCTGCGCAATTGCAAGGCTATGCGTGTGAATTAAAGATCATTGGCGAAGACATGCAGGACATTGCCAAGCTGGCCTTCATTAATAATCTGGATGCGGCGCAGGTTTGCGCCATCGGCAATGGCCAAAACGATCGCCTGATTTTAAAAGAAGCCGCGATTGGCATCGCCGTGATGCAGGACGAAGGCTGCGCCTGGGCTGCCTGGATGGCGGCGGATTTAGTCGTCAAGAATATTCACGACGCGCTGACATTAATTTTAAAACCGCTGCGGCTGAAAGCAACTTTGCGTGTCTGAAACAAAACCCAGCATTCGGCGCGCAACTACCGCAGATGCAAATGACATTGCGCATATTCATGTCGATGCACCACGCGCAGCTTATCGTGGCATCTATTCTGATGAATATTTAGACAGTCTATCTTACACGGACCGTGCAGCACGTTGGTTGGACAAAAACAGTTCTTTAATGAGCGCTGATCCAAATATCGCCGTATTTGTAGCACATGACGGAGATAAAATTCTGGGTTTTGCGGATGTAGGAATCTCACGCGATCCTATTTTTAACAATCATGCAGAAACGTATGCGATCTACCTTGTGCCTGATCTTATAGGTCAAGGTATTGGGGCGGCGTTATTCCATAGATGTACAGAACATGCGAAGCAACACGGATTTAATAAGATGATTGTTCGCGTGTTAAGCAAAAATAATTTAGCGCGCCAATTTTATGAGCGTATGGGCGGAGTAGTCATTCCCATATCAGAAAAAAAAATATCTACAGGCGGGGTTGAAGAAAATGTTATCCATTATGAATGGTCAAATCTGGCACAATGTCACATTCAACCGTCCTCATCCTTGAAAAGAGAGAAAAAAGATTCAAGCGATAAAAAATCCCCGCAGCGCAAATGCCTGGTCAGCGGCGAAAGCTTTGACAAATCCGAACTGCTGCGTTTCGTGCGTGCGCCGGACGGCACAGTGACCTTTGATGTGAGCGGCAAACTGCCAGGGCGCGGCGCCTATCTGACCATTAGTGCCGATGCGCTGAAAACCGCGCTGAAAAAAAACCTTTTTGCTAAATCATTCAAAGAAAATACGCGCGTCCCGCCCGATATGGCCCAGCAAGTCGTGCAGCAACTCCGCGCTGCCGCACTCCAATACCTGGCGCTGGCGCGCCGCGCGGGCGATGCCGTAGCTGGCGCGGAAAAGTGCAAGGATTTCGCCACACGCCACCGCATGGCCGCGGTTATTCTGGCCGATGATGCAGGCGACGATACCCGTTCCCTCGCCCGGCGCCTGGGGGAAATCGAACTGTACCCCATCACCCATTTCAACCGTGATGAACTGGGCGCGATCTTTGGCCGCGAACAAGCGGTTATCATCGCATTGCGCACGGGGGGCGTCGCCCGGCAGTTTTTAATGTCATCCCGGAAATTAGCGGAGCTTGCGCCGTTAGGCGCTTAGCAAAGCTATTATCTGGGATTTCTTGACGGTTATGTTCTCATTCTTCATGGGCTCCCGGGTCTTTGCGCTACGCGCTTTGCCGGGGATGACAACAATAAAAGACTTGGAAAATCCTTAAAAAATCGCTATATACCGCAACCTGATGTCAGACAACGAAAACAAAAAGACCCTAACGCTCACCGGCACGAACCTGCGCGACGCCAAAAAGATCATCACGGATGGTCATGAGGTAGGCCAGCAATTTTCTCACGGTCGGATCAATCGCGTAAAGGTGGAAACAAAACGCAACATTAGCAAGCCCGCTGGTGGGGCCGAACAACGCCCCGCGCGCGACCTGGAACAGGTCCGCAATCTGACGCAAGCCGGCGCGCCGCAACGCGTCGCCCTTGGTCGTCCCGAAGTACGCGACATGCGCGCGCGTCCGGATGCCGCACAAGTACAGGCACGCAATAACGAACAGACGCAACAACGTACAGATAGAAGCGCAGAGCGTCCCGCACGTCCGCCAGAACAACGCAGCGGCGAAGCGCCACGTCGTGATGGCGCAACGCCACGTAGAGATGGCGGGAACTTCGGTGCCCCGCGCAGAGACGGCGGCAGCGGTTTCGGTGGTCCGCGCCGCGATAGCGGCAATGATGCGCGTCGCGAAGGTGGCGGTCCGCCACGCCGCGATGGAACATCCGCACCACCACGCAGAGATGGCACGGGCGCCGCATCGGGGGATGCGCGCAATCTGAATAACAGCGAGCGCGAAAACCGTTTGCGCGTTTTACAACAGGCGCAAGGCACCGACCGTCCCGCACGCCCAGCTTTTGCCGGTGAGCGGTCACAAATCGGACGCCCTAGTTTTCAGCGCCCCACCACAACAGCCTACAGTCCTGCGGATGAGCAACGCCGCCGCACGGCCGATGCCTCCGCGCAAAAAGCAGCGGCAAAACTCATTTCCGTCAAGGGCACGGATGATGATGACGATGCCCGCCGTAAAGCCGCCGCCCGCGTTAATGCACCAGCAGCAAGACGCCCATCCACCGGTGGCGATCACCGCCGCGGCGGACGCATTACCGTCACCCAGGCGCAGGATGAAAAATTCGTTGAGGGCAAAACCTTTTCCGATGCCGCGCGCCGCCGTCAATTTCAGAAAAGATTCCGCAAACAAGATACAAACGACCGTGAAAAAATCTCCCGCGAAGTAACCGTGCCGGAAACCATTACCGTCCAAGAATTGGCATCACGCATGTCGGAGCCGTCGGGTATTGTTATTAAAACCTTGATGAAAATGGGCGTCATGGCGACCATTAACCAGGTGATTGACGCGGATACCGCTGAATTGCTGGCCACCGAACTGGGCCATAAAATCATCCGCGTTTCGGACAACGATGTCGAAATCGGCCTGGGCGAATGGGAAGATCTGGAAGGCGATGTCATCACGCGTCCGCCGGTGGTTACCATCATGGGTCACGTTGATCACGGTAAAACATCTCTGCTCGATGCGATCCGTTCCACGGATGTTGTATCGGGCGAATCCGGCGGCATTACCCAACATATCGGCGCTTACCAAGTGACGATGAAAACCGGCCAAAAAATTACCTTCCTCGATACCCCCGGCCATTCGGCCTTCAGCGAAATGCGTGCGCGCGGCGCAAATGTCACGGACATCGTCGTGCTGGTCGTCGCCGCGGACGACAGCATCATGCCACAAACCATTGAGGCAATCTCACATGCGCGCGCGGCTGGCGTGCCGATCGTCGTTGCGATTAACAAAGTTGATAAACCCGACGCCAATCCGCAAAAAGTAAAATCGGAATTGCTGTCGCATGACATCGTGGTTGAGGACATGGGCGGCGAAACCCTGGCCATTGAAGTTTCCGCGAAACAGCGTTTGAATTTGGATAAACTGGAAGAAGCAATTTTATTGCAATCCGAAATTCTGGATTTACGTGCTAATCCAAATCGTCCCGCAGTCGCCACGGTGATTGAAGCGAAATTGCAAACCGGCCGCGGCGCCGTCGCAACCGTATTGGTACAAAAGGGTACGCTGCGCGTCGGCGATATTATCGTGACGGGCGCGGAATCCGGTCGCGTGCGCGCGATGCATGACGATCACGGCAAGAGCGTGAAAGAAGCCGGACCCGGCAAACCGGTTGAGGTCATCGGCCTGTCCGCCGTGCCGAATGCGGGCGATGATTTCATCGTCGTGGAAAATGAAACCAAGGCGCGTGAGATTGCCGAATTCCGCGAACGCAAACGCCGCGATCTATTAAATCTGGCGGCGAAAAAATCGTCGCTGGAAAATCTATTCTCTGACATCAAAACTGGCGCGCGCAAGGAATTGGCTGTCATCGTCAAGGGCGACGTGCATGGTTCCGTGGAAGCAATCGCGGGCAGTCTCGGTAAAGTCGCAGGCGAAAATACCGAAGTTTACGTGCGCATCATTCACGCGGGCGTCGGCGCGGTTAACGAAAGTGATATTCAATTGGCGAATGCATCGAAAGCGTTAGTGGTTGGATTCAATGTGCGCGCGAATCCACAGGCGCGCGATCTGGCGCGCCGCGACGGCATCGATATCCGTTATTACTCCGTCATCTACAACATCATGGATGATGTAAAGGCAATGTTGACGGGTATGTTGGCGCCGACGCTGCGCGAAAACTTCCTCGGCAATGCGGAAATCCGCCAGGTGATTACCATTACCAAAGTCGGCAAAGTCGCGGGCTGCATGGTCACCGACGGTGTTGTTAAACGCGGTGCGAAAGTGCGTTTGCTGCGCGACGATGTCGTGATCCATGATGGCACGCTGAAAACTCTGAAACGTTTTAAGGACGAAGTGCGCGACGTGCGCGAAGGCTTTGAATGCGGGATGGCGTTCGAAAATTACGAAGACATCCGCGTCGGTGATAAAATTGAAGCCTATGAAATGGAAAGCATTTCGCGGGAACTGTAACCGTATTGCCGTGCCATGAAGCGTGACGCTAAAAACCCCCACCAAGCCTCTCAACGGCAATTACGCGTCGGCGAGGAAATCCGCCATGCGCTGGCGGAGGTCTTGTACGATTCAGGGTTTATCGCGCATGAATTGGAAGGCATTTCCATCACCGTATCGCAGGTAAAAATGTCACCCGACCTGCGTCACGCCAATGCCTATGTCACGCCGCTCGGCCAGTCCGGTGAAGCGGCGGAAAAAGTGGTGAACGCGCTGAACAAACACGCGGGCTATTTCCGCCATGAAGTCGACCGCCGCGTCGCGCTGAAATTCTCGGCTGCGCTGAAATTCATTTACGATGCGAGTTTTGAAACGGCGGCGCGGCTAGAAGAATTGCTTCGTCAACCTGGTGAAAGTCCAGACACAGAAGAATAATTCGTGCGTTCATGATGCACGGCCTCCTTCTTCTTCACAAACCCACCAGCATGACATCGAATGCCGCGCTGTCGCGCGTGAAGCGTGTCTTGAAAACTAAATCCGCGGGTTTCGCCGGCACGCTCGATCCAATGGCGATAGGCGTACTGCCCATCGCGCTAGGCGAGGCAACGAAATGCCTGCCCTATATTGAAGATGTCGATAAAGAATATGAATTCACCGTGCGCTGGGGCATTGAGACCGATACATTGGATACCGAAGGAAAAATCATTTCCGAAAATCCCAATCGTCCGACAGAAAAGGAAATCCAAAACATTCTGAAAAATTTCACTGGCGAAATTTCGCAAATCCCCCCCGCCTATTCCGCCATCAAAATCAACGGCCAACGCGCCTATGACCTGGCGCGCGCGGGCGAAGCGCCGGAAATGAAATCGCGCGTGGTGACGATTTACAAATTGAAACTGATTAATACCATTGATACCGATCACGCTGCTTTTCGTGTTACTTGTTCCAAAGGTACCTATATCCGTTCACTCGCGCGGGATATCTCCTATGCCCTGGGCACGTTGGGACACCTGGTCGCCCTCGCCCGCACGCGCGCGGGGAAATTCGCACTGGCGGATTGCATTGCTTTGGATGATTTGCTCGCGATGCCGCCCGAGGCCGCTGCCCAACAAGTCGCTCCCATTCCCGATATGCTACCAGATTTACCGCGCCTATCGCCCGATACGGCGGAACTAGCGCGGCTCCGCAACGGCCTGCCGATTTTGCTTGAAAACCATCCGCCGGATAGGCATTACTTGATCCTGAAAGACGGGACCGCCTTTGGCATTGGCATAATGAAAGACCAAAACCAACTGTGGCCCCGCCGGATTTTTGTATATTGAAACAGAAACAAAATGAACTTTGAATTTAAACCGGGGGAGCAAACGCAATCCCCGCTCTTCTCACTGCAAAAAATGGCAGCCGCGGAGTCGTCCGAACAGTCGGTTGAAACTGAAACTTCTAAACGAGTTACAGAGTGTGGGAAAAATCTTCTTGCATGCACTCAAAAAGTTGCAAGAAACCAATTTTTTATTGCATGCTATGCGATTACGGCAGCCGCCGCAGGCAATCTAACTAAAATTATGATGTACGATCCTGATAAGAAAGGTTTAATCTGGCCTGGCCTGATATGTACAGGTGCGCTACTTGCGGGATTTGTGCGTGCGACCTTTAAAGAGATTAATCTGGAAAAAGCAAAATCAGAGGCAGAGGACCAATGGGCGGAAATAGGTCGTTTTAAACAGATTGAATTCAATAAAATACTTCTTCGTAAATACGAAAACAAAAGCAAAAATAATAACGGTTCGCTGTTGCTTTATGGGAGTGCGGCATACATCGCATTAGTGACGACCTGGTTTATTAACTATTATATCCCTGATCATAAAGGGTTTACCCCAGTTGGACTGACGTGCACAAGCTTGCTTGCCAGCGGCTTCATATATGGCCTGCACAAAGGCTCAAAACTGCGGAAAGAAAGAATAAGATTAAATCAAAGTATAAAAGTTGCAGAGGCAGAACTAAACCAATGCGTAGAAGCGAGTTTAGGGCGGCTGGAAGATAAACTACGCTTAAAAGATGCTAATTCGCCAACCATGGGCTTGTAGACTTCGACATCATTTTCAAATGATAAGGTCCGTTATCTATCTGATTTTGCTTGAAAATCAGCCGCAGGATATGCATTACTTGATCCTAAAGGATGGAGCCGCTTTTGGCATTGGCGTGATCAACGCCGATTACCAATTGTGACCCCGCCGGATTTTTGTTTATTAACACTTTATGAGAAGCAAACAACTATGATGGTACAAAACGCTATATCTGAACAAAATATTGCCCACCAGAGGCCTGGAATATGAACCACTGCTTGCTGAAACGGATCCATCTTCATTATCAATAATAGCCACCCAGTTAAATATGGAAATTCCCAATTTGATAGGACAAAAAGATGTTTTAAAATGAAAGTAAAAAGATATGAACAAATGGCTACCGGTTGGGCCATGGCTAGCGGCACAACGGCATTTGCTACCTGCATGATGTTGATTGCAAGTGATAGCAAACCAGCCCCTTTTCATGCGCCAGTAATAGGCATTGCCCTATGTGCAACTTCAAGTTTCCTTTGTCTGGCATTATTTGCCGGCCACCATTACGCTAAACTAAAACCAGAATTAGAGGCGGAAAAACTGAAAAGCCAAATTGAAACTCAAAAAGCCTTAGCTGATAAAGTTCGCGAACGTTTGGCCAATCCGCCAAGGCCTCCGGTTATTATGCCGTAATTTATTCATAGAAAATCCTGGACATTTCCGCCCAGCCCATGCTATAAACCCACCACGCAATGGGTTATGCCCATCTCCGCCTTTCTAGACGACATCTTGGATCGTGCGGCAGACCGGGTGCATTGCGGCGGCACAGCCAAGGGCAACCCGTCACGGCAGCCACCTTAATATCTGATCACATTGGATGGTAAGGCGGCCTTCGGGATTGGGATGATCAAAGATGATCATATGCATTGGCCGCGCCGGATCTTCAACCTCTAACCAGAGGAACACACGATGTCGATCACAGCTGCGCGCACCAAAGCGCTGATTAGCGAATACGGAAAAAATGCAAACGACACGGGCTCGACTGAAGT
>Ga0105240_10004136_pt1 | contig 22229 bp, 35 predicted proteins | sample KBSC54metaG_FD_80426 | JGI IMG/M metagenome (GOLD analysis project Ga0105240, IMG submission 80426) | Corn rhizosphere microbial communities from Kellogg Biological Station, Michigan, USA - KBS C5-4 metaG | ecosystem: Host-associated > Plants > Roots > Rhizosphere > Soil | place: Michigan, USA... | reverse complement strand
GGTATAGGGACGGCCATGTGGCAAATTAAAAAGCACCTGAATCATTCAGGTGCTTTTTTTGTGTCCCCGCACAGGCTCGAACTGTGGACCCGCTGATTAAGAGGGCAGCAGGTCACGGTTTCAAATTCTGCTTTTACTGACAGAGAGGCGGTTGAATATAATCAAAAGAACCTATATAGGTCATCTTCGGTCAGTTTTCGGGGTCGGTGTTCCGGGTGGTGTTCCGGGTTAATCCGTTTTTATCGCCTTGAATGTGACCTTTATCTCCTCTTCGGGTACACCCTGAGCCCGGGCGATCTTGGCGAGCAATTCCAGCTGAGCCCATTCGTATAGCGCCCGCTGTTTTGATCTGGTGGCGCCTGCAATAATTAGGTAAAGAACGCCGGCACTTACGGCAGCGCCTACCATGTAAAAGAAAATAAGATCCTGATTCATAAAGCGGTTTTTGATTAGAAGTTGTCGGATTGTTTTTCGATATGGTCCTTCGCGGCCAACATAATTGAAAGTATCTCTTTGTCGACATTGGCCAGAAAGACCTGGCCGGCGGTTGATCCGGGTTTGTTCATCCAATCCATTGGTTCAAAATCATATTCAGAACTGTGTCTGGACCCTAGATCATAAATTTGTATCCTATATTTCCGATCTCTGCAGCTGACCTTAATCGTAAATTGAACCGAATTTAAGGGCGAAGCGCTACCATCGCTGATGCGAGTTGAGAAAGTCGCCTTACCCAGTAGTTCACCACCCTCCTGATCATCTATCTGCAAGATGGTTTTTGAATCATTAAACTTTTCGGCAAACCACGTCTTCGCAGAAGCGAATATCTCACTTTTCTTTTTCGACAGGGGAGAATCTACCATCTCGTAAAAAATTTTACCATCCCTTGAGGGCAGGAGTTTTCTGTCCGAGGCCGACTGAGCAAAATTTGTAAAGGGGAGTAGCAAGAACAAATAAAGGATTTTATACATGTTTAATGGTTTAACGGGCATGTGTACGGTCAACACCTTAGATTAACTACCGACATTTTTATTAAGAGAAAATATGTACCTAACTGTTTGGTGGTTTAAAAAAATCCCTATATTCGTCCTCCGCGGATAAATCTTATCCCACTTTAAATCTCCTCTCATCGGTCAAACTTTACCTCCAGAAATGGCGGCCTGATTAGTAGCATAGTCAATAACCCCATTTTTTACAAACCACAAAAAAGACCTAACCGTCTATGAAATTGCATTGTCAAACCTGTCAACTACGGGATGAATGCGCCGGTTTTAAGCTCCCTTACCATCCCCCAGTTTCCGCTTGTCTTTTACCGTTGGATGAACTTGACCTTTTACCGGAAGAGGAGCCTGGGCGCTTCGAATTTCCCGAAACTCATGAAGAAACCGAGTTATCGCCTTATTCTGACCTTTCGACAGTTTATCAACTATTGCCAGAACCTCTTTTAAATTGAGATCCATGGTGGCCTGGATATCCTTCCGGGCCATCTCTTCCTGCATTTTCTCTAGAATGCGGACCTGAATTTTAAGGGTTTCCGCCTGTTCTTTACGGGCCTCAGACTCGTTTTTTAACGCCAACGAAAGCACGGATATTATCTCCTTTGCCGAAAGGTCCGAAACCTCCCCGTAAGACGTTTCTGGCTCACTAACCGCATTTGGAATAGTTTCCAATATCTTCAGCCAGTTTGCCAACCTAATGTAGTCCTCAGGATCGCTCGGCTTTGTCCCCTTCTCCCATTTGTAAATATTTGCAGCACTGACTTTCAGCTTTTTAGCCAACTCCTCGGCTGAGAGCTTTTCAGCTTTACGCTTATCTCTTATTTGTTTACCTAAGTCCAACAGGATCAATTTGTTATTAAAATTTATTGGAAAACATTCCAATAAATTTGGAAATTTGGAAAGTTTTCTAAATCTTTGTTTTGCAATCAACGTACGAAACGAATATATGAAAGTTAAGCAAAAGATACTGGACGAAATCAATACCCCGCAGGTGCGCACCCAGATCGCCGTGCTTGTAAAGACCGGCGAAAATAATGTCGCCATCGCGATGCGTAGGAATGCGGATAACGGCCGTATGACGAAGATGGATTTTTTGCAGGCTATTTCTCAGGTATCGGGTATCGCTGTCGGTGAGATACTGGAGCAGGATGAGCAGGAGCAGGTACCACAAAGCTAATACCCACTTTCCACAAATGCAACCCCGTTAAAAACTACTGTATATGAAGGACTTTTTCAACCACCACTCCGTCGACCAGTTCCCGCAGCTGGATGAGCTCCCTGCCTGGGATCAGGCACTGGATAGCTTCCGGATGCTGTTTCCTTTATACCCTACAGCTGCTCACGTCGCTGAGGATGGAAAGAGCATGCAATACCGTCTCCGCGGTACGAAGCTCATGGACAACTACCTGAAGATGGCCCGGCTGGTCATCAGGACCCACCAGCTGCCGCTGGAGGCCTCTAACGACGGGTTCGCGATCGGCGACGTCGTTTTCGAAGATAACCTGGTTATTACCTATGTCGGAAAACAACGATAAGCTCATTCGCAGGGTGGAAGCCCTCGAGGCCCTCTTCAACGAGGGTCAGCAACTCACTTCTCGTCTGAAGCAAGAGCTGGCTCCTGTCGAGGCGCCAGCTCGCCCGAAGGGGTCCCGCACGCGGCAGCCATCGAAGGCTGAGCTGGCGGTGATGAAACGTAATAAACGAATCCAGCGATGAGCCAGGTCTATGCGCTTGTGTCGAACGAGGCCTTTCGCCGGGTAGTGCAGGACTTCGCATGTGGCAAGGGAAAGGTGGTGCTGACCGAACAGGAAATGTACATCGCCCTGGTCAACTATACTGATTACGCTAAAATCCTTAACTGAGTAAGATGAAAGACTCAACCGTATTTAAAGGCTTTATTCTCCTGTTCGCCTTACTGGCCTGTATCGCGTTCTGGCTCTGGCTGTTCGGGCAAGGATGGCCGCTGGGTGTGGCTGCTCTCTTCTTCTGTGTGCTCCTGCTGGTAGCCATATTCTTTTTCAGATCATCCAAAAAGTTCAATCTGTGATAAAGTTCTATCATGAGTGCGTCGTGCTCTCCTACCATGCCGTCGCGATCGGGATCCTCGCACTGCTCTTCTTCGGGATGCGGTTGGAGAAATGGAGGTACAGCCGGATCTCGTCCCGGCACTGGAAGATGATACGCGAGCAAATGACCCCGGAAGAGATGAAGGATATAGAGGAGGAGATCAGGGACAGAAGGGCGAGAAAAAATTAGCCCTGGACGGCTTCAAGGCCAAGGTTCTGATACACAGCGGAACGGCGCTATATCCGTAGTTCTTTTCATCCGCCCGATGCGGAAACCTTTCGATACAGATGGCCGGCTGCGTTATGCCGGTCATTATGGGGAATTAGCACAAGGGTAGTGCGGCTGCTGGGTATAATCGGACACTGCAGCGGGTGGGAGTTCGACCCTCTCATTCTCCACAAACCGATTGGCGGAAGTTTCGATCTCCTGGATTAGGTGCGGGGTTGGAGAATCACCCTGGGCCGCGTACCAGAAAGACGGATTCCAATCGCCCTGAGACAACAGGGAATCCCGCAGACGTGCGGGAACTGGACGAATAGCTCAGCTGGTAGAGCGGCGGCTTGAAGAGCCGCGCGTCCCTGGTTCGATCCCAGGTTCGTCCACTCCGCCGTATTGGCGGACGCTGTCCGGAATGGTGAAGCCCGGCAGCAATTCACTCGGAAGATTGGCCGACCGTCGGATCGCGAGTCCGGCGGTCATTTTTCAGCGACTCGCTTCTATATATACGACCGGAATGGGGCAGAAATCCACTGGTAGCCTGCCGGTCCTTTTAAAAGTTTTTCTACGGTTTAGAATTTAGGGGTTAAAGTCCCCGCTGATCTCGGTGGGGTACGGTCGTCGGTGATGCCGGCGGCCACATAGGGGAATAGTTCAACGGCAGAATGGCGGATTCCAAACTCGCCGATACAGGTTCGAATCCTGTTTCCCCCTGCTCTTTATATGGCAAGAATCGTTAGACGCGGCCGGTTTCTACCGGCTGCCTTTTAAAAATGCATCACTATGCAAATAGACGCAGTTCGGGTTGAAAACAAGATGGCAGTGTGTAACCTGTATACCGGTGACCGTTGTGTGAGGATCCTGATATCAGAAGCCGATTACTGGTATCTCATCAGGGACGGCTTTTTTATCCGGGATGGCAGGACGCTGGATAGTGCAGGTGTGATGAATACCACTGCCGAGTACCGCCAGATCGAATATGAACACGGCCGGCCGCAGCTGAAGTAGTAGACCCGCCGGGACGGTTACCCGGTTCTACATATATGCGCAACAGGTTCCCAGATGAGCTAAAGCTCACCGGCATCGGTCCGGGCGATGAAGAAGATGACGAGGACTAGATCCCCGTCAGTTGGTTGAAAGTTTTAAGTGAAAGGCCCGGAGTAATGGCCGGGCCTTTTTTAAACCGCATTATTATCATCATCTATAAAAAGTAGCAATTATGCCCATCGTTAAAGCAAATGAACCGCTCGGCCCCCGACCGGTTATTATCGCCTGGTACGGCGATCCCGGTATCGGGAAAACGTCCCTCTTCAACACCTGCAGGACACCCCTGCTGATCGACGGCGATCGCGGCGTCAGCCGTTCGATCCTCCGCAAAGACACATTGATCCCGGAGAATTGGGACGAAGTTCTGAAGTATGAAAAGGAGGGAGCCTTTAAAGGGTACTCGACCATTGGCATCGATACTCCCAAGGCCATCCTGGACGACTTCCTCCTGTCGTATGTCATCAAGAACGACCCCAAGCTGCAGCGCAATAAGCTCGGCGCCTTTGGAGAAATTGGAAATGAGTTCAAGCTCTTTACCAGTAACCGAAGGCAGGACCTGGCTGATCTGGCGATCATCTGTCATGCCCGCAAGGATGAGGATGCCAAGCGCATGATCCCCGACGTCACCGGGCAGTCGCTCAACCTGATCCTGCGCATTGCCGATATGATCGGCTACTATACCGTCCACAATGGCCGGCGTATGCTCTTCTTTGAGCCGACGGAAACGACTTTCGGAAAAAACGTCGCCTGTCTTCCACCCATCGAGGTGCCGGACAAAAATGATCCGGCCTTCCGGACATTCATGGCAGACATTTTCGAGAAGGTCCGCGAGGCAATCGCTTCCCAGAGTGAAGAGCAGCTGGAGGCCACCAGAAAGTCCGCCATCTATCAGGAGGAGGTCGCAGTCTGCGAAAACCCCGATCAGCTGACCGCGCTCCTGGAGGAGGTCAATGCCCTCCCTGATTATCTACGGATCCCACTGAAGAAAGTTATAGTCGAGAAGGCGAAGGAAAAAGGCTACGTCGCCAATAAGGAAACCAAACGCTACGAGCTACCCGCCGGCCAGCCCGCAGCTACCAGCTCCGGTCAGGCTACTGCTGCTAGCGAGGGCGCGGATGCAGGTCAGGGAGCCAGCCAGTCCGGCGGCGTAGGCGCCTCTGCTCTGGACACGTCTTTCGAAGACCGCTGCAAGGTGATGGCCGGGCTCGGCGTAACGCTCGACCAGGACCTCGCGCACGGGTTTGATCTGACCTTCACCTACGACGAGATCGCTGACTGGACCGAAGACCAGTATCTCGATACCATGGCAAAGATCAACGAAGCAAAGAAGGCGGCAAAGAAACCAGCCCGCACCCGTCCGGCCAGTGTCGCCCGTTAACCCCATTTATCAACCCGCAAACTATTATATGTCAAAGAAAAGCAATAAACAGCCGGAGCTCCTTAATGAGACTCCGGCTGTTGTAACCAATAGCCTGCCCGGCGATCCTGCAGGTGCTACCCCTGATATCATGGATGAGACACCCGACACCCTCAGCGCTGACATGCGGAAATTCAACCGTTCGCAGGCCATGGTCAGCCTGGTCGTCGGTAACCTCAAGGGCATTTCCGTTATTACCGACGCTGCAGGTGTCGACAAGGCGCAGCTCTTCCTGAAGGAAGCAGCATCCGTCGAGAAGGCTATCGACAAAAAGCGCCTCGAGCTCAGCAAGCCCTACCGCGACCAGGTGGACCGGATCAATGATTACGGCAAGGACCTCATTAAGCCGATCGGGCCGGAACAGATCCGAGTAAAGAATGTCATTCTTGCCTTCCACAAGGAGCAAGAGAAAGAGGCACTGAAAAAGCGTGCCGCGATTCGCGAGACCGAACTGGAATCTTTGGTCCTTCCTTTTTTCCAGTCCGGACACGGCATTCTTGTTCCCCACTATTGGGACACTGATACTGCATGCGCGATCTATCGCCGGGATCTCGAGGAGGCCTCCGATGAAACGTGGCGGATGATCATCTTTAATCTGACAACTGCCCGTACCCGGCATCAGATTGCCCAGCTGAAGGCATTGGAGCAGGAAAAAGAAGGCGCCGACTTCTTCGGCGATGATACGGCAGTAGCTGCAGTCCAGATCAAGATCGATGAGGCTAAGGCTGCACCCGTCCTTGCGGCACCGACGACCGTTACCACCTACGTCGCTCCGAAGACCAAAGGCCTGACCAAGCGCTGGCAATTTGAGGTGACGGATGCCAGCCAGGTCCCACGCGCCTATCTCGTCGTCGCTGAGGCGCTGATCCGCGCCGCGGTCAACGACGGCGAACGGTCCATTCCCGGTGTCCGCATCTACGAAGAAGAGAGCATTTCCATCCGCTAATTCCAAAATTCCATACAAGTGTACCGATTATCTGTAACGACCGTCGAGAAGTTCCGCCGCTATATCAAAAGCCTCAGCGCCCGGGACAACGAGGAGGAGCTGATCCAGTCCATCAAGGGTATTTTCAAAGGCAACGAAATGACCGTCGTCGGCGAGGCCTACCACAAGATCATCGAGGGTGAAGCGATCGTCCTCGACAATGGCCTGCTGGTCGAGCTGGAGCGGGATGGCGCTATTACCCGCTTCTTCTTCACGCCTGAACAGGTTGAGCCGGCCCTCGCGTTCCGCGACCGCCATCCCCACATGATCCACGAGATCCCGGTCAGCAAGGTCTACCAGACTAAATACGGCCCGATCGAGCTGCGTGGACGGGTAGACGGTCAGGAAGGGCTGGAGACAGAGGATAAGAAGTGTAAGTTCAGCCCGGTGCACGATCAGGATTACATCGATAGCTTCCAGTGGCGGTACTACCTCGATATGCTGGTGACCGATACCTTCTTCTATGACGTCTTTGAGGTCAGGGGATATCAGGGGATCGTATCGGGTCCTTATGATCCGGAAACCGGGCCAATCTATCAGATACCCGGCGCCAGCTTCCATGCCCACGACCGGATTCCCTGCCACCGGTACGCCTATCTGGGCTATGACTGCCTGACGATGCTGAACGACTTCCTGGACTATATCGAACTGCGGCAGCTGTGGAACTTCCTGAAAAAGTCGGAGGTCCCGGTATGCTAGTCACGATCAATACGGACGCCTCTTTCAATCCAGACCTCCGGATCGGCGCCTTTGCCTTCTGGATGGTCTGCAATAACAACCGTCTGTTTGGCGCCGGCGTCCTGAAGGGAATTATCCAGAACAGTCAGGAGGCTGAATTTAAGGCTGTTCTTAACGCGCTTCACTACCTCAAGGATAAATCTCAGTGGTCGGGCATAACGAAGGCTATCATCAACACGGACTGCATGGACGTGGTTCATTGTGTTAACGGGACTAGGAAGCCAAGTAAGTGGGCTATTGAGGTCCAAAAACATTTCACAAAGGTCAGGGCTGATCTCCGAATCCATATCGAAGCCCGGCATGTCAAGAGTCACTCCGGCACCGATGAGAAGCGTAAATACGTCAATGACTGGTGCGACCGCAAAGCAAAGTGGGCATTACAATCACTCATAAACCAATCGAAATGAATTTTCTCTTTTTTGACACCGAAACGAACGGCCTGCCTAAAAGCTATGGCGCCTCCTACTCAGATCTTGACAACTGGCCGCGGGTCGCCCAGCTGGCGTGGATCCTCTCTGACGATCAGGGCGAAGTGCTCGCCTCCGGGCAGGATCTCGTGAAGCCTGATGGCTGGGAAATCCCTAAGGAGGATTTTTTTATCGAGCACGGCATGTCGACCGAGCGCAATATCGAGCACGGCATACCCATCCTCGATGTCCTCGAGCCTTTTATGGCAGCGAAGCAACAGGCCGACTTTCTGGTCGCGCATAACATGAGCTATGACCACCCGATCACCTGGGCCGAGATCCTTCGCGCAGGCCTGCAGCCGCGCACCGGGTTGGTGAAGATTTGCACCATGCGCAGGTCGACCAAGTACTGCAACATTCCCGGCAAGCGCGGGCCCAAATGGCCAAAGCTCGAAGAGCTGCACGAGATCCTCTTCGGGAAGGGCTTCGAAGGCGCCCACGACGCAATGGCCGACATCACCGCGACCAAGGACTGCTTCTTCGAGCTGGTCCGCCGCGGTGTCATCAAACCCGAATTGATCACCAATACCGGAGTAAGAGCATGACACCTAAAAACAAACTCGGATTTATCGCCGGCATCTTCCTTGCTGCAGGATTAATAGCTTCCCTGGTTTTCATTTGTAAGCGCGCGGCCCCATCGCTCGGAAAGGACCCCGGCGGTGGGACGGAATATGTAGTAGAACAAATTCTTCCGGATCCATCCCGGTGCAGGTTGTGTCTAATCCAATGGAAAAGCGGTGTGCGTAAAAATCAGCTTTGGTATAACGGCAGTTTCCTGGCTGAGCATACAGGTCCCGGAGAATGGACCCTGAATTTTCGCCTTTACCGTTCCCTGCCGGCTTTCTGGGCTCACGCCGCTGATTCAATCATCTTGGCTGCAGCACTCGGAAACAGGGCTGATTCTCTCGATAATTAACTTCTCACTCATTCGACTCGAATTTTGACCTATGCCTTATATCAAAGAAGACACCTACAGCAATCAGAACCCCTCCAGGCTCTATGCGAAGGCTGGTACCGAGGTCGATATTACCGAAGACAGCCACGGCGTTCTTATTGTCCGGCCAACTGCGGGCGGAGAACGGTTCGCGGTCAACGACTGGGAGATCACCGACGATCCATCCGACTGCGGCAAGGGTCGGTCTATGCGCGAGCTGATGTATGGTTACAAAGGTCCGCTTCCTCCGAAACCAACTTCTTCATCCGCCAGCCCGGCTCAGGGCAGCCTGTTTTAACGCCATGCTCTACCTCGCCTGCGACATACGATCCCTTCTTTATCCTGATCAGCTTTATGGTAAAGCGGGCGCGCCTGTCACCATAGTCAGCGACAGGGGCGGCGTCTATATCGTCGAGCTGAAGGGGGGCTCCCGTTTTTCGGTGTTGCCCAATCAAATGACCGACAAACCTCCGGCGGATGCGACCGGGCCTGTCGCCCTGGTGGAAGATAGACCGCCGGCCGGATCTCGCCGGCCGCACAAGGCTAAGCCGGCTACAGCCAAGGGTCCTCCTGGCGGGATACCGCAGGGGTCGCTCTTTTGAAACGATCGCCTGCGAGGTCCGCCGAGTCACAATTCTTCTTATCCAGTTATCGAACACGCCTGCAGTATGACCGTCAACCAAAAGCACGTCCTTTCTCTCCTGCTCAGTGGACATAAAATATTCGCCCTGGGGCCTAAGACCTTCAGGGTTTGGGATAATAAGAAAAATCCTGTCGCCAACTGCCGGCCGGCCACTTTCGATTGGCTGAAGAAATGGGACCTGCTCCGCCGGAAAGGACAGCTTTATCAGCTCAACAGGAAAACGATCAGATCCCTCCATGGCAACAGCGCCATAAAGCGCATGTATAAGGGCAAACAGGTCAAAGCTGGTCACCGAAATCCCCCCCCCCATAAAAAGCCGGCCTGCGCTACCTCCGAACAGTCAAACAAGTCTTTTTTAATGCTTAAAACACTTCTTTTCAAATGACAGAACTAAAACTCATTCCTCTTGCTGATATAGATATGATCAGCAACTACCGCGACGTCGAACCGGTGACGCCGACCGACGCCGATGTGATCGAACTCTCCAATTCCATTAAGGCCAATGGCCTCCTGCAGGCCGTGCTGGTGCGGCCGCACCCCGCTCAGGCCGGCCGCTACGAACTTATCTTCGGTCACCGCCGGAACGTGGCCGCAGGCCTCGCTGGTTTGAAAAAGATCCCGGCCAACGTAAAGGATGTTTCCGACGAAGAGATCCTCGAGCTGCAGATCACCGAGAACCTGCAGCGTAAGGATGTCCATCCGCTGGATGAGGCCATTGCGTTCGGCTCGCTGATCCGGGATCGGAACTATACCGTGGAGGATATTGCTGCCAGGTTCGGCAAGAAACTCGAATTTGTGGTCCATAGGCTCAAACTCACAGACTTACTACTCGAATTTCACAAGGCGTTTAAAAAAAACCTTCTTTCTGTGGGGCAGGCCTTTGTGATCTGCAGGCTACGGCAGGAGGATCAAAAGAGGCTGAGAAAGGAGTATAAGGATGAGGAGTTCCAAATGACCTCCATCGGTGAGCTGCAGGACTGGATATCCCGAAATTTGCTGCACCAACTCTCCTCCGCCCGTTTCAAAAAAGATGACTCTACCCTGGTACCGAAGGCGGGGCCCTGCACTACCTGTCAGAAGCGTAGCGGGTGTGCGAATCTCCTCTTTACCGATCTGAAGGATGACGACCGATGCTTCGATGCTGACTGCTTCGGGGCTAAGCAAGATGCCTTCTTCATGCGTCAGTTGCAGGATACTATTGAGAACAAGCCTAAGGTACATCTAATTGCAGATGATCCCGGTAAGCTCCCCGCCGCCGTCAAGAAGCTGATCAAGGACATGAGCGTCCCAATACTCGATGACTCCAAATACAAGTGGTATTCAACAGGGAAATACAAAGGTGCAGTTAAAGCTCTCCGTCTTGATGGCAATGCCCGCGGGGAAATCACAACGATCTATGTTGAGGTGCAGGCCACGGCCAAAGCCGCAGACGGGACACCTGCAAAACGAACGGTCAAGGCCATAGAGGAGGAGATCGCCGGCATAAACCAGCGGGCTGGCCGAAAGATCGAGCTGGATTCCCAAAAAATATGGGAGCCAATTAAAAAGCAACTGGATGATCCGGCGATTTTCAGGGGGTGCAACCTGAATTATACCACCACTCTCCAGGCGGAGCGCAACGCCATGGCCTATGCTCTGATCAAAAAAATGAATGGGGACTTCGAGGATGAGGCTGTCTTCGCTGCGGGACTTACAAAAAGCCGGGAGGACTATTGGTTCGGGTTTGATGATGACGAGGATGGGATGAAGTTTGAGAACTGGAAGGTAACGGAAGAGCAGCTGACCCACCTTCTTCGCCTCTTCACCATCCACGAACTGAAAGGAGGGATATCGCCCGCTGAGAGTGAGGGCGCCAGGGTGCTTATGCCCATGATCAAACTGCCCGGCTATAAGCTCGACAAATTTATCGACGAGCTAGAGGCGGAGCAGGCTGAGGAAACGAAAAAGCGCACCGCGCGGACGGAGAAACGGATAACTGCCCTCGAGGCCGAGAAAAAGGAACTGGAGAGCCAGGTGAAAGAGAAGGCCGATAAAAAGGCAGCTTCCACCAAAGGCTCAAAGGCGCAGGCAAAAAAGAAGGGCGGCAAATCCGCCCCTCCCAAAGCTCGCGTTACCCGCAAAAATCACCTCGGCCAGGAGCTTACGACCTACGGTCTGCCTGTCACCGAAGACGACAAGAAAAAATACGGCGATCAAAGCGACGATGTAGGGACCGCCGACTAACCCATTCATTCACACGCTAAAATCCACTTTTTCAACATGAAACTGACAATTTTTTCGAACGAGACTCTTCCGGCCAAAATGGGGGGGGTAGCGCAAGCAAAGCCCGCATATCCTTTTCACCGAAGGGCAAAATATCATTCAGCGTGCAGGCCTGCGATCTCATTGGCCTTAAAAAGGGAGATACTATTTCCCTCGCCCAGGATGATGCCAAACCCGAATGCTGGTATGTATACAAGGATAAGGCAGGCTTCGCGCTGCAGCCGATCGCAAAGGGCGGCCTCACTTTCCACCACCAGGATCTGACAGATCAATTCCTCGGTTGCTGGAATTACGTGGAGGATAAGACCTATAAAACTGCAGTCAACCCTGAGCCGGTGACGATCAAAGGAGATAAATCTGCAACGCAGTACTGGCTGGTAAAGCCAGTGTAACCGCACAAAAAACGCTTATGACGACTGAATACATCCTGCAGCAACTGGCCACCAAATTGGTCAGGATGCGAAAAGCTCAAAAGGATTACTACGCCTATAAGGGCGATCCCAGGGTCGACCGAATGAAAAAGGCCTATCTGGATGAAGCAACCCGTCGCGAGGCCGACGTCGATCGGTTTGTGTCGCAGCTTACGCTTATGGCGCCGACTGTTCTCCCTGCAGGCTGGCAGGATATTGAGTAATCAGCAGTTTTTAATCCGTACCCCCGCCAGATAATCCTATAAACCTATTGAGCTATGGGCAGGGGCAGACCCGTCAAACAAGGTATTTCTTTTTATCGCATGGACGCCGGCCACATCCTTCATCCGAAGGTCCGGCTGCTTTTCAATGAGTTCGACAGTGACGGTTATTATATCTGGCACGCCCTGATCGATTACGCCTATGGAAAGTGGGGGTATTACTTTGATATGAATGACAAGGACGAGCTGGAGCTCTTCGCCTCGGAATACTGTAAGAAAAAGCTGGGCACCATCCAGGAAGTGATCGCCGGGTGTGTCCGTCGTGGCCTATTCGACAGGCGCGTGGCGGATTCGTTTGGGATACTTACCAGCGACATGATGCAGGAGACTTTCCTTATTGCGACGTCTGAAAGGCGTGCTAAGGACTCCCGGTTTAATATGTGCGCGGAATGGCTGCTTCTGGACTTTTCTGAGGAACATCCGAGGAATATAGCAGTTCTTCCAATGAAGAAATTAATTGTTCCTCCGAACAATTCAATTTTTCCACCGAAGAATTCACAGAGAAGAGAAGAGAAGAATAGAACAGAAGAGAGTAGAGAAGATGAGAGTGATACTCCGCCTGCCGGCGGTGACGGGGCTCCCGCCCCGCCGGTCGATCCAAAGGTTATCTGGAAGGGGGTTCCGAGGAACAAAAATGCGATTATCGCCTTCATCACCGAGTATAGGCCGGTCTTTATCGAACCGTACGCCGAACTGTGGAATCTTTTTGCGGCCGATCGCAAGATCCCGCAGGTTTCCCGGCATTCCGATACCCGGAAAAAGAAACTGGCTACGCGCCTGAAGGAAAAGGAGTTCGATTTCGTCAAAATCCTCACGCGCGCCGGGCAGGCTTCCGATTTCCTTCTGAGCCGAAAGTGGTTTTCCTTCGACTGGATCCTCGAAAACGAAAGCAACTACCTGAAGTTACTGGAGGGCAACTACGATAAGTCCGATACGCCCGCCGGCGCGCCGTCTGCTCCGCCGGTCACGATTAAGACGATCGCTGGCCTTTACGCGCTCTTCCTGAATGACCAGCTGCAGTCGAAGGATATTTCCGAGCGGCATACCGATTTCCTGCTGAAGGAAGGGCTGATCGAGCTTGACGAAAGGTTTGTGAACCGGGCGGCGCTGATGCGGGCAAAGCAGCTGGAGGGCACCAACAATGCCGCCGAACTTCGGATGATCGAAGCCTATGGCAGCGGCAAGTGGCCCGCGGATCCGGATTGTCACCAGGATGAACCTAACCGGTTACGCATTGCCAAAAAGCTGGCGCTAATCGACCTTTTTCAGAAACGAAAGGCTTTAAACCTCAAAACCATCACAGGTGCAAGACCCGATTAAAAAATACCCTATTTGGGAAGGACCGAACTCCCCTGCTATTTCCGGCAAGATGATCAGACCCACGATATTGATCGGCATCGATACCGGCGTCAACACCGGCTACGCCGTCTATTCCCGCCCGGAAAAACGCCTGCTGGAAGTTGCCAGCATGAAGATCCACCAGGCGCTGGAAAAGGTCCTGATCATGAAGCGCTGGTACGGTCCGCAGCTGCTGGTGCGACTCGAGGACGCCCGGCTCCGCAAATGGATCCCGCGGCAAAAGACGGAATCGGCGGAGCGCGGCCGGCGGGAAGGTGCTGGCAGCGTCAAGCGGGACGCCTCCATCTGGGAGGACTTCCTGACGGATCAGGGTATCTTCTTTGAGCTGGTCCCGCCGCGAAACAACAGGACGAAGGTTACGCAAGCCTATTTCGCGCGGATCACCGGTTGGGTGGCGCAGGCGAACGGTCACGGGCGGGATGCCGCAATGCTGGTATATGGTCATTGAAGCCTGGATAAACGGCCGGCGGCAAACTTACCGGGTAATACCGGAGGAAAAGCTTCGGGACCTTCCAAATTCGAAGTGGCGGTTCAACGTGGAATATAGGAAAGCATCGTAAAGCAGGCGTTGCTCGAACTTCAGATGGATCTGAGTAAAATATTTAACTGGGATGTCCGGATCGATTACCGGCTGGTATTCCCTTCAAAAGTAAACACCTATGTCGAAGAAGACTAAGCTATACGAGGATACATTGATGAGGAATCTCACGCAGGCCCAGAAAAAGGAGATCAGGATCCTCCAGCAGGAGCTGGTGGTGAAAACGGATGATCGCCGGCGCAAGCAAATGCTGGCCACGCTTGTCCGGCTGGGGGTCGTCCTCCACGAGTTTAATACTGCTACCTACACTCTGGCGGCCGGCTGGGAATCCCGCGACCTTCTGGATGGGCATCACCCTGCGGTCTTCGAGCATGAAAAGGATGTACCGGACGGTCCCTCTACTGCCTCGCGCACCCGGGCCCCCTATTCGAAAGCACCCATTCCCGACCCGCCAAAAAAGATCAGCCGGCCGCCGGCTATTTATAGCAACCGCTCGCACCAGGAGCATATCGATCATATATTAAAAAACTACTGAAAATGAAATTAAAAATTGAAGTCGAATTGGATATTCCACTTGACAAGTTATTGAAAGAAGTCGCTCGCGCTCTAACGCAGCCGGCAACGGCGGAGCTCCTCTGGCATTACGACAAGGAGGAAGGCTTTGTGATGGAGCAAAAGCAGGGCAAGATTGAAATCACCAAACTTTAGCGCCGTGGAAAATAATCAAAATACCCCCCCCCATGTGGATTTCCGCCTCATCCTCCACGAGGATCTCCAGGTTAACTCGCAAGGCCTTCATAATAGCTCTTTTGAATTCAAGGGCTGCCAAACGTGCGCTATCAACGCCATAGCAGCCTACATGGAGGCGGATGAAAAATTCAGAAAGATGATCTTAACGGCGATCGGCGTTTACAGCGTAACGATCGCCACAAAACAAAAAAAGGATGAAAAATAAAGACCTGATCGCTGCCCTGCAGCACCTGGACCCCGAAATGGAGGTCTGCATCTACGACCTGCTTCTGAATAAATCCGCCGATGACGAGGATGGAGGCGTCCTGGGTATCTACCGCGACTTCCAGATCTTCCCATTGACCGAAAAGGATATGGCCGAGGGCTCACCTCCCTTCATCGCGCTATCCTTTACCGAGCCCTTCAGTGGCGACGTCTTCAGCCGGCTTGAGGAACGCACCTGCAGGGTCTGCGGATGCACGGATTACGACTGCCGGCAATGCATCGAGAAGACCGGCGCTCCCTGCAGCTGGGTGGAGAAGGATCTTTGTAGCGCATGTCTGCCTGCAGAACCGTGTTAAATGAGACAGGCCCGCTTTCGCGAGCCCGTCTTGCGGAGGGGAAGGGGATCGAACCCTCAATAGGATTACTCCTAAACCGGATTTTAAGTCCGGCGCGGCTACCAGTTTCGCCACCCCACAGGACCGATAAGCCCCAGGGGATGCCCTTCACACAATTATAAAAAACATAGAAACAAAAACCAAATCAGTGGCCACAAATCTCAAAAACTACACCTCCGAAGTCCCGGCGATCACCTCCATGGGTAAAATTGAACGCTGCCTGGTGGAGGCCGGAGCGACCGATATCAGCAAGAAATACTCCGATCAGATCTGCTCCTCCATCACCTTCCGGATGATGGTGAACCAGACGCCGCTCTTCTTCCAGCTGCCGGCGAAGGTCGATGCCTGCTTCAAAGCGATGTGGGGAACCATGACTACGCGGGGGCAGAATCAGGCCGATCGCAAAAAGTGGATGGCGCAGGCGGAGCGAACCGCCTGGAAGATCGTTTCCGACTGGGTGGAGATCCAGCTGAGCATGATCCAACTGGAGCAGGCCGAGGCGCTCCAGATCTTCCTGCCCTACGTATATAATCCCGCGACAGACCAGACTTTTTACGAGGGGCTGAAGGACAAAGGATTTAAGGCGTTGATGCCGGGATGAGGCTATTTTTCCGATTTAAATTCCTTATAAAATTTAAAGGCTTGGTGGAACGTAATCAGTGAGGTAGCAACCACGACCAGAAAAATCGCGATACCCTTGTAAATTTTGTCGTAAAACTGGAGCCAAACGATGTGTTTTACAGATTCTGCCTGAGCATCGAAGTCTAGATGCTTGAATTGGCGGTCTTTGGTTTCGGCAAGGAAATGCAGGGCGCTGTCGTTTGCTCTATTATGGCCGCTTTTTAAAAGTTTAAATAGCTGCACAGTTGTTTGTGCATATTCATCATAAAAAAGGCCGCCAGCACTGTCCTCGCCCGCGTTCCTGATGACTTTGAGGGCATAAATGGCGTTCGTTTTATCCAATGTCTGATTCCAGACCATTGTAAACATATTCGAATTAAACAGGCTAGTGTCTTTATAGTGATCTTTATGAATATCAGAATTGTCAATAACGTAATCGTCCAGTCTAAGATCAGATTGGTATTTCCAGTAATTGGTGACCGACCGCCTGATCTCTTCGATCGAATCTTTATTTGAGTCAATTATGAAAGTTTGCAAGAACCAGACTATCGCCAGTAAAAAGCTGCCAAGAATAAATCGGTATTGATCGCGCCATACCAGTTTTATTTTCTTCTTGAAAGGCAAAGGAGGTGGAGGCGGATCCGGTGATTGCGAAGGCGGCTTAACTTTTTTAGTCACAATAAAGATTAAGGGTTAAAAGCCAGCAAATTATAAATATAATCGTCACATGACAAGGGTAAAAACACCCATTTTATGAAATATGAGCACATTGTCCTATCATTTAGAAAAGGCCCGCGCCCATTACCAGGCCTTCCTTGCCCTCGAGGGGACGCTGAATATTGACTACCATCGGCGTCTTCTCCTGGTCAAAGCCCTGAACCGGGAAAAAACGAAGACGGGCGCAGCGCAGCTTACCGGGCTCACAGAAAGAACCGTCCACCGTCTTATCGATGATTTTGATATCCTTTTTGATCCACGCACCGAAACATACTATTAACGACCATGAGCATCCTCTCCGAGAATCTGAAAAAAGCCCGCCGCGCCGTGAACCTTTCCCAAGTCAGCGCTGCAGTCGTCCTCAAAATTAAGCGCTCGACACTTGCTTCGTATGAAGAAGGTCGGGCAACACCCGCTCCCTCATTAATTCCCGCCATCGTGGTCCTGTATCGCATAGTTGACTGGATGGGTTTCCTTCTCGAAAACGACTGGGACCCTGCCCATGACCTGAAGAAAACCGATACAGTTCCGGTCGATCAATACAACGATCTTCTCAAGGAACACCAGCGCCTGCTGGAAAAGCTAAGAAACCTGGCATCTAAATGCTAAATCGTCGCTAAAAATATTGGCACGTAAATTTTGTCTTTTATAGCTTTGAAGGACAATTCCTTTTAAAAGCTTGAAGGACCTCACGCCCAAACAGAAGCGCTTTTGCGATGAATACCTGGTGGACTACAATGCCACGCAGGCAGCAATTCGTGCCGGATATCTCAAAAGTTCGGCAACGTCTCAGGCTTCACGACTGTTAACCAATGCCAATGTCTCAGCCTACATCGCCTCCAAGGTAAAACGGGTCGAACAAAAGCTGGAGATATCTGCTGAGCGCACACTCCTCGAGCTCGCCCGCGTCGCCTACACTCCGGCTACCGCCTTTTACGACGAGAATGGCAATTTGATCCCGGTCCACAAGCTCGGCGCTGATGCCGCGGCATGCGTCAGCGGCATCGAGATCGAGGAGATAAAAGAAGAGGGCGCAGTTGTCGGCACTCTCCGCAAGATCAAACGCTTCGACAAAAACTCTGCCCTCACCAATCTGGCCAAACACTTCAAACTATTCGTTGACACTCCTCCGCCTCCCATCAATATCAACCTTGGTACATTATCGGCCGACGACCTTAAAAATCTGCTGGCCATCAAGAAAAAGATGAGCGGATGAGTGAGATCTCTGATATGCTGGTAACCATTCCGCTGAAGGAGATCGAAAAGAAGCTATTTGAATTAAGGGACTTCGACTTTATCACGGTCACCGACCGCGGCAAGAACTGGAAGCAGGAACAGGCCCTGCAGTCCCTCGTCAGCGGCAACTACCGGGAGATTCTCTACGGGGGCGCCGCGGGCGGCGCAAAGTCATGGACGGGCGCCAGCTGGCTGACGTTCATGGCGGAATGTTACCCGGGAACGCGCTGGTTTGTCGGACGGGAATCGCTGAAAAGCCTGCGGGAATCGACCTGGGTCACCTTCCAGAAGGTGTTCAAGGCCTATGGGATAGAAGGCTGGAAGTATAACGCGAACGACCACTTCGTCGAGTTCGGCAATGGCAGCCGGATCGAGTTCCTCGAGCTGAAGTACTACCCGTCCGATGATCTCTTCGAGCGCTTCGGATCGAGGGAGTTCACCGGCGGCTGGATCGAGGAGGCTGGTGAGGTGCATTTCGGGGCCTTCGACGTCCTCAAGACGCGTATTGGCCGGCACCTGAATGACAAATATGGGATCGGTCCGGTGCTGTTCATAACCTGCAACCCGAAAAAGAATTGGCTCTATTTCAGCTTTTATAGCCCTTGGAAGGAAAAGAAGCTGAAGCCGCACCGGCTCTTCATTCAGGCCTTTGTGCAGGACAACCCGGCCAATGAAAGCGCCTACCAGGCACAGCTGGAGTCGATCGAGGATAAGGGAAAGCGCGAGCGCCTGCTGCTGGGCAACTGGGAATATGATGACGACCCCGCCGCGCTCTGCGACTTCGATGCGATCGTCGATCTGTTCACGAATGACCATATCCTGCCCGGTGATGCCAAAACAGGAGCCGCGGATCTGGCCATGCAGGGACGGGACCGGTTTGTCGCCGGCAGCTGGGCCGGGGACGTCTGTTACGTCCGGATCGATCAGGAGGAGGCCACCGGTAAGGAGATTGAGGAGGAGCTGAGGCGAATGATGACGGACGAGCATATTCCACGCAGCAAGCTGGTGGCGGATAGTGACGGTCTCGGCAACTACCTCGGCAGCTATCTCAAGGGGATCAGGACGTTTCACGGCGGCGCGAAGGCCTTCAATGAAAAAGTTTTTGCCAACCTGAAGTCTGAGTGTGGCTACAAGCTGGCCGAAATGGTGAATAAGCGCCTTCTCCGGATCATCTGCAGCGAGGAGCAAAGGGAGCGGATCATCGAGGAGCTTTCAGCCCTGAAGGCGCTGGATGTGGATAAAGACGAGTCCCGGAAACGGATCATACCCAAAAAGGACATGAAGGACCTGCTGGGACGATCCCCGGACTACCTGGACATGCTGATCATGTCCATGATCTTTAGAGTAAAGCCCCGGTCGGCGTACGGGGTTTCTGTCGGATAAAAATTTTACTATGGCAACCTACACCTTTGAACAGAAGCGGGATATCATCATCAAAAACCCCAACGAGAAGCTGGTGGCGAAAGCCCGCGAGCGCAACAAAAAGTTTCTCCTGCACACCCATGGCGTCGGCCTGAAGGATGCGATCAAAAAGGAGGATTATTTTGAGAATGCTGATATCTACAAGAGCCGCCATGAGCTTGCGATCAGCAACAAGGACATGCTCGCCCGCACCCTGCAGGAAGAAGAGCAGGTCTTCACCGCCCGGGGCGGTGCTACTCATTTCCAGCTGCCGACGGACCTCGAGCAGCAAATGAACGGGCTGCTGGAGAACGTCGCCTGGGGATCCAACCTGCGCCAGTGGGTCCAAAATTTCGGTCTGCAGGCCTACCGCAACGATCCCATGGGTATACTGTTCATGGAGGTGGAGCAGCTGCTGCAGGTGGATGGCGTCGCGATCGAAACGCCCAGGTGTTATCCCACGTACAAGAGCACCCAGTCCGTCTACGACTACCAGCCCAATGGCCGCCGGCTGGAATATGTCTGTTTCCAGCTCAGCGTCGAGCAGCTGCAGCAATTCGGGATCGAGGACAAGGACTTCACGATGTTCCCTGAAAATGGCCGGATAGCGCCAAAGGACCAGCAAACCCCTTATTACAGGTTCGTCGATGACAAAGAGGATATTATCCTGAAGCGGGATAACGATAAGGTTCTCATTGTTGCCAACATGAAGCAGCTGAACCCTATCCCGAACCAATGGGGCCGCGTGCCTGGCTTCATCGCCTCCGATCTGATCCGCTTCGATGAGCCGGAGTGTTTCGCCTCCCCGCTGGAGTTCATCATCGAGCTTTGCGGCACCTTCCTGACGGACAGGTCAATCCGTGATCTGCAAAAAAAGTATCACGGCTTCGCCAAAGCGGTTGAGCCGATGCTGCAGTGTTCCACATGCGCGGGCGAAGGACAGGTCAAGGGGTCGTCCTGTCCGGACTGCACCCCGCCCGGTGCCAACCGCGGAACTGGCTACAAGCTCCGGACAAAGGTGTCAGAGATATCCAAGTTTCCAATGGAGATCATGGAGACGATCACCGGCTTTGACTTCCGCAAGATCTTCGGCTATGTGACCCCCGATATCGAGTCCTGGACACAGCAGGATCTGTCGATCGACCAGCTGGAGCAACTGATCTACTATACCTATTGGGGAGTGGCCCGGGATCCGACCGGCGCCCAGCAGGGAAAGACCGGAGATAAGACGGCCTATGAGGTTAAGACTAACCTCCGGCCCAAATATGCCCGTCTGAATGCAACCGCCGATTGGGCCGAGGGCACCGAGAATATGATCGCGGACCTGATTGGTCAGTTCTGGCTGGATAGCTCGTACAAGACGGGCACCAAACCGATCAGCTATGGACGCAATTATATCCTCGAGACGCCGGCCACACTCCGACAGGAGTACTTTGACCTTCGGACCAACGGAGCGCCGGATTTCCTGCTGGATGAGGCCATGGAGCGCTATCTGCGTTGTCTGTACGAATCCAGCCCGGTCCAGCTCGCCAAATACATCAAGCTGCTGAAAGTCGAACCATTCCCGCATATGGATCTTGTCGACGCCAAGGATATCATCCCATCCGAGGATGACTACAACAACAAGGTCTATTTCGGGGAGTGGTATGACACGCTGCAGGATATCTACATCATCGACACGCCCGTCGAAAAGCTCAGGACCGATCTGCAGGCCTATGTAAAAGCCAAGAACATCAAGCCGAGGCCTCTGCCTGCGGCACCGGTACCGCCCGTTGATAAACCCAAACCGGTAGAGGAGCCGGCTGATCTGTAATGGAATTCCCCTGCAAACTTGAATTTGCCCTGCCGAGCCTTAGCCGGCAGGATATTATTGAGCCCCGCGCCAGTTATCTGGAACTGAGGGAGCGTGATTTTACACTTCTCCTTCGCTTTAGAGCCAGTCAGCCGCAGGAAAAAGATGATTCACTGCCCTGGGAAGAGGTGGATAGCGATTTCGAGCTCGTTGGTAAGCGGACCGCAGTGACGGCAGTGGAAAAAATGTGGATTCAGGATGAGAAGCGATGGCGGATAAATATTGGAATGAAGGGAACCGCCCGGGATATTCAGCTCTATTTCAAAAAACAGGTGGAATGTGAACCGATCTACCACCAGCTGATCAATTATTTTTTCAACAACAATCCCACATAAATGGCCTTACACTACAAAACGAGGGATACCGCCGTCAGGAAGCACGGACACCTCAAGGGCGAAGTTCTCCGCAGGGCGCTGGAGACGGACGTCACAAACTACTCTGCTGAAGAAATTGAGGGGATCATCGCCTTCATCGAGAAGGGCCCCGATGGCGCCACCCTGTCCAGCCACAATGCTGATCAGCCCGGCGCGAAGGCCGCAACCTCCGCCCCGCCGCCGCCTCCTTCGAAGCCTGAACCGGCTAAGCCCGTCGCAAAAGCCACCCCGTCCAGCCCCAATGCTGAGCTGTACGCCCAACTGAAGGCCTTCGACTACGAGAACCTGCGCGGTGAATCGTTCAAGCGTTACTGCATGTT
>Ga0105240_10004132_pt1 | contig 22258 bp, 15 predicted proteins | sample KBSC54metaG_FD_80426 | JGI IMG/M metagenome (GOLD analysis project Ga0105240, IMG submission 80426) | Corn rhizosphere microbial communities from Kellogg Biological Station, Michigan, USA - KBS C5-4 metaG | ecosystem: Host-associated > Plants > Roots > Rhizosphere > Soil | place: Michigan, USA... | reverse complement strand
TCAGCAATGACCCCCTCGATGTTGAGCAATCCCTTTACACGGGTGGGATAGCCGGGGTAATCGTACATGCCTGATCCGTCGAGCGGGCCCCATTTTGAAGTAAAATAAGATGGTACTTCCGATGGGTCCAGGTATGCTACATTGAGTGCCGCCATGGCTCCTGCCGAGCCGCCGCCGACGAAGATAAGGCTTGTGTCTATGTGTCCTGCGGCAGCATTTTTCCGGACAAATCGTATAGCGGCCCGGGCGTCCTGTGTAGCGCGGAATGCGGCTTCGGCAAATTTTGTAACGGAGTCGCTCTTCGAATCCAGCGGGCTGTAATTCAGTCCTCTTCGATAGGAAGGAGAGATCACGACATACCCTTTTTTGGCAAGGGCCATACAGACTGTTCGAAGCACCGGGTCTTTGCGGGTAAGGGAATCGCCGGAGACGGCCGGATCCCGGTGAGTAAAGCCTCCACCATGAAAAAGCACAACGGCCGGCCGGCGAAGGAGCGTATCATCTGCAGGCTGATATACGTCCAGGGCCAGATGGTTCAAGGTGTCATAATTATTTACGATCCTGTATAATACGTTGACAAAGGAGCTGGTATCCACCCTGGAGAAGACATCGTCCTTATAGCGGACGCCTTGCGTGGCCGAGGCAGTGATGAAGGCTTTTATATCACCTGCGCGTGTCTTTTTGCAGGCGTGTCCCAGACAGATGAGTATCAGCCAGATCAAAAGGGGCAGCCGCCGGCGCATGCCCATGTATATATGTTTTCCCATGGAGCCAAACCTTCGCCAGGAGAAGTAGCGGGTGAAGGACCAGGTGATCCAGGAGTGTAGGATCGTAAAATAATTGTATCTCAGCCGGAACAGGTGATCAAGGAATATTCGCATGGATTGCCAGTGATGCCGGTAGTATTCTGAAAACTCGGCGTTATACACTGATACGGGAAGGGACTGTTTCCATTTTTTACTCACCCGCACCGCGCTGTCCATCCATTTTCTATCGGGATGCCCTTCGGAATAGTGATGGATGACGATGTCGAAGATGACATACAGCTCATACTGTTGTTGTACTTGCAGGGAGTAGTCGATGTCATAGCCATGGAAGCCGGGGAAGGTGGCTTCGTCGAATTTGTATTGGGAGAAAACCTCTTTTCTTGTGCACAGCCAGACACCATCCAACGCTACGACGCGGCGTTTGGGAGCGGGTATGCCTGTGACAACGATATGCCGGGCGGGTTCCTGCCGGAAGTGCTGGAATATATTGATCTCATTGGATACCATCGGGCTGGACCAGGAGGTTGGGATAGCGCTTTTGGCGTCGCCGCCGGCTATACCTATCAGTCCGGTGTTTTTCTCAGAAAGATGTTGGATGACCAGCTGACCCCAGCCGGGTGTATCGAAGCTGATGTCCTCATGCATGAAGCAGATGTATGGATATTTCGCCTGTGATCCCCCTTCATTGTAAGCCTTGCAGATGCCATACCGGCCATCGGAATTGTCGATGGCGATGATCTCATGCTCCATACCGATGGTGGCTGCCACATTGTTTTTCAAGGCTGCCAGCCGATCAGGCCTGGCTGAGCAAATGACGATGGATATCATAACAGATCTATTTCTATCGGCCGCGATAATGTATGCAGACTGAAGCCCGTGCGTATGTTGAGGATCCCTTCCCTCTCGCGGGCTGATCCTTCGAAAGTGTCCAGCACGGTGAGGCGGGTGCTGCTCCGCCAGATATCTATCCATTCCTTGCAGAACAGGCCGACCTCTATATTATATGCGCCTTTGCTCACGGGCAGGTGCAGGTGGAATCGTAATTGATATTCGCCGGGATGAAGGGTGAAGGACTGACCGGAATAATCCCTGCTATTGGCAAAGAGGATGGTTGAGGAGTCTTCCAGGGAGATACGCAGGTTGAGCTCGCAGGAATGAAGCGCGGCTTTGCACCGGAGATGGAAGACAATGGTAAAATCCTCTCTTGTATAACAGCTGTGCGCATCCGAAGCGGACTGTCCTTCCAGGTTCCATCCAAGGAAGCAGGCTGCTGTATCTTGGGGCAGCTGGCTGCGAATACCCTCCTCCTGGTCTTTTTCGGATGCCTGGTATTCTTCCAGGACATTATCTACCGGCCCGATGAGACGGGTGCGGCCATGTTCCAGCAGCATGACCCTGTTGCAGAGGTTTTTTACGGCGACGATATTATGGCTGACGAATAATACCGTCCTGCCCTGCCGCCTGGAGACGTCCTGCATTTTCCCCAGGCATTTTTTCTGGAATTCTGCATCTCCAACAGCCAGCACTTCGTCGATGACCAGGATCTCCGGCTGAAGGTGTGCCGCCACTGCAAAGGCCAGCCGTACATACATGCCCGAGCTATAGCGTTTGACAGGGGTGTCGATATAACGCTCGATGCCCGAAAATTCTATGATCTCGTCAAAGCGGCTCTTTATCTCATGCCGGCGCATGCCGAGAATGGCTCCATTGAGAAAGACGTTTTCCCGGCCGCTGAGGTCCGGATGAAAACCCGTGCCTACTTCCAGCAGGGAAGCAACGCGGCCGTCCAGCTTTATACATCCTTTGGTGGGCTTTGTTATTTTGGAGAGGATCTTTAGCAGCGTGGATTTGCCGGCGCCGTTCTTACCTACTATCCCGAAGACCTCTCCTTCGGCCACCGAAAAATTGATATCTTTTAAGGACCACACATAGCCCGACTGGCTTTTGGTAGTGCGATCATTCAATTCCGCCAGGCTCTCGAAAGGGTCCTGTCTGCCCCGCAGCTTATTCCACCACCGTTGAAGATCATGACTGATCGTCCCTGTGCTGATCTCTCCCAGGCGGTACATCTTGGATACGTTTTCTACAGAGATGATATCGGTCTTCATGCCTCTCGAATTAAATGCTGTCGATAAAATTTTTCTCTACGGAATTGAAAGTTAGAATACCTAAAAGGAGGAAGACGACCATACAGGCCGCGTCATATCCCAGCAGCCCCCAGCTAAAATATCCGTGTCCCAGCAGTCCGTATCGGAAGGTTTCTATGATGCCCGTCATGGGGTTGGCCATGATGAGCAGGCGGTAGGAGCCGTTGCCAAATCCCGAGAGGGGGAAAATGACGGGAGATGCGAACATGGCCAGCTGTACGCCAAAGGTGGTCAGATGACTAAGGTCCTTATAGCGGGTGGTAAGGGAGGAGATCATCATACCTGTGCCCAGGCCCAGACCTGCTATAAGCAGTATCAGCAGGGGGAAGAGCAGCGCATAGGCGTTGGGCCGGACGTCGGGTGATTTGACCAGGAAGCAGATATATACCAGTAAAAAGACAAGCAGCTGTATGGACAGCTTTACCAGGTTGGTCATCACCAGCGACAGGGGGACGATGAGCCTTGGAAAATATACTTTGCTGAGGATCGGGTTATTATCCTTGAAAAAAGTGGAAGTGCGCAGGATGCATTCTGAAAAATAGGACCATAGCACCAGCCCGCTGAGATAGAACAGGAGCGGGGGCAGGTCGGATGTGGGTAGTTTGCCTACGCGGGCGAAGACGACGACGAAGGTAATGGTTGTCAACACCGGCTGCAGGAAGAACCAGATGGGGCCCAGTATCGTCTGTTTGTAGATGGCCAGGATATCCCTGCGTACGAGAATGAAAAGGAGGTCCCTGTAGTTCCATATCTCTTTCAGGTTCAGGGAGAAAATATTATTCTGCGGCGTGATGATCTCCCTCCAGGTTCTTTTTAGTTCGTGTTGGCTCATGAAGATATTTATCTAATGTCTGGCGTTAGGCCGGACGGACCTCCGGCCGTCTAAGATAGTACTATACAAGGGCCTTGGGACCGGGAGGCTTTTACCCTTTTGTTAAGTATTTATATGTGTGCGGGGCCTTTTCGGGGAAAGCTGTAATATTCGGCAAAGATCTGTTTGTGAAAAGTGTATACATCATCATTGTGACCTATAATGGGATGCGCTGGATAGACAAATGCCTGGATAGCCTGAAGGAGAGTAAGTACCCGTCTACGATGCTGGTCATTGACAATCATTCTTCTGACGGGACCGCTGCGTTTATCGGCAGGCATTATCCGGATGTACGGTTGACGATATCTTCCAGGAATCTGGGATTTGGCCAGGCGAATAATATCGGGATGCGCAAGGCCTTGGAGGAGGGGGCGGATTATGTATTCCTGTTGAACCAGGATGCCTATGTTGAACCGGAGACAATTGGAAGGTTGGTGGATGCGCATGCGGCCAATGCTTCCTTTGGGATACTCAGCCCATTGCACTTTAATGGGAAAGGCGATGCCCTGGATGTATATTTCGAGCAATACCTGTCACGGTCATCCGGGGGGGGAGGGGGGGAGGAGTCGTCCAGGGGAGAGCGGAGGAGGGATGCGTTGGTAAGGACTGAGTTTGTAAATGCGGCGGCGTGGCTGATCAGCGCCGGATGTCTGCGGCAGGTGGGCGGTTTTGATCCATTGTTCTTTCATTATGGGGAGGACGACAATTATGCGCATCGGGTGTTGTTCCATGGATGGGGTATTGGCGTGCTTACGAGTGCGCGTATCCGTCATGACCGGGAGCTGCGCACAGGTGTAAAGGGGACGGATGCAGTATTGAAGGAGGAGTGGAAACATATTCTTGTCCGGGCCTGTGATGTACGGCGTCCGGGCTATCGTGTTTTTATGATCCGCCGCGGGGTGCGGCATGGGTTGTGGGCGCTGAAGGGGTTGATGAGGTTTGATATTTCTTCTTTCAAATATCACTTCTGGCTGAGTCGGCGAACATTGGGTTATGTGGGGCATGTAGGAAGGTCCCGCAAAAAAGGCCGCCCCTTATAAGGGGCGGCCGTAAGAGGATTTAGCGGATACTTATTCGAACGAGTCCCGGAGCATTTATAGGAGCCGCAGAAGGCGGCTCGTCCGACAGGACAGATACAACCGAGCCGTTTGGCGAAGGTTGCGACCGAGGCGGACCGTGACGAAGCAGGTCCAACGAAGGCCTGGATTGCAGGAATTGGGCTATTTTTTGAGGTAGCCCAATTCCTACACAATTTAGTTGGTAGCTGTAGAGAGCCAGGTTCCGACAGAGGTCCACTTGTCGCTGGTGATAACTGCACCGCGTTGAGTAGTACCTACGAACTGAGTCAGGCCCAATGCATGCAGGTCAACACCACCTGTGAGGGCGGGAGAACCTGTAGTGGGAGTCAGAGCGCCATCGAGTTTGAAATCTGCAAAGGTAGCCAGAGCAGAATTGTTCAGGCCTACCAGCTTGTTCAGCGTAGCAGCGTCGTCTGTTACAACAGAAGGATTGCCTTCGATGCTGGAAGAAACAACAGGATGAGCGGAAGCAGTCTGGAAGATGTTGTAACCGATGAGAACAGAGTCAGACAGTGCAGCAACGCTGGCAACCAGTGGTTTGGTTGTGGGAGTGCTCACTATGGCCCAGGGCTGAGCCTGAGCGATGACCAGGCTGTTGACCAGGCGGAGACGGGAATTCCTTCTGAAGAAGATCTCACCGTCATAGTAGTTATGATTTCCGTCGCCAGTAGCGCTGGTAGTATCAGCAGGCCCTACGAAAGTGGCGTTTGTGATAAAAGGCAGCGTGTGAGGCGTATTGTTAGTAGCGCTGGCGTCATTGTCAGATTCGATACCGTGAGAACCGGAGTTGTCATTGATATTGAGTCTGTAAGCAATGATGAACTGGAGGTTGCCATGATAGCCTTCGTCGAAGTCGTATTCATCATCTTTGGGGCTGAAGTCAACCAGGTGGTCGCAATTAACAGAACCGCCGAACCACTCGAAACCGTCATCACCAGAGTTGGTGATCTCGACGTGGCTGATGGTCGTACCGTTACCAACGCCGCAGAAAGTCAAGCCATTAACTTCCTGGTTGGGCTTGGCGATCAGACCACCGGGGAACTCGATACGGTTGTAAGTCATGGAGCCGGAGTTGTCGGCATCATTTGTACCACCGTAGTAGTTACGGGAATCGCTCTGTGTCAGCGCTTCAAAGAAATTGGTAGTAGCGCCAGTAGAAGTGTGGATAGTAGCAGCGCCAAGGAGGATTACACCACCCCAGTCACCGAAGTGACGGGAACCTGCGGGCTTGCTGGAAGTCCAAACGATGGGTGAAGTAGCCGTACCGTTAGCGATGAGCTTAGCGCCACGTTCTACAACGAGGGTACCTTTGTTGTTAGCCAGGTTAACAGTGTCAGGAGCAACAGAACCAGGGCTACCGATGATAGTTACGCCGGCATTTATCCGCAAAGTATGCCCGGGTGTAACATACACGATACCTTTCAGGTATGTAGTCCGTGTAACTGTTGTATCATGGGTGATCTCACCAACCAGTGTGTCAACACCAGAAGCGCCGCCAGAAACCAATTCTTTTGTAGGAGTGAACCCGTCCTTTTTACAAGCGACGGTGGCAAGCATGGCTACGCCCATGAATGAGAAAAGAAGCTTTTTCATTTTAGAATTTTTAATTGATGTTTTTGAATTAAAAACGGTCAGTTTACAGGGTGGATCGAAAATGCGGAGAATACATTTCGAATAAGGATTTAAAAGTAGGAAGGCAAAATGACCGAATGATTAACGCCATATTATCATAACAAGACGTTAATGTTAAGCAATTATTCATCAATCGTTGTAGGCCGACTGGGTCGGGGTAAAATTACTCCAGTCCTTCATCCAGCTGTCTGTCCCCAGTGCGCCGAGATAATCCAGTTTTGTAAAGAAATCATCATTAAAAGGCGCGTCGAAGTTTGCTCCGCTGAGCAAGGGTGATCCTGTCTTGGGCGAAGGGTCCGGATGAGCATTGTAGTTAAAGGGATCTGTCAGCAAAAAATTATTTAAACTCAGGAACTGCTGATTGACGAACTGGGACTGGAGCATAAAGGCCTTGAACTGGTCAGAGGTGGTGCCGCCGTATGTTCCGGGCTTTAGGTAAAATGTTTTTGTGCTGTCGCTGGTGTAAAAGACAGAATGGGTAACATCCGCCTGGCCATTGTCCACGGCCGCCGCCACGGCTGCGTCGTCGAGATACCATGCCGCCGCGGGAAATCCGATGAATACACTGTTCCGGATATGAAAATTCGCGCCGCCTAAAGCTATAAATGCCCCTGTTCGAACCCCTTTTGCGTTGTATTTGGTGCTGGCTGTGCTGGAGTCGGGCCCCACTACTGTCAGATTGGATATGTAAGGGTTGCTGGTGTTATCTCTTATCAATAATCCCGCCAGCGCGTCGCCGGGATAGTAGCTACTTTGATTATCGGGAAAATACGGATGACGATAAGCCAGCACGTTTTGTATCCTGCCAGTGAATCCCATGTGCAGATAAAGATCCGAACTGGCGGAAGCATAAGAGATCAGGTAACGGGCATCACAATTTCCTCCGGCAAATTCAAAAGATGTATTGAGCGAGGAATAACTGACCTGTACATGTTCAATGCTCGTTCCTTTTACGACATTTTGCAGGAATAGGGCCGCCAGGATATCGTTGGCATAACCACCTGCAAATTCGATGCGTACATAATTCAATGTTCCGGATGGCTGTGGAGTGGCGGAGCCTGCGTTGCCACGGATCCAAAGGCCGTTCCAATAATGACCCGATACACCATTGCCCGACACGCCGATGCCGGCCGTGCCCGTGATGGCAGAGCTGGTGAAGACGATAGGAGCTGCGGCCGTTCCTTTGGCCTGGATGGTGGCGCCGGGCCGGATATTAATACTCAGATTGTCATTGACCTTGATAAGCGTGCCTGGATCGATGGTAAGATCCTGGCCGCTGTCCCTATAGATGCTGGTAGTCAGTAAATAGACTGTATCCTTCGAGAGATGGATCGAGTTGTTCGAAAGCCGTGTGTCGCCGGCATTGATCGTCACTTCCGGCATGGGCGTTTGTGTAAACGGCTGGTATTTTTTACAGGCCTGTCCCAGCAGCATGAACAGCGGGGCCGCTGCCAGGAGAGGGACTCTTGCCAGGAGGAGGACTCTATTTAGAAGCATAGTTTTCATTTTTCTTAGAATGTATAAGACACCGAGAACGAATACCCTCTTTGCGGAGCGATGTTCACCGGTGTATTGTCCGTACCGCTCTGGTAATTAGCCGTCTTGCCTCCATCTTTTTTCACGAGCACTGCGTCATCGAATTTTCCATTGCCGTTGAGGTCCTGGTATACGATGTATCTTTTTTTCAGGAGATTGATCACATTGAACTTGAGCTTGCATTTATTTTTCAGGAGCGACTGGCTTACAACGAGGTCGACCATGTCCCTCGACCTGACCCGGTAGTGCGGGATCATAGGGATATGGGTACCGTTGGAGACCTTTATACGCAGGTCGGAGGTGCCCAGCTCGTTGATATAATCTCCTGTCTTGTTATAAGAGGCGGTGAATTCGAAGCTGTTATTGAATGCGAGCAGGCTGATACCGCCATTCAAGATATAATCGGGCTGACCTGTGAGCCGATGTTCGCTGAAGCTGCTGATCACGGTGCTGGCAATTTGTTTGCCGCTGACCTTGGAACGGATGATGGAGGCATTGCCAAAGAGGGTGATATGCGAGAGCCAGGGTGCGAAGGGAACGAAATCGAGCTTTTTCCGGATCTCGGTTTCCAGCCCTTTTACATAGGCCTTGCCGCTGTTGATGGCGAATTTGGAGCTATAGTCATTGCCGATGTCGGCCCGGGCATATTCGATGGGGTCCTGTATATTCTTATAAAAGGCGGAGAAGGAAATGATCTCGCCCGAAGAGGGGAACCATTCGAACTTAAGATCGAAATTCTGTAGAGAGGTGCTTTTCAACCGGCTGTTACCCGAGGCCAGGGAAAAGGATACCAGGTCATAGCGCTGGTAGTCGGCCAGGTCCTTTAGCTCGGGACGGATGACTGTGTTGGAATAGGCGCCTCTGATATTGATGTCGGGAATGGGACTATAGACTGCATTTACAGAAGGCAGGAAATTAAAGGTTGTCCTGGATGCAAATTTCTGTGGCTGCAGCTCGGGGTCTTTCAATCCGGGATAGTACACGGGATTGTAAAGATTCACCGTCTGTTGATAGCTTTCTATGCGAAGACCCCAGATGACACGGATCTTCTTTTTTATGGTATTTTCCAGGCTCTCATAGGCAGCGAGCAGGCTGCTGCCGGAGTTGTAATTCCCGCTGCCTCCCAACAGGGATGCTGAACCTGCGTCTATGGAGGCGCCATAATAAGGCACATAGCTGGACGGCGCCATCAGGCTCTCGATGGAAGGACCGCCGAGATGTGAGATTGGAAGTACCGTACCCGTATTTTTTCTATCCCTGTTCTGGAAGAGGATGCCTCCTTTCAGGAGCTGTTTGTTACCTAAGATGATAAAGGGTGTCGTTACGTTGAATGCGCCTCCATAAATATGGTCTTTTGTAAGGCTCCAGGCCCTGCTGTTGATGACGAGAGCCTGCGTAAGGTCGGCGGGGTTGGTGCTGGTGTAATAATTTTTCGACACGGAATCATAGGTGAGCACGTAGTTCCTGAGGTCCGGGGTATTGGTGCTGAGAATGGTGGAGTTGACATTCCAGTCCAGCCTGGTCTCGTTGTTCTTCCCTGTGCGGTGTTCGCCGCCGAGGATGCTGTTGATGATCTGTTTTTGCTCGACATAGTATCCTATCCCTACTATCCTTTCCGGCCTCCCTCCTATGGGGGGAGTGGGCGTATACGCCTCTGTGCTGATCGTCATATCGGGGCGGATGGTATAGGTATTGTTGAAGACATTGGTATAAAAATTCTTCAGGGTGATCTTGTTATTGCCGAACCGATAGGCTATGTTGAGGATGCCGCCAAATTCCGCGGTATAACGATAGCGGGTATCCTTAAAAGAATAAGAAAACCCCCTCACTGTATCGTAAGGTGACGCGCCGATGGACATTAACGGGTCGCGGACTGTGGTCTCCTGGTCGATGAGCTCTATCTTGCGGTAGTTCAGGGCTGCCACGATGCCTAATTGGGTATCGTCCCGGAATTTTATCGTCTTGCCATAACCCAGCTGCATGGTAGGGTTAGGCGAAGATGGGCCGTGATTGATGGCGGCCAGGTTATTGGGAAGCTGTTTTAAGAGTTTGTATTCCTCCTGCAGGTTCAGGTCTACGATGGTCGTCTTTCCCGTGCCCGTGGGGAAGTCTTTTGGCAGATCGCGTATGGAGCCTCCATATCCCAGCCATTCGAACCTGCCTCTTTTGTCCCCGAAGAAATCCTTTCCGATGGTGCCATCGGCAAATCCACCCTGGACAAGGATGGAAAAGAAATTGTTGGATGGGAAGTCCTTTGTATTCACCTGGATGATGCCGCCGCCAAAATTGCCTGGCATATCCGGAGTGGCGGTCTTGTTGATGGTGATATTATCCAGTACCGCGGCCGGTATCAGGTCAAAGGCAAAGGCGTTCCGGTTCGTCTCTGTGCTGGTCATGACCGCGCCGTTGAGCGTTGTCTGGTTATATTGATCGCTCAATCCCCGGACTACGACGAAGCGGTTGTCCTGTACGTTGACACCCGACACTCTTTTTAGTATCTGGCCCGCGTTGTTATCGGGTGTCTTGCGGATAGCTTCCAGCGAGATGCCGTCGGAGACAGCGGCGCTGCGTTTTTGCGCCGAGTAGACCGCGGATTGCGCTTCTTTTTTCACGCTGGCCGTGACAACAACGCCCTGCAGCTCTTTGGATACCGTCTCGAGAAGGATGTCCAAAAAGGTGCTTTCGCCGGGCTTGATGACGACGCCGGTGATCTCTTTTACTTTATGGGCGGTATAGGTATATCTTATTGTATAGGTACCCTCGGGCAGGGAGAGGATATAGGTACCATCCGTGATGGTCGTGGTCCCGTATTTAGTGCCTTTGGCATTGATACTCACACCTGCCAGCGTCTCGTTAGTAGTAGCGTCGGTGATCTTGCCGGTGAGCTTCCCACTCCCTTTTTGTGCAAGGACGGTCATAGTGAACTGGAGTGTGCACATCGAGAGAAGCATCAACCTTCTGATAGTTGGAAGCATTGTCCTTGATCTTTATTTTGGAAAATTGTAATTGGTCTTCAATGGGGTAAAGTTTGTCCAACCGTGGAGCCAGCTGTCATTGCCCAGCGCGCCTCTATAGGTCACTTTATTAAACCAGGCATCGCCGAAGACAGTTCCGGAAAAGTCGGCTCCGGTGAGTACGGGTGAGTTCGCTGCGGGCAGAGGATTGGGGGCATCGTAGTTAAAGGGCGAGCTGAATTCAAGGTCTTCTATTTTTTCGAAGAGCTGATCGTTGCATTGGCCTATCATGTATCCTTTAAAGTCCGGGGATATTAGTGCGTAGTAGATATGGGGTTTGAGATAGAAAGCCCTTGCGGTGTCATTACTCTGTACGATGGAATAATAGAAATCGCTTCTATTTTCTACGAGGGTCTTTATTATGATCGAGTCATCCAGGTACCAGCCGCCTTCGGGGAAGCCCGCCAGAATGGAATTGCGGATATGGAAATGGGCATTACCGGTGGTAATGAGCGCGGCGGCCCTGGTGGAGACCGTATCGCTATAGGCTGCCTGGGAACCATTCTGACCATCGGGACCCAATACCGTAAGATTGGAGATGGCCGGATATGTATAGGGTTTGCGGGATGTATCGCTGGGATTGTTCTCGATGAACATGCCCGCCAGCGCAGTGGGTGGATTGAATCCGGCGGCGCCAAAGAAAGGGTGCCGGTAGGCCAGGATATTCTGCATATTGCCCGAGAATCCCCGGGTGATATAGAAATCTACCGCGCCCCCGCAAGCGTAGCTGACCAGGTTCCGGGCATTGAATGTTCCACCGTCAATCTCGAAGGCCGGCTGTCCCTGTGTATAGCTGACCTGTACATTGTCGATGGTGGTCCCATTGCCCACGCCCGTCAGGGTCAGGCCGGCAAATTCTATGCGTACATAATGGAGCGATCCGGAAAAATCCGTGGCAATGCCTCCTGTACCTGCCGCGTTGTCTGTGCTATTGCCCTTGATGATGATACCGCCCCAATTGGCGCCCTGTGTTCCAGTAGGCGCCGAGCTGGTGAATACGATGGGATTGTCCGGCGTGCCATTGGCCAGTATGATACCGCCTGGCTGGATCGTGATGGCCTGGCTTCCTATCTTTATCAAGGCGCCTTCGTCGATGACGAGCTGTTCGCCGGACAGCCGGGTCAAGGGTACATCGACGTTGTAAACCGTGTCCTTATACAGGTGTATGATCGCAGGCCGATCCACATTGATATCGGAGCCAAAAAAGCTGCTGATGGACTTTTCCGGCCTGGCTGCGGAGATGGTGACATTTTCTGCCTTTTTACAGGCCGGGGTGGAGAGAAGCAATGCCCCCAGACAAAACGTTCCCCAACAATATATGGAAAGTGAGTTCTTCATAGCCTATCTAAAGAGATATGATATGGTTAAAAAATAGGTACGCTGCGGCTTTATATTCATCACTGTGTTGTCCACGTCCCTGTCGAATTTTTTGTTGCCATCGAGGTCCTGGTATTCGGTGTATGCGCTGCTGGTAAGGTTATTGACGCCTGCGATGATCTGGATCCTGGACTTGAGCAGCTTTTGGGATAGCTGCAGGTCCAGCTGGTCCCTGTCCTTTATCCTGTAATCCGGCATGCCGGCGGAGCCCACCACGGAAATGTAGTCGCCTATGCGGTGGTACAATACCGTCAGCATGGGATAGCGCGGGTGTTGTATGGTGAGACCCGTATTCATCGTATAACCGGGAGTGCCGGATAATGTGTGTTCCTTTAAGGCAGCGGTGGATGTGTTCCTGACAGGACCTCCATCTACCGTGGAGCTGAGCCAGGTACCGTTGGCAAATACGGCGATGTTGGAAAGCCAGCCTTTTGCAGCCAGGCTGCTCCTGAACGAAGCCGTTAGGCCGTGCAGATCTGCCGGTGCCGTATTATACGGTGTCACAAGCACATTGCCGATGGATGAGGAGTATGGGGACAGCACGTTCTCGATGGGTTGATCCATTCTTTTGTAGAACCCCGACAGGGAAAGATGTGTACCGCCTTTTGTGATCCAGTCAACGCCTGCGTCATAGTTGTCGATGCGGGAATTGGCCAGGAATTGATTGCCCTGGGTTACCATAAAAGACAGGGCATCATAATGTCTATAGGCTGAGAGTTCTTGTAATTCCGGACGGTTGACAGTTCTTGCGCCCATGGCATGCAGGCGGAGGGGCTGGATTGGGTGGTAAACAAGTTCGACCGAGGGCAGTAGTTCCGTACTGCTGATCCTGGTATTTTCGTCGATGGTAAGCAGCTGTGGATTTTTAAATCCTGCGCTATAGGCATACTGGCTGTTGGATACCAGCTGACTATTGGATTCGAGGCGTAATCCCCAATCGATGTACAGGGACTTTAGTAAATGATCTTCCAGGCGGAGATAAGCAGAGCCCAGATTGTCCGAGGCAACATAATTGCCTCTGTTGGTGGGATCGATGTAGGCGCTGTTGCTGACCGCAAAGACCGATTTGCCGTTGGCAAAGAAATTTACTACTTCGAGACCCCCGGGATAATACCTGTCCGGCGCCAACAGCTGATCCAGCGTGTAATATCCCGGGCCATGCGCCAGTAAAAGATCGCTGTGAAGGATGCGGTATTTGGATTGGATGCCTACACCCCCCGACAAGATCTGCGGCTGTTCGCCGATGTTGAAGGGTGTCTGGAGGTTGACCATTCCTGTAAAATCATGCTCCGTGACATTTCTCCACCATCTCCCGGAATTGGTAAAGCCCGGCTCGATGGTATTCTTGCTGGAGGGCATCTGGTAGTCGATGAAGAATAATGTCTGCGGGACGGCCAGCTCATAGGTGTTACCTCCCGTGGAGTCCTGTCTCAGCAGAAAATTCCGTTCGTCCGGGTCTTCCTCGTGGTGGTAGGTATAAGTAGCCTGCCAGGTCATTTTGAATTTCCCGTCCCCGCCAAAGAAATGTTCTCCGGACAGCTGTGTATTGAGGAAAGTGGTTTGCTCTGTGAGATAGTTGATACCTGTATGGGCGAGGCTGTCCTCATCCGGCTTGAGGAGCTGTGACCGCCGGGTATAGGTATTGTTGAACTGATGGGAAAAGAGATTCTTCCATGCTATTTTATTTTTTCCAAAGAGGACGGATGCATTCAACACAGCGCCCAGCTGAGAGGACTGCCGGTAATTGACATCGTTGGAGTGGGCGTGGGTAAGCTGTACAGTGGACTCGTCGATACGGGTGGCGCCCTGCTGGTTGAGGAGCGCTATGATACCAATTTTTGTTCCTTCCTTTAACGGGATATTTTTTCCAAAGCCTAACAGGATCTTTTCGTCGGGGGCGGCTGCACCATGATTGATGGGAGCAAGGTTATTCTTCAGCTGTCTGGAGAGAGATACCTGTTCCTGTGTATTCAGCTGATCAAGCGAGAACTGGGATTGTGTGGTAGGGAATGAGCCGGGGAGATCTCTGATGGAGCCCGGGAAGCTCAGCCATTCCAATGAACCTCTTTTGTCAGAATAGAAATCTTTTCCATTGGTGGCGTCGGAAAGGCCCGCACCCGCCCGGATGTAAAAAAAATTCTCATCGGGCATGTCTTTCAGGCGTATGGATACTGTGCCCCCGGCGACATCGGCGGGTATGGCCGGATTGCCTGCTCTTTGTACACTAACTTCTTCGATGGCTTCTATTGGTATGAAGTCGAAGGGGTAGGATCTTTTTATTGGGTTGAGGCTGGTGAGCGGTGCGTCGTTGAATAAGACCTGGTTGTATCGGGCGCCGAGGCCGTACACGTTCAAGGAGGACAGGCGGGCAGAACCTGCTTTGTTCTCCAGGATGACGCCGTTGAGTCTTTTTAATAATTGTGCGCCATCCTTGTCCGTGCCCGGCTGGATATGTTGCTTCGACAGCCTGTCGGAAGCGCTGTCCCTTGTAATGTAAGATTGAGCAGCAGTGGGTGAAGATGTCAACAACATCATCGAGAGGGCAGGCAATAAACAACCTACCATGCATCTTGAATAGTGCACAGGCATAATGTTTGGGTCGAATGGCTAATTTTTATAAAACTAGTTCATGAAGAGAAGCTTTGTGTTAACGGACTATTAACATCGTATTATTTATTTTTTCTCTAATCGAACCGGAGGTTTGTTTAGGGAAGTTATTGCAGCGATTGAAATGCGGCTTCGAGTATAGGATCTTTTCCATTGGCCTCATCGAGAGAGCTGATGCCGACGTTGACAGTTGGTTGTATCCCGCCCTCGACCGGCTGCCTGGATGGAGAGAGCGTGACCGTAGAGGTGTATTGCAGTATCCAGCCATTGGAGAGAATATAATTCTTTGGTATTCCTCCTCCCCCACCTGTCTGGTCACCGAATAGCTTAACATTGGGCAGTTGGGACATATAAAGCACAAAGTCGTTGCAGGCGCTGAAGCAGGCGCGGTTGGTAAGGACCACGACCGGGTTGCTATAATGCTGACCTGCGGGTGAGAGATAGTAGGGCTGTGGATCCTGGAATGCCGTATGCGCCGGTGCGTTCTTGCCCATCTCGTATTTCACCAGGGTCTTTTCTGTTGCAAATCGTTGAAACAGACGATCGGCATTTTGGGAAAGGCCTCCTGTATTGCTGCGTACATCGATGATCAATCCTTTTGTCTGCGCCATGTCTGTCAATACTTTATCTATTTGCTGATCCGTGCTATTATCTGCGAAGGACTTGTAGTAAAGATAACCCGTGCCCGACTGTATCTTATATATGATTGGGCCGCTGGCGCTGTATTCATTTTGGAGATAATTGTTTACAACATTTTTGTAGTTGAAGTTGAGAGGATAGGACGTATAAAAGTCGATGTAAGTGAAAGTATCTACATCCGAGATCAATGTTATGTGTCCATCCTTTAATGTTGCGAGCATGTCGGCCAATACATTAAAGAGCGTTGTTTTTGTCATGTCATCGTGGATCCTGCTGCGGAACTGGGTACGGGCACTGTCCCAGTCGACGCCTTTGTAGGGGAAGAGGGAATAATGCTGATCCATTTCCGTCCAGAGCTCGTCGAACACCGCGGTAGGATATGTTGATGGCTCTTTTAGCTGCAGGGCTTTTTCGCAACCTGCGACCATGCAGAGCAGGATGCATACCAGGGTGGCGGAGATCGTATGTGTCAAATAGTTACGAAGCGTGAGCATGATCAAAAGATTAGATGATAAGCCAATTCCATTCGATGACAGGCCTGTCGTACATCCCGCTGGCCTGCTATCCTGTAGTAATCCCAGTCATAAGTAAGCGAGAGTTTGTTATGCATGGAAACATTCCAATTTATTGAGAGGGCGTTTTTTATTCGTGTAAAGGAAGAGAAGCTGCCGACATGACGACCGTCATCCGGCTCCGCCAGCCAGGCGACGAAGGGCAGACGTAGCTGGTCAGAGAGCGACCATATATTATTAAAGGAGTGAGTGATGCTGCCAGCGAGGCCTAGTGAGGCCGCAAAATCATACGTGTTGTTGTGATTGATCAGCTCCGGATAGGTTCTTTCGTCATAAAGGGTTTGGAGTGTGAGACCTGCCCCGCCCCGCCATGCTGCATCGGGTGTTCCCAGGAAATACAATCCTGTGTAGTCGATGTTGAGATAGCGCTGATCCTGGCGGTAAGCGGGATGTGAGCTTGTTTGTACGCTGCCGCCGATGTAGGAGGCCTGCAGACCATGCGTAAAATGTTCCCCAAGATATTTTATAGAGATACCGCCGCCTGGTAAGAGAGCTGAGAAAGGAAGGGAGCTGAATTCTTTATCGATGTTGGATAGTTTTGCGGCCTGGGCCGAGGCGGATACTTCCCAGCGGGCCTGCTGTTGAGAGAGGACCGCCTGTTGTTGAGACCAGGCGGAGACGTACAGCATGAAGAGAAAAATAAAGGCTGTCAATTTTTTCATTGCTGTGCAAGTAAAAGAATTCACGGTGGATGTGAATAAGAAAATTAAATGAAAATACAATCGTAACAGTGCGTTAACAATTAGTTAAAGGGAATGGATGACCTTCCTGTTCCAAAACGCTCAAACCATTAGTTGACGCCAACCCTTTAAAAACAAGTTTATCCAGATCCATTAAGACCACAAAACGAACCAGGACAGGGCGCTTGCCAGCTTATTTTTTAAACGAGGATCAATGACCAAGAATGACCTGTCAATCGCTATGAATGGATCCATGTTGGATGAGCAGCCTACCGGAGTAGGTATCTATTCATTCCACCTTATCAATAATTTATTCCGTCTGTATGGAAATGACAAAGGGAAAACCCTTACTGTATTTACCCCCACTCAAAAACTGTTGAACAAGGATGTCAAGGTGGTCAAGCTGCCGGGTATCCTGCAATCATCGAAGTATGGCAAGACGGCGGCGCTGTGCCGGTGGATCTGGAATACGTTTTCTTATCCTTTTCAGGCGCGTGGCTACGACTTGTTGATCAGCCCAACGACACATGGCAGCTTTTTGAAGAAGAACCAGGTTATCACCATTCATGATCTGCTGTCCCTGCGGTATAAGAATATCAGCGCGCATCAGCGGTTTTATTTCAAGTACCTGCTGCCCTTTATAATATCCAGGTCCGAGCTGGTATTGACCGTGTCGGAGACCACGCGGCAGGATATCATCCGCCTGCTGCATTGTCCGGAGGATAAAGTAAAGGTGGTGTACAACGGGTACGATCATACAAGCTATTTTTTTAAAGAAGAGAAGGAAGACCTTATCTATCGGGAATATGGTGTGCGGAACTATCTTTTGGCAGTAGGACCTACCTATCCGCATAAGAACATGGAAATGCTCTTATTGTCCTACCATGAGATGGATGTGTCGCTGAGAAGCCGATATCCTTTGGTGATAGCGGGAGGCAAGAAGGAATATACGAGTTATTTGAAAGGCAGGGTGAAGGATCTTGGGCTGGAGAAGGAGGTGTGTTTCACCGGCTATGTGCCCATGCCGTTGATGCCCTCGCTGTACCGGGAAGCCTATGCGCTCGTCTTCCCCAGCCTGTATGAAGGTTTTGGCATTCCCTTGCTGGAGGCCATGGCCTGTGGCTGCCCGGTGGCCGTATCGGGAGTATCCTCCATGCCGGAGGTATGCGGGGATGCCGCACTTTATTTTGACCCGATGGACCGGGTCTCGATCAGAACAGCTATTGAACGATTGATCTTCGATAAAGCAATGTATGAACATCTCAGAGAAAAGGGGCTGGAGCGATCCGGAAAGTTTTCCTGGGAGAAGACCGCTCTCGAAGTCAAGACCTTGCTAGACAACTATTTTTCGATAAACTAAAAACCTAACAACCATGATCGCGATCAGCTGCTCGATCGTGTTATTTCATAACACGGTGGAGGAACTAAGGAAACCTATTGAAAGTTTCCTGAGGTATTCCAAGGATGTGAAATTATACCTGGTTGACAATTCCTCGGAAGACACATTGCGATACCAGTTCATTTCCCCGCAGATAGAATATATTTTTACAGGGAAGAATCTTGGATATGGGGCCGCGCACAATATTGCCATCAACAGGGCGAAGGACCACTCTCTTTATCACATCGTGCTGAATCCGGATGTGGAGTTCAACCCCCGGATATTGAATGGATTGTTCTCTTTTATGCAACAGAACAAGGATGTCGGTCTTGTCATGCCCAAGGTGCTGTACAAGAGCGGAGAGCTGCAATACCTGTGCAAGAAACTACCCTCCCCTGCCGACCTGATCCTGCGCAGGTTCTTGCCTGGTGTCGTCAAACGGTTTTTCAAACGGCTGCTGGAGACTTATGAGCTGAAGCACAGGGATTACAATTCCGTCATGGAAGTGCCCAATCTCTCCGGCTGCTTTATGTTCCTGCGAACGGAAATCTTTTCAAAGGTGGGTCTCTTCGATGAGCAATATTTTATGTACCTGGAAGATACCGACCTGTGCAGAAGGATCAATGAACACTACCGCACCGTATATTATCCCAGGGAGACGATCATACATGCCTATGCGAAGGCTTCGTATAAAAATTTCCGTCTGCTGAGCTATCATTTAAGATCCTCCATCAAGTACTTTAATAAATGGGGATGGTTCTTCGATCGCAGACGGGCGCTGATCAACCGGGCAATGGATGCGGCCCTTCCGCCCGTGGCAAAATTCATCTACCCGGGCGCGCCTGCCCTGTCGGCGGAACAGCCTTCCGTACTTATTTCCAGGCAAACGCAGCCTTATAAAGACCTGATCACTGCTGAATCATGAGTACCAATCCCTGGCAAAGACCTGATGACTGTCCGGATCGATCGGGCGTTAGCGTCATCGTCTGCTGCTACAACAGTGTAGCGCGGATACGTGAGACCCTTCAGGCATTGGCGGCACAGACATTCAAGTCTCCTTTGGCCTGGGAGATCGTTTTGGTGGACAATGCATCTACGGATAACACTGCCGGGATCGCGGAGTCGTTATGGGGCAGTTTTTCTGTGCGGGCACCCCTGCGGGTCATACAGGAGCCCGAGCCCGGGTTGATCCATGCGCGTCAGACAGGGATAAAACAGGCCGCCTACTCCATCATGCTGTTTTGTGATGATGACAACCGGCTGTCGCCCGGCTATGTGGAAGGAGTTTTCCGGATACTGACTTTCAACGAGGACATCGCTGCCTGCGGGGGAATGGGGATACCCGCCTTTGGGACGACAAAGCCCGTCTGGTTTGATGAATACCAGGAGGCGTATGCCGTGGGATCGCAGGCCATCAATGCGGAAGGAGGGCGTATCCTGAACCTCTATGGAGCGGGGCTGGCTGTGAAGCGGGAGGCATTGGAGAAGCTTGCTGCATCGGGATTCGAGTCGACGCTGAAGGGAAGAACGGGCGGGTCTCTGAGCTCTGCTGAAGATACGGAGCTGACCTATGCGCTGGTATTGCTTGGGTATCGTCTACACTTCGCATCGGAGCTGACCTTTTTGCACTTCCTGCCCCGGCGCAGGCTGACCTTCGAATATGTTCAACAGCTTTTTGTCGCATTTGGCAAGGACGGGCCTGTCCGGAACCTTTATTATTCCTATATCAGCACCCGGCGCAGCCACCAGACCATCCGCAACTGGTATGCACATCTGGCGTTGTGCCTGTTCAGGGTAGTGAAATATTTTCTTATTCCGCCAAAGAAGAATGGAAGGTGGATCTATTTCCGATGGAATATAGCATATATACAGCAGCTGTTTGTCCTATGGGGCAGATGGCCTGCTCTAAAAGCCAATATAGAAAAGATCCGATGAAACCAAAATTTTACTATATCAGTCACCTCCAGGGAAGCTCGGGTATCTGTCAATACTCCCGGGATTTCTATCAGCTGGTATTGAAGGACAGCGGGTATATATTCATGGACAGTGCGTTTGACATCATTCATGTCCTTTCCACTATCTCATCCAGGGACCATGTACATATCGAGCTGGGGATATTCCAGGAAAAGGAGCAGGAGATCCTTTTCACCATGTTAAGGGCCAATTATAAAAATGTCTCCGTCACGCTGCATGACCCTCCGTTGCTGAAATATCCGTTCCATTCCTTTCGCAATCCGTTCCTGAATAATGTCTCGAAGTTTTATGACGTATATGTCAATCGTCTGCGGTGGGGCAGGTCTTACCTGAGAAAGATAAAGAACATTTATGTGTTGAGCCGCCGGAGCAGGCAGGTGATGATGGATAAATACCGTCTGGACAATGTACATTATCTGCCGCATGTGGTGGACCCGGCAGAGGTGGTGCGAGGGGAAGGTTTGGCGTCGGGCAAGAACTTTATCTTTTTTGGTTTTGTCGGTCGCAACAAAGGCATCGGATATGCGATGAGGCTTCATCAGCAGCTGCTGAGCCGGCATCCTGACAGCCAGTTTTACATCGTAGGCAAGGCCATGGGGAGAGAACAGCAATTCTACGATGCTCTTCGGCGGCGTTACACCCGGAATGTTCACTATTTAGGATATGTGGAGGAGTCAGCGTTGCAGGAGATATTCCGGCAGGCCAGCTTTGGGATGCTGCTCTTTGGGGATTACCGTTTTTTTTACCCTTTCAGCGGAAGTCTCCTGTATAGTATGAAGATGGGCAAGATCGTGCTGACCAATAAGGTCAATACCGTGACGGAAGTTATCGAAGAGGGGAAGAATGGTTTTTTCCTTTCAGGGAATATTAAAAGGGACCTGGCGCTGATCGAAGATCTTTTTCAACATGACCAGGAGCCGATGCGGGAGCATATTTATCAATATCTCTTACAGAACCATGCTCCGGGCGAAGTAATCCAACATTTAAAAATCGAGCCGCATGCTCTTTTCAATACTGATCGCCAACTACAATAATTCGGCGTACTTAGGCACAGCCCTGGAAAGCCTGCAGACGCAGACATGCCGGGATTGGGAGGCCATTGTCGTGGATGATGCGTCTACGGATGATTTTGAAAAGATCATTGGGCGCTGGACCCTGGATAAAAGGATAAAGATATTCCGCAATCAGCGGAATGAGGGATGCGGGTATACCAAGCGAAGATGTGCTGAGCTGGCATCGGGGTCGCTGCTGGCGTTTTTGGATCCGGATGACGCGCTGTCGCCGGGGGCGCTGAAGATGATGGCGGAGGCTCATGCTCTTCATCCGGAGTGCAGCCTGATACATTCCACACATTATATCTGTGATGAGGCATTGCATGTCGTGCGGATCGCCGGCTATCCAAAATCCCTGCCTGTGGGAACACCGTACCTGTTAGTAGGAGACGGCAGCATTCACCATTTTGCCAGCTTTAAAAAAACCTGCTATGACCGAACGGAGGGGATATCGCCTATGCTGAAGAAGGCTGTCGACCAGGACCTGTATTACAAAATGGAGGAGGTGGGAGAGATACTGTATATCGACGAGCCCTTGTATTATTACCGGATCCATGCGGGATCCATTTCCAATGCGGGGAAAGAGAGGGCGGCCACGTTGTGGCATTATTCCATCATCCTGGAGGCGTGCCGGAGGCGGATCGGTAAGGTGGAGCACCCTGCCAGCTTGAGGAAAGCATACCGGGCCCGCTACTATAAGATAAGGGTGTTCAGGAGCTTCCGGCAGCGGCGCTATATCGATGTTATATACAGCCTGATGATCTTTCCATTTGCGGGGGGATGGAAAAATATACTGAGCTATGCAGCGAAGCTGCCAAAAGAAGGTCTTGCATTGGTGAGGCGATCATTGATAGACGACTATGAGATCAAGGTATAATCTATGAGGATAGCCCATGTCATATTGGTACACAAAAACCCTGCGCAGGTCCTGCG
>Ga0105240_10004131_pt1 | contig 22263 bp, 13 predicted proteins | sample KBSC54metaG_FD_80426 | JGI IMG/M metagenome (GOLD analysis project Ga0105240, IMG submission 80426) | Corn rhizosphere microbial communities from Kellogg Biological Station, Michigan, USA - KBS C5-4 metaG | ecosystem: Host-associated > Plants > Roots > Rhizosphere > Soil | place: Michigan, USA... | reverse complement strand
CGAGGCAGCTTCACCGACTCGGTGCCCCTTGAATCCGATGGACCTCGCTGGCAGCGGCAAGCAACTCGGAGACACGCTCATCGAGCTCCTTGGCCGGCTCCTCCAGCGTCTTGGCGTCCCTCGCCTCCTGGCGTTTCACACACCGGTTTCGCCTGCCCTCCCGCGACGTTGCCGGCCCAAGTGAACGGCATTGGGCCTAAAGCCCCGTTTCACGGGCTGGTGGACATGCTGGCGCTCTGCGAAGAACTGGCGACGCCCGATGCTCCTTCAGCTTCACTCGCCGCCGGAGGAGTAGCCGGTGACGCCTATCGGTAGCGTGGCCATGTAGCCGTTCGGTGGGTCACCGGTGATGGCGGCGATCTGATACTGGTGCCCGCCCCCGTCCGTGCCTGTGCCGGCACCGTTGCCGAATACCTGGTCGGTGTCGTTCGTCGTCGGGTTCTGCCCCTTCGTATAGAAGGCGGTGTAAAGAGAATTCGGCGTGTAGACGATCGCGCTGGTCGCGTCGGGGAAGCCGATCTGCGTGGTCTTCTTCAGCACGGTCCCGTTGTAGACCTGCACGTGGATGTGCGTGGCCCGCGGGCTGTACCAGCCGGGATAGATGGTCTTGAAGGTGACCGTTCCCGCCGCACTCGTGACCTGAACGCCGCGCAGGTACGTCGTCGCCTCCGATCCGGCGTTCATCGAGTTCGCGTACTCCGAATAGACGCCGTCCGCGTCGCAGTGCCAGATCTCCACCTGGGCCCCCGCGATCGGGGCGCAGCCATTGCCGATGTCCACGATGGTCAGGGTCAGCGTCAGAGCCACACCGAAGCGATCCTCCCGGATGTCGGATCTATGAAAAGCAGGATCACCGATCATTCCCTTGGTGTCGGGGAAGGGGCCCGCCGTCTCCTCGGGAATCTCGTGGCATGAACCGCTGCCCCCGGCGCCGCCCGTGCCGGCCACGCCGCCCGTGCCGTTCACGCCACCCGCGCCAGTGACGCCGCCCGCGCCGGTGACGCCGCCGCTCGCCGCGCCACCTTTGCCGCCGCCGCCGGCGCCGCCGCTGGCGGACATCATGCCGCCCGAACCGGTCACGCCACCGCTTCCCCCGACCATGGCCCCGCCCCTGCCGCCCAGGCCGCCGCCGCTGCCGCCAGCCAGGCCGCCGGTGCCTCCAGCGGCGCCGCCGCTGCCCGCGCGCACCCCGCCCGAGCCGCCGCTGCCCGCGCCTGGCCCTCCCCCCGCTCCCGACGTCCCTCCCGTGCCGCCCCCCGCGGCACCGGACACGCCGCCCGATCCGTTGTGGGTGGCGGGAGAACTCGAGGAGCAGGCAATGAAGGCCGCCGAACCAATCGCCCCCAGCGCAGCCAGCGCACCCCGGCGGCCGATTTCAGCCGGCGCCACCTTCTCGTCTGCAGGTTCGTCCGCCATGGTCCCTCCTCGCCCGCGCAAATCAGCGAGGGCCACGCTCATACTAGCTCACGCGACAGACTCTGCGCCCTCAACGCGCGCGAAAACTTTGCGCTCGTTGACAACGCGCCCCGCCGAATTTGCGAAGAAACTGCGGACGTGAACGCCCGGTGTTCATCCGCGCAAAGGTCTGTCATTTTCGCCAAACAAGGCATTGCAATTTGACCGCGACCTCGGATACATTCCGCGCGGGGGTCCGGACGGAATCACAATCATCCCCCCGGGAGGTGCGGAATGGGTTGGTATCAGCGGAGATTGAAGGGACTTGCTTCATTGTGCTTTCTTTTGGGGGTTGCGGCGTGTTCGGGACCGGGAACGTCACCGCAAGACAACGCCGACGTGGCGGCCAGCCAGGCAAGCGCGCTGTCGGCGCCGCTTGCCGGCGTTGCTGCTTCCAAAGTAGAGCCCGAGCACGCGGCATCACCGCTTTACCGCGCCTACCAGGAATATCTGAGCAATCGCGCGCGCATTTCCAGCTCGGGCGCCACCACGGCGGGCATCACCAGCATGGATACCACTGACACGTTGCAGGCGTACGCCGCCAAGTGCGACGCGGCGACGGGCATTCATGTCCCCGCCTTCAACTGCGATCTCGGCACCGAGGTTCCGGAAGGCAGTGGGATCGACACATTGGAGACCAACTTGCCCATTGGCACCGGCGCCAGCGGCAGCCGCTCGGTCAGCGGCACCGTGCAGACGGTCGTCGCCACCGGCGCCGACAATTCGACCACGACCGATACATTGTATCTGTCGTACCAGACCGTCACGACGTCCAGCCTGGCCACCGCCGAGGTCAAGGTCACCAGTCTCAGCAATACGAATGCTTTGGCCAAGGCCGGCCTGATGATCCGCGACGGTACGGCGGCGAACGCCGCCTATGCCTGGCTGGCCATCACGCCCAGCTCGGGCGCCGTGTTTCAGACGCGCAACTCCGCCGGCGCCGCCTCGTCATCAACGTTCCTGACCGGCAAGACCGCGCCCATCTGGCTGCGCATTACCAAGGATTTCACGCATGGGTTCTCGGGGTTCGTGTCGACCGACCGCGTGACCTGGACCCAGGTCGGCGTGGACAACTCATCGATCAGCTTCACCACGTCGGGCCTGGTGGGTCTGGCCGTCACTTCGCACAGCACGTCCGCCACCACCGCCGTGTTCGACAAGTACTCCAGCAACAAGGTCTGCGACAACCCCAACGTGCTGAACCAGGAGTGCGACGCCGGAAGCCGCTTCCAGGTGCTGGTGCAGACGGCCGACGCGGCCGCCGTGGGTCATTGTCGCAAGAATGGAAAGCGGCCCGTCGGCGACAGCCAGTACAACGACATCGCCGTCATCCAGTACAACAAGACGAACGGCGCCTTGTGCTTCTACCAGGCGCTCACGAACCTGGACGGCGCCCACGTCACCGAGCCCAGCGCCGGGAACACCTCGCCGAACTTCCCCTGGATCGATCCCTCCGGAACGCACGGCATCCGTTGCACGGGATGCCACGACAACGGCGGATTCATCCGTTCGAAGTACCTGACGCAGCTGACGACCCCACCCAACGTGCTGCCCAATCAGGGCGCCGGCTTCAACAACTACACGCCCGCCCGGTACGTGGGCCTCGACTTTCAGGACGACCGGAGCTGGAGCATCACCACGGGAAAGCTCGGCGCGAACGACACCGGCGCCCCCTGCACCACCTGCCACCGCCTGGCCGTCAACAACCGGATCGCCTTCAACCTGACCCACTCGGGCTGGCCGAACGGGACCGGCGCCAACTTTGCCAACGTCGCGACGGCCCCCAGCCAGGCGACGAAGAACCCGCACAGCGCGACCTCGCCCATCTGGATGCGTCCCGCGCCGGTCACGCCTCCGGCCGTCGACTACATGTACTACGCGCCCGCGGAGGCCTCGGCGACGATCTACCAGAACTGCGCGCTGGGGTTCTGGGGCTTCAACACCAGCACGGGCAGCAGGACCCGGGACCCCGGCTTCGCGGTCGGCGATCTGACGGATCCGCGCACGGCGGATTGCATGTTCACGCCGCTGGGCGGCGCGTGGGTGTATCCGCTGACGGATCTGAACATCGGCACGACCGGGGGAAGCCGGTCCGAATCGGGGACGACCGAGACCATCACGGCCGGCGGCGCGGGCATCCTGGGCACCTCGGACCAGTTCTTCTTCGCCTACCTGACCGCCGCGGGTGATGGAACGGCGATGGTCAAGGTCACCAGCCTGACGAACACCGATCCGTTCGCGAAGGCAGGCCTGATGTTTCGCGATACCACGGCGGCCACCTCGGCCAACCTGCTGCTGGGGATCACCCCGACGTCGGGGGTGACGTTGACGAACCGACTGGTCGACAGCGGCGTGACGAACTCGACCGTGGTCGCCGGCAAGGCAGCCCCCATCTGGTTGAAGGTCGTGCGGTCGGGCAACACCTTCACGGCCTTTACCTCTCCCGATCAGATGACCTGGACCCAGATCGGAGCGCCGGTCACGTTCGCCAGCTTCAACGCCACGCCGCTGCTGGGCCTGGCCGTCACCTCGCACACCAACAGCGCGATGGCGACCGCCGTCCTGGATTCCTTCAGCTGGAGTCCGGCCGCCAGCACCGGGCTGGTCGACGCCGCCATCGGCACCTCGACCGGCAGCCGCAGTGAAAGCGGCACGACCGAGACGCTGAGCTCGTCGGGCGGCGACATCTACGCCAACGCCGACCAGTTCTATTACACGTTCAGGGGCATCACCGGCGACGGCAGCGCGGTCACCAAGGTGCTGAGTCAGGTCAACACCGACCCGTACGCCAAGGCCGGTCTGATGGCCAGGGACGGCGCGGCGCCCGACGCCGTGAACACGTTCGTGGGCATCACGCCCTCTGGCTCGACCTTCCAGGATCGCCCCACCCCCGGCGCCACCACCACGGTCACCAACGTCACCGGCAAGGCCGTGCCGATCTGGCTGCGTCTGGAGCGCTCGGGGACCACGTTCAAGGGGTCGACGTCCAGCGACGGCACCAGCTGGAGCCAGGTGACGAATCCGTACACCTTCATCAGCTTCAGCCCGACGGCGCTGATCGGTCTGGCCGTCAGCTCGCACACGACCAGCACCACCACCACGGCCGTCTTCGACAGCATGGCGTCGGTCACGCCGGCTGGCTTCAAGTGGACGCCTGCCTCCGCGAACACGGTGATCGACGCCGCCATCGGCACCGCCACGGGAAGCCACACCTCCAGCGGCACGCAGGAGACGCTGACCGCCAGCGGGGGTGACATCTACGGTAACTCCGACCAGTTCTTCTATTCGTTCAAGACCATCGCCGGCGACGGCATGGCGGTCACCAAGGTGCTGAGTCAGGTCAACACGGACCCCTACTGCAAGGCTGGCCTGGACATCCGCGACGGGTCTTCGCCTGACGCCGTCAACGCGTTCGTGGGCATCACACCCTCGGGCGCGACCTTCCAGGATCGGCCCACGATCGGCGCGGCCACCACCGTCTTCAACCAGACCGGCAAGGCCGTTCCGATCTGGGTGCGCATGGTGCGGTCAGGCCGGACGTTCATCGGCTGGACCTCTCCGGACGGCACCACGTGGAATCAGGTGAGCGATCCGTACACGTTCGCGGCGTTCAGCCCCTCGGCGCTGATCGGCCTGGGCGCCAGCTCGCACACCACCAGCACCACCACGACGGCCGTCTTCGACAGCGCCACCCCCGGGCTGTCGCCGACCGGCTTCCAGTGGACGCCTGCCACGGCCACCACCCTGGCCGACGCGAACATCGGGATCACCGGCGGCTCGCACACGTCGAGCGGCGGCACCGAGACCATCACGGCCGCCGGCGCCGACATCTTCGGGACCGCCGACCAGTTCTTCTACTCGTTCAAGACGTTGACCGGCGACGGAACGATCATCGCGCGGGTCACCGGCCTGACGAACACCAACAGCTACGCCAAGGCCGGCCTGATGTTCCGGGACGGCGCGGCGGCCGGCGCCGCGAACGCGATGGTGACGATCACCCCCAGCCAGGGCGCGAGCTTCCAGTACCGGCCCAATCCCCCGGGCAGCACCACGACGTCGTCCTTCGTGACAGGCAAAACCGTCCCCATCTGGCTGCGTCTGGTGCGGTCGGGCAACACGTTCACGGGCTCGTCGTCGCCAGACGGGACCACCTGGTCATCGGTGGGAGCGATCACCATCAGCGGCTTCAGCTCGCAAGCGCTGGTGGGCCTGGCCGTCACCTCGCACAACGCCAGCACCGCCACGACGGCCACGTTCACGAACGTGACGTTGCCGTGAGTCCGGCCCCCCGGCTTCCCGCCACGCATGGTGGGAGGCCGGGCGAGCGCCCCCGCCGACATCGGTCGAGCCTTCCAGTCATGTCGGACGGCGCGGGCCTGTCCGATAGACTCGGCCCACCATGCAGATATCGCTCCTGACGATTTTACTCGCGCTCGGCGCTGCCGCCGACGGCGGGACCGTGCCCGCGCGTCCGCCCACCTCCGGCTTGGGGCTGTCCGGCGGGGCCGGCAGGCCCGGCCGGGCCCCCGCCGCCGGAGGATTCGACAAAGAAGTCATCAGCAGGATCGTCCACCAGCACATCCGGGAGGTGAAGGCCTGCTACGATCCCGAGCTCGCGAAGCGGCCCGAGCTGTTCGGCAGGGTCATGGTGCAGTTCACGATCGGCCCTGCTGGCAACGTGGTCGCCTCTGCCCTGCAGAGCTCGACGATTGAAAACCCTCGGGTCGAGGACTGCACCGTCAAGGCGGTCCGCCGGTGGCAATTCCCGAAGCTGCCCGATGGCGGCATCGTGATCACCTCCTACCCGTTCGCCTTCCTTCCCGCCGCCCCGATCCCCGTCGTGGCAGGGACCAAGGGCGCTGGCGCCGTCGCCTGCACGATCTTCGACCTCGCGCTGATCGTTCACCGCTCGACCGACGCCCGGGGAATACCCTCGAACGGCCTCATCGCCGTCACCGATCACGGCCTGCTTCTGGTCGACACCCCGTGGACCGAGGTGGAGACGGAGGCGCTGCTGAAGTGGGGCGAGACGCGCCTCGGCCGCCCCTGGCTGGGCGCCATCATCACGCACGACCACCCCGACCGCGACGGGGGACTGGGCGCCCTGCAGCGCCGCCACATCCCGATCGCGGCGCTCGATCTGACCGTCGCGAAGCTGCAGAAGCGGGGCGTCGGCGGCGTGACCGTGCTGTTTACGGCCAAGGCAGGCGTGGTGCGGGACCCGCGTGGATTCGAGGCCTTCTTCCCAGGCCCCGGACACACCCAGGACAACATCGTCCTCGCGTTCCCGCCCGCCCTGTTCGGCGGCTGCTTGCTCAAGGCGACGGACGCGCCCGATCTCGGGTTCACCGGCGACGCCGATCTCGCCTCGTGGCCCCAGGCCGTCAGCCGCGTCGCCAGCAGGTACCGCGGGCTTCCGATCGTCCCCGGTCACGGTCCGATCGACCGCGCGGGCGCCTCATACCAGCACACGCTGGACCTGCTGGCGAGCGCGGGCCAGAGTGGCGCGTCGAGCGGGCATTGAAGCGGCGCGCAGGTCCGGGGGCGGACTCGTGTTCGCGTCAGGCGGCTGCCACGACCTTCTGGAGACGACCGGAGACGCGAGCTCGTTTCACCGCCGACGGCGATGAAGCTCGCCCCCCCCCGACCAGCGGTCACCGAACGATGTCAGCGACCTCGATGACCACGTCCCGCATCGCGCTCAGACTGACGCGCTCCCCTGCCCGGACCGTTCGAATTTGCGAGTACTCGTCGCCCGCCGGGCGCGTCCGCACTTCGATCGTCGCCGACACCACGTCAACCAGCCAGTATTCGGGCACGCCGGCGGCGGCGTAGATGCGAGCCTTCACGCCCCGGTCTTTCTCGAGCGACGACTCCGCCACCTCGATGACCAGCAACGCCTGACCCGGATGGGCCCGGTCGTAGTCGCCGATCTGCACCACGGCCACGTCCGGTTCGGGCTCGGAGGTCTCCGAAGCCGCGAACGGCAACTGCACGCGCAGGCTGGCCCGAGAGCCCAGTGCCGCGGCAAGACGGTCGGTCAATCGCTGAACCGTCGCCGCGTGGCGCGTGCCTTGCGGAGTCACCTCGAGGATGACCCCGTCGAGCAACTCGAGGCGCTCGTCCTCGAAGAACCCCTCCTCGGCCATGCGCTCGTATTCCAGGCGCCGCAAAGGACGAAGTCGCTCGGACGCGACCAGGTCGCGAATATGGGCCTGCGATGACAACACACCAAAGATATCACGCTGTCTTCGACCGTCTGCGGATCGAAGTTGCGTGCCGCCACCGCGCGAATACGCCGGCCGGAACTGTCAGCGCTGCGGCGCTGCCGCCATCACAGGTCGATCAGGAATCGGGCCTCGATCCCCCCGACGAAGGCCACGTGCGACAGGGCGCTCTGTTCGGCCATCACGCCCACCGGAACAGCGAACTCGATGACGGGGGTCATCCCGCGCCGGCGGAAGGGGCCCTTGAAGCCCACGCCAATCCCCCACCCGATCAACGCCTGCAGCGCGTGAAAGTCCAGCCGCGGGGTGGGCTCCGTCGTCGGCAGACGGGTCGTGGAGAACGTGTAGCGTCCGCCCAGGGTCAAGATCGAACCTTGCAGCGCCGTACCCGAAAAGGGGACGCCGCCCATCGCCGTCAGCGCGCCGCCGTAGGACATTGCGGTCCGGGCCTTCCCCGCATCGCCCGGCCCACAGAGCGAGGCCACACATTGCGCCGTCCCGACTCCGAAGTGCGCCGTCACCAGGATCGGCCCGACCGTCGTGCCCCCGCCGATCTGGAAGTCGGCCGACGCCTTGACCCCCGCCAGCGTCGTGTTGCCCAGCGCCCCGGCCCCCAGCATCAGAACGACGCGTGGCTCGGGGTCCAGCGGGATGCTCTGGCTCAGCACGGGCACGCGCGCGCACGTGCCGTCCGCCATCGCGAAGTCCGCGACGATGTCCAGCGTGTAACCGTTCATGCGGTCCGGCGATTCGACCCGCACCGTGTGCGTCCCGGCGGGAAGCAGCCGCTCCCCGGCCGGCGCGCCGTCGATCGAGATCCGGCTGAGGTCTGCGCCGCCGGCGCACGGTGCGCGCGTGGCAACCGTCAGATACCCGTGATCGATCGCGTGCGGCGCCGTCGCGCGGGCGGTGAAGACGATCTCCGGCGCCAGACCGACCCGGATGCTCGCCAGTTCCAGCTCGAGGTCGGCCGACTGCGCGCGCATCGGCACCGCAGGCCGGAACCGCACCCCACATCCCGCCGCCAGCAGGACAACTAGCATCAAGGGAATCAGGCTGACCAGCTGGAGAGGACGAGGGTGCTTGCCCGCGCCGTTGCACCCGCATGTTCGTCCGGTGGTCACGAAGCTGGGCTATTATGCGGACACCCCCGATGCGGTGGCAACCGTTCAGGCGATACGCGAGCGCCGTCGTCGTCCTGACATTGTCCCTGGCCGCCGTCTTCACTGGCTGCGCGACGGAGACGCAGGGCCATCTGGAGGGGACGCCCGAACGCACCGATGCCCAGCGCCGTTGCGCCGCCGGGTCGGGCGACGCCTGCGCCGAGCTGGGCGCGGCGCTGACCGCCCCCCACTCGGACGACAAGGACTTCGAGCGGGGTCTCGTCCTGCTGGAGGTGGCGTGTGGCCAGCAGACGCCGCGCGCCTGCGCGGCCCTGGCCCGGCTGTACCTGCGTGGCCGGGTCGAGGCCAGTCGCCAGCGGGCGCGTGATCTGGCCACGCGCGGCTGCGCCCGCCGCGAGGCCGAGTCCTGCACCGTCATGGGCGAGGTCATCCGCAAGGCCGATCAGACGGATTTCGCGGCCGCATCGACGGCGTTCCGCGACGGATGCCAGCTGGGTGATCCCCGCGGCTGCGAGCTGTTCGGCGTGGCCCAGTGGGACGACGACCTGGCGGGCGACAGGGTGGCGGGCATGGCCGCCCTCGAGCGCGCCTGCGCCGGCGGTCGGCTGACCGCCTGCCACCACGTCGGCGTGCTGCGCGTGAAGGATCCCAAGACCCGCGATTCCGGCTGGGCGCTGATCGCCCAGACCTGCGGCCGCGGTCATGTTCCCAGCTGCTCGATCGCGGCGTACGCGACCGCGCCGCTGATCAGCACGAAGTCAGAGTGCATGCAGAGCCTGCGCTTCGCCGAGCGCGCCTGCGCCGGGGGCGAGGCCAACGCGTGCGCCGTGGCGATGGCCTGCCGACCGCAGCCCGTGAGCGCCGCGACGCCGGCGGGCGACCCGATGCACGACGCCTGCATCCACCGCGTTCCGCTGGCCTGTCTTTACTGGGCCGATCAAGAGGAGGCGCGCGCCAACCAGCACCCGCCCGCCGACCAGGTCGTCTACGCATACAGGGCCGCCTGCCGCGGCGGCTTCCCCGCCGCAGACGTCGCCTGCGCCCGCGTCCAAGCCATCGCCCTCGACACCGCCAAGGACGCCGCGGAAGCCGCGTCCCTGCTCTCCACCCTGCAGAGCGAATGCAGCGACTCCTCCCGCGAGGCCTGCTGCATCGTCGGCGACGCCTATCGCGACGGCAAAGGGGTGACCGCGGATCCCGAGAAGGCCCGGGTATTCCGCGGCAAGGCGTGCGATCTGGGGTTGGCTCGGTGTTGCGAGGGCGCCGCGGCGCCGGCGGCACGACCCTGATGATGACCACGGCCAGCATCGTGCCTTCGACCTGGTCGCGTCCCCCTGATGCTCGGTGTGCGAACTTTCGAGCCGGCCACCTGGGCGCTGACCAGGCTGTCTGCGCGCGGCAAAGCCCCTTGTCCGCAAGCACGAAACGCGAGGATTGGCGGGGCGCCAGGGTCTAGGTTCTGGCGCCGTGAACAATCGCTTCGACGAGCCTGTCGTCTTCTTGGGTGCCGGCCTGACTGGAGTGCGCCGTTCGACGATCGCGGTGCTGGCTCTGTGGGCCCTGTCGGCGTGCTCTTCTTCTGCCTCCGGTACCGGGGCAGGCTCGGGTGGACAGCGGGCCGACGGGACGGGCGGAAGGACGTCGACGGGCGGCGCGACCGCCCCGTCGACGGGCGGTTCCGGCGGACCGATGTCGGGTTCGGGAGGCAACGGTCGATCTGGATCGGGGGGGCTGATGGGGTCCGGAGGCACTGCCTCCACCGGAGGAGCCACCGGCAGCGGCGGCATGTTGAGCAGTGGCGGCGCTACGTCGAGCGGCGGCGCCAACGCGACGGGCGGCGTGCAGGGCAGCGGAGGCGCCGGGCCGGCCAGCGGCGGACACTGCGGCGCCGCGACCGGCGGTAACGCGGGTTCCACCGGCGGCGTATCAGGAGGCGCCGGGGGCAGCGGGAACGGTCAGGGAGGCGCCGCCGGAGCTTCTTCGCTGTTGGTTCCCAGTCAGGGCGTCCTGCTGGGGGCCTTCGTCGGCACCGGGACGCTCGCCGGTTTCGAAGCGACGCTTGGTCGAACGGTCGCCATCAATCATACGTTCGTCGGCTGGACGGACGACTACACCGCGATGTTGCCCACGCTGGGGGCCGGCGGTCGCATCCCCCTCGTGACGTGGGAGGCCTGGGAGAACAGCGTGGGCGCGCCGCTTACCGACATCATCGGCGGCACCTACGACTCGATGATCACGGCCCGGGCCAAAGCAGCCAAGAACTTTGGGAGGACGTTCTTCCTGCGCTGGGGCCACGAGATGAACGGCAACTGGTACCCGTGGAGCGGCTACAGCAACGGCGCCAACATGGCGGCGACGACCACCTTCATCTCTGCCTATCGTCACATCCACGATCTGTTCGTGGCCGCGGGCGCCGCGAACGTCCTGTGGATCTTCTGCCCCAACGTGGACAGCGTCCCCAGCGACAGCTGGAACCAGTGGCAGAACTACTATCCCGGCGACAGCTACGCCGACTGGATCGGGCTCGACGGCTACAACTGGGGAACGGTCCAGTCCACCTCGACCTGGCAGTCCTTCTCCACGATCGTCGGGCGCATCTACTCCGGGCTGGCCGCGAAGGGGAAGCCGCTGATCATCCCGGAGACGGCCAGCACCGAGCTCGGGGGGGACAAGGCCGCCTGGATCACCGCCGTGCTTCCGTCACTACAGACCAGCTTCCCGGCGATCAAGGCGTTCGTCTGGTTCCAGATGAACAAGGAGACCGACTGGAGAATAGATTCGTCCTCGGCGTCGCAGGCGGCCTTCGTCAGCATGGTGAACGACCCCTACTTCAATCCCTGAGCCGGCTGATGCCCTGACCAGCGACGGAAGGCATCCCTACCGGCGGCGCGCCCGGCGGCGAGCGGCCAGCGTCCCGAATGCCAGCAGCAACAACAACGCGCTCGACGATCGGGTCGCGCCCGACCCGGCGGAGCAGCTACACCCCGCGCCTGCGCCCGAGGATGCGGCCGGCCCTGCGACCCCGCCAGAACCCTGAATCCCTCCCGAGCTGGTCATGCCGCCGCTGCCAGGAGGCGGTTCCGACATTCCCCCCGAGGCCGAGCCGGCGTCGAGGCGAACTCCCCCGGTTCCCTCGTGACCGCCCGAGCCGGTCACGCCGCCCGTGCCCGGAGTGCCCGGAGTTCCTGCGGTGCCCCCTGTCCCGCTGGGACCGAAGCCCCCCGCCCCTGCCGAGCCCGAGGTTCCACCGGCGGACGCGTCGGTCGCGTTGCCGTCCGTCATGGCATCGGCGCCGCCGTCCTTGACCGGTACACCCCCGTCTTGATTGCCAAACGTCAGCGTGATGGCATAGCCGTCGGCAGCTTTGGTCCAGCTCAACGGAACAGTCAGGGCGTTTGCCGTCAACGGCATCGAGCCGTTCGAGACGGTGGTCGGCGCGGTCACGGCGGCCGTGCCGTCGGGCATGTTCTCAATCAGCACCTGCGCCGCCCCCGCGGCTTGCAGGTCGGCGGGGATGTTTGTGATCTTCACGGACACCGTCCCCGTGACGCTGCCCTTGTTGCCGACGACGATGATGGATTTGCGCGCCGCCACGTCGAGATAAGCCGTCGCATCGGCCTGCGCGCCAGCGGTCACGGCGGCCTGCAATCCCGTCTGGTCCGCGTACCGCTTGTAGATCCAGTACTGGCCCTTGGGCTGCCAGCTGTTCGTGACCAGCCCGCCCATCGTCGCATACAACCCGTTACCTCCACCCCAGTTCGAGCGCAGGCCGTCCAGGCCTGCCCGTTCGAAGCGGGCCAGGTACCACGCCGAATGACCGGCGGTCTGGTCGCCGCTGGAGCCGTACTCGCTGACATCCAGGTTCGTGACGTTGATGCTTCGACTGGACAGCGCCGACCGTGCGCTCTTGGCATCATTGACCGGATCGCCACCGCCCGCTTCGTGCCAGCCGATGTAATCGGGGACGACGTTGTTGGTCTTGGCATAGTCGAGGAACGCCGTGAACCACCCGCCCACCCCGCCGGCGGTGCTGGGGCCTTCTATGACGGCGTCGGGAAGGGCCGCCCTGACTTGCTGGTAGCCGCGCTTCCACATCTCGAGCCATTGCGCCTGTGAGCCCTTCCAGAAGCCGGAGTAGTCCGGTTCGTTCCACAGCTCCCAGCGCACGTCTTTCCCCGTCATCCCAGCAGCCTTGAAGTCGGTGATCAGCTGGTCGATGAAGGTGGTGTAAGCGGTCCAGTCTCCACCGTCGCCCGGGTAGTTCGGCACGCTGCAACTGCCATCCGCTCCCCAGATGTCGTGAACCAGGACCAGCAGCGTGGCCCCGATCGCCTTGGCCTTCGCGTAATAGGCCTTCACGGCGTTCCAGCGCGCCGCATATTGCCCGTTCACGTAGCCACCTTTCGGGCAGCCAATCTGGGCCCCGCCGCAGCGCAGGTGCGTGATCTTCAGGTCGGTCAGCAGGGTGTTGGGCGGCTGGCTGCCGTCCTGGGAGATGCCGTAGATGAACCCGGACGCGCGATAGGTGGGCGCACCGGACAGCGCCCCCAGGTCCACGGTGACCGTGTCGTCGCCGAACGCCGGCGTCGCGGCCTGCGTCCACAGCAGCAACGAGGCGAGCAGCGCCAGCCCCCATTGCCGGAAAGCCGTCGGACGTGTCCGCGCGAACCCGGGCGTCTTCCTCATCCCTTCTACTGTCGGGAGAGGCCGCGCTGTTTGCTCTTTCGTGAGGACGCCCCTTTTCGGGGAGCGAAATCTTTCGAAACGGCGCTAGCCCGACGTCAATTGCCGGCCATGCCCCGAGAAGATTTCAGAACTGGCTGAAGAAGGGCCAGACCTCTGACGGCATCCACGACTTGCTCGTCCCCGAATCGGTCGGCGAGGGCGTGTGGGGGCCGTCGTAGGGGCACCAGCGAACCGGGTGACCCGCCGAACAGCCCTTGTAGTCGTTGCACATGTGGCCGCCGCTGGGGGCAGGGGCGAACGTCTCGATGGTGCAGCCGTCCCATCTCGCGAACTGGTCACTCTGGGTGGTCTGCGTGACGTTCTCCTGCTTCCCGCCCGAGCCGAAATATGCGACGGGCTGGCACTGCGTTGGATTGGCGACGCCGCCGCCCGAGTGGCCGACGACAGCGCGGAACACGCCCGTCAGCTTGCAGGCCAGCGTCCATGACATGGCCGCGCCCTGGCTGAACCCTTCGAGCATGACGCTGGACGTGTCGATGCACAGGTCACCCTCGACCGTCTTGAGGATCTCGGTGACGAACGCCGTGTCGTTGGTGGCGTCCCACAGTCCGCCGTCCGCCGAGGGCGCGACGAAGATCGTGCTCCCCTTCGCCAGATCCCACAGTCCGAAGTACGGCCCCTCGGAGCTGCTGGACCCTGCCACATCGGCCCCCTTACCGGTCGCGCCGTGAAGACCGATGATCAGCCGATAGGGGGTGGTGTTCTTGTAGTCGTCGGGCCACCGGATGATGAATTGCCGGCTCTTGCCCGAGATCGTCAGCGTGTTCTGCATGAAGTTCGAGTTCGAGGCGCTGTTCTTCAGACTGGGCGCCTTCCCGCACCCGCCGCTCATCATGCCGCCAGCGGCGCTGCCGCCCGCACCACCGCCGCCACCAGGAGCACCTCCCTGTCCCGCCCCGCCTGACGTGCCCCCCGTCCCCGCCCCGCCCCCACCGGCGCCGCCAGACCCGGTCCGACCGCCGCCGCTGCTTCCACCGGAGTGGCCGGTCCCCCCGGCGCCGCCGCTGCCGACAGCGCCCCCCGAGGCGGTGCTGCCGCCGCTGCCGACCACACCGCCCGTGGCCGCCCTGCCCCCGCTACCCACCACCCCGCCGGTCGCTGTGACGCCGCCACTTCCCGGCGCCCCGCCGCTGGAAGAGGCGCCCCCGGTACCAGGCGACCCTCCCGTCGCAGAAACACCGCCAGATCCCGTGGTGCCGCCGGTCGCAGCCGCATCCCCCCCACCGGAACATCCGGCCCCGGTCGCCAGCAGCCCGATGAGCGTGGAGTAGCCACAAAGCCGAGTCATGATGCGAGCGGTCGGAGGTTGCATGCCCATGTACGCACCTGTCGGATCCGGGTACGCTTTGTGATCGAAATCGCGCGTGCCATCGACATTCGCGCATGAAATGCCCCGCGCAGGTCAGGCTTCCAGCGGCATCTGCGTCCGGGCGGCGTGTTCCGCGTCGAGATGGGCGGCGCGTGCCATCGCCGCCGTGCCGGGGGCATCCGGCAAGCAATGTTAGACTCCGTCTCGGATGCCCATCGCGGATCAACTTCGCGACACCCTGCGGGAAGCCCTGGCTTCATTCCCGCACGTCCGGTTGGGTCTCCTGTTTGGCTCGCAGGCGCGAGGAACAGCCGACGCCCACTCCGATGTCGACGTCGCCGTACAGGCGCCGGCCTCGGAAGTTCCAGCCATAGCAGCCGCCCTGAGCGCGGCCTGCGGACGGGAAGTCGACGTGGTCGTACTCGATGATCCGCCCATCCCGCTGCTCGAAGCTCTGATTCGCGACAGCGACGTCATCTCCGAAGCGGTCCCCGGCGCGGGCGCAAGCTGGCGCGCCTCGACGCTGTCAATGCTGGAGATCGACCGCCCCTGGTACGAACGCATGAGCAAGGCCTGGCTGGCCCGGGTCGCGCGAGAAGGTCTGCCATGGTCGACCCCGCGTTGATCGCGAGCAAACTGGCCGATCTCGCCGATCGGATGGCGCGCGTGCGCCAGCACCGCATATCGGCCCTGGCGAACCGGCCGTCGGCGTGCCCCTTCCGACCTCGTCGCGTTCACCCTGATGATTGCCGTCCAGATCTGCACCGACATCGCCAGCGACCCGATCTCCGACGAACGCTGGCCGGCGGCAAAGCCCTCTTCCAGAAACGCGCCTACTTGTCGGCGAGCAACTTTTCGACTTCTGGGGCGACTCTGAGCAATTCTTCTACTCGTTCAAATAACTTGTCAGATACCGCATCGGCGGACTCCAACTTTGCTGGTTCTACGACTGCACCTTTCTGTATCGCACCAGACAGAAGTTCAAAGATATGGGCGGTGCGCAACAGGTCCTCAGGCGTATGGTGTCGCATTCGCTTCTTGGTATAGACCGCAGCCTGCTCGCGAACGAAGCTATTCGTGAGGGCGTCAAGCGCGCGCCTCCCATCCTGAAATACGGCATCGCTTGCTTGTCCCGCTGCGAGCACTTGCGCCGCCCTGTTTCGGTGCTCCGCAATCTTGAGCGAAAGGTCGAAGGCTTCTCGCACGGCAGTCACCATAAGAAGACTGCCGAGCGCGATCTTTAACCAAGAGCTGCCGGGGTCGACACCCACAAATTCGACACGAGCAGTCGCGTCGTCCCCACTCATCGCGACCAAGAACCCGAGAATCCTCTGAAGATCCTGGATGAACTCAGCAATGTCGGCCAGCGTTTTCAGTCGCGGCGGAATTCGGACTGCGATAACACCTCCCTGATCATTAGCCACCGCCGGCCCTAACACCGCTACAACCGCACGCAGGGCAGCGATCAACTGATCCAGTTCGCTCTTAAATTTCTGATCGTTATCGTCGTTCTGCCGAAATAGCACAGGAACGTTCATGACCGTATTTCCTAGTGCCATCACGGTCTCGACCTGTCTTTGAAATGGGGCAAGGGCCTTCAGATTCTCCAACGCACCGAACACAGCAGTCTGTTCATCGGAGGCCAATGTCCGACTACTGCGCAGTATAGTAGCTGCTGCTTCAGCCTCCGCAGCAATTGATAATTGTCGTTGCAGACGCATGGCATTCACTCTTCTGAAGTGGTTTTACGATCTGATTAGTGTAGGCCGGCACCGAATGCCGTTGATCCATTGTATCGAAACACTCGATGATTGTGAAGGGTACGCCGGTCATCGAGACTTCTAAAGGCCAGCGAGCGGGCACGGACTGTTCTCTCGTCCCCCGTCTCCTCTACAGAACCAATGTCGCACGCCGCCCTTTCAAAATCGATGGACGAAAACGTCCACCTTCATCGTTGATCCGGCGTACTCGCCGAGTCCGCCTTACATGTGGGTCGATGCCGATTCAAAGGCCGCTATGAAGTAACAGACATCATGGTAGTTTTCTCGTAGCACGATATATCTTGGCAAAGTACCACGCGAGAAAGAGGAGATTTAACTTTGGAACAACGCGCTGGCAATATCCTCGGAGAGCTTACTGCCGAGACCGACAAGACGATGCTTGACTTAGCTTTCTATGAATCAAGAAATTATCGCGAATTGATTCATGGAACAGATTTCCGTTTTGTCGTAGGCCGACGCGGAACCGGAAAGAGCGCTCTATTTGAAAAGGTAAAAGAAGCGCTTGCGCACCAACCGGGAATACTTCTACTAACCGAACGTCCCACCGAGGACAAGGCAAGTGCTTTTCAGCACGAACTACGAAAGCTGTCTAGTGACTATGCATCGGTTAGAATGATTTGCCGACTCACCTGGAAAATACAAATCTTAACCGAGGCACTTGAAGCCATCCTTGACCAGTACAAAGCTTCCCGGCTCGATCATTTTCAGACTCTAATCGAGTATAGAGATACACAGAAATCGCTTTTTTCTGAACGGGGCCTAGCTAGGAGTCTTGAGGCACTGCGATCGGCCTTAGCACATTACCCGATCGAGGACGCCGTGGTCATGCCGGAACGGATAGCGACCCATTTCCGCGTGAACTGGCTTCAAGCAGAAGTGTTCTCCGCTCTACGGGAACTGAAGCGAAAGGTCGTCTTCCTTTACGACGGACTAGATGAGGGATGGGTGCCGTCTAGTTGGGCCACCGGATTGCTGGGTGGCCTAGCCAAGGCCACCGTCGAATTCAAGGAGGGAAGCGGAGTTCACTGTTTACTTTTTATTAGAGACAACATGTTTCGAGCGCTAGCTGAATTTGACGGCGATTATACACGGAACATCGAGGGAAACACACTGCGCCTTCATTGGGATGAGGACTCATTGCTTGACCTAGTGGCCCTTCGACTACGCGCCGCATTTGGTTGGCGCGGCGAGAATAATATCAGGGTGTGGAATCGATTTGCGCAGCGTGGATTGGAAGGCATTGATGGATTCCGCCGTTGTTTACGTCTCACTCTGTACCGCCCTCGCGATGTGATCGCACTCATTAATGGCGCGTATCAGATTGCCGCGTCGCATAATCGCGCCGCAATCATTGATTCCGACGTGGACGTTACGGCGACTCGTATTTCAGAAGCTAGGCTGCGAGATTTATACAAAGAATACGATCAGGTTTTTCCGGGGCTATCGCAGTTCGCGCAAGTCGTGCAAGGCGATGCGCCGCGATTACGGTACGAGACGATCCATGTTCTTCTGCAGACGGTAGCCGCACGTCCGCACGAGGGTTTGGTCGAGCGGGATTTTGCTCTTATTAATACAGGTGCAGAGGCCTTTAATGCCCTCTACAGCGTAGGGTTCGTGGGGATTCAGGACCCAGATGGAACTGTTCGCTTCTGCCACGACGGATCGAACACTGACATACAGGGCTATATCACAGACCGTACGGTGGTCGTTCACCCATGCTATTGGAGAGCTCTTGGGCTGAACGACGACCATGCGGAAGACATATCAATTCGAGTCGATGACGAAGAGGACGTGACCCTCGGAAGGGCCGGAAAGACCGAGATGGTCGAGATGCGACTACGTCAACTTGGCCGAATAATCGAGGAGTTGCATAGAATCCCGACCGGTCAGGCAGGAGGGCACGCGTTCGAAGAGTGGACGTTATCAGCGTCGAAATACCTGTTCTCTTTGGGACTCGACAACATCTCGTGGCGACAGAATTTGGGACAATCTCATAGGCGAGACATCGCCGGTGTTGTTAAAGGACAGTCGTCGTTCTGGAAGAAACTTCAGAACTATGACGTCCAGCAGGTCTTGATCCTTGCTGAGAACGAGGAAGAGACGACGGAGGACGTCTTTCGACATGCATGGAATTGCCTGAAGCCTCCATTCGGCCGCTGTCTGATAGTCGTAACTCGCTCTCGGGAAGAAAAGATTTCCGAGTCAGAACGATCACTAGTGAAGCGCGGGTACGATGGCCAGCCACGGAGGCTGATTGTGCTCGTCCCTGCGATGCTATTGGAGCGTGCGCTACGGAAGATGCGAGGGAGTAACGAAAAGCGGGACGACTATACTGTGGATCTCTTGAATAAACGCTTAGAGGTGTTCGAGCGGTCGTACGTGACGCAGCGGGCCCGCGATCGATAGTTGCCTTTTCGCCGTTACTAAATTCTAGACACCTTTCGCCATCTATTTCGTGGCGAAAGCTGTACTACGCCGCCCCGCTCTCCTGGGCCTCGGCGTCCGCCGCGTAGTCGCAGCCTTCCTTGATGCAGCGGATTCGCGTGCCGGCGCGCGAGACCTTCTGTACCAGGAACGGGGCGCCGCACTTGGGGCAGGGCTGGGCGATGGGGCGGTCCCAGGAGACGAAGTCGCAGTTGGTCTTCGAGTAGTTCGAGCAGCCGAAGAAGACCTTGCCGCGGCGGGAGCGCTTCTCGGTCAGGTAGCCGCCGCAGCCTTCTTTCGGACAGGCGACGCCCAACGAGATTGGCGCGGTGGTCTTGCACTCGGGGTACTTCGAGCAGGCCTGGAACTCGCCGAAGCGGCCTCTCCGGATGACCATGGGTGACCCGCAGGTCGGGCAGACCTGGTCCGTGGGCCGGGTCGAAGGCACGATCTCCAGCGAACCGTCCGCGCGACGCGTGTACTCCTTCGTGTTGCGGCACTCCGGATACCCCGAACACGCCAGGAAGTGGCCGTTCCTTCCCCACTTGATGACCATGCCCTTGCCGCACTTCTCGCAGATCTCGTCCGTCGGCTGCTCTTCGCGCTTGATGTCGCGCATCTCGACCTTGGCTTTTTCCAGGTCGACCTTGAAGGGCTCGTAGAAGGTGTGCAGCAGCTTGACCCAGTTGGCCTCGCCCTCCTCCACCTGGTCCAGCTGCTCTTCCATCTGGGCGGTGAAGTCGGTGCTGACGATGCCGGGGAAGCTCTTCACCAGCAGGCTGTTCACCATCACGCCCAGCTCGGTGGGGTGCAGGCGGCCTTCCTTCTTCTCGACGTAGCCGCGGTCCTGCACGGTCGACAGGATGGCCGCGTAGGTGGACGGGCGGCCGATGCCCTTCTCTTCCAGCTCCTTCACCAGCGTCGCCTCGCTGAACCGGGGCGGCGGCTGGGTGAAGTGCTGCTCTGGCTTCACCTCCAGCAGGGTCAGCGTCTCGCCTTCCTTCAGGTCGGGCAGCGCGCCGCCGGTCTCGTCCTCGTTCGGCGCGGCGTCCTCCACCGTCTCGGCGTAGACCTCCAGGAAGCCGGGGAACTTCATCACCTGGCCGCTGGCGCGCAGGCCGACCCGGCCTGCCTCGATGTCGATGCTGGTCTGGTCGAACACGGCAGGCACCATCTGGCAGGCGACGAAGCGGTTCCAGATCAGCGTGTACAGCTTCAGCAGGTCCTCGGTCTCGCGCTCGTCGCGACCGCCGCCCTTGACCGCCCACAGGCGGCGCACGGTCTCGGGATCGTACTTCGTCGACGTGGGGCGAATGGCCTCGTGGGCGTCCTGCGCCTGCTTCTTCGTCTTGTAGACGATGGGCTGCTCGGGCAGCGACGCCGCCCCGTACTTGCCGCTGATGTACGTGCGCACGTCCAGCACGGCGTCGTCCGACAACCGCGTGCTGTCGGTACGCATGTACGTGATCAGACCGACCAGGCCGTCCTCGCCCATCTCGACGCCCTCGTAAAGGCGCTGGGCCAGGCCCATGGTCCGCTTGGGCGAGAAGCGCAGCTTGCTGGAGGCCTCCTGCTGCAGCTTGGACGTGATGAAGGGGGGCGGCGCGTTCTTGCGGCGCTCTTTCCGATCGATGGTCGCCACGCGCGGCGCGGACGACTTCAGCGCCGCCTCGACCTCGCGGGCCTTGCCCTCGTTGCTCAGGTCGACCTTGGCGCCGTCCAGCCTGGCCACCTTGGCGGTGAACGCGGGCGGCACGCTGCCCTGCAGCTGCGCCTCGACGGTCCAGTACTCCGTGGGGATGAACGCGGTGATCTCGGCCTCGCGCTCGACGACCAGGCGCACGGCCACCGACTGCACGCGGCCCGCCGACAGGCCCCGCTTCACCTTGGTCCACAGCACGGGGCTGATCTGGTAACCGACCAGGCGGTCCAGGATACGCCGCGCCTGCTGCGACTCGAACTTGTGCTCGTTCAGCTGGATGGGGTGCTGGATCGACTCGGTGATCGCCTTCTTGGTGATCTCGTTGAACAGCACGCGCTGGATGTTCGGGTTGCTGGGGCGCACCTCCTCCGCCAGGTGCCAGGCGATGGCCTCTCCCTCGCGATCGGGGTCGGGCGCCAGCAGCACCTGCGTGGCGTTCTTCGCCGCCGTGGTGATCTCCTCCAGCACCTTCTTCTTGCCGTCGATGACGACGTACTCGGGCAGGAAGTCGTGATCGATGTCGATGCCCATCTTCTTCTTGGGCAGATCCTTCACGTGGCCCACCGACGCCTTCACGGTGTATCCCGCGCCCAGGTACTTCTTGATGGTCTTCGCCTTGGCGGGCGACTCGACGATCACCAGCGTGCCGCTGCGGGCCCTTTTTGCCTTGGGCTTGCCGGCGGCGGCGTCGCCCACGTCGTTCGCGGCGACCGCCTCCTCGACCTCTTCGTCACCTTCGTCGCCGTCCTCGTCCAGCGGCAACGAGGTCTTCTTCTTCGGCGCGACCTTGGCCACCAGCGGGCGCACGGCCGGCTTCGCCTTGGCGGCGGGCTTCGCCTTGGCGGCCTTGGCCTTGGCGGGCTTCGCCTCGGCGTCCGCGGCCTCGACGGCCTCGGTGTCGGTCGCCGTCTCGGTCTTTGCTTTGGTCGGCTTCTTGGCGGACGCGGTCGTCTTCGCCGCGGGCGCTTTCTTAGTGGCCACGATGCACCTCGTATCGGCCGCCGGAGCGGCGCAGAACCCAACCTTCCAGCTCGCCCTCGGACAAGAGACCCAGCACCTCGCCGAGACCCCGCCCGAGCCGAACGGACACCTCTTCGGCGGTCAGCGGCCCCTCATTGAGGAGGCGCCGCAGTCCCGTCGAATCCTGACCTTCCAAAACAGCTGGCAGAACAACCTGGGGCGCGGGGCGTTCGCCCGCCAGCGCCTTCACGACGTCCGCCGCGTCGCGCACGGGCCAGGCTGCGCCGGAGGCAAGCAAGCCGTCGGTCCCCGAGCTGCCCGGGATGGCGCACAGCCGCCGCCCCATCCGCGCCGCCAGCCGCGCCGTGATCAGAGCCCCGGAGCGCGCGCGGCACTCGCCCACCACGACCACCTGGGCCAGCGCGGCCACCAGGCGGTTGCGCGCCGGGAACTGCCCCCGCCGCGGCTGCTCGCCGGGGGGGTACTCGGACAGCAGCCCGCCACGCGCCGCGATGTCGCGGAACAGATGCGAGAT
>Ga0105240_10004130_pt1 | contig 22268 bp, 18 predicted proteins | sample KBSC54metaG_FD_80426 | JGI IMG/M metagenome (GOLD analysis project Ga0105240, IMG submission 80426) | Corn rhizosphere microbial communities from Kellogg Biological Station, Michigan, USA - KBS C5-4 metaG | ecosystem: Host-associated > Plants > Roots > Rhizosphere > Soil | place: Michigan, USA... | reverse complement strand
GCGCATTGGCGGCATTGAGCAGAAAACGCGCATTGAGAATGGGTACGACCAGTTGTGGGCCCGCAATATGCGCCAACTCGTCGTCGACGTGGGTGACGCCAATCTGAAAAGGCGCGGGCTCGGGCGCGAGATAACCGATCCGGCGCAGGAAATCCTGATAAGCCTTGGCGTCATGCGGCTGGCCGCGTCGTGCCTCGTGCCAAGAATCAATCTCGGCCTGCAATCGGTCGCGCTTCTCCAATAGCGCCTTGTTCACTGGGGCTAGCGTGGCAAAAATCTGAGCCGCTCCCTGCCAGAAAGGATCCACGGCCAATCCCGTGCCAGACAAAGCCCTTTCTTCCAGAAAGCGGACCAGCGGCTCGGCGACCTTCAGACCGGCTCGGTCTAGAAAGCAATCCATGGTTACCCCTGCGCTTTGAGCCCTGCCGCCGCGATACCAGCCAGCGCGCACATTTCATCATTGTCGGAGCTGTCACCGGTCACGCCCACCGCGCCAAGAATATCGCCGCTATCGGCTACGATTATGCCGCCGGCAGCAGGAATCATGCCCTGTTGCGCGATCGAACCCAGGGACGCCACGAAGCTGGGGCGTTCTGCTGCCATCTCACCGATTTTGCGCGAGGATACGCCTAGCGCCAACGCACCGGACGCCTTGCCGGACGCGATTTGGAATCGCATGGTGGAAGCATCGTCTTGGCGTTGGAAAGCGATCAGGTGGCCGCCGGGGTCGAGTACCGCGGCGCTCAACGGCTTCAATTTCAACTCCGCGCCCTTCTGGAAGGCAGCCGTGATGATGCGATTGGCTTGGTCGAGCGTGATCCGATGCATGTCCTGTCCTTCTAGAATTCGTGCGGGATAACATTCGGCCAGCCGTGTTGTTTCCCTGACCAGGGCCAGTATGACACTGCCCAAGGGCGTGGCAATGCAATTGCCGGCACGCCATTATCATCCGGCTCAAGCGCCAGCTCTCAACGCCATCGCGTCGGCCTGGCGTTGACCATGTGCCGCACGCATCGGCCGAAGCACGAGAAGGGCAAGGAACGCCACGATGACATTGGCGGCGGCGCCCATCCAGAACACGGTGTGCCAGTCACCCTTGGCCGCGACATAGGCAGAATAGGGCACTAGAAGAGAGGCCGTGCCCTTGGCGGTGTACAGCAGGCCCGCGTTGGTGGTGGCAAATTTCGGCCCATAGGCATCGGTGCAGGTCGCCGGGAAGAGGGAATAGATCTCGCCCCAAGTGAGATAGATCGCAGCGGCGCAAATCACGAACAGGACGGGGTCATGGCCATACCGCGCCAGGCTCCAGATCGATAACCCATTCAGCATGAAGGCGATGAACATGGTCTCTTCCCGGCCGATCTTGTCGGATATCCAACCGAAGAGAGGCCGGCCCAGCCCGTTCAGGATATTGTCGATCACCGCAGCCACGGCCAGCACCGTGCCGGCGATGCCGATCAGATTGACTGGGACTTTGGCGACGCCGTAATCCGCCGCTATGGACGCGAACTGCGCCGTGACGATCAATCCGCCGGAAGCAACCGTGACGAACATCACATACAGCAGCCAGAACAAGGGCGACCGCAACACCTCCGCCGGTGCATGGCTACGCTTCGCTTGTGGATTGCGGACCGCCTCCATCGACTTCAACTCCGGCGATGGGGCGCGCAAAAACTGAGAGAGGATCACAACGACAAGGCCCTGAACCAACCCGAACCACAGGAAGGCCGACTGATAGCCGTAGCGGTTTATTACATAGATGATTGGCACCACGGTGACAGCCGAGCCTGCACCGAATCCCGCGGCCGTGAAGCCGGCGGCCATGCCGCGGCGCCCGACAAACCATTTCAGCGCATTGCCGACGCAGGTGCCATAAACCGCACCCGCCCCGATGCCGCCGACAACGGCGCCCGCATACAGCATGGGAATAGAACTCGCCATCGAGTTCAAAGACCAGGCCAACGCCACCAGGATGCCGCCCAGGGCCACGACTATGCGTGGCCCAAATTTGTCCACAAACCAGCCTTCGATCGGCACCAGCCAGGTTTCCGCCAGAACGAAGAAACTGAAGGCGCCGCCGATCGCGGCTCGGCTCCAGCCTTGCGTTTTGGACATCGGATCGACGAAGAAGCTCCAGCCATATTGCAGATTGGCGATCATCACCATGCAAACGATGCCGATGATTAGCTGAAAGACCTTGCCGCGGCCTTCGTCGGCCGTATGCGAATTGTCCATCGTCAACATCCCCCGTCTGGATTGAGCAGGAAACCGTGGTTCAACGCCGCGTCGAATTTCCAGCGTCGGATGTTTTGGGGCGGTCTGGCAAGCCTTGGTACCCCGTCTTCGATGATTTTCACCGTTCCGCCGGCCGAGCCCGTAACCTGACACCGTAAAATTTGCTCATGATCCGCGCCTATGGCGCCTTGAGGAAAAGCGCTACAGTCAGGGTCAAACCGATCCCTACCACGATGGCGCGCAGGGCTTTTTCCTGGATTCGCGCCACGGCAAAGCCGCCTGCCACGCCACCAATAACGGCTCCAGCGCAAGCGACTGCAGCCGCTAGCCAATGGACAGATGGCGAAAAGACAAAAACCAGAACGGCCGAAGCGTTCATCACGGCGGCCAGCACATTCTTTGTGGCGCCCGCTGTGCGGACCGTAAGTCCCGCCGCATTGAGAGCTGCAAGCATCAAAAAACCGATGCCACCGCCAAAATAGCCGCCATAGATGGAAATCAGGAACTGCGACGTTGCGACCACGCTTTTGCCGATCCGGGGTTTTGCTTTTTCGTGCGGGCCGAAGCTGCCCCACGCGAAAACTGCGGTGGCGAAAAGGACCAGCCAAGGCACAAGTCGGGCGAAAAGTCCGGGCGGCGTGATCAATAATATTATGGCACCGATAATGCCGCCCAAAAGACTAATGGCAAAAAGCATCGCGAAGGAGAGGCCTGCTGCGCCGGAGACTTGCCTGCGCCCGGTCAAGCCGGTGGCAATCTGGCCGGGAAACAGGGCGATGGTAGAGGTTATATTGGCGGCACGCGCGTCCATTCCTGTGAGCATCAGGGCCGGGAGTGTGATGAACGATCCACCGCCAGCGAGCGCATTTTGCATTCCAGCCCACAGAGCGGCCGCAAACAGGAGCGCTATAATCATGGATGACCTCTTCCCTCCGCCATTTGAACCGCGATTTGACGTGCGAAGCAGGCATGCGTCCAGGGCGGTTGCAGGCCAGACAATAGGGACTTCGCCCGGACTACAAACTGATCATTGCTTATTCGCGCTCGCGCGGTTTTTCGCAAGGAAGCCGTCCGTGAGCCTTACCATTTCGTCGAGCACTTCCGACTGTAGCCCTTGTTGATGGGCTATTCGACGGACCAAACAATCCACGCGTTCGATATGCGCGGCTCCGCCAAACAGCGCGCGGGCGGCCGAGGACGGTTTAGCAAGACCCTCTGCAGCTTTCGCATATTTGTCGAACGGCACCAGGTCCTCCTGGTCGGCCCCCAGCCTCTGGCAGAGCTTGGAAACCCATTCGTAGATTGCCTTCGACTTATCGACGTCTCCATGAACCGCCTCACGGATCGCGATCGCCCCCTCCGGGCAGATGCAACGGTAGTTGCCCGCGATCAACATCGGCCATTTGGCCAGGGGCACAAAAATCGAGTCGTGAACTTTTAACTTCACCGGAATCTCAATTGGTCCCTCACCGGCATCGTAACGGGCTGCGTCGATATCGGCTTCTAACGTCTTCAACAATGCCGTCGGCGTGTCTTCATCAAAGCGCGCAGCTTTGAAATTGGTCGGCAACCCGACTTGCAGAACATTCTTGGGTTGATCGGGTGGACGGAACGCTTGCGGATCCGGACTTGCCAGGGTCACCAATCCCGGCTCAAAGCTATCCCATACCGAAGGATCGGTGTAACAGCCCTGCAGGGAAGCGGTTGATAGCCCTGGAATTCTCTGAAGGTAGGATAGCGGCGGCATGTTCATGATCGCCAGACACGGGACGCGTGACCGGGCGATGCGGCCCATCAATTCACGCACACCCTTGGTGCCGTACTGACTCTCCTGCATGCCCAGCACCACCAGATCAAAATCTTCCGGCTGGATTTCATCTGGTGTGCTTGCGGAGAGTATCCCGGGCAATTTTTTGGAAGAAACGTCGAGCAACGATTCTCGGCCGCGAATGGGAAAACGAACAATCGTACCCTCGCGATTGATCAGTTCGGCCGTGCTTGCGGTGCAAACAAGCGCCACAGCATGACCTGCCATCAGCAATTTCGTGCCGAATAGCGAGCCGTAAGAAGCGCCAAGAATCAATATTCTGTGCTGCACCGGTCCGGCTCCCTTCAGATTGCGCCTTGCCGCCGGGCGCTGTTGACCTCATCGTCATTCATGCCGAGGACAGTGCGAAGGATTTCATCCGTATGCTCACCGAGCAAAGGTGAACGACGCACATCGGCCGGAGAATCGGAAAGCTTGATCGGGTTGCCGACCGTCAAATACTTGCCCCGTTTCGGATGATCAACTTCCACGACTGTACCGGTTTTGCGAAGAGCGGGTTCTTCCGCAATCTCCTTCATGGAAAGAATGGGACCGCACGGCACGTTCAGGGGATTTAGAGTCGCCATGACGTCCATCTTGGTCATAGTCATCGTCCATTTTTCGATTTCTTCGAAAATATGCTTCAACCGCGGAAGACGGGCGCTCGGTGTATTGTAATCTGGATCGTCGAGCCAATCCGAATGACCGATCGCCTTCGCCAGGGCGGGGAATGCCTGTAGCTGAGTAATGACGTAGATATATGCATCCGGATCGGTCTCCCACCCCTTACAGCGTACGATCCAACCAGGATGTCCGCCGCCCGAGGCATTCCCCGCGCGAGGGACGGCCGCACCGAATTTTCCGTGCGGGTATTGCGGATATTCCTTCAAAACGCCATGCGCAAGCCGCTGCTGGTCGCGCAACTTCACGCGGCATAGGTTGAGCACCGCGTCTTGCATGGCACACGTCACCCGTTGGCCGCGGCCGGTTCTTTCGCGTTGAACAAGAGCAGCTAGAATGCCGGCAACAAGGTGAATCCCGGTGCCGGAATCTCCGATCTGAGCGCCCGTGACCATTGGAAATCCATCGATTTCTCCTGTCGTCGAGGCCGCCCCGCCGGTGCATTGCGCCACGTTCTCGTAAACCTTGCAATCCTCAAAGGGACCATCACCGAATCCCTTGATGGACGCGTAGATCATCCGCGGATTGATTTCCTGAATGCGCTCCCAGGTGAACCCCATGCGGTCGATCGCGCCGGGCGCAAAATTTTCCACCATGATATCGCAGTGCTCGATCAATTTTCTGAATATTTCGGTGCCGGCTTCCGTCTTCGGGTTGAGCGTCAGGCTGCGTTTGCTGCCGTTGAGCATCGTGAAATAGAGGCTGTCGACATCCGGGATATCGCGCAACTGACCCCGCGTAGGGTCGCCCTCCCCCGGCTTTTCGATCTTGATAACATCCGCGCCAAAATACGCTAGAATCTGCGTGGCCGTCGGTCCGGACTGCACATGCGTCATGTCCAAAACTCGTACGCCCTCTAAAGCCTTTCCCATGATTGCCCTTTCGCAGAATTAAACGATGGATGGGGCTCCCGGAGGCGAGCCGCATTGCAATGCAGCGCATTCTAACGGCGTGAAGACTTAAGGCGTCAAGAGCGTGGACGTGCCGAAGTTTAGCGGACTTGTCGCGCCGCTTGCTGAATACCACTCGAATTACGGCCAAAAATGCATTAGAAGCGGTTGTAGCACCTTACGCATTTCCAGCGCACAAAGGGCACTTGGCCGATGCGCGAAACCCGTATCATTCTGGGCATGTCTATCGAGTTGGTCGTGCCGGCGCGCATGACCAGCGGGCTGAACAGACGTCAGCCATGCTGAGTCTCGGCAGGAAACGCGCCCCCGCAAAGCCCTATTGGCGATGCAAATGCATTTGCGCGCTCGTGACATCGCTGATCGCCTTTATGCCATTCCATGCCCATGCCGCCGGTGATTTGCATGACCTCTACAATACCCTCCAGATCAGGGGGCAAGCTGTATCAATTCCAACGAAAGTCCTTGGAAGGTTGAAATTGGGATCGCCGGCTTCCGATATTTCGGGAAAGGAGCTGGTTGTCACGGAAACGGATCGGGACAAACGCGGCATCACCTCGTTCGAACTTGGCGGCGTCGCCTACATAACAATGTTCCATGTCGAAACCGATAAAGACGATTCTTGGCTGCTGAGGTTCAGTCTGGATGGCCGAGTTCTCAATCAGGAATGGGAGGAAGGCGGCTATAGGACCTATGAGATCCAATCGTCACAAATAGCCGAGAGCGAGATCGGTTTTTGGCGCCAGTGGATGGCAGACGGGACCAAGCCTTGACACCGATGGCAGAGCGCGCATGACCAAGGAATTGGGAAAATATTGGTCATGGTGAATCGTGACAAGAAACGTCAAAGCCTCGCTGGTAAGCTGCTCTTGTCCACCGCTCTGGTGGCAGTATCGCTGGCCTATGGCTGGTGGCAAAGACAGAAAGCAACCGATCCCAACATGGCCACGGCGCCAATGCCAGCCGCGCCCAATAAGCCGTTCGCAGCCAATCGGATTATGTCCGCGCGCAATGGTCCCGCCATGATGCCGCCCAACGCGCCCGTCAGGTCTGCGACAGAGGGCGCGCGCGACGCTTCAAGCGCGGTTAGCCCCTTCGCGCCGAAATCTGCCGGCGTTGCGACGGCCGCGCCGGAGACAAAAACGCCTGCGGCGGTGCCCGCACCGGCAGCCGCGCAATCAGGCCATGATGCGGGGGCATCGGCGTCACCTCCCGCGCTCACGGCCCTGGCGGAGCTGCGAATGTATCAGCCGCCCCCTCTTCAGCCGCCCCTCCCGCTGGTCACCGGCACACCGGCGCCAAATGCCGCCACGTCCATCCCTCAAGGCGCGAATCTGCTCGACGGCGATTATCTCAGCGACACCGAGCAATTTGAATGGGGCGACCTTCAGGTGAAAATTTCCGTCCATGGCGGACAGATAACTGGGGCACAGTTGGTGCAATATCCCGATCACCGCGCTGAATCGCTTCAAATCAGCCAAATGGCCAGCCCGATCTTGAACAGCGAATTGATTCAAACCCAGCAGTCCAAGGTGGACATCGTCTCCTCAGCAACCGATACCAGCTATGTCTACCGGGACGCCGTCACCAGCGCGATTAAGAAGGCAACTCGCCAGTGAAATCGCGTTCTGAGCATTTGCCGCGCACATCGCTTCACGCCCGCGTCGCCATTTTCGCGCCAAACGCATTGCTCCAATGGGCGACGTATCCGCCAATGGGTTGAGGTCTTTGCCTGGAGCAGTTGACGGAAGAAAGTCGAAAGCAGCAGCCGCGGTCGCGGCCCCTGAGATCTACGCTTTGACATACATTGTTACACATTAGTCCGGCCGGGTCGCGCAAGATTTCAGCCAAAGTTCTGGGCGTATTCTCGTTGAATTTGCAACACCTTCGATGGTTATCCGGAACCGAGGGCTCGCTTCGGGAACGTCGAGTAACCTTCACAGTCATCTGATGATCACCTAGACGTCCCCGATGAATCGGGATTAGCTCTACGTACCTGTTTTTCGCGACCTTACCGCATTCGGAGGACCACGCGATGTTTCAGATTGACCGTAGAGCCCTCATTAGCAGTCTCGGCGGGGCCGCCGCAGTTGCTGCCATGACTCATGAGGCGCGAGCCGATGCCATGGAAGATGCGCTAGCCAAACCTGCGCAGCCAGAGGCGATGCACGCCGAGCCGGAGGCCATGGAAAATGCACCTCCGCCCACGGTCGCCGAGCTGGAAGCCCAGATTACAACCCGATCTTACCGCCGTGGTGTCGGCGGAGGGTTTGTGAACCAAAAGCCGGGCGGAAAAGTGGAACGCCTAAAACCCCTACCGGCAAAGCCTACCTTAATCGATTTTTACATGAACAGGTTTGGGACCAATCAGCATTGCCTGCAAAGCGCGAACAAAGCGATGCAGAGCGGCGCCGATGAAGAGGTTATCCTCGCCTGCTTCCTTCACGACACGGTGCAAGCACTGGTTCGCACGGACCATGGGTGGTGGGGTGCACAAATGTATGCGCCCTATGTGCCGGAACGTACCGCCTTCGCGATCCGCTATCACCAAGCATTGCGTTTCTATCCCGACAAGGAAGCCGGATACGAATATCCCGATCTCTATCGGCACCTCTTCGGCGTGGACTATGTTCCGCCACCTCATATTGACGCGGCCTACAAGTATGCCCGCAGCCATAAATGGTACAGCGCCGCACGTATGGTCACTGTGTGCGATCTTTATGCCTTCGATCACAGCAAGGTTATGAAGATCGATCCATTCCTGGACATCGTGGCGCGTCACTTCAAGAACCCGGAGGAAGGGCTCGGTAACGACAATAGTCCCTCAGCGCATTTTTGGCGCACTCTAAACTTTCCGGACACGCCACTCTAAGCGGGCACCCTCCTCGCCTGCGCCCTGGCTGGCTATCCCCGCCGCGGCAGGTGAATCGAAGGAACGATGGTCCACCGCCGCAGATCACCCCGGCCGTGTCGATGAGGCCGCCAAACGGTCATAAACACCCCCGCTTCGCGGTCTAAAGATGTTCAAGCACCGGGGTGACGAGCTATGAACAAGGCCTTATCGAGATTGGACACGCAGCGAAAAAACACCTCTGAGCCATCTGCGAGCCCAAGCTGCCGGCAGGCCAACTCCTCGCGTACCCTGTGCTCTGAATCGCTTGTTTCAAAGTAGCTGCCGGAACTTCCATTGTCGGCATGTAGGGATGGTGGCGTTATTTGAGTCCATGCAATCGCGAAGTCAAAGTTTCCGGGGACGGATGCTGCGAGGCTTGCCGAACAGGCATCAAACTCTTCCTGTCCCCGCTGTACCCGAATTGTTTCGGAGCAAATCCGACCTATGATGCTTTCGCCTCGGGTTTCCACGTGAGTATTTTGGGTTGCGCAGCCCGAAAGTGCTGACGTGACCAGCACCGCCAGTGAGATAACGTACCCCTTTCGAGACATTCTCTTTGTCGGTGTCATTCGCTGATACGTCCTATGGCTTCGGCAAGGGCATATTGGCCTTCGGCATAAGCCGTGAGGGCTGCCGCCTGGGCCGCGCGTGCTTGGACCAAATCTCTTTGGGCTTGGATAACTTCAAGGACGGCCGCAACGCCGAACTCCTTGCGGCCTTGGCTCAGCTGGAGGCTTTGTTCCGCCAACTCGACATTCCGCTTTGCCAATTGCAATTGGTCGAATGCCGAATGAACGGCTTCGTAAGTTTGCACCACTTGGCGGCCGACATTATCCCGCAGCTTTGCATCGTTAAGTCGGGCTTGTTCAAGCTTGGATCGGGCATAATCGATGCGACTGAAATCCAGCAGCCCTCCAGCTCCCACACGCCAATTGAACATCACGGCGTAGTCTTGGGTGCCGCCGGAATTGCTCGGCGCCCCCAAATGCCCGCCGCTGATATTCCCATAAACTGCTTGTGCGCCGACGGAAGGGATCAATGGGCCATAGATGCTTTGTGTCTTCTGCCAATCCGCGGCTTCCAGGGATGCAGCACTTGCTTTGACTTCCGGTCGCTTGGACAGCGCCTCGCTCTCGAGACCGTCCAATTTCGATTCCAGGGAAATGAGGGTGATTTGGGGAGCGATATCGTCCTTCGGCGCAAATCGCGTGGCCGGCTCGACGTGCAGAATGTTCGCAAGCCTGGCAGAGGCCGAAACGACGGCTTCCTGGGCCTGACGCAGTGTCAACTCGTAATTCTGAGTCTGGACATTGACGTGCAACAAATCGCTCTTGTTGGCCAACCCTATCGCCACAGCGCGATCGATTTGGGCTCCGTAATCCTTGGAGATGCGCACTGCATCATCGGCGATCTTCTGGTTGGCGGTCGCATTCACCAGATCCAGATACCCGGCGGCGGCCGTGTAAAGCGTGACGTTGTGCCCGGCATCGACAGAAAATTCCGCCGCCGTCTGCAGACGGCTGGCCGAAAGCTTCTGAAAAATCGCATCTCCAAGATTTACCTGAGATGTGAGGCCGCCCGTAGCGGTATGAAGCTGCTTGTTGACATCTATGACATTCCCGCTGACGTCTTGGATGGCGCCATTGTGTTTGGAATAGCCCACCCCTCCCGCCAAACTTGGCAGAAGGCCCAGGGTCGCGGCATCATTCTGGGCCTGGGCCTGAACCAACGCCTCTTTGACCAGGGCCAAATCGATATTGTTGGCGCCCGCGAGCCGTAGGGTGGTGGGAAGGTCGATCGGCTGGGAGCCTGCTGTGGACGGCGGTGGCACGGGCCCCAGTGGGGGTGGGCCGGCCGTCTGCGCCAAGGCAGTTGCACAAAAAAATGAACTCACGATGATTCCGAATGTGCCCTGCAGGCTTCGCAGTTCACGGTGTTCGCGCATTTGCTGCTCCCATTGGCAACACAAATTGCACGGTAGCGTACATCCCGGGCCGTAGAACATCGCCGGGATTGGGCATATCGATTTCCGCCAGCATCGTTTTGGTGCCCTGGTCGAGGGCATAGCTGATGCGGGTAATCGCGCCACGGAATTGTCTTTTCGGAAGACTTTGCACGGTAAAGGTCGCAGGCGTGTTCGTCCCGATATTGAGAGCCTCGTCTTCAGGCACGGGTATCTGGATTCGAACCTCGCTGAAGTTCATCAGGCTAACGACTGCCGCCCCTTTCTGGTCGCTGTTGGATGGCACCGGGATGTATGCGCCCGGATCGACATATCGCGCCGTGATCGTGCCTGAGAATGGCGCGGTGATGCGGGCATAACGCAGCAGCGTATTGACCCTATCGAGCTGCGCCTGCGCGACCTTCAGTTTTCCGCGCGCCTGATCCAGGATTTGCGGAGTGATCAGGTCCGGCGCGGTCTTGATCGCTTGCTGCATGCGGTCGAAATCCAACTTCGCCACTTCCACCTGCGCCTCGTACTGGGCGCGATCGGCGAGCAGCTCTGGCACCTCGATATCTGCGATCAGGTCGCCCACCTTTACGCGATCCCCTTTGTCGACGGACAAGGATTTGAGATAGCCCGCCACTTTCGCCGTCAAGGTTGCCTCTTGGTACGCCTTGATTTCAGCAGGTAGTGTGATCGTGCGAGTGGTCGGTCTGGTGGCTCCAGCTGCGGCGGTTGTGCCAGAGAAAGCCACCAGCAGGACAAGGCCGATGCCGGCACCATTGAATTTCGCTGGCCACTTCATGACGGTCAACCTCTCACCGCTTGATTGCGGTCTTCAGGATCCATGGAAGGGGACGAACGGTTGGCTTTGGCGCGAACCGCCGCAAAGATGCCAGGAAGCACCAGAAGCGTTGCGACAGTCGAAAGTAAAAGTCCACCAATCACCGCACGTCCCAGAGGCGCGGTCTGACCACCCTCCTGTCCAATTCCGAAAGCCATCGGCAACATGCCGACAATCATGGCAAGGCTTGTCATCAGAATTGGGCGCAGCCGGCTCTGCGCCCCATCGAGCGCGGCCTCGAGAGACGGCTTTCCGGACAGACGGCTTCTCTCAGCGAAAGTGACTAGCAGGATCGCGTTGGCTACCGCTACGCCGATCGCCATGATCGCGCCCATGAAGGATTCGAGATTGAGCGTTGTGCGGCAAAGCCACAGCGCCAACACCACGCCTGCGACTACCGCCGGCAGGGTCGACATAGTGATGATGGCGAGTTGCCAGGATTGATAGTTGGCGACCAGGAGGAGGAATATGACGACGACGGCAAATAGAAGACCGCTGCGCAGAGCGGATAACAGCTGCCCCATCGGTTCCACTTGCCCACGGATGGCTATGGCGACTTTGGGCGGCGGCTTGCCGAGTTCCGAAAGAGCTTTCTGAACGGCATTCGTTGCGCTTCCTAAATCGGTATCCTGGATATTGGCGCTTACGGTAATCGTGCGCGCCATATTATACCGGTCATACTCGCCAGGCGCGGTATCTTCCTTGATCTGCGCAACGTTGCGCAAAAGCGCTGCAGAGTTCCTGTCTCCGGATACCCGGGTATTTCTCACGTCTTCGACAGAGGTTATCGCCTGCTGCGGAATTTCGACCTGGACTTGGTAGCCGACCCCGGTATTGGGCGCAGCCCAATAAATCGGTTGCGTAAATCGGCTTGATGACGTCACGGGAGTTAAAGCCCGCACAACATCGTTTGCCGTGACGCCAAGTACGCCAGCCCTTTCCCGATCCACATCAACCCGAATCTCCGGATAACTCAAAGGCAGGCCAAATTGGACATCTCGCAACTGAGGCAGCGCAGCCAGCTTCTCCCTCACCTTGCCCGCGAATTTTCGATCCTCCGCCAAGGTGCCTCCGCTTATCGCGACCTGAATTGGAGTATCGGCGCCGAAACTCATGACGCGGCTGATGATGTCTGCCGGCTCAAAAGAGAACTGGACACCTTGCATCTCTTTCGTAAAGCGCTGGCGCAAGCGTTCCTGTAAATCGCTGATATTAATGCCGCTGCCGTTCTTGAATTGAATCTGAAGAACCGCCTGCTGAGGCCCGCTGTTCCACTGATAAATGTAATTGATTGGATACGCCGATCCGTGGACGCCAATCAGGCCCAATGACAGATCGACATTGTCGGGGCCCGCCTCCTCCTTCACGATACTCAAGACTTGCTGCGAATAGGCATATGTACGCTGCAATGCGGTTCCAGCTGGAGCGGTGATGCGCAGTTGTATCTGGCCCGCATTTCCCCGAGGAAATATGTCCGTGCCCAAGCGCGGGAAGATGAAGACCAGTACTAATGCGGAAAGGGCCAAATATACGGCTGCCACAAGCCCACGTCGGGCCGTGAAGTCCTGAATGATGTCGTGGTAGCGGCTTTGAACTTTGCCGAAGAAGCCTGGATCCCAGTGTCTGACATCGAAGTCGCCGTGGCGAGACCGGAAAACCCAGACAGAAACGATGGGGACCATCGTGTTCGCCAACGCAAAGGACGCCAGCATCGCGAAGCCGACCGCCAAAGAGAGCGGGACGAAGAGCGCGCGGGCTGCTCCTACCATTGCGAAGGATGGAAGGAACACTGCCACCACGCAGAGCATAGCGATGAAAAGCGGCACGGCGACTTCGCGCCCCGAATCCAGCACACCCTGTTCGACACTTTTCTTTCTGGTGAGATGGGTATGAATATTTTCGATGGCGACCGTCGACATATCGACAAGGATGCCGACGGCCAGAACCAATCCGCCCAAAGTCATGATGTTGATGGTTTGGCCAGTAAGCCATAATGCCAACACGGCCGCGAGGAGCGACAACGGGATATTGGCGACGACGATTAGAGCGCTACGCCAATCCCGAAGAAAAAGCAGCACCATGACGCCCGACAGCAGGGCTCCGAGAATTCCCTCGATCGTCAAACTACGGACGGCGCCAGTGACCAGGGGAGACTGATCCAACACATAGCTTACCGTTGTATCATCTGGCAGTGCGGCCTGAAATTTGGGCAGATTCTGCTTCACAAGATTGACGACCGAGATAGTGGAAGCATCGGCCCGTTTGGTGACCGGGATATAGACTGTGGGTTTCCCGTTTACTGTTGCAATACTCGTGGCAATGTCACTTCCGTCCGTGACCTGTGCTACATCGCGGATAAAGACCGCCGGAAATGTCCCGGCGTGTATTGGTACGCCGGCCAACGCCTGTACATCGGTCACGATCGAATTGACCGGGACAATCGGATACATGCCATTGAGCTCGACATTGCCGGAAGGGGCGACGGTTTCCGCATTAGCAATCGCGGACACGATGTCCTGTGTCGACAGGCCGTGCGACTGAAGCTTACTGGGATCGACGCTCACGACGATTGTGCGTGGGCTTCCGCCAAACGGCGGCGGCGCGGATACGCCCTCCAGCGTGGCGAAAAGCGGCCTTACGGTGTTAAGCGCAAGATCCTGTATTTTTCCCACGGGTCGGGTGGCGCTCGAAAAGGCGAGGTAGCCGACCGGCACGCTGCCGGCATCGAACCTCATGACAAAAGGCGGCACCGTACCCGTAGGCATGAAGGCACGCGCGCGATTTACATAGGACACGGTTTCGGACATCGCCTGCGACATGTCCGTGCCAGGGTAGAATTGCAGCTTGATCAGCGCCGCACCCTGGATTGATTTCGATTCGACGTGCTCGATGCCGGTTATGTAGAGAAAGTGGTACTCGTAATAATATGTCAAAAACCCTTCCATCTGCGCGGGGTCCATGCCGCCATAAGGTTGGGCCACGTAGATTGTCGGAATGCCTAAGGGCGGGAACACATCTTCGGACATGTTCCTGAGCCCGAGGAACGCGCCGAGCGCCATGCCGAAAATGACCACCAGCACGGTGTAAGGGCGTCGAAGCGCGAACTGAACGAGGCTCACAGCTCCTCCTTTCCCTTGTTTTTGCGCGCGGCACTCCTAATGTGCGCGCCGTAGCCTGAATGATTGGTACGGTTGTTTCGAAATATCAATATCGCGATACAGACGTATCAAGCCCGAGCCTTTGAGGGTTGGGGAAAATCAATGACGGTGCGAGTCGAGGTGACCGGAGGCGAGTTCGCCCGCCTGCTAGGCACAATCTGACTCCTTCGGAACTTGCTCCGTTGAGGTTGTGCGGCTTCTTTTAAGCCAGTTTTATTTTAAGCCAGTTTTAAGCCGGGGTTTCCGAGGTAGCCGAGCGGTGTCTCACGCCGGTGGAAAGTCAATCGGAATGAGGCACCGCCTTGAGGAGCATCACCCACTTCAACCGAGCCGCCGTGAAGCCGAGCGATCTCCGCGACGATCGAAAGTCCTAATCCGGCGCCGGAGTTGTGACACCCATTCCACGCCAAAAACGAGCAAAAATACGCGACCTGTCCGAAGGCGGAATACCAGGCTCATGGGATCAGAAACACTTGTGAACCTAGTCGATAGTGTGACGGCTGCCGTTAGACATGATCCTGCAGCGATCGACAGCTTTCTCACGAAGCTAGATGGCTTGGATTGGTCTGATGATATGAGGCGCTCATCCGACTTAGTTCGTTTTCATGTCAGAGACGCGCAAATATTCGAAGTCGATGACGAATTTCCGCAGCTTCCGGCCAATTCTATTCTGCTGAATGGGGTATTGGCGGTCCGATACACAATTAGCCTAGCCAACTTGCCACAATTGGATATCGCCGAGGTCCGACAAGACATCGCTGACGCCACGGCCGCTTAGCTTGACGACCTCAGCAGGAGGGGGGTGAAATGCGCAAGTGTGAGGCGTTGTCCCGAAAGCGCGATCAATTGCTACATAACGCTTGGGCGATCGCACCAGACGGCTCGATTGTAACCAAGAGTGATGATCACGCGTGGGGAGATGCCGCCACACCCGCCGATCTAAACAAGTTGGCGGGTGAAATTATGGATCAAGTGACTGTGCTCAACGGGGCGCGGCTTCTTGGCTTTATAAAGGGGGTAATGGCAAATCCCGGAACAGATTCAGTTGACACGCGAGGGTGAGGCCAAACGAGCTAGAACATCTGCTTGTCGTGTTCATGAGGCCCCGGTTTATTTACCCGTCGTGGCACCTCGGCCAGCTAGCAAGCATTTTCGGTGGCCACCTGGTGGCGATCCGGACAAAAATAAAAGGCCGCCTAATAAGGCGACCCGTTATAAATATCTGAAATATCTCGAGAAATTGGAGCGGGCGAGGCGAATCGAACGCCCGACCCTAACCTTGGCAAGGTTATGCTCTACCCCTGAGCTACGCCCGCATTCCAAGTTCGAGGGAGGGGGTTATCGCTTATCGTTCGGCCGGTTTCAAGCCAATCCTGTCCGGCTCAGCCCGCCGGCCAAGCCTCCGTCAGCCCGCCATCAGGCGGTTGAAAACCGCCCGGACTGCGTCCTGCCGCGCAAAGAGTTCCCGTTCCAGCGCCGCGAAATCTGCGGTCCCGCCGGCCCGGGCCAGAAGCGCCTTCAGGCCGGCGGAAGCCGTGTCTGCTTCCAGCGTTTCATCCAAAGCGATGCGAAGGATCTGGGTCAGGGCCTGCTCCAGGCCGGCAGCTTCGATGAGGAGACGTGCATCGACTTCCTTCATAAAACCAGCCGCCGCGATCTTCTCAAGAGCGGCTATGGTGTTGGTGTCCAGAATGTCGGGGCGCGCCGGCGCATGAATAAGCTGGAACGTCTGCGCCAGGAATTCGATATCGATCAACCCGCCCGGCGCGTATTTCAAATCCCAGCGATTGCGGCCGGGATATTGTGTGGCGATCTTTTCGCGCATGTTCCGCGCGTCAGCGAGAATGCGGCTGGGCTCCCGCGGCTGCGCCAGCCTTGTGGCGATCTCCGCCTCCACGCGTGCCCCCAGCATCTTCGGTCCCGCCACCAGACGGGCGCGCGTCAAAGCCAGATGCTCCCAGGTCCAACTTTCACGTTCGTGATAGTCGGCGAAAGTTTTCAGACTCACCGCCGCAGGCCCCTTGTTGCCACTGGGACGCAGCCGCATATCCACATCGTAAAGCGTGCCTGCGCCGGTGGGGGTGGTCAGCGCTGCGATCAATCGCTGCGCCAGGCGCGCGAAATACAGCGTTGGCGAAAGCGACTTCGCACCGTCCGAACTTTCCACGCCTTCGGGCACGTCATAGACGAAAACCAGATCAAGGTCAGAACTGGCCGTCATCTCCCGCCCGCCCAACTTGCCCAATGCGATGACGGCGAATTCCGCGCCGGGCACCCGGCCGGCGCTTGCTGCCAATTCGTACACCACCACGGGCAGCAGACCCGCGATCACGCTTTCCGCCACCCGAGCGAACGCGGCGCCCGCCTCCGCAGCTTTGGCCGCGCCATCGACCAGCTGCACACCGACGCGGAAATTTTCTTCCCGCGCGAAGCGCCTGGCGCCATCAAGCTGTTCCTCAAAGTCGCCCTGAAGCTGACGCCCGAGGCTCTGATCGAGATGTTCGCGATCCGGCAGCGACCGCAGGAAATCCGCATCCAGCAAGGCGTCCAGCGTGGCCGGCGTCCGTGCCAGATGGATGGCGAGCCGGGGCGCCGAACCCACAATCTTTGCCAGCAAGGCCAGAAAATCCGGTCGCGCCATGAACAAGGAAAAAAGCTGCACGCCGGACGGCAAGTTCGACAGAAAGCGATCGAATTGCACAAAGGCCGCGTCCGGATCGGCAGTTTCAGCCAACGCCTTTAAGATCGCCGGGATCAATTTGGTGAGTAGCTCGCGCGCCCGGGCCGAACGCATGGCGCGTATGCGGCCATGATGCCAGGCGCGGATGGCACCCGCCACTTGCGACGGCACGCCGAAGCCCATAGCGCGCAAAGTCTGAAGCGTTTCCGGATCGTCTTCCACACCGGTGAACACCAGACTGCCATGCACATCGGTGAGATCGGCTTCGCGCTGAAACAGGCGAGCATAATGGCCCTGCACGCTTTCCAGCGTGCCGGTCAGCGCCATGCGGAATTTGTCGACATCGTCATACCCCATGAAACAGGAAACATGCGCCACACCTTCGCTGCTTTTGGGCACGGTATGCGTCTGTTCGTCCTCGATCATCTGCAGGCGATGTTCCAGCGTGCGCAGATAACGATAGGCCCGCGTCAGATCCGCCGCGGTTTCCTCCGCGATGGTGCCATGCGCCGCCAGCGCTCTGAGCGCATCTAGAGTCGACGGGGCGCGCAGGGAGGGATGGCGGCCGCCCAGGATCAATTGCTGGGTCTGGGCAAAGAATTCGATTTCGCGGATGCCGCCGCGTCCCAGCTTGATGTTATGACCGGCCACCGCGATCTCGCCGTGGCCGGCATAGGCGTGAATCTGGCGCTTGATGGAATGGATGTCTTCGATGGCCGCGAAATCCAGATGCCGCCGCCAGATAAAGGGCTCGATCAACGCTTTGAAGGCGGCGCCAGTGTCGGGATCTCCGGCACAGGGCCGCGCCTTGATCATGGCGGCGCGTTCCCAATTCTGGCCCAGGCTTTCGTAATAGGCTTCCGCCGCCTCCAATGAAATCGCCACCTGGGTGGCGCCCGCGTCGGGGCGAAGCCTCAAATCGGTGCGGAAGACATAGCCGTCGGCTGTAATTTCGGCCAACAGCTTGACCAGCCCGCGCGCGATATCGACCGCCGCGCCCCTGGCATCGCCGCGCTTGGCGAAGGGAAAACGCTCCGCGTCGTAAAAGACGATCAGGTCGATGTCGCTGGAATAATTGAGTTCATAAGCGCCATATTTTCCCATCGCCAGCACGGTGAGCCCTGTGGCGGCTTCCAGCGCCGCGCCATCTCGGGCCGCCATGCCATGCAAAGCGCCTGCTTTCCTGAGAAGAAAGCGCAGCGCGCCCCGCACCCCGGCGTCGGCGAATTGGGTCAAAGACTTGGTGACCTCCTCCAGCGGCCAGACGCCGCCGATATCGGCCAACGCGATAGCGAGTGCGGCGGCGCGTTTGGCTCGACGCAATTCCCGCATGGCGATGGCTTCGTCGTCCAAGCCGCCGATCGCTTCGGCCCGAGCGATGGCATTGCTTAATGCGGTTGTGGGTCCCTGCCGGAAATAGCGCGCGAGTATTTCGGGTTCGCGGATGGCAAGCCGGCTGAGAAAGGGGCTGTTTCCGAAAACTCCTTCCACCAGAGGTTCTGTATTCGCATCCGGCACGAAACCGTGCTCCCCCAACGCTTCCAGCGTGCGCTGAACCCGCGCGGAATCGAACGGCAGGGGGGGCAGGTGCAAATCGGGCATGTGTTCAACTTACTGGATGAACCGCCTGCATTGCATCTGTTATTGGTCGTGCGGCCGACGGAAAACCGCTCCGCAGCCTGTCGGCTGCTTCACACTTTTCCCGGCCGTCACTCCGCCGCCGTGCGAGACGGGATTTGCGCGGGCTTGACTCCGGGCAGATTGAGCCGGAGCGCCGGGCGCGGGAAACGCAAAATAGCCTTCAGGCCTGGGGCATTGTCTTCCAGGAGCAATTGCGCATTGTGAAAATGCGCCACCGCCGCCACCAGGGAGAGACCGAGCCCCGTGCCGGGGGAATTGCGGCTGGCCTCCAGGCGCACGAAACGCTCCACCACCCGGGGCCGGTCCTCAGGTGGAATGCCGGGCCCACTATCGGCGACGCAAAGATCCACGCCTGCAAAACTCTGGGAGATCGAGATCGCCACCCGCCCACCGGGCGGCGTGTATTTGATGGCATTGTCGACCAGATTGGCCAAGGCCTGCGCCACCAGGCTGCGATTGCCCTCGATCTTGGGCACACTGGCGGTGGACAAAGTGAGGCTGACTTTCTTTTCCTCCGCCAGCGGCTCGTACAATTCGCTGACGTCGCTGGCGACGGAAGCGAGATCGAGCGGCGACATCGCGCCCCGCGCTGCCCCCGCATCGGTTTCCGCGATCAACAGCAGTGCGTTGAACGTACCGATCAACTGATCCGTGTCGGCGATGGCACGCTCGATCTCGCTGGTGTCTGAACCCGCCGCCGCCAGCCGCGCCAGCGATTGTTCCAGCCGCTGGCGCAGCCTCGTGAGAGGTGTGCGCAGATCATGCGCCACACTGTCGGTGACTTCCCTGAGGCCCTTGAGCAACCGCTCGATACGGTCAAGCATGCGGTTGAGATTTTCGGCCAGCACATCGAATTCGTCCTGCGCCCCGCTGATAGGCACACGGCGGGTCAAATTACCGGCCATGATCTCACCCGAGGCGCGGTTGATGGCGTCCAGACGCCTCAGCATGTTGCGGCTCATCAAGGCGCCGCCCAGAAGCCCGAACAGCAGGATCAGGGCGACAGTCCAGGGCAAGGTGGTGGTGTAAAGCCGCTGGGTGAGATCGCGGTCGTGCACATCCTGCGCCACCAGCAGATAGAAATTCCCCGGCTGTGGCAGCGTGAACAGGCGACCCCGCGCCCGTCTGGTCTCCGCCACGCCGTTGACGCGGCGCTCATAATCAAATTCGACGAAATTGCCGGCATTGGCCGTAATGGCCGGCCAGGAATCCAGATTGCCCGCCAGGATGCGGTGCTCGCCATCGGTCAGGAGATAAAGCTCCTGACCTGCATGCAGCGAACGGCTCATCACGCTTTCGCCCAGGCCGCGCAAACCCAAACGCTGATACTGTTCCGACAAGCCCGTGATTTCGGCTTCGATGATCTGATCCGTTTGGGCGTCCAAGGTGCGGCGCGTGTTCCAATAAGTGAAGAACAGCAGTGCGCTCACCGAAACGGCGAACAGCAGCACATAGACCAGAACGATGCGGAACGCTTGCGTGCGCAGAAGACGGAAACCGGCGCGCATCATGCGTTCCGCATCTTTTTGTCTATCTGGTCGCGCAATCTGCGCACAACCGGCTGCGGGACAGTGCGGCGGGCAAGTGTTGCTTGCTTGCGCTCCCGGGGGCGGAACGCTTGAGTGCGCAGAAGACGGAAACCGGCGCGCATCATGCGTTCCGCATCTTTTTGTCTATCTGGTCGCGCAATCTGCGCACAACCGGCTGCGGGACAGTGCGGCGAGCAAGTGTTGCTTGCTTGCGCTCCCGGGGGCGGAAGGCCTGGGTGCGAAGGAGGCGATAACCCGCGCGCATAGCCCTCCTCTTTCTGGCTTACCGGGCTCGGATCATATAGCCGGCGCCGCGGATCGTGTGCAGCAAGGGCGTCTCGAAGCCCTTGTCGATCTTGGCACGCAGACGGCTGATATGCACATCGATCACATTGGTCTGAGGATCGAAATGATATTCCCACACGCTTTCCAAAAGCATGGTGCGGGTCACGACCTGGCCGGCATGGCGCATTAAATACTCGAGCAGGCGGAATTCGCGGGGCTGCAGATCAATCGCCTGTTCACCGCGTTTGGCGGCGCGGGTGAGGAGGTCGAGATCCAGATCGCCCACCGTCAGACGCGTCTTGACTGTCACCGGTGAGCGGCGGCGCATCAAAGCGTCGATGCGCGCCAACAATTCCACGAAGGCGTAAGGCTTGGTGAGGTAATCGTCGCCACCGGCTTTGAGGCCCTTCACCCGGTCGTCCACTTCCGACAGAGCGGAAAGAAATAGCACCGGTGTGGCGTTGCCATGCTCGCGCATTTCCGCCACCACGCCCAGGCCATCCATTTTGGGCAGCATGCGATCGATGATCGCCACGTCGTAAGGCCGCGACAGCGCCAGCGACAAACCGATATCGCCATCAGCGGCGTCGTCCACCACATGGCCCGATTCCTTCAGCCCTTGAACAAGATAGCGTTGGGCTTCGAGATCGTCCTCAACGACGAGAATGCGCATGCGGTCAGACTCCTTGGCAGCAATAGGGTCCGCGCCGGCGGCGTGGGTGGGGGGACTCGCCGCCACCGGCGCGGGGGGCCGGAGGGAGAGGCTTTAGCCCCACCATCCGCTAACCTTCGAACTTACGCCCTCTCGATTCAGGCGACCTCTCAACTCAGGCGCCGACATCCACGGCGACGAAACGCGAGCCGCCTTGGGCAGAGGAGACTAGAAGCAGCACACTCTTGCGACCACCCTTCTGCGCCTCTGCGACGCTGGTTTGTACATCGGCCGGGGTATGCACCGGACGGCCGCCAACCCGCTGGACCACATCGCCGGGCTGCAAGCCCTTCTCCGCGGCATCGCTGTTGGGATCGACCTTGGTGATCAGCACGCCCGCGGCGCTTTCGGCGAGATTGAATGTCTTGCGCGCGTCCGGCGTCAGCGACGCCAGGCCGAGGCCCATGGCGTTGCCGGTGGCGGTGGGGCCGGCAGACGGCATCGGCGTGTTCGACGCCACTTTGTCGTCCGGACGATTGCCGATCTGAGCCTTGAGATTTTCCATCTTGCCCTGGCGCAGAACCGTGAAGGTTGCTGTCTGGCCCGAGGGCACCAGCGCCACTTTCCGGGTCAGATCGCGATTGTCTTCGACCGCCTGGCCATTGATGGCAGTTACGATGTCGCCTTGCTCGAAACCGGCCTTGGCAGCGGGCCCGTTGGGCACCACTTCCGCGACAAGGGCACCTTTGCTGTCTTTAATGCCCAGCGAAGATGCGATTTCCGGCGTGACGCTCTGGATGCTCACGCCCAGCCAGCCGCGCGTCACCTTGCCGTGGGCCTGAAGCTGGCCCACCACGTCATGGATGGTGGCGGCCGGAATGGCGAAGCCGATGCCCACGCTGCCGCCTGACGGCGAGAAGATCATCGAATTCATGCCGATGACTTGGCCGCGCAGGTCGAAGGTCGGACCGCCGGAATTGCCGCGGTTGATGGGCGCATCGATCTGGATG
>Ga0105240_10004129_pt1 | contig 22273 bp, 19 predicted proteins | sample KBSC54metaG_FD_80426 | JGI IMG/M metagenome (GOLD analysis project Ga0105240, IMG submission 80426) | Corn rhizosphere microbial communities from Kellogg Biological Station, Michigan, USA - KBS C5-4 metaG | ecosystem: Host-associated > Plants > Roots > Rhizosphere > Soil | place: Michigan, USA... | reverse complement strand
CGGTCGCGGCGGCGCCGCCCAAGTCCACCCCGCCACCACCGAAAGCAACCCCAGCCCCGCCGAAAGCCACGCCTGTCGCACCGCGCGCCTCAACGCCGCCCGTGCGTGGAGGTGCCGCTCAAACAATCGCCGTGATCACCAGCCCCGGCGGCGCCATGGCCATGATCGACGGCAAGAGCGATTCGGCCTGCAAGACGCCCTGCGAACTGGACGCCTCGCCGGGTAAACATACCGTCGCGGTATCCATGCCGGGATACCAGATCGAGCGCCGGGAAGTGGAGGTCGGCCGCAGCGCGGTCGAATTGCCGGCCATCATTTTGCGCGCGCAGACAGGCACCCTCATGATCAGCAGTTCGCCGGTCGGCGCGACCATTACGATTAACGGAAAGAGAAACGAGAAGTTGACACCCGCGGTCATCAATTTAAGCGCGGGCAATTACAAGATCACCGTTGAAAAGGACGGCCGCCAGAGTTCCGGCGAAGTCGACCTCCGCAACGGCGAGACCAAGACACTGCGGATTGTGCTCGATCAGTAACACCGGCGATCTTTGCCGCTGGTTGCCGAGCGTGAGCTCGGCTGGTTTTCCTGACACTTAATTCTTTAGTTGACATCTTCGCCAATTCGATCCACAATTACTCTTAATTCTATAGTTGTTCCATATAGGACTTACGGGTACACTCATGCGAATCTCTCGCCCTGTCGTCTCAATGACGCTCGCCGCAGCATTGTTGACGTTCTCTACGCAAGCTCAAAAATCACCGAAAGCCCCCACCTACGGCAACGCGGACGCGATCAACGACGCTGAACTGAAGGCCTATCTTTACTTCCTGGCCTCCGATCAGCTCGAAGGACGCAGCTTCCCTTCGCGCGGCTACGATACGGCTGCGCTCTATATCGCGAGCCATCTTGCGGAGTGGGGCCTGAACCCCGGCGGCAGCACCAGCGGCACCAAAGGTCCGCTCCAGCCGTATTTCATGCCCATCGAACTGGAGTCTCGGCAATTGATGGCTGAAGACAGCAAGGCGACCCTGACCGCGGCTCCCGCGGCCCGTCCGGGGCAGCCGGCGGCGCCGCAAGTCACGAGCTTCGATTATGAAAGGGACTGGTTCTTCGGCACACCCGGATCCCCCGTCCAGCTCTCGGCGCCTCTGGACGTTTCCGGCGCTCTCGTGTTCGCAGGCAACGGCTGGCTCATCCGCAAGACCAATGCCGACCCGTACAAGGGCATCGACGTCCGCGGCAAGATCGTCGTCGTCTCCGGGAAACCGCCCGAACTCGGCGACGGCTCACTTGGCGAGCCCTGCGTCGATTTCTTCTCTCCCCAGCAGTACGCCGCCAGGAACGGAGCGCTGGCCGTGGTCAACATCGTCGATTCCATGAACGCCGCGTTCATGGCGCGCCCTGCCAGTGCCCGCGCTTCTCTTAACGGTCCGCCGTTCGTGGTCAGGAAATTCCAGCAGCCCGCCGCGTGCCCCTCCGCGCCCATCATTACCGCCGGTCTGGATTTCACCAACGCCTTGTTCATCGGCGAACGCCACAACGGCGCCGAGGTCTTTTACACGGCCGACAGGAATGCCGCAGTCTACCCGCCGTCCTATCAAGGCGAGCGCAAGACCGTCCCCAGTCTCGAATCCTTCGCGCTCAGCGATCGCAAGACCCTGCGCCTCCGTGTGGCAATTCACAACGAGGACGGCCACGGCGAAAACGTCATCGGCATTCTGGAAGGCAGCGACCCGGTACTCAAGAACGAGTACGTCATCCTCAGTGCCCATCTCGATCACCTCGGTCTCAGCGCGCCCTCATCCGACGGTCATGCGGTCTACAGTGGCGCCGACGACGACGCGTCCGGCTCGGCCGCCCTGCTTGCCGCCGCCCACGCATACGCCACGGGAGCGGCGAAGGGGATTCGGCCGAAGCGCAGCATCCTGTTCCTCTGGAACGGCGGCGAAGAAAAGAGCTACTCCGGCTCGCGGTATTTCGTCCAGTTCCCGCCCATCGATCTCTCCAAGGTGGTGGCCTTCCTGCATATGGATATGATCGGCCGCACCAAAACCTCCGCTTACGTGGACAACGACAAGACGCACGTTCTGGTCGACCGCGGCGAGATTCTGCTGATTGGTCCCCACATTAGCAGCACCGACCTGGAGACGCGCATCGAAACCGTCAACGCCAACTTCCAGAAGTTGAAGTTGAACCACTTCTACGACGCGACACACACCGACGACACCCACGACAATCTGGGCCCGCAGCAAATCGGACAGCGCCTCTTCTCGCGAAGCGATCAGTACAATTTCGCCCTCATGGGCATTCCGATTGCCTACTTCACGACCGGGCTGCACGCGGATTATCACCGCCCTACCGACACGCCCGAAAAGATCGACTTCCAGGAACTTCAGATGATCGCCAGGACCGTCGGGGCTGTCGGTTGGGACCTCGCCAATGACGGCGGACGACCCAAACTCAACGCAGCGCTACCCAGCGATCTGAAGACGGCAATGGATAACGCGCGGAAGCAAGGCTGGGGCAAACTCACTCCGGTGCTCGCGCCCCTGCCGGGCATGCCGTACTAAGATTCGCGAGCGTAGCGAGCGCCGCTAAACCCCGGCCCCCAGCCCCGGTTTTCAGGACGCTGGGCTTTCCAGTGAATCCGGCGTTATCACCGGCAGTATCGGCGACACCGCTTCTCCCTCGTCCCAATTGCGGCGTTCGATAATCGTCGCAGGCTCGTACGTAACGCCCGCGGCCAGCCGCTTCTCCTCGCGCCGCGTCGACCAGAGCAGCAGCGGACCCAGAGCTCGCGTCGCCATCCGGCTCATGAATCCGAATTCGCGGCCGACTTCCTTGCGCAGCGCGCCGATCTTCTCGCTGACGGCCTGATTCGTGCCCTTGAGATGCTTCTCCATCGCCCACAACGCCGCGGCGTACCCGTCGGACAGCGCACGCGCCTCCCATTGGAATCGGGCGCGCACCCGCGGATCGGGATCGTTCTTGTACCGCAGCCAGCCTTCCATGGTGGTCTTGCAGATGCGGTAAATGCTGGGACCGTTCACCTCGAAATCGCGGCGGAACGCCCAGTCGAGCCAGCGCTTCGAATCTTCACGCGAGATGGCCGCATGCTTAAAATTGAAACGATGCTGTCCGTGAATGTCGGCAAGATCCACGCCGTCCAGCATGCGCCCCTCTTCCGTCATCTGATGGAACAGCGACGTTCCGGGCACCGGAGTGTACAGCATGAACTGATGGAAATCGGTGTTGTGCGCCACCGCGTGCTCAAGCTCCTGCTGAATGTTTTCCGGAGTATGATGCTCCAACCCGACGATCGTCGATCCCAGCAGTTTGATCCCGTGCTTGCGCAGTTCGGCCGCCAGCGTCAGGGTGTCCTGCCCTTTCAGCTTGGCGTAATTGGACTGCGGCGATTCGAGTCCCATCCAGATCCACGAGACGCCCAGTTCGACCAGTTCGCGGATCGAGTACTGATTAATCGCGTTCGCCGACGAGAACACGTACAGCGCCCACGGCTTGTTGTGCTCCTTCATTCGCGCCAGCAGTTGCAGCGCCCGCCGTTTGTGCAGCAGAAAGTTCTCGTCCATCATGAAAAACGACTTCACGCCGAGGTTGGCTTCCATCTGCGACATGACCGAGTACAACTCATCGCCGCTATCGTAGAAATTCAGGAAACGGCCCTTGCCGCCGAAGAACGCCGACGTCGTGCAGAAGTTGCAGCCGAGCGGACAACCCACCGACGGAATGATCGTGGCTGCCGTGCCGCCTTTCTTCATCGGCAATTTCAACCCAAGCGTGCGCGCGTCGAAACCCGATACGATTTCGGGATGCCGAATGGGCGCGGCCTCATCCTCGCCCAGGAAACGCCGCATCCAGGAGATGCCGTCGCCGCGCACGATGAAATCGGCATCGATCAACTTCTCGACCCCGGGAATCGCTGCCACGTGGCCCCCGACCACGATCTTCGAATGTGGAGAAATCCGCCGCACCATCTTGCACATCTCGCGCACTTTGCCGACGTTCACGATGATCGACGAAATGCCCACCACGTCGTATTGATTCGTGGCGAGTTCCTCTTCGAAGGCTTCGCGGGTAGGAAAATCCAGCACCGTGGTCGGCGCAGAAATATTTTGCTGGATCATCAGGATGCCCCACGAGCGGTGGAACATGCGTAGCGAGAACGGACCCTGCTCCCGCGTCACCTGGTTGTGATACAGCTCCATCGGGTTGATCTTACGGCTGCCGAATTCGTCATCCTGAGCGTACGGACCGAACACGGAGCTAAGCAGAATACGCGCGCGCGTGCCTTTAGGATGGGGTGACATTTTAAGAGTTTGAGTGCTTTAACGACTAAATGGATATTGTAGCACCAGTAGGACAGACGATCGCGAAGCGTCGTCTGTCCAGGCGGGCAGCGCCCGCCCGAAAATACCAACAGCAGATCCAGTATCCCGATCGTCCATTTATCCGACTGTTTTCTTCTTGACTTCATAGAGCACTGGCTTCATGCTTGCTTGGCCCCGTAGAGGTAAAGGAGACGATATGCGGATTTCAGTCATTGTCGCGACGCTCACAGCCGGCGCGACCTGCTCAGCATTCGCACAGGAGGGGTCAAAGCCCGCCCCTGTGCTCACGATCTACCGGGAAACCATCAAGGAAGGCCGGGAAGCCGCGCACGAGAAACTGGAGGCGGATTACGCGGCTGCCTTCCGCAAGGTCAACCATCCGGCGCACTATATCGCCCTCAGCAGCATGTCGGGCCCGAGTACCGTATGGTTCGTCCAGCCGGCCGGGTCGTTTGCCGTGGCCCAGGAATTCGACGCGGCATCCGACAAGGAACCCGCGAAGGGCCTTCTCGCGGGATTCAGCGCACGCGATGGCGAATTACGTTCCAGCTCGAACGCTCTTTGGGCGGTCCACCGTCCTGACCTGAGCTATCGCACCGATAAGTTCAACCGGGCTAAGCAGCGCTACGTCAATATAGCCACCTATCGCGTGCGGCTCGGCCACGACGACGAGTTCATGTCCGCAGTCAAGGCTGTCTACGGCGCGTATGAGAAGGCAAACGTCGATTTGTGCGTCCTCGCCTACCAGGTCACGGCCGGCGCCCCGTCCGGAACGTATCTGCTGATCGGGCCTATGGAATCCATGAAGGTGATGGATGGCGCCCCTGCACGTGGCAAGGCGATGCAGGAGGGCATGGGGCAGGAGAATTACGCAAAGCTGATGAAATCCGCCGGCGATATCTTCGTTTCCATTGAGAACACCATGTTCTCAGTCAAGCCCGGCATGAGCTATGCGACGCAGGAGACCATCGACGCCGATCCAACCTTCTGGAAGCCGAAACCAGCACCGAAGCCGGCCGCCGCTGCCGCCGTCCCGGAGAAGAAGTCGGGGCAGTAGGATAGCCGCTTTCGCCTGTCCATCTCACACGCTCTGCTTCGAGAACGTCACGTACGGAAAGACTTCGGGGATGTGCGAATCGTAGTGGCCGTGGCGATTCCACGTCCACCCCACGCACGGGTCCAACACTTCCCCATTGCGCCCGATCTTCTCGAAACGCGAGCAGTCGATCCGCCACGTATCGCCATCTCGCGGCGGCAGCGGCCGGCCCTCCGCGACTTCCACCATCCCTTTCCACGGGAAGGCCAGCTCGACCGTCCAGCCGCGATCGGTCTTCGTCCTGCCGTTGACCACCCCATCCACATGGACCGCCGTCTTCAACCCCGGGAAATCCCAGTCGAGGAATCCCCACCGCTCCCCGCGCGGATGGACGTGCCCGCCGACCCCATCGAGCACCAGAATTCGTTGCGTGGCCGGATCGAATTCCGGCCGCCCGTAGAGCGGGAACCCGGGCTTGTGCACGTCCTTCCAAATCCAGAAGACCTCGTACACGGTGTTCAGAGCGTTGATCTCGAATTCGTAGTACGTGTCCCGCCCGCCGATAAACACCTCGATGTCGTTCTCTTCCCATATCTTCGCGTCGCGCTGCGTCATCGTGCCCCAAACATCGTTCTCCTCCAGCCAGAATCCGAAGTAGAGATAGTCGTCATCCCAGAGCATGGCCACGCGCGTATCGAACCACGCCGGCTCCCCGGTCACGATGTCCACGAACGAGTTCGATTTCGGCGCGCGCTGCCAGCAAGCCTCTTCGAGTTTGCCGTCCACCACGATCGGTCCGGCGGCGCGATAGCAGGTGTAGCGGGCGGGTTCGATCACAGCGTTTCTCCGCGGACCAGATCCTGTAGCGTTTCGCGCGTGCGGATGATGCGGTACGACCCGCCCTCCACCAACACCTCGGGAGCGCGCGGACGCGAATTGTAATTGGACGATTGGACGAAGCCGTATGCGCCGGCAGTGCAGACGGCCAGGAAATCGCCCGGCATCACGTTCGCCATCTTGCGATCGCGCGCCAGGAAGTCGCCGGACTCGCAGACGGGGCCCACCACGTCGGCAGTCACGGGCGGCAGCGGATTCTTGCGCACCGGGATGATCTCGTGATGCGCGTGGTAGAGCGCGGGCCGGATAAGATCGTTCATGGCGGCGTCGGTGATGATGAATTCCTTCGCGCCGTTCTTCTTGCGATACAGCACGCGGGCGAGCAGCACGCCGGCGGGTCCCACAATCGAGCGGCCCGGCTCCACCATGACCGTGAGTCCGCTGGCCCGCAGCCGCGACCGCACCTGCTCGATGAACGGCGAAATGGCGGGCGCGGTCTCACCTTCCATGTAGGCCACGCCGAGTCCGCCGCCGAGATCGAGATGGCGGATGTTACTGCCGTCGGCGCGAAGTTGTGACACCAGCGCGAGCGCCTTGTCGAGCGCCTGAAAAATCGGGTCGGGGTCGAGGATCTGCGAACCGATATGGCAGCTCACGCCGTCGGCGGTGAGGTTGCGGAAGCGCTGCGCCCGGCGGTATACCTCGGGAGCGTCCTGAATGGCGATGCCGAACTTGTGCTGGTGGAGTCCCGTGGAAATGTACGGGTGGGTGGCCGCGTCCACGTCGGGATTGACGCGGATGGCGAACCCGGCTTTCACGCCCAGCCGCTGCGCCTTGGCGTCGATGAGCGCCAGCTCGGCTTCCGATTCGCAGTTGAACGTGTGGATGCCCTGCGCCAACGCGTATTCGACTTCGTCCGCCGTCTTGCCGACACCGGAGAAGACCACCTTGGACGGATCGCCGCCGGCCTGCAGCACGCGGAACAATTCGCCGCCCGACACGATGTCGAAACCCGCGCCCGCGCGCGCCAGCAGTCCCAGAATCGCCAGCGACGAGTTGGCCTTCACCGCATAGCAAACGCTGTGCGGCAGATCGCCGAAAGCCTGGTCGTAAGCGCGAAAATTCGACAGGATCGTCTCGCTGGAATACACATACGCCGGCGTGCCCACGCGGGCCGCCAGGTCGGCGAGCGGAACCTGCTCGCAATAGAGGTCATTCTCGGAATAGGAAAACATGCGGAACGTTTAGTGTAACCGTAGGTCAGGCGCTTTCGCGTGTCCATCTCCGCTAACGCCGGCGGTCTTTGCCGCCGGTGCCTTTTCCGGCCGTAGGGTAGGCGCTATCGCCTGACCAGGCGCGCAGCGCAGCTCCACCTACCGCGACCACCCGATCCCGACCAAAACCTGCAGTTCATTCTGCAACGCCAGGATATAGAAACCGCGGCTGCCTTCCTCGTCATAGGGAGAGTCTTTCCAGCGGAAGTACCGGACCTCAGGCGTCAGACGCAACCGGCCGGCCGGAATGCGCACGCCCGCGCCGGCGACGATGCCGTGACTCGTGCGGAACTGCTCCGGGTTCGTGAAACGGTATGCCGAGGCCGGCCCCCCCAACGACAAAAGCGAATAGCCGGTATAGACCGCCTCGCCGCTCATGAGGCGCGGAGCATAGCCGGCCAGCACGTAGGGCGCGACGACGCCCCCGGACAACCGGTACTTGACCAGCAGCGGAAACTCCCAGGAATTCGCCCGCGATCGTCCGAAAGTCCACTCACCGAGGAGGTCCTGATTGCTGAAGCTGTAGCCGAAGCGCTGATACAGCGCATTGAACTCGAACGAGAAGCGGTGCGGCAGGCCCACTTCGACGCTCGGTCCGACCAGGTAGAGTTTGGATTCCGACGCGGCGAAGCCTTCCACATCGTTGGTGGTCCTGAGGCCGCCTTTCACGCCGACGGTGAGGAACTGCCCCGATGCCGCAGCAGACAGGATGATGATCGATAAAAACACACGCATACATGTCTAAGACCCCCGCGCTGTCAATTCCACTACAGTCGAAGCCGTCACTGGACACCGGCATGCAGATGAATTGTATGGCTGTATGGACCTGTTCGATCAGGCGAAAAATGTAATCGAGTACCCCGCGCGAGGTGTCGAGTTCGCCGCCGCGCTCATCATCGGGATTGCCGCGGTCGAGGCCACAATCAAAGCGCTTCGCCTCTTTGTCGACCGCTCCGCGCCGCCATCCGCGAAGAATGAGGTCCGCCTGACCCTCGGACGATGGCTCGCCGTCGGGCTCAAATCGCAATTGACACTGCTCCATTCCCCCTAAAGTTCCCCGCTGACCGATTGTGTCCGCAACTTCCCCACCGCCGCGATCGTCTTCTGCCAGTCGTCCGCTTTCTTCTTCGTATTGAACGGCAGATCGAGATTCTTGTAGAACGCCAGAATATTCGCCCGCAGCTTGGGATCGACCGTCGCCGGATCGCGATCCGCCAGCTTGATCGCTAACTTCGCGTAAGTATCGTCGGCCAGTTGGTATTCCGTCGGAGCGGTCAACTTGCCCGTATCGAAATCCCGATCCTCCAGACGCAACTGATTGCGCGATTGTTGCGCCAGCAGGCCCCGATATTCCGTCAGCGTCTTGTCGAAGCTGTCCTGAAACCACTTGCTCGTCTCTGGGGTAGGCGCCTTGAACGATGCCGATTTCAGCGGACCGACCTTCGGAAAAATGCGAAAAACAAATGCAAGCACACGCGCGCCGATCCCCGGCTTCTGATACTCGTCGTCCCATTCCTTGTGATAGCTGGCGCGAGACAGGTTGTACACAAACGCCTTGCGAGTGACCTTGGGATCGGTCTTCGCCAACTCTTTCTTCTTCATCTTCCACCCGACTTTCGTCATTTCCGGAATCACGGTCGCTACCGCATGACGATACGTCCCCAGCGCCAGGTCCACGCTGGTGAAAACATCTTTCAATTCGAGCGAATAGGTATCGCGGAAGGCCCGCTCCAGCAGGGGCTTGGAAACCGCGAAGCCGATGAAATCGTGGTACGCCTTCGGGGCATACGAGCCGCGCGCTACTTGCAGCACGTCGAAACCGAATTCCACCCGCAAGTGCGCGGTCGGATCGTCGGCGTAGGTGACAATCTTCCCGTACTGCGCTTCCAGCTTGGGATACTCCACAGCCACCGAAGGATTCACCGCGATCGAGTGTCCCTGATTGTCGGCCACATAATGCGCCAGCGATCCAAGCGCAAACGCGTACTCATCCACATCCTGCGATTCGGCGATCAACACCGTCACGAATTCACCCGTGCGGATATAGTGCACAAGGTCGCTGAAGAAATGGCTGCCGAAAGGGTAATAGCCCATGTCCTGAATGATGCAGCCGCCGTACGCGTAGCCGTGCGCCTTAATCAGGTCATCGGGCGTGGCGTTTGGAAACCGCTTCAGCAGGAGTGGTTTGATGTTGGTGTCCCATGCCGAGTCGATGATCGCCTCGTGCGTGAGAACCGAATAGCTGTGTAGGGCAGGACAGAGTAGCAGCGCGGCCATGCACGCGCTTAAGCGCACCATGTCCGTTTATTCGCAATCGAGGGGCCGTATAGAAGGAGGAATTCCGCGTCACGCGTTGCCAGCGTGACGCGGAATACCGTTAGTGGCCGGAACTTCCAGCGGCAGCCATTGTCATTTTTGAGAGTTGCCCATCCAGGTCCGCCAAAGCCTTCGAAAGAACGACTTTGTAACGCGGATTCTGGGCGGACTGCAATTCCCGAAGCACCCTGGTCCGGGAAAGAAGGATATTTTCCTTCTGACGAATTGCTTGGAGCGTTTCTGCGCTTGGCGTGTTTGCGATCGCGGCGCTGTGGATATGGATCTCGGCCGCGTCGATCTGCGCCTCGACCGACTTACTTTCCCAACCTCTGGCCATGATTCTATTCTACTCTTGTAGCAGTGGTTTGGGAAGCACGCTCACAGAGTTGGCCTCCAAAATCCCAAGGAACGTACATGTACAGATTGCACTTTCTACTCACAGCACTCATCTCGACAGCGGCATGGAGCCAGAATCTGGCGCCGCTTCGCGCACCCGCCGTCCCGCTGGTGGCGCATGATCCCTATTTCAGCGTCTGGTCGATGGCAGACCGGCTCAACACCGAAGGAACCAAACATTGGACGGGTAAACCCAATACTCTGATCGCGCTGGCGCGTATCGACGGCCGCGTATATCGATTAATAGGCGTCGATCCGCGCCGCACGCCTGCCCTCGAGCAGACCGCCGTGGAAGTTCTACCCACCCGCACGGTGTACACCTTTTCTGGCGCCAACGTGAAACTCGGCCTGACGTTCTTCACACCGGCGCTCCCCTATGACCTCGAAGTGCTCTCCCGCCCACTCACGTACGTCGAGTTCAACGCCGCATCCACCGATTCGACGCCCCACGAAGTGTCCGTCTATTTCGAAGCGGGCGCCGACCTCGTCGTGAATACGCCCGATCAGCAGGTGGTCTCCTCCCGTCTGCAACTGGACGGGCAAACCGTCCTGCGCATGGGATCCAAGGATCAGCCGATGCTCGCCAAACGCGGCGACGATCTGCGCATCGACTGGGGCTATCTCTACCTCGCCGCCGATCGTGCCGACGGAGTCACTTCCGTATCGATGAATCGCGATGGCGCTCGCGCAGCCTTCGCCGCCTCCGGAACGCTGCCCGCCAGCGATGATTTCACCGATGTCGCCGGCGCGCGGCAAGCCCTCGCGCTGACCCTCGATCTGGGCAAAGTGAACACCGCCGCCGCATCGCGCTATCTGATGCTCGCCTACGACGACCTCTATTCCATCGAGTATTTCCAACGCCGTGAGCGCGCCTGGTGGCGTCGCAAAGGCGCGGGCATGAACGACCTGCTGCGATCCGCGCGCCGCGAGCACGATGCGCTGCTGGCCCGCGGCAAGGACTTCGACAGCACACTCGCGGCCGACCTGCAGAAGATGGGCGGCGAAAAATACGCGCGCCTCGCCATCCTGGCATACCGCCAAACGCTGGCAGCCCACAAGCTCGTCGCCGATGTCGACGGCACGCCCATGTTCTTCCCCAAAGAGAACTTCTCCAACGGCTGCATCGCCACTGTGGACGTCATCTATCCCAGCGCGCCCTTCACGCTGCTCTTCAATCCCACGCTGCTGAAGGCGCAACTCACGCCCGTGCTCGATTACGCCCGCATGGATCGCTGGCGCTGGCCCTTCGCGCCCCACGACCTCGGCACTTATCCGCAAGCTAACGGCCAGGTATACGGCGGCGGCGAGCGCACCGAAGACAACCAGATGCCCGTCGAAGAGAGCGGGAACATGCTGATTATGCTCGCTGCCCTGGCCCGCGTCGAAGGCAATGCCGCCTACGCCGACAAATACTGGCCCGAGCTCACCAAGTGGGCCGAGTATCTCAAGGCCAAAGGACTCGATCCCGAGAATCAGCTCTCCACGGACGATTTCGCCGGTCACCTCGCCCACAACGCCAACCTCTCGATCAAAGCAATTCTCGCCCTGGGATCCTACGGCATGCTCGCCGACATGACGGGCCGCAAGCAGGACGCCGCCGCCTACCAGAAGCTCGCCAAGGAGTTCGCCGCCAAGTGGATCGAGCTCGGCAAGGAAGGCGACCACTACCGCCTCGCCTTCGACAAGCCGGGCACTTGGAGCCAGAAGTACAACCTGGTCTGGGACAAGCTCCTGGGCCTCAACATTTTCCCGGCCGACGTGGCGCGCACCGAAATGGCGTTCTATCTGACCAAGGAAAACAAGTACGGCCTGCCGCTCGACAACCGCAAGGATTACACCAAGCTCGACTGGATCCTGTGGACCGCGACCATGGCCGACAATCCCGCCGACTTCGAAAAGATCGTCGCGCCCGCCTACCAGTTCGCCACCGAATCCCCAAGCCGCGTGCCACTCAGCGACTGGTACGACACGGTCACCGCAAAGCAGCAGGGCTTCCAGGCGCGCAGCGTCGTGGGCGGCCTCTTTATCAAGATGCTGTCCGACCCGGCTATGTGGAACAAATACGCCAAACGGACGGGAAATTCAGAATTTTGTTTGATATGCTCTAACAACTAACGCTATGTTCAGAAAAACACTGTTTGTGCTCGCAGGTACGATGCTGCTCATTCCGCTGCTGATTCTCGCTCAGCAGTCCACCGAGCGCGTCGACCTGAAGGTAATGCATCAGATCAAGAACGCCGAGTTCGGCGGCGGCGGTGGATTTGGGGGAGGCGGCGGCGGTGGCGCTCGCGGCGGATCCCAGGTCATGGAAATCATGTACAACCTCACCGACCGTTACGGCCCGCGTCTCACGAATTCGCCCCAGTTCCGCGCTGCCGGAGAATGGGCGGTTGGCCAACTCACGAAGTGGGGCCTCAGCAATGCCCACCTCGAAAAGTGGGCCACCACCGGCGGCCGCGGCGGCGCAATGCCGAGTTGGGAAATGAAAGGCTACACCGGCGCGATGGTCGAGCCGACCTTCATGCCCATCATCGGTTATCCGCAGGCATGGAGCGGCGGCACCAATGGCCCCGTAACGGGCGACGCTGTGCTGGCGCAGGTCCAGACTCCCGACGATCTCAAGAAGTGGACCGGCAAACTGAAGGGCAAAATCGTCCTCATCGCCGACCCCGCCAATCTCACGCTTTCCTTCCCCACGACGGCCCTGGCGCGTCGCTACACCGATCAGGAACTCGCCGACCTCGTCCCCGACGTCATTCCCGGCGGCGGAGGCCGCGGTGGTCGCGGTGGACGCGGCGGTCAGAACGCTGCACTCGCGGCCATGACGCCCGAAGAGCGGCAGGCTTTCCAGGTCAAGCTCGCATCCTTCTTTAAGGACGAAGGCGTTCTGCTGACCATCACGGCCAGCGCGCGCGGCGAAAGCGGCACCGTCTTCGCCAGCAACGGATCGCCCCGCACCGGCGACATCGCCAAGAACATGCCCAGCGTCGCGATCACCGCCGAGAACTACAACCGCATCGCACGCCTGCTCGAGCACAATGTCCCGGTCAAGCTTTCCTTCGACATCAAAGTCGCGTTCGACACCTCCAGCACCGATTCGTTCAACGTGATCGCGGAAATCCCCGGGACCACCAAGGCGAACGAAATCGTCATGGTCGGCGGACACTTCGACTCCTGGCACATGGGCACCGGCGCCACCGACAACGCCGCCGGCAGCGCCGTCGCCATGGAAGCCATGCGCATTCTGAAGTCGCTCAATCTCAAGATGGACCGCACCGTCCGCATGGGTTTGTGGGGCGGCGAAGAGGAAGGCTTGCTCGGTTCGGGCGCATACGTGAAGGAGCACTTCGCGGACCCGGCCACCATGAAGCCGACCACCGAACACAACAACTTCGCCGGCTACTTCAACGTCGACAACGGCACCGGCCGCATTCGCGGAATCTACCTGCAGCAGAACGAAATGTGCAGGCCGATCTTCGAACAATGGTTCGCCGCCTTGAAGGACATCACCCCCGGCACAATCACCATCCGCAACACCGGTGGCACCGATCACCAGTCCTTCGATCGCGTCGGCCTCCCGGGTTTCCAATTCATCCAGGACCCGATGGATTACGACACCCGCACGCACCACTCCAACATGGACGTGTACGATCGCATCCAGCCCCAGGACCTGGAGCAGATGGCCGTGATCGAAGCGGCATTCCTCTATAACGCCGCCACCCGTCCCGAAAAACTCCCCCGCAACGACATGCCCGCCCCCGCCCCCGCCGGCGGCCGCGGCGCTCGCGGCGGAGGACAGTAAAACTATCGGCCACAGATGCACACAGATAAACACAGATCAGAATCTGGTTTTCATCTGTGTTCATCTGTGGCCGATTTGATTTTTTCTATCCCTTCCCGAAAACTCCCCGTTTCCGTTAGTAGGCTTACAACAAGATACGCCTCCGCATAAAAATCATAAAAATATCCCGGCTGCACCAGAACGCCTTCCTCAAGCAGCTTCAGCGCCCACTCCTCCTCCGACCGCACCCGTGACACCTGCAGCGTGATATACCACCCGCCCTCGACCGACAGCACATTCGCCGCCGACCCCCTTAGCGTGTCCAAAGCCACCGCCAGATTCTTCGCCGACCGCGCCCGTATCTGCCGCTGCACCGCCTCGCCCGCCTCGATCAGCGCATCCGCCGCGCACTGCACCGGCGTGCTCACCGACAAGTACGTATCCGCTATCCACTCCAGCTTTTCCATCGCCTCCCGCCGAACCTGCTCCGGCCCCGACGCCACGATCCACCCCATCTTCATCTGCGGCAGCCCCGCGATCTTCGACAGTCCGCTCATGGAAAATGCCAGGCAGCCCTCCACCCCCGCCAGCGTCGTGACCCGCTCCGCATCGCTGCACAACCCGTAGTCGCTGAAAACCTCGTCCGAGATCAGCGCGATCCCCCGATCCGCGCACAGCTTCACCAGCGTCGCCAACTCCCCTCGCTTCACGAACGATCCCGTGGGATTATTCGGATTCACCAGGATCACCGCCCTCGTTCGAAGGGACATTTCCGCCGCCAGCGCGTCAAGATCGAAGGACCAACCGCCGTGGTAAACCAGCGGATACTGCCGCACGTCCAAAGATTCCATGGTGGCCAGATACTCGAACAGCGGGTACGATGGACGCGGCACCAGCACCGTATCGCCGGGGTCGGTCAGCAGTTTGAAAAGATACGAATAGGCCTCGCTGGTGCTGGCGGTGAGCAGGATCCGCGACACGTCCACGCGGTGTCCGCGAGCCTCGTAGTATCGCGACACCGCCGCGCGCGCTTCGCTACTGCCGGCGGGGATAGGATCGTAGCGAAGCGCCCGCTCATCGGCGAGAGCGCGCAGCATTTCAGCCGGGTAAGACAGCCCGGCATGGGTAGGATTGGATTCGGTAAGGTCCAGAATCGGCGTTCCATCGCGGCGCTTCTCGGCCAGCAGTTCGGTAAGACGGTTGGGCCGCGAATCCCAGTGGAAGCGGGAGGAGAACATGGCCCAATGATATCCTGACGGTAGTCGCAGTCTGACGCGAGACTTTTATGATGAAGCGTGTAGCAGTGGCCTTTGGCCTGCTGGTTTCCAGCACTTTTCCGGTGTTCGGCGGAGACATCAATGTCCCCGTCGAGTCCTATAAATTGAAGAACGGTCTGCGGGTGATTCTGTCGCGCGATAACGCCGTCCCCGTCATCACCGTCTACATGATTTACGACGTGGGCTCGCGCTCCGAAGAGAAGGGCCGCACCGGCTTCGCGCACTTGTTCGAGCACATGATGTTCGAAGGCTCGGCGAATGCCCCCAAGGGCACGCAGTTTGCCCAGGTGGAATCCAACGGCGGCATCCTGAACGGATCCACGCACCCCGATTTCACCGACTACTACGAAGTCCTGCCGTCGAACAAACTGGCCACCGCGCTGTGGCTCGAGTCCGACCGCATGCGCAGTCTCTCCATCACGGAAGAGAATTTGAAGAATCAAAAGGAGGCCGTCAAGCAGGAGCGCCGGCTGAGCTTCGACAACCAGCCGTATCAGACCGCCATCGTCGAAGTCTGGCCCACCCTCATGTTCCAGAACTGGCAGAGTTCGCACTCCCTCATCGGGTCGTTCGAAGACCTTAACAACTCCACCGTGGCCGACGTTTCCAAATTCTTCAAGACCTACTATGCGCCCGACAACGCCGCCCTCGTGATCGTCGGCGACATCCAAACCGAAGCCGCCAAGAAGCTCATCGAAACCTACTTCGGCGACATTGCTGCGCAGCCCCTCCCCAAGCGCCCCGACCTCACCGAGCCCGCCGATTTCAAGCCCGTCAAGAAAGTCTACAAGGATGCCCTCGCGCAGGTCCCCGCCGTCATCATCGGCTATCCCGGACCCAAGCGCCGCTCCCCGGATTATTACGCCCTCCACATGGTGGACGCCATCCTCACCGCCGGCGATAGCTCCCGCTTCCGCATGGACCTGGTGAAGGGCAAGGAATCCATTCTCCAATACGAGGCCGAACTCGGCTGGCCCTTCGCCAGCGCGCGGGATTACCGCGACCCCGAGCCGTACGCCATGTTCATCGTCCACAAACCGAACTTCACCGGCGACCAGATCGTGTCGCAGATTCAGGACGAGATTGCCAAGTTGCAGGCCGCGCCCGTCGATGACAAGGAACTCGAGCGCGTCAAGACCCAGGTGCGCGCCGGCGCCATCAAGGAAATGCAGAGCTCGCAGAATCGCGCCGAGGCTCTGGCACAGTTCCAATTGGCCGACGGCGACCCGAACCTCATCAACACTGAGCTGGATCGCATTCTCGCCGTCACGCCCGCGCAGATCCAGGCGGCGGCCAAGAAATACCTGACGCCTGACAAACGCGCCGTCCTGGAAATCCAACCCGCGCCCGCACAGGCCGGCAAGGAGGACAAGTAAATGTTGCGGACTTCTCTCGCATTGCTCGCCGTCGCCGCAGGCCTCTACGCCCAGCCGGTGGACCGCACCAAAGCGCCGCAGACGCCGCCCATCCCCAGTTACAAGCTGCCTCCCGTCACCCAGGGCAAGCTGCCCAACGGCCTCGCCATCGAGATCGTCGAGGACACCCGTTTCCCGCTCGTGACCGCGCGCCTCAACTTCATGGCGGGCTCGAAGTTCGATCCGGCCGATACTCCCGGACTGGCCGACGCTGTAGCCTCGCTCCTCAACGAGGGCACCAAGGCGCGCGATTCGCGCCGCATCTCCGAAGAGACGGACGCCATCGGCGGCGCACTCGGCGCCTCGGCGGGTCCCGATTCGCTGACCGTCGTCGGCAGCTCCCTCTCCGAGCATCTGACCGCGATGCTCGACCTGCTCTCCGATATCACCCTGAACGCCAACTTCCCGGCCAACGAAGTGAATTTGTACCGCCAGAATAAACTGCAGAGCCTGCTCCAGGCTCACACCCAGCCCAGCTATTTGGCCGCGGAAAAGATGAATCAGGTCGTGTACGGCTCCTCGCCGTACGCCCACATCGCCCCCACGCCCGACTCGCTCAAGAAGCTGGATCCCAAGGTGCTCGCTCAGTTCCGCGACACGTACCTGGTACCGAACAACGCCACGCTGATCCTGATCGGCAAACTGCCGCCTAAAGCCGAGGTGCTGGCGCTCGTCACGAAATATTTCGGCGCCTGGAAAGAGAAGAGCCTGCCGGCGGCGCCCAAAATCGAGATCCCCGCGCCCAAGCGCCAGATCGTCCTGGTGGACCGCCCCGGTTCGGTACAGGCCGATATTCACGTCGGTCGCAGCGCGCCCATCCGCACCACCAACGAGTTTTTCCCGCTCACCGTCACCAACAACATCCTCGGCGGCGGCACAAATTCCCGCATGTTCGCCGATATCCGTGAGCGCGACGGTTACGCCTACGACGCCCACAGCGAATACGCCACGAACCGCGAAGCGGCCATGATCTCGGCCGTCACCCAGGTGCGCAACGACGTCATCGAGCCCGCCCTGAAGGACGTCCTCGAGGAGTTGGATAAGCTCGGCGCCACGCCCGTCGCGGCTCCGGAACTGAGCAACGTGAAGGGTTATATGTCCGGCCTCTATCTCCTGCGCCTCGAAACGCAGGACGGCCTCGCCTCCCAGCTCAACAATATGAAGACTCTGGGACTCCCCGACAATTACCTCGAGACCTACACCACCCGCGTGCGCTCGGTCGAACCCGACCAGATCCAGGCCGTCGCCAAAAAGTACCTGTCCACCGGCCAGGCCGCCATCGTGGTCGTCGGCGACTCCACCAAAATCGGCGACGCCCTCAAGAAGTTCGGCGAAGTAACCATCGTCAAAGCGCAGTAGGATAGGCGCTTTCGCCTGTCCACTCCCGATGCCCGCAATTCTTTACGTTTTGCTCGCGGCCGCATGGGTGTCCTGGATGGCGCCTTTCTTACTGCTGCGGCCCAAGTCCGTTCAGCCGGTCCGCCTCGACCGGCGGGCTCGCTGGGGGATGGTGCTGGAAGGGGTCGCCTACTGGCTATGCTGGGCATCGGCGTTCTGGAAGCACGCCCCCGAACCCTGGCGCATCGCCGCGGCCATCCCCGTCTTCGCCGCCGGAGTCTGGCTGGCCTGGACCGCCGTCCGCACTCTCGGGTCGAAGTGGCGAATGGACGCCGGCCTGAATGCCGATCACGAGCTGGTCGTGAGCGGACCCTACCGTTTCATCCGCCATCCCATCTACGCCTCGATGCTGTGCATGCTTTTGGGTACCGGCTTGGCGCTAACTCCGTTATACCTGTTGGTCATCGCTGTCGCGCTCTTCATCGCCGGCACCGAAATTCGCGTCCGGGTCGAAGACTCACTCCTGGCGTCGCGCTTCCCCGATCAGTTCCGGGAATACCGCGCGCACGTCGCAGCCTACATCCCCTTTGTCCGTTAATTCGGTACCGTAGACCTCCTGCCTGCGACGCGCCCACGCCCACCTCCCCTTCGTCCGTTACTCACGTGCTACCTTACAGAAACGCCGTGCTGCAAAGCTCCCAGTTCGCTACGGTGTGGATCACCGCCCGCGAGGCCTTCTGGCTCGCCATGGAAGCCTTGCGCAGCCACAAGCTCCGATCCTTCCTCACACTCCTCGGCGTCGTCATCGCGACCACCACGCTCATCGTCGTCATGTCCGTCGTCAACGGGATGAATCTCTATATCGCCGAACACATCGCCAACTTAGGCACCAACACGTTCGTGGTCCACCAGTTCCAGTGGGCGCAGGGCTTCGATCAGTTCCTCAAAGCCCGCCGCCGCAATCAGCCCATCCGCATCGACGATTACGAATATCTGCGCGACCGCCTCACCGGATACCAGCACATCGGCGCCATGAGCAATTACAACTCGAACACCCCCGCGCGCTATAAGGGCCACATCCTCGAAGAGGTAACAATCAACGGACTCACCGCCAGCTTCGCCGATATCGGCCGCGAGAAAGTCAATCTGGGCCGCTACATCAGCGAGAGCGACTACCAGCACAATTCCCGCGTCTGCGTGATCGGCCAGGACCTCGTCGAGAAGCTCTTCCCCAATGTCGATCCCCTCGAAAAGGAGATCACCCTCGGCGGCATTCCCTTCCGCGTCATCGGCATCGCCGACCGCGTAGGCAGCACCTTCGGACAGAGTCAGGACAACTTCGCCTTCATCCCGCTTTCCACCCTGCGCGCCCTCTGGTTGGGACGGCCCGAGTTGCTCGTCTATATCAAAGCGCCCGACAGCGCCCACATGTTCGAACTGCAGGACGAGGCCCGCGTGCTGATGCGCTCGCGCCGCCACGTTCCCTATGGCGAGGACGACACCTTCGGCATCAACGCCTCGGATACCCTCATGGGCGCCTGGCAGCAACTCACCGGCACCATCTTTGCGGTGACCATCGGGCTGGTCGCCGTCTTCATGGTCGTCGGCGGAATCGTCATCATGAACATCATGCTGGCCAGCGTCACCGAGCGGACCCACGAGATCGGCATTCGCAAATCCCTGGGGGCGCGGCGCCGCGACATCCTCTGGCAATTCGTGATCGAATCCGGCGTGATGGCCGGCACGGGCGGGCTCGCCGGCGTCCTGCTGGCCCTCCTCGTGGCGAAGATCGTCAACGAGTTTTTCACCGCATCCGTGCCCGTGAACGCCATGCTCGTGGGCGTTGGCCTGTCGACCACGGTCGGGCTGTTCTTCGGCATTTACCCCGCGCGGAAGGCCGCCAGTCTGGAGCCCATCGAAGCGCTCCGAAACGAGAATTGATCCATGCGAGTCCGCCGGAGCCAGTTTCGGGAGAATCTGCTGTTGGCCTTCGATACGCTGCGCACGCACAAATTTCGATCGTTTCTGACCGTGCTCGGCGTCGTCATCGGCACCACCACCGTGATCGCCGTCACCTCCTTAATCGCGGGACTGGACAGGCAGTTGGTCGATGTCGCCGAGCAGTTCGGCACACGCACGCTCTGGGTCTACAAGCTGCAAATGGGCGCGCCCAAAGCGCTGACCCGCGAGGAGCGTTTGCGCAAACCGCTCAGTTACGAGGACGCCATGGCCATCAAGGAACTGGTCCCCTCGGCCGAGGCCGTCTCGGTGGAATTATTTCGCGAACTCGGCGAGTTCGGCCTCCCGCCTGTGACCGCGCGCTTCAAGGGACAGGATATGCTCGACGCCCTCTTCGCCGGCGCCACGGCCGATCACCTGCAGTTAATCAACGCGACCATACACGAAGGCCGCTTCTTCACCGATGCGGAGGACCAGCACCGTCGCGATGTCGCGGTGATCGGCAATGGTGTCCGCGAGCGGTTCTTCCAGGGCGTCGATCCCATCGGTAAGAACCTCCTGGTCGACGGACACACCCTGGAGGTCATCGGAACGCTGACTAAGTTTAAGTCATTCCTGGGAGACGATCAGAACGATAAGGCCATTCTGACGCCTTATTACACTTATAAGAAGATCTATCCCGAGGCCAAGGATCATTTCATCTGCGTTCTGGCGGCCGAGGGCAAAGTGGACCAGGCCCGCGATGAAGTCGGCGAACTGCTGCGGCGTCGCCGCCACGTCAGACCCAACGAGCCGGAGAACTTCGGCCTCGCCAGCTCCGAATCGGTCATCGCTCAATTCCGCGACGTGATCAGCTCGGTCGGCCTTGTCATGGTAGTGATTTCTTCGATAGGCCTACTCGTCGGTGGCATCGGCGTTATGAACATCATGCTGGTGTCGGTCACCGAGCGTACGCGCGAGATCGGAATCCGCAAAGCCGTCGGCGCGCGCCGCAGCGACATCACCTGGCAGTTTCTCCTGGAAGCCATGACCGTCACAGCGTCCGGCGGACTCATCGGCATCACCGCAGGTTGGCTTCTCAGTCTGGCGGTCCGCACCTTTGTGCCGAGCGTGCCCTCTACCGTCCCTATGTGGAGCGTAGTCTCGGGTTTCACCGTCGCCACCAGCGTCGGCCTGTTCTTCGGTCTCTGGCCCGCCCTCAAGGCCTCGAAACTCGACCCCATCGCCGCCCTGCGCCACGAGTAGGACAAGCGCTTTCGCCTGCCCCAAACCTACTTATCAAAATAGGAATTTTGTCTAACTAACAACCTGCTGTCACATATGCGCGCCATAACTGCCCTCCTCATTACTTTCCTGACAGCTCCCGCACTGTGGTGCCAGGCTACATATCCCTTGGTTATCAAGACTCTCGCCGGATCCTGCCCACCACCCTGGCCGGAGTCTGCTTCCAGGTCGGAGGACAACCCGCGTACCTGACGTTCGTCAATCCCACGCAGATCAACATTTCAGGTGCCGGCCGTGCCCGCCGCCGACAAAGTCGCGATCGTTGTAACCATCAACTGCGGTACGGCCAACGCGCTGCAGAGCCTTCCCGTCACCGTCCCGACCGCCACGGCCACACCGGAATTCCTCTTCTGGCTCAAGACCGCCAGCGGCAAGAATCCGGTAATCGCGATCAATGCGGTGACCTTCGGCTATGTCGGTGCGCCGGGCGCCTCTTTGGCCGCCATCGCTCCCGCGGCCAACACGCCCACGTGCAAATCGGCAGCGCCACCCTGACCATCAACAATGGACTCCTATACGCCGGCATCTCCCCCGGCACCGCCGGACTGTACCAGGTCTGTCGCATTGGCGAAACTCGAGCGCAACTTCGAACGCGACCGCGATGACATTCAGCATTTGGTCCGCGCCGGGCATCTCGATCGGGATATTCTCAGGAAACGCTATTACGAAGAACTCAGGCCCTATCTGGCGAACGTCGACTGGCATGACCAGACGCTGCAACTGTAGCTGGAAGCGTATTGGGATGACGCGTCCGGCGGGTGACACATTTCGCCGATTTATTTCTCCCGCCGAATCAAGGACTTCCAGATCTGAATTTCGGAGTCCAGCCCCCTCGCCCGCTACATTGGAGTTGTCTGAGAGAAAGAGAGACCCAAACCTATGGCGTCACCAGACCAGATAACCGCCAATCGCGCCAACGCACTCCTGTCCACCGGACCTGCCACGCCCGAGACAAAATCCGCCGTTCGCCACAACGCCATCAAATACGGCATTCATGCCGAATCACTGAT
>Ga0105240_10004128_pt1 | contig 22275 bp, 19 predicted proteins | sample KBSC54metaG_FD_80426 | JGI IMG/M metagenome (GOLD analysis project Ga0105240, IMG submission 80426) | Corn rhizosphere microbial communities from Kellogg Biological Station, Michigan, USA - KBS C5-4 metaG | ecosystem: Host-associated > Plants > Roots > Rhizosphere > Soil | place: Michigan, USA... | reverse complement strand
TTGTCGAGTACCCACTTGGTTCGTTGCAGGTACTGCGGCAGCACGCTGCGCACGGCGGCAGCGTTGAAGCAGTTGGGGCCGCGCAGCTTGGGGTTCCAGAAGTCGGGATCGTCGAAGCTGGCGGCCCAGGAGAGTCCCCCGCCAGCCCAGGTCTAATGCGCCTCGACTCGCTGCTGGATGACAGGTATCCGGCGCAGCCGTGACCGGATCGGGTCGCAACCTACTGCTCGGTGCATCGTGTGTCTGTTTAGCAGCACTCCAGAGCGCTCAGCAGTCGTCAGTGGATCAATGGTCGGGGTGAAGCGATTTGCGCTGTCCCTGCGGTCCCGATAAGGGTTCGGGTCAAATGATTTTGGGGCGAGAGGCTCGGTCTGGATTGGCGAGATTCGGCGGGCCGCGCCGGCGGCCGAACCGGATACTACAGCTTGAATGACTCTATCTCCGGGAACAGCTCTCGGTCAGGCCAGGTGGGGCACAGCGCTTCGATCACTTGCATCAGGTCATCTAGCGCTTCGAACGGGTCTCGCGTGTCGGATGGCGGCGAGCCGATGCCGCCATCGCCTGATAACGGGTGCAGACCAGCATCACTTGAGTTCACTGAGAACCTCCTCGAGCAACGACTCACGGCTGAAGAGTTGGAAATATTCCCGAACCTGTCGCATATCCAACGTGCTCTGGTTTGCACGGATCAGGGATCGGATGTCTTCGAGGTCCTGTGTGCGCCGTGGGTTGTTGACAAAGCCCTGCAGCTTGAACGCGATCAGCCCTTCGGCGCTGACAACGTGCAGAGCCCCGAAGGGTGTTTTCAGTTGGGGAGCGGCATGTAACATCTGACGGGCGATGGGTCGGTGCGCGTACAAAAAGTCCACGCGTTGATCGCCGCGCAGGTAATTCGCTGCGTCGGCGCTGCGATGCAGACACTTGTATCCCAGCGTCGTGAGCGCCTGATCGACGGCGTTAGCTAAATCAGCGTCAATGAGGAGATCCACGTCTTGGGTAGCGCGGATGACTTTGTACGGAGCTAATGCAAGCCCGCCGATGAGCGCAAAGCGGGCACCCACGCTGTTCAGGGTGGCAATCACTTCTTCGAGCTGTTTTCCCAAACGGGACGAGGCACTAGCCATGAATACTCGTCTTTGAAGCGCGGCGAGTCATCAGCTCTCCAACGCACAACCTCGCACTGCCCACGCGATTCGATGGCAACGCACCGGCCCGAATCTAGCGGATGGTTGGTACGTAAGGCAAAAAGCAGCAGGGCGTCTCTCAAAACGCGCCGGAGGCAGCGTGAGCTTAGTCTAAACAATGGTCGGGGTGACAGGATTTGAACCTGCGACACCTACGTCCCGAACGTAGTGCTCTACCAGGCTGAGCTACACCCCGAGAGATACAAAGCCCGCGTCCTTTCAGTGCGGCGGGCGGCAAGAATGGCGGGGCGCGAAGTGTACTGAAGCGGCCTCCCGGGGGCAATGGCAGCGGCTTTGGGGGACCGAAGGCCGGGCCGTTATGGAAAGCTCGTATGTTGTCGCGGATCGGGGGGAGGGGCCCTCAATAGACCACAAGAGGGCCATCAAGGGACTGCAGGAGCTGGCAAAGCCAGGTCAGCTGATGGCGGAATTCGATCCGGCGCAAGCTGGACCTGGCGGTGATGGGAGGCGGGCGGCGGAGATTTCCTGGTTGCGGCGCGCTGTTGGAATTCTAGGTGGTGTGCTCGACCGAAAACCGGGCGAGCGCCACCAACCCGTCCTTATAGGCGGAACCCGGCAGGGTCTCGAGGGCGGCCAGCGCGCGCTCCGCCTCGCTGCGGGCGAGTTGCGCGGTGTATTCCAGGCCGCCGGTGTCGTCTATCGCGGCAACGATAGGCTCGAGCTGCGCCAAGCCACCTTTCTCGATGGCGAGCCGGATGGCTGCGCGTTGGCCTTCGTTCCCGCGCTTGAGCGCGTGGATGAGCGGCAAAGTTGGTTTGCCCTCGGCGAGATCATCGCCCAGATTCTTGCCGCGCTCGGTCGGATTCGAGCGGTAATCCAGCACGTCGTCGACGAGTTGATAGGCGGTGCCGAGATGGCGGCCGTAGGTCGCCAGGGCTTTCCGAATCGGCTCCGGGCTGTGGGACAGCACGGCGGCGACTTCCGCGCCGGCCTCGAACAGCTTCGCGGTTTTGCGGTAAATGACTTCGAGATACCGCTGCTCGGTGGTGTCAGCATCATGGGCATTCATGAGCTGTAGCACTTCGCCTTCGGCGATGACGTTTGTGGCGTCAGCCATGATTTCCATCACCGTTTGCGAGCGCAGCGAGGCCATCATCTGGAACGCGCGTGAATACACGAAATCGCCGACGAGCACGCTCGCCTGATTGCCGAACACCTCGTTGGCGGTCGTGCGGCCGCGCCGCAAAGAGGAGCCGTCGACGACGTCGTCGTGCAAAAGCGTTGCGGTATGAATGAACTCAATGAAGGCGGCAGCCTCTACATGAGCGCTGCCTTTATGACCGCAGGCACGCCCGGCGAGCACCACCAGCATGGGCCGCAGGCGCTTGCCACCCCCGGAAATGATGTGTTCCGCGATCTGGTCTACGAGGGGAACAGCGCTTTTCAGGCGTGCCCGGATAACGTCGTTGACGGACGCCAGGTCGTCTTTAACGAGCGCGCGGATCTCTTCCAGGGTCATCGGGCAATCGGTCCTCGGTGGCAGCCCCCCATCCTAGCTGACGCGGGGGTTGCCGAGAATGGATTGAAGCATTGCATGTGGATCTAAGTACCGGTGCTGGCTGGGGAAAATGCGCGTTTGACCCGGGTCAAGTCCGACAGTAGAATGCGCGACCTTTCTTCGGGTCGGGGACAGCGGTAAGCCGCACCTTCCCCATCTTTGTTCCAAGGGCATTCTTATTTATGTACGCAGTCATCGCCACGGGCGGTAAGCAGTATCGTGTGACCAAAGACGGCGTGCTGCGCGTCGAGAAGCTGGCGGGTGAGGCCGGCGCAACCGTCGAGTTCGGCGAAGTGCTCCTCGTTGGCGAGGGCGCCAATGTCAAGCTCGGCAACCCCCTGCTGAAAGGCAGCAAAGTCGTGGCCACTATCGTACGCCATGGCAAGGGCGCGAAGGTGTCGGTCGTCAAGTTCAAGCGCCGCGCCCATTATTTGCGACAAAAGACGCATCGTCAGCACTTCACCGAAGTGAAGATCACGGATATCAGCGCAGGCTGATATCGGCGGCCGGAAAACCATGCGGCCCTGCAAGCAGGGCGGCCCAAAATAGACGGAATGAGCACTCATGGCACATAAAAAGGCAGGCGGCAGTACCAAGAACGGCCGCGATTCCCACTCCAAGCGACTGGGCGTGAAAGTCTTCGGCGGCGAGAGCGTCCTGGCCGGGAACATCATCATTCGCCAGCGCGGCACACCGGTGCGCGCGGGCCACAATGTGGGCACGGGCACCGACCACACCCTGTTCGCGCTCAAGAATGGCAAGGTCGTGTTCCAGAAGAAGGGCGCTGAGCAGCGCCTTTATGTCAGCGTGGTCCCGGAAGCCGAGGCGACCGCGACCGTCAACTGACCGTCGCTCCGGCACTCGTCAGTTGCAAACCCCGGCTCCACGCCGGGGTTTTGCTTTACGTTCAGCATAAACATCCCGCGGTAAGCTCCGGTCATGAAATTCGTCGACGAGGCTCGAGTGAAAGTGCAAGCCGGCAATGGCGGCCGGGGCAGCACCAGTTTTCGTCGCGAGAAGTTCGTGCCGTTTGGCGGTCCCGATGGCGGCGATGGTGGCAATGGTGGCAACGTGTTCCTGCGTGCGCAGGAGGGCATCAATACCCTCGCTGACTTTCGCATCGAGCGGACCTACAGGGCGCCCCACGGTGAGCCTGGCGGCTCGAACGACTGCAGTGGCCGCGGCGGCGCTGATCTGTACATCGCAGTTCCGGTAGGGACGACGGTACGGGACGCCGATACCGACGAGGAGCTCGGTGACCTCACGCACGAAGGCGACGTTCTGCTGGTAGCCAAAGGAGGCAAAGGCGGTTGGGGTAACCAGCGCTTCAAATCCAGCACCAATCGCGCACCGCGTCAATTTGGACCCGGCCTGCCGGGGGAGAAGCGCTCGCTCTTCTTCGAGCTGAAGGTGATCGCCGACGTTGGGCTCCTGGGGCTGCCAAATGCCGGCAAATCGACCCTGATCACGGCTGTTTCTCACGCCAGACCAAAGGTCGCCGACTACCCGTTCACCACGCTCTACCCCAATCTGGGCGTCGTCGACGTAGGTGAGCACCGCAGCTTCGTCATGGCAGATATCCCCGGTCTCATCGAGGGCGCAGCAGAGGGGGCAGGGCTCGGGATCAGATTTCTCAAGCACTTGCAGCGGACGCGGGTGCTCCTGCACCTGGTCGACATCGCGCCGTTGGATCCGGACGCCGATCCGGTGAAGGACGCGCGCGCCATCGTGGGGGAGCTCAAGAAATTCAGCAAAGAGCTGACAACCAAGCCGCGCTGGCTAATCCTCACGAAGCGGGATCTAATGCCCGACGACGAGGCTGAACAGCGCGCGCGCGAAATCGTGCGCCGGCTGCGCTTCCGAGGCCCGCATTTCCTCATCTCCGCAGCAACCGGCCGCGGGACGAAAGAACTGGCTCAGGCGATTATGGTGTTTTTGGAGGAGCAGCAGGCTCGCGAGGCACCCGCCCACGAATCACCTGCAGGAGATACTGCCGCCTAGCAGCAGGTTTCAGCTTCAGACTCACCGGTGGAGTCGCCGGGGTAACCCAGCGTGCCTTCTCATTAGCGTCCATCTCAGCCTCACTGCATTGCGCGGATTTGAGCCGCCAGCCGGCTCTTGTGACGCGCAGCCTTATTGCGGTGGATGATCTGCTTGTTCACCAATGCGTCAATGACCGGGACGGCCTCCTTGTACGTGGCCACGGCTGATTCCTTGTTCTTTGCCGCGATTGCCGCTGTGACACCGCGCACCGCGGTACGCATGCGTGAGCGCAGTGCTACGTTGCGCGCGCGATGCTTCTGGGCTTGGCGGGCAGCCTTTTCAGCGGACTTCGTATTGGCCACAAGATCTCCGTCAGTTCACGACCCCCGGTCGCGGGGGCCGGTAGTCTGCTCATCGGCCCCCCTGTTGTCAACGCCACCCGCGCCCCAAGAGAATCTTTGTAGAGAGGTGCATTGCCCCCGCTTCACATAAACTCGTGATCATGAACTTCCCCAGGCTTTGGCGGCCCGGAGCACCCCATGGGCCAGGCAAAACCCGTATACTTAACCTTTTGTGAATCAGTGGCTTAAGCGGCCCATGGAGTTCATCCGCGGCCTTGTCAATCTGCGTGAGCATCAACGGGACTGTGTTGTAACCATCGGCACGTATGACGGTATCCACCTGGGCCATCAAGAGCTGTTGCGTCGGCTCAACGAGCACGGCAGCCGGCTGGGACTGCCGACGGTACTGTTGACGTTCGAGCCGATGCCGCGCGAGTACTTGAGTCCTGAAGCGCCGCCGGCGAGGCTCACTTCGTTGCGCGAGCGCTGGCGGATCCTCGCAGGGATGAGCGTCGATTCAGTTTTGTTGCTGCGATTTGGCGAGGGCTTGCGTAATCTCCCGGGTGAGGCTTTCGCCACCCTCCTGGCGCAAGACGTCAAGGCTCGCGCCGTGGTTGTCGGCCATGACTTCCGTTTCGGATGTAATGGAGAGGCAACCGCACCTATGTTGGCCGATGCTGGACGGCGGTTGGGTTTTTCGGTCGACGTGGTATCGCCGGTGATGTTGGAAGGCGAGCGCGTGAGCAGCAGTGGCTTGCGGGAAGCGCTCGCGCGAGGCGAGTTCGAGTTCGTGAAGCGACGGCTCGGCCGGCCGTATTCGATGCGTGGCCGTGTCGTCCCTGGTCAGCGGCTCGGGCGGGATCTGGGTTTCCCGACAGCGAATCTGCGCATTGAGCGACGCCGGGCGCCGCTCCAAGGCATTTTTGCAGTCCGCGTGCACGGGGTGGCGCAAGCGCCTTTGCCGGGCGTTGCGAGCCTCGGCACGCGCCCTACGGTAGGAGGAGTGCACACGCTGCTCGAGGTGCACCTGTTTGATTTTTCGGCCGATCTTTACGGCCTGGAGATCGAGGTGGAGTTTGTAGCGAAGCTGCGCGATGAAGAGCATTTCCCGACACTGGAAGCGCTGGTAGAGCAGATTCATCGGGACGCCGCCGACGCGCGGCGCATTTTGAACGTTTGAACGATAGCCATGGCTGATTACAAACATACGGTAAACCTGCCGCAAACGGACTTCCCCATGAAGGCGGATCTCGCGCAACGCGAGCCTGCGATGGTGAAGGGCTGGGAAGAGCGGCGGATCTACGCAAAGCTGCGCGAGCGGGCCCGTGGCCGGCCGCGTTTCGTCCTCCACGATGGCCCGCCGTATGCCAACGGAGCCATCCATATCGGCCATGCGATCAACAAGATTCTCAAGGACATCGTCGTCAAGTCCCGCGGTTTCGACGGTTTCGATTCACCGTATGTCCCCGGTTGGGATTGTCATGGTCTGCCGATCGAGTTGCAGGTCGAAAAGAAGCACGGCCGTCCGGGCGGCAAGCTCGACGCAGCGGCTTTCCGTGCGGCCTGCCGGGCCTATGCGCAGGAGCAGATCGACCTGCAGCGGGTCGACTTCAAGCGGCTGGGTGTGTTGGGCGATTGGGATCATCCATATCGAACCATGGACCCATCGTTTGAGGCGCAACAGCTGCGGGCTTTCGGCAAGGTCATTCGCAACGGGCATCTCTACAAGGGTGTGAAGCCCGTGCACTGGTGCCTGGATTGTCGCTCGGCCCTGGCGGAAGCCGAGGTCGAATACGAGGAGCGCACCTCGCCAGCCATCGACGTCGCCTTCCGCGTCGTGGATAGTCAGGGATTGGCGGAACGCGTGGGGCTCGCCCAGGGGCGCCTGGATCGGGCGCCTTTTGACCTGGTCATCTGGACCACCACCCCCTGGACGTTGCCGGCCAACCAGGCGGTTGCCTTGCAAGGCGACTTCCGCTATGTGCTCGTCGAAGCTGACAAGGAGGGTGAGCGCTATCGGCTCATCCTAGCGGCCGACTTGCTCGAGTCATGTTTGAAGCGTTATGGCATGACCGCCACGGTCATCCTCGCGGAAGCCGCCGGGAGCGCGCTCGAAGGCTTGATGCTGCAGCATCCATTCGAGGATCGGCGGGTTCCGGTCATTCTCGGCGAGCACGTGACACTGGAGGCTGGCACGGGCGCTGTGCACACCGCACCCGGACACGGTCTCGAGGATTTCGTTGTGGGGCAGCGCTACAGCCTCCCTGTTGCGAATCCCGTGGGGAACGACGGCCGCTTCTACGCGAGCACCCCGATGGTCGCAGGGCTCAAGGTGGAGGAAGCCAATCCTGTCATCATTGCCGCGCTGAAAGAGCGTGGGCGCTTGGTCCACCACGAGCCGCTTCGGCATAGTTATCCCCATTGCTGGCGGCACAAGACGCCGGTGATCTTCCGTGCCACGCCGCAGTGGTTCATCAGCATGGAGCAAAAAGGCCTGCGTGAGCACGCACTGCGTGACATCAAACGTACGCAGTGGACCCCTGAGTGGGGCGAGCAGCGCATCGCAGGCATGATCGAGAACCGCCCCGACTGGTGTATCTCGCGCCAAAGGACCTGGGGCGTGCCGATTCCTCTCTTTGTGAAGAAGGAGACCGGTGAGCTGCACCCGCGTACCGAGGAGTTGATCGAAGCTGCTGCCGCCAGAGTGGAGAAGGGCGGCATTGAGGCCTGGTTTTCGCTGCAGCCAGCCGAACTTTTGGGCGCGGAAGCGGAAGCCTATGACAAGGTCAGCGACGTGATGGACGTCTGGGCCGACTCGGGCTTGTCGTTCGAGTGTGTCGCAGCGAGCCGGCCGGAGTTGCAGGCGCCGTTCGATTTGTACCTCGAAGGCTCGGATCAGCATCGCGGCTGGTTCCACAGCTCCCTGCTGATGTCGGAAGCGCTTTACGAGCGGGCACCTTACCGGGGCGTTCTCACGCATGGCTTTGCGGTCGACGAGAAGGGCCGCAAGCAGTCGAAGTCCCTCGGCAATGTGGTCCTGCCGCAGAAGGTGATGAACAGCCTCGGGGCCGACGTATTGCGGTTGTGGGTCTCATCGACCGACTACGCCAACGAGATGAGCGTCTCGGACGAGATTCTCAAGCGCATGGCGGATTCCTATCGCCGGATGCGTAACACCGTCAGGTTTTTGTTGGGCAACATGGCTGGCTTCGATCCGAAGCAACATGCGGTGCCGCCAGGCGAGATGCTGGCTCTGGATCGCTGGGCGCTGGCGCGTACGCGGGAGTTACAGGCGGAGATCGTCGAAGCGTATCGGAAGTACACATTCCACCTGATCTATCAGAAGGTGCACAACTTCTGCATCGTCGATCTCGGTGGCTTCTACCTCGATGTGATCAAGGACCGCTTGTACACAACCGGTGCCGATAGCCACGCGCGGCGCTCCGCGCAGACGGCGATGCTCCATATCGCTGAGAGCATGGTGCGCTGGTTGGCCCCGGTATTGTCGTTTACCGCAGAGGAGATCTGGCGTTTCCTGCCTGGCGAGCGCGGCGATTCCGTGTTCTTCGAAACCTGGCACAACGTGCCCGATATCCGCGCTGAGGATTTCGACTGGCCCGCGCTCATTCAGCTACGTTCTGACGTAGTGCGAGAGCTGGAGAAGCTGCGCGATGCGGGCTCCATTGGGGCGCCGCTCGACGCTGAGGTCGACATCTACACGGCGCCGGATGAGTACGCCCGATTCAATGCGTTGGGTGAGGAGCTGCGATTCCTCTTCATCACCTCCGAAGCCCGGGTACACGAGGTCCAGGCTCCACCGGACAACGCAGTCCTTGCGAGCAACACCGGCCGGGCTGGTGTGTGGATCGGCCTGAAGCGTTCGGAGCGCGCGAAATGTGTCCGGTGCTGGCATCGGCGCGAGGATGTGGGCCGCTATGCGGAGCATCCCGAGCTGTGCGGGCGCTGTATCACCAATGTCGACGGTCCCGGGGAGCGGCGGAAATACGTATGAGCGGTGTGGTGGCGGAGCGACGTCGGATTGTCGGGGAAGCGAACGGCTGGCGTTGGTTGCCGCTCAGCCTTGGGGTGATCCTTTTGGATCAGGCCACGAAGGCGTGGATCGTACACAACTTCCACCTGTACGAAAGCGTTCGCATCCTTCCCGTGCTCGATATCACCCTGGCATTCAACACGGGCGCGGCCTTCAACTTTCTCGCCGGGGCTTCAGGGTGGCAGAAGTGGCTGTTTGTCGGGCTGGCGATCGGGGTAGGTCTGGCCATCCTCGGCTGGCTGCGCCGCCTGAAGGCCCGTTCGCAAGCACTGCTTTGTTGCAGCCTGACGCTCATCCTGGGCGGTGCCCTGGGGAACGTCACCGATCGGCTCCGCATCGGATATGTGGTGGATTTCATTTCCGCGCACTGGGGCCGAGCCTATTATTTTCCAGCGTTCAATGTTGCGGATTCGGCTATCACCATCGGAGCGATCCTGTTGCTCCTGGATGCATGGCGAGAGAGCCGTAGTGCGAAAAAGGTGGGTGTCTGATGGAAGTTTTTCTCGCCAATCCTCGTGGTTTCTGTGCGGGTGTCGATCGCGCTATAGACATTGTCGAGCGCGCGATCGAGCTCTTCGGCGCACCGATCTATGTGCGTCACGAGATCGTGCACAACCGCCACGTCGTCGATCGGCTGCGGGGTCTCGGGGCGATCTTCGTGGAGGAGTTGAGCGAGGTGCCTGCGAACGGCACCGTCATCTTCTCGGCTCATGGTGTCTCCAGCGCTCTGGAGAATGAGGCGCGCACGCGCGGGCTGACTGTGTTCGATGCGACCTGCCCCCTCGTCACCAAGGTGCATATGGAAGTGCAGCGTTATGCCCGCGACGGGCGTGATGTGATTCTGATCGGCCATGCCGGGCATCCGGAGGTCGAAGGCACCATGGGGCGTTTTGACACCTCCTTCGGCGGCACCATGCACCTCGTAGAAAGTGTCGAGGATGCGAAGAAACTGACTGTGCACGATCCGCAGAGACTGGCTTTTGTCACGCAGACGACGCTATCCGTCGACGACACAGCGGAGATCGTGTCCGCCCTGCGAGATCGCTTTCCCTCCCTCGCCACGCCTCGCAAGGAAGACATCTGTTACGCCACGCAGAACCGGCAGGACGCGGTGAAGAAGCTTTTGGAGAACTGCGACGTGCTGCTCGTTGTCGGATCGCGAACGAGCTCAAATTCTAATCGCTTGCGTGAGATGGCCGATCGCGCCCAGGTGCCCGGATACCTCGTGGACGGCCCTGAGGACCTCAAGCGCGAATGGTTCGATGGGAAGCGGGCTGTCGGTGTGACTGCCGGAGCTTCCGCCCCTGAGCTACTGGTGCAGCAGGTTGTCGAGCGTCTGCGCAGCTGGGGCGGACAGGTGCCGAACGAGGTCGTGGGCCGCGAGGAGCGTGTCTACTTCGCGCTGCCGCGTGAGTTGCGGCGTCCGACGGCGGTGGCTGAGAAGCAGTAGCTCAGCCCCGTCCTGACTGCTCCTGGAACCGCCGCCACTCGGCCATGCCTTCGAGCTTGCCGGTGGCGAGATCCTCGATCAGTGCGCGAGTCCAACTCAACTCCGCCTGGCGAAGGGTGATCCGGTACTCCGATTCGATGAGGAAGAGCCGCGGCACCTTGTTGCTGCCCTGGCTCACCACCTTGCGGAGCGCGTTGTACTGCTCGATCTCCACTTCCAGCCGACGGCAACGCTCTTCCAACAGGGCCTTGACGTCGTCAGATGGAAGAACCGGCACCAGCGACAGCCCGGCTTCGAACCGGGTGTATTCCTTCATTGGCCGACAGAGCAGCTCGCTCAACCAGTCGATGAGCTCCAGGCGTCCGGCGTCCGTGATCTCGTAGACGGTGCGCTCCGGCCGGTTACCCTGTCGGGCGGTCTGCTGCTCGGTGATGAGCGCGTGGGCTTTCAATGCCTCGACCACGGAATACAGCGAGCCGTAGTTGAGCTTGATACTTTCGTCCTTGTGGCGCTCACGCAGCGTGCTGGCGATCTCGTACGGATGCATCGGCCGCTCGTAGAGGCACGCCAGCGCTGCAAGCGCCAGTGGATTGGAGACTTTGCGCCGACTCATCCCAACGCCCCGACTTCCAGTGCCCCCGGTACAGCCAACGTGTCCAGCGACCTGAACAGGATGTGCGCAAGTGCCTCGCGCAGCGCTGTCGATGCCGAGGTCGCGACGGTGCGCGCCCGCCAGGCAATATACCCATCTGGGCGCACGAGCACGGCCCCTGCCGGTGTTATGCCGTAGCGCTGCGCCCAGTTGCGATTGACATCGACGAGATCGGCTCCCACTCGATAGATCGAAAGCGGTACGCCGCAGGAATAGGCCAGCGTGGTCGCGGCTCGTGCCCAGGGAGCGCCTTCGGGACCTGTCAACAACACAAAATCGCGTCCGATGAGGTCCAGCGCGGCGATTTCCTTGCCCCGATAGCCGAACACAACATGCGGCGCGCGAGTTCCGGGCTGACCTGTTGGCCGAGCGGGATCCTCCACGAGCGCTCCATCGTCCGGGACGTCTGGCAGTATGCCCGGGGAGCGATAGCGGTAGCCGAAGGCGACGCTCATGTAGTCGCTCATCACACCTTCAGGCTTCAGATCCTGGCGGTCCGGACGCATGCGCTCGACGTAGTTGGCTGTCTGTAGCGCAACCGTCATCTCGCAAACAGGTTTGCGCTCTGCCTCGTAGGTCGTCAACAGCTCGGCTCCGGCTTGCCCGTGCAGCACCATCGCGAGCTTCCAGGCGAGATCGTAACCATCCTGCATGGCGGTTTGGCCGCCCAGGCCGCCTGTGGGAGGCATGGTGTGCGCGGCGTCGCCGGCGAGGAAGATACGGCCCAACGCGTATCGATCGGCCGAGCGGGAGGCCATCTCCCAAGGCATCACCTCGAGGATTTTGACCTCGAGAGCGGCAATGCCTACCGCGGCTCGTACCAGACTGATACATCGAGCGTTGTCGAAATCCGCCGGGCGTTCTTGCGCGGGATCATACTCGACCGAGATCAGCGCGCGGTTGGGCTCTGTCGTGTTGATAAAGGCGCCCGTGAAGTTGGGATTTTGCAGGTAGTAGAGCGCCAGGCTGCGGCCGCGCAACGCCTCCTGGAGGTCGGCTTCAAACACGATCGAGATGTTGTGGGAGAGGCTGCCGGCGCCGTGCAGGCCGATACCGAGCCGCTCTCGCGTCGGACTCCGGTTGCCATCCGCCGCGACCAGATAATCGGCGTGGACCCGCAATTCTTCGCCCGTACGAAGATCGCGGATCGTCGCTGTCACCCCAAGATCGTTCTGCTCCAAGGAGGACAGCTCGGTCGCGAAGCGAACATCGGCGCCTAGCGCTTCCGCGTGGCGCCGCAGGACAGGCTCTATACGGTCCTGGCCAGCTTGGCTCATCGGTGCCGGACTGAGGTTGGTGGTATCCCAGCTGCCGCGCGGGAGAATCGTACGGATCTCACGACCGGTCACCGTCTCGGCAATGATGATGCTGAAGTCGTCCATGGGGCCACCTTCGGCCATCAAGTCCGGCTCCAGACCGGCGACGCGCAGCAGCTCCATGGTGCGAAAGTTCACGCCGCGGGCACGCGGATTTTTTGATGTGTCCACGTGTCGCTCCACCAGGAGCGGCCTGATCCCGCGCCAAGCAAGCATTACTGCGGTGGTGAGGCCGGCCAGTCCAGCTCCCGTGATCAGGACAGGAACGCGAAGGCTACGCATGCTCTCAGTCTCCGTGAGTTCGAATATACGGATATGTATATCCGAGATCGGATATTCGGGCAAGCGGTCAGAGTAGCGGTAGGGGGTTCCGCCGGAAGGGGGGCCTACGTTTTGAAGTAGTGAGGCTGGTCGAGATCGGCCAGGAGAGCGGCTGAGTCGGTTTACATGCCGGCCATTCCCGGGTCGGCAACTGCTCTGCCGATCTGGAGCACCTGCGCTCGCTTCTGGCGCGGAATCAGCGCTTATAAACCGATTTCTTCAGCTTCCAGCGCTTATGTGACCAGGGCCAATCGGGCGGTGCCGTGCGGATCTGAGCCTCAACCAGCCGCGCGTACCGCTCGGTGACATCTCCGGTCTTGAGTGCTTCATCGGGCGTCGCGAGCGGTACAAACGCCATCTCGTAGTGACCGCGGCTCCTGCGGCGCATCTCGATGAAGAACACCGGAAATTTGGTAACACGCGAGATTTCCTCGGGTCCCATGTAGAAGGCGGTATCGCGATTCAGAAAGCGGGTCCAGTGTTTGTGCTCGCTCGTCGTCGGCTCCTGGTCGGCAACCATTGCAATCGCGCGGACGACCTTACCGCGCTTGATGATGTCGCCCAGCAACTCCTTGGCGGGGATCATCCGGCAGCCAAAACGCGAGCGCAGTTTCTTCATCTCGCGCTCTGCCCAGGTGTCAACCAGCGGTTTGTACGCCGCATCGAGCGGATATCCCAACTCGAGGGAAAGGCCGAGGAGCATCCACTCCCAGTTGCATTGATGCGCCGCGACGAGCAGCACCGATTGTCCTTGCGCCAGGTAAGCCTGCACCTTGTCGAGGTTGAGAATGCGCACCCGTTGCGTAATCTCGGCGGCCGACAGGGTAGCGCCCTTCAACAGCTCCACCAGCATCTGCGCGAAGCCGTTGTAGTAGGCCCGCATGGTCTTGCGCAGCCCGGCCTCATCGAGATCTGGAAAGGCCTTCGACAAGTTCTCCCGCACGACGTGCTCGCGGTAAGGAAACACGCGAAAAGCGAGCCAGCCGAGCAGGTCCGCGAGGCGGTCGAGCACGAACATCGGCAAGTGCGAGATCAGCCGCACCCACCAGACGGGACGACCCAGTCTAGGAGTCTCCGTGGTGGGATCAGGTCTGCTGTCGGTGTTGACCGCTGTCAAATCAGGCGGCCGGATGGGGTTGCGAAGGCGCGGAAGCCGGCTTGGGCTGCGCGATCAAAACCCGTCCGAACTTGGGACCGAGCCAGCGCTCGACGTCATCGATGAGCGTGAAGGCAGCCGGCACGATGACCAGTGTGAGCCCCGTCGATGTGATCAGCCCGCCAATGACGGCGATCGACATGGGCCCGCGGAAGGCCTCGTCACCCCCGAGCCCGAGCGCTACCGGCATCATGCCCGCGACCATCGCAACGGTGGTCATGACGATCGGACGCGCGCGCTTGTGGCCCGCCTCGAGAATCGCCGTGAGCCGATCCTTGCCCGCGCGCATCTCCTCGATTGCAAAATCGACGAGCAAAATCGAGTTTTTGGCCACAATGCCCATCAGCATGAGAAAACCGATCATGACCCCAAGTGAGACCGGGTGCCGCGTCAGCGCGAGCGCCAGGACTGCTCCGCCGATGGACAGCGGCAGCGAGGACAGGATGGTAATGGGTTGCAGCACCCTTGCAAACAGGAGCACCAGAACCGCGAAGACCATCAGGATGCCCGTGGTCATGGCGATCGTGAAGTTCGTGTACAGCTCCTTCATCACCTGCGCATCCCCGGTTTCCACCAGATGCACGCCTTGGGGCAGGTTCTTGAGAGACGGGAGAGCGTAGATCTGATCCATCGCAGTACCGAGCGCGACCCCGTTCAGGTCCGCCTCGATCGCGACACGCCGGCTCTGGTTGTAACGCCGCACGCGCGTGGGGCCTTCGCCAAAGCTGATGTCCGCAACGGACTTCAAGGGGACGGTGCCGCCGGAAGAGGTGGGCACCGGCAGGTTTTCCAGTGTGCCGATGTCCCGGCGCGTGCTTTCGTCCAGGCTCACGCGAATGGGAATCTGGTGATCCGGCAGTGAAAACTTGGCGCTGTTCTCGTCCAGGTCGCCCAACGTGGCGATGCGGATCGTCTGGCTGATGCTGGAGACCGTCACACCGAGCTGAGCCGCCAGATCGAGGTGCGGACGGATAATGATCTCCGGGCGCTGCATGTCGCCGTTGATGCGCGCGTCACGGAGAATGGGCATGTTGCGCATCTCGGCAACCACCTTCTCGGCACTGCTCTGCACCAGATCGGGCTCATCCCCGGTGATGTAGATGGTGATGTCGCGGCCGCCCGAGCCGGAGTTCTTCATGAAGCTCACGCGGGCATCAGGGATCTGTTTGAGCTCCTGGAGAACGCGGTCTTCCCATTGCTTCTGAGTCAACTTGCGTTTCTCGGGTGGCACGAGCGTGATCCACAGATTCGCGCTGCGGACTTCGTCAAACTCATCGGCGCCGATGGATTCGACGACATCGGCTACCTCGGGCTGGCGCGCGAGGATGCGGTAGGCAGCCGCGGAAGCTGCCGCGGTGTCCTCCAGTCGCACACCCGGAGGCAGCTCGAGAAAGAGACCGGAGTTGCTGAAGTCCGATTCCGGCACGAATGATTTCGGGATCAGGTACAACCCGAGAATGGAGAGGCCGAAAAAGACAGTACCCGCCGCGAGAGTCAGCCAACGATGGCGGACGGACCAGCGCAGGGCGAGCTGATACCACGCCATGATGGGTCCATCCCTATGGGTCGCGACTCGCTCGGATTTCAGCGTGTAAGCGGCGATGACCGGTGTGATGAGGCGCGCGACCAACAGAGAGAAAAACACCGCGGCGGCGACTGTCAGACCGAATTGTTTGAAGTATTGACCGGTAATGCCCCCCATGAAGCTGACGGGTGTGAACACCGCGACAATGGTAGCTGAGGTGGCCACGACCGCCAGTCCGATCTGATCGGCGGCGTCCAGGGAGGCCTGGAAGCCGCTTTTGCCCATGCGCATGTGGCGCACGATGTTCTCGATCTCGACGATCGCATCATCCACGAGCACGCCCGCCACTAGCGACAGCGCCAACAAACTAATGGAGTTGAGTGAGAAATCCAACCATTCCATGAAGGCAAACGTAGGGATCGCGGACAGCGGGATGGCCAGCGCCGAGATCAGCGTGGCCCGCATGTCACGCAGGAAAAACCAGACCACCAGAACCGCGAGGATCGAGCCCTCGATGAACGCGCTCATTGCCGAATCGTAGGTCTTCTTCGTGTACGCGACCGTCGTGAAGACCTGTGTTGCGGTGACTTGAGGGTTCTCTTTCGCGATCTTCGCAAGCTCCTCCTCCACGGCCTTCAGCGTACTGACGTCGGAGAAGCCCTTGGCCTTGAAGACGCCGAACGTTGTGGCCTGGCGGCCGTTGAGGCGGGAGATGTTGCGGATTTCGCCAACACTGTCGCGCACGGTTGCGATGTCGCTCAGGCGCGCGAAGCGTCCGCCGGGGAGCATGATCTGCGTTTCGGCAAGCTGTAGCGCCGTGTGTGCGCCTCCGAGGACCCGGATCGCTTGCTCACCTCGGCCCACCTCCGCCCTTCCTCCAGGGGAGTCGAGGTTGAGTTGGCGGATCTGTTGGTTCACCTGGACCGCGGTGATGCCGAGTGCTTGCATGCGAGCCGGGTCGAGCTCCACCCGGATCTCGCGGTTTACACCGCCGCCACGCCCGACCTGCGCCACGCCAGGGACAGCCAGCAACCGTTTGGTGATCGTGTTGTCAATAAACCAGGACAGCTGTTGCTCGGAGAGCGTCGTCGTGCTCAGGGCGTAGTACGCGATCGCGTTGCCGTCCACGTCTTCCCGTTGGATGATGGGCTCCTTGACGCCGTCAGGGAGACTTACCCGCACCTTCGAGACAGCGTCGCGCACATCGGCGACGGCTCGGTCGATCGGCGTCCCGATGTTGAATTCGATATGAATCCGCGCCTGGCCCTCGAGCGACAACGAGGTGATGTTGTGGATGTTACCGATGCCGGCGACCGATCCCTCCACCTTCTGCGTGATCTGGGTTTCCACATCCGTGGGAGCCGCGCCGGGCTGCGAGACCTGCACCAGCACGACCGGAAAGGCGATGTCCGGATTCAAGGTGATGGGCAGGCGGACGAAGGCCACGATACCCATGAACAACAGCACGACGAACAACACGATGGGCGATATCGGATGCCGAATCGCCCATGCGGACATGTTTTTCATGTGCGCGCGTCCTTGGACCCCGCGATCGTCACCTGCTCGCCATCCCGCAGAAAGCCGCCAGCGGTCATCACGATCCTTTCATTGCCCGTGATTCCGCTGGCAATGATGATGCCGGCGTCGATCGTCCCGCCCACGATCACGGGGTGCCGCTCAACACGATTCTTGTCGTTTACGATGTATACGTAGGCGCCGGCGTTGTCGGACATGACAGCGGTCTGCGGCAGCACAGGCCGCTCGGCCTTGTTGACCAGCACGGAGCCGCGGGCAAACGCACCCGGCCGCAGCGCCGGATCGGGTTTCAACGCCACGCGGATCTCGCCCAGGCGGGTGTTCGGATCGATCACCGCGCCCAGCAGCCAGACCCGTCCTTCGAACGGTTTGGACAGCCCCGTGATGTACACCGCAGCCTGTTGACCGGTCTTCAGCACAGCCAGGTCCTGTTCAGCTATCTGACCGCGCATCTCTACTTCACCGCCCCGCGCGATGCGGAACAGCGCGTCGCCGCCGGGATTGGCGATCTGACCCACTTCGGCTTTGCGCATGAGGACCGTTCCATCTACGGGGGCAACTACCCGGGTGCGGTTCAAACGGGCCTGATACTCGGCGAGTTGGGCGGCAACGACTTTTACGCTGGCTTCATCGGTGACCTGGGTGGCGTGGCGCTTTTCCACGTCCTCGGCGGAAAGGGCGCCTGCGGGCGCGACCGCCTTCGCGCGCCGATACTCGGCGGCGGACAACTCGGCCTGCGCTTTCGCCTGCTCCAGTGATGCGGCGAGGCGATTCACCTGAGGAATGAGGACCGAATCATCTAGCTTCGCGAGCAACTGCCCGCGCTTCACGTGATCGCCGGCTTCCACATAGATGGCGACAATGCGGCCCGCATCGCCGTCGATGCCGATGGGCATGTCGTAGCGCGCCGCGATTGCCCCAGTGAAGGTGACGTTCGAGGTCACAGCGCTGACCCCGGGCGATATGACGCTCACGAGGGGAATGTTTTGCTGGTCCGCCAACGGGATGGTGGGCGCCTTGTTCGACGCGCTATGCATCCATAGGGCCGCGGCCGCCACCAAGGCGAGCAAAAGGGCGACTGCACCCAAGGTCCAACGCAGGCGGCTCGGCGAGCCCGCATCGGCGGCCGGGTGGTGCAGAATGGTAGACGGCTGCCCTTCGGGCCCAGGCGGATTCGCACGGGCGTCGTTCGCAATGCGCTCCGTCGGCGCATGGTCGCGGCCCATCCAGGCGATCGGCTCTCCGTGGGCGCCTGGGTGGTTGACTTTGTGCTCCGGATTGGCGCTCACGATGCATTCCTTGTGGTTTCGCAAGAACGGGGTGTTCAATTGTAAGGGCCCCGGTTTAGAAACTTCGGGACCCTAAAAAGTTTAAGCATCCCTTAACCAAATGCTGCAGTAAAACGCCAAAGGGACGGTTGGAGGCGACCGGCCGACTGGCGGCTGCGACCTGTGTCGCAGGCTCCGCGCTAAGGTCGCGCGGGTGCTGGGAAATTTCGGAAGGGGATTGGGGTGATTGTACCGTAAGAATGACCGGGTCCCCGGGGCCTCGCAGGATCGCTGCGGCCATCGCAGGGCGTTTACCAAAAGGCGCCCATGGGCCGGGATGCTGGTCATTCTGGCAGGTCTAGCGGGTGCGGTGTTTCTCGCCAGCCACCGGCATCGGCTATCACCTACTGCATGGATAGGCACCCCACGTCCAAGTACGTGTAGTGGCGCCAGATGCCTCAGGCCTGGGGCAGCTTCGCCAACATCCGCTTCGATGCGAAGTGGCGATAGCTTTCGAGCGCGAGCGATTGCAGCTCGCGCTCATTGTGTTTTTTGTTGATGTCGAGTGCGATCCAACCATTGTGGCCCATGTAAGGCGGGATGGTGTAGCGCGGATCGTCGGTCATGAGCGCTTGCGTATGGACTCCTACCCAGAACGAGGCGCGCCACCCTTCCTGATAGCAATATGCCCGTGCGAACACCTTTTTTCCGGCGCGCCACACCGGCTGTCCGAACTGAAGGTCTTCCGACGTATCCGGTAGAGCAAGGCATACTTTGCGCATGCTCGCCAGGATCTGTTTGCCGCGCGGTGTGTTTTTTGGGTCAACATCCGCGGCTGTGACCCGACGTTTCGGGGCGGGCACGGAGGGTGTTGTTTTGAGTTGCTTCGCGAGCCTTGCCGGCGCTACATGCTCGTAAGCGGCGCGCACGATCGGAGCAAGGCGCTTCCACGGTAGTCCGAGATCGAGCCGTACACCAAGCCAGCCACTTGGTCCGACGTACGGCGGTACGAAGAAATGCTTCGGCTCTTCGCGTACGTAAGCGTCCTGCATGCCGTCTGGTGTGTTCAACCAGAGTGCGATCCGCGCGTCGCCATGGTGATTCTGAGCATACGTGGCGAATATCTTGCCGCCCCGGACGCGATAGTTGGGCATGCCGTGGGACGCCAGCTCCTCTGCCTCGGGAAATGCGAGGCAGAGGAGCTGAATGGATTTCTGCAGCTCGTTCGTCACGCGCGGCGATCTTAGTCCGGGATGGCGGCTTCGACCAGTTTCCCGAGCAACACGAGCGATTCTTGCCATCCGAGGTAGCAGGCTTCCGGCGGAATCACGGCCGGCACGCCTTCCTGGACGATGCTGATCTCAGTGCCGCACGACACAGGCTTGAGGGTAATGGTGGTCTGCATCTGTCCAGGCAGATTCGGATCGTCGAACTGGTCGGTGTAGCGGATCTTCTCGTTCGGCACGAGCTCGAGATAGGTGCCACCGAACGAATGGCCGTTGCCCGTGGTGAAGTTCGTGAACGACATTTTGTGCGTTCCGCCGACCTTGGGCTCGAGACGATGCACAGTGCAGGTGAATCCATTCGGCGGTAGCCACTTGCACAGCGCGGCTGCATCGAGGAAGGCGCGGTAGAGGCGCTCGGGCGTCGTACGCAGAACGCGGTGGAGTCGGATGGTGTTTGGGGTTGCGGCGGACATGATTTACTCCTTGGTTTACAGATCAGATCAGACGTTGCTCATGTCCCAAGGACGGGTGAGCTACCGCAGCCCCGACAAGGCTGGAAGGATATTGTGCCGCCGTCCTGGGCGGTCAGGCGAGCTGATGCGGCATGGGTTGTCGCTCGCTACAATCGGCCCATGAACATCAAAGTAACGCGCGTCACGCCGAAGATCGGTGCACTGGTCGAGGGGGTCGATCTCTCGCAAGAGCTCGAGCCCTCGGTGGTGGACCGGTTGGGCCGGTTGTTGGTTGATCACCAGGCGCTGTTTTTCCGCGAGCAGCCTTTGACTCCCGCGGCGCAGGTGCGCTTCGCCGCCCGGTTTGGATCGCTGCACGTTCATCCCATCTATCCGGTCCTGCCTGAGCTGCCCGAAATTCTGGTGCTCGACACCCACAAGGATTTTTTGCCGGATAATGACAATTGGCATACAGATGTCACCTTCAGCCCGATGCCGCCGATGGCAGGCATTCTGGCGGCAAAGCGCATTCCGGCCTCCGGGGGCGACACACTCTGGTCGAGCTGTATTGCCGTTTACGAGTCGCTATCCGAGCCGCTGCGGCGGCTGCTCGAAGGGCTGACCGCGCAGCATTCGGTTGCCAAGTCCTTTCCGCCCGAGCGCTGGCAGAACGATCCCGCCTTCAAGGAGCGCTATGAGCGTGCCGTGGCCAAACATCCTCCAGTGAATCACCCGGTAGTGCGCACTCACCCGGTGAGCGGGCGCAAGGGATTGTTCGTCAACGAAGGATTCACGACCTGCATCAACGAGCTGTCTGCGGGGGAGAGCCGTACGTTGCTCGATTACCTGTTTTCGCTCGCCGGGCGGCCGGAATTCATGGTGCGTTGGAGTTGGAAGGTCGACGACCTGGTCTTCTGGGATAACCGCAATACGCAACATTACGCTGTTGCGGACTACTTACCCGATCGCCGCATCATGCACCGTGCGACGGTCAACGGGGATAAGCCGTTCTAAGTCGGAAGTTCGGCCGTTTTCCCGGCGTCCAGCCGGCGCCTCACCAGATAGCCGAGCATCATGGTCGATGCGCTGGCTATTCCAAACAGCAGGGGCAGGCGTTGCTCCGGGATGAGGGCCATCGCCGCTACGATGCCGAGCATGCCCACGATGGCCAACACGGTGAGATACGGATAGCCCCACATCCGTACGCGAAGCTTCTCGGGGGATTCGCGCTCGAGGCGCGCACGCAGCCGCAATTGCGCGCAGGCGATGAGGAGATAGACAAAAATAGCCACCGTGCCGTACGAGTTCACGAGGAAGGGAAAGACCGTATCCGGTGATACGTAATTCATGACCACGGCAGCGTAGCCGAACACGGTGCCCGTCAGGATCGCGGGGATCGGCACGCCTGCAGAGCTCAGTCGTGCCAGGCCGCGCGGGCCGTCGCCGTGCCGGGATAGCGCCATCAGCATCCGCGACGAAGCAAACAGACCGCTGTTGAGAGCGGACAATACTGCCGTAAGAATGACGGCATTCATGACTTGATCGCCGCCCGGAATGCGCAGTTGTTTGAGGACGCTGACATAGGGCTGTGCAACATCCGGGCTGTTCCAGGGTAGCAGTGTGACCACGACGAAGATCGAGCCCACGTAGAACAAGAGCACGCGGGAAATAACCGATTGCGTGGCCTGCGCGACGGTTTCCTCGGGGGCTGCGGATTCGGCGGCTGCCACTGTGACCAACTCCGCCCCGAAATAAAACCCGGTTGCCGCGACAGCGCCGGTCAATACGGGAATCAGCCCGTTTGGCATGAAACCGCCGTACCGAGTCAGATTTGCGAGGCCCGCTGCCGGTCCCGGCCATATCCCCATGATGCGAGCTGTTCCAAGGCACAGAAACGCCAGGATGGCGGCCACTTTGATGGCGGCGAACCAATATTCAGCCTCGCCCCAGGAGCGGACGGAAAAGAGGTTGAGAACAGTGAATCCCAGCACGAGCCCGAGTGTCAGAATCCAGGCCGGTGCGTCGGGAAACCAGTAGTTGATGAGCTTCGCGCCCGCTACAGCCTCCAGTGCCACGACAATGATCCAGAAGTACCAGTACATCCAGCCGGTCATGAACCCTGCGAGCTCCCCGAGGGCCATGCGGTTGTATTCGTAGAAGCCGCCGATCGAAGGGTAAGCCGCGGCCATTTCACCCAACATCCGCATCACGAGCACGATGAGCCCGCCGGTGAGGGCGAACGAGATCACCGCAGCGGGTCCGGCCGCTTTGATGACCACGCTGCTGCCGACGAAC
>Ga0105240_10004126_pt1 | contig 22285 bp, 23 predicted proteins | sample KBSC54metaG_FD_80426 | JGI IMG/M metagenome (GOLD analysis project Ga0105240, IMG submission 80426) | Corn rhizosphere microbial communities from Kellogg Biological Station, Michigan, USA - KBS C5-4 metaG | ecosystem: Host-associated > Plants > Roots > Rhizosphere > Soil | place: Michigan, USA... | reverse complement strand
GGCGATGTGTTCTGGGTCGCGAGCCTGGCGGCGAGCCCTTCCAGCACCTCGCGGATGTCGTAGATGTGAAAGACCTGCGACAGATCGAGTCGCATCACCACCGCGCCGCGATTCGGAATGCGCTCCACAAGACCGCGCTGCTCCAGCGCGCCCAACGCGTCACGCACCCGCGCGCGCGAGACGCCGAATTCCTCCGACAGGTCCATTTCGTTGAGCTTGGCGCCCGGGGCGATGTGCTGCTGCGCGATGCGCGCGCGCAGCGTCTCGAAGATTACCGCTGCACTTCCCGGCTTGCGCGTCAAGGCCGGCGCCGGCTTGCGTCCGGTGCCCTTCGGCCTTGGTGACTGGTTCGGCAGTTCGTCCTCGCTCTGGAAAAGGCCGGGAAAATCCGGCACCAGCCTGGCAACCTACCTCCGATCCGAAAAAGTGTCAACATTCTTGTCGACAAATCCGTTGACGATGGGAACGATACCGGTTCAGAATGCATCTGGTGCAATGTACGGACTTCCGATGACGCAACCTCAAACGCCGAACGCCGGGCCCCTGGCCGGCTATCGGGTACTCGAGATGGGATCGACCGTGGCGGGTCCGTTTTGCGGGCGGCTTCTCGCGGATTTTGGCGCCGAAGTCATCAAGATCGAGCCGGCCGAGGGCGATCCGGTGCGCACGATGGGCAAGCGTTCGGACGACAAATCCCTGTACGCGGCGAGCATATTCCGCAACAAGTCGCTGGTCTCGCTCGACCTGAGAACGCCCGAAGGACAGGACATCGCGCGGCGCATCGCGGGCAAGAGCGATGTGGTCGTGGAGAACTTCCGTCCCGGCGGCCTCGAGAAATGGGGCCTCGGCTACGCGGACCTCTCGCGCGACAACCCGGGACTGGTGATGGTGCGCATCAGCGGCTTCGGGCAAACCGGACCGTACAGCGATCGCGCGGGCTACGGGGTGATCGGAGAGGCGGTGAGCGGCCTGAGGCATATCACCGGCGATCCCGATCGTCCCCCTTCCCGCGTCGCGGCGTCCATCACGGATTACATCACCGGCCTCTATGGCGCGTTCGGCGCGGTGATGGCCCTGCTCGCGCGCGGCAAGACAGGGCGCGGGCAATACGTCGACACCGCCCTCTACGAATGCGCGTTCAGCTTCATGGAGCCGCACATCCCCGCTTTCCAGAAGCTCGGGCTGGTCGCCAGCCGCACCGGCTCGCGGCTTCCCGACAGCACGCCCAACAATCTGTATCTCACCCGGGACCGCCAGTTCATCCACATCACCGCAATGGGCGAGGCGGTGTTCCGGCGCCTCGTCGCGTGCATGCAGTCGCCGCAGCTCGCAGCCGATCCGCGCTTTGCCGATGCGGTCTCGCGCTCGCGCCACCATCAGGAAATCGACGATCTGATCGGCCAATGGACTGCGCGACACGAGCTGGCGGAACTGGAATCGATGCTCAACGACGCCGGAGTTCCGGCGACCCGCATCTACACGATGGCGGACATCTTCGCCGACCCGCACTATGCCGCGCGCGGCACGATCGCGTACGCGTTCGACGAAGACCGCCTCGGCGAGGTGGCCATGGCTGCGCCGGTCCCGCGGCTGTCGCAGACGCCGGGCGCGATTCGCCATGCCGGTCACCGGATCGGCCAGGACACGCGCCACGTTCTGTCCGAGCTCCTCGAACTCAGCGATGCGGAGATCGAGCGACTCGAGCGCAAAGGAATTGTCGGCTGCGACCGGCGCGCGCCGGAGCCCATGAACGAGCGTGCCGGGGCCGGCTGAGAGCTGGATCGGGAGCAATCTGAAAAAAGGAATTCGCGAGATGGCCAGGAAGGAAGTCAGGTCGGAAATCACCGGCTCGGTGTGGAAGATCCTCAAGCGACCCGGAGACGCGGTGGACGAGGAGGATTCGTTGATGATCCTCGAGTCGATGAAGATGGAGATTCCAGTCCTTGCCGAGAGCAAGGGCACGGTCGCCGAGATCCGTGTCAACGAGAGCGACCCGGTGTCCGAAGGCCAGGTCCTCGCGGTGCTCGAGACATGACGGAGCGCACGCGATGACGTGGCAGCCCGAAGCCGACGAGATCGCTTTGCGCCGGGCGTTCGCCGAAGGACTCGGTGGGCCCGAGCCTGTCGAAAGGCAGCACGCGCAAGGCCGCCTCACGATCCGCGAACGGATCGACGGGCTGTGCGATCCGGCATCGTTCCGGGAAGTGGGCAGCCTCGCGGGCAAGGCGACCTACGCCGATGGCAAGCTGGTCAAGGCGGTCCCCGCGCCGTACGTGATGGGCCTGGCGAAGATCGACGGCCGGCCGATCGCGGTCGGTGGCGAGGATTTCACCGTGCGCGGCGGAACGAGCTCCGGCAGCGACCGGCGCAAGGGCGGCCAGGGCGGCTTCGTCGAGGATCTTGCGCACGAATACCGGATCCCGCTGGTGAATCTGATCGACGGCGCGGGCGGCACGGTCACCTCCGCGACGCGCCGTGGCTATACGGTGTTCCCCGGCGTGCACGGGTTCGAGCGTTCGGCGCAACTCATGTCCGAGGTGCCCGTCGTGTGCGCCGTGATGGGCACCGCCGCCGGTGGCCCGGCCGGGCGGGCAATCCTGGGGCACTGGTCGGTCATGGTCAAGGGCACGAGCCAGGTGTTCGCGGCGGGACCGCCGGTCGTCGAGCGCTCGCTCGGCCAGAAGATCGACAAGGAGGCACTCGGCGGTGCAGAGGTTGCGGTCGACATGGCAGGAACCATCGACAACGCCGCCGGGAGCGAGCAGGAATGCTTCGCGATGATCCGCCGCTACCTGAGCTACATGCCGCAGAACGTGTGGCAGCTTCCGCCCGTGGTCGATACCGGCGACGATCCCGAACGGCGCGACGAGGGGTTGCTCTCGATTGTCCCGCGCGAGCGCCGTCACCCGTACAACATGCGGAAGCTCGTCGCGATGATCGCCGATCGCGACTCGCTGTTCGAAATCCAGCCGAGCTTCGGGCGCGCGCTCATCACCGCCCTGGCGCGCATGAACGGCAAGGTGGTCGGCTTCATCGCCAACAATCCGATGGTCAATGGCGGCGCGATGGACGTGAAGGCGGCGCGCAAGCAGACCCATTTCATCACGCTTTGCGACACGTTCCACATTCCCATCGTGTTCCTGGTCGACGTGCCCGGCTTCATGGTGGGGCTGCAGGCCGAGCAGGCGGCGACGCTGCGCGAGGGAATGCGCTCGGTGTACACCGCGCTGCAGGCGAGCGTGCCGATGCTCACCGTCGTGATCCGCAAGTGCTACGGCATGGCGGGCATGGCGACCACGGACAAGAACGGGCTCGATTTCAAGATCGCATGGCCGTCGGCGGAATGGGGATCGCTGCCCGTCGAAGGCGGCGCCGCCGCGGCGTTCAGGCGCGAGATCGAGGGCTCTCCCGATCCGCAGAAGCGCCTCGCGGAGATCGAGGCAGAGCTGCGCTCGGTCGCCTCGCCGTTGCTCACCGCCGAAGCGTTTGCGGTCGAGGACGTCATCGATCCGCGCGAGACGCGCTCCTACCTGTGCCGCTTCATCGATGCCATGCAGGGCCGGCTTGCGACCAGCGTCGGCATCAAGTGGCGCGCCGGCGTGCCGCCCTGAGAGAGCGCCAGGCGCCGCTACCGACCAGCGCGAGCACTACCTGCCTCCGGTGATTTCACCGTCTATTGATTCTTGCGCAGGAGGAATTCGAGGATAAGGTCGGCGACTATATCCGGCGCCTCCACGAGGACCGAGTGGCGCAGTCGCGGCAGGATCACAAGCTCCGAGCCAGCGATCCGCTCGTGCATCATCCGCGCCATCCGCACATTGGAACCCGGATCGTTCTCCCCGGTTGCAACGAGGGTGCGCTGGCGGATCAGATGAAGCTGGTCCCCGAGGTCGCTCGTCGCGAAGACCGTATACGCAGCAGCATAGGATAGCGGATCGTTCTGCCGCAGCTCCTCCAGTCGCGCGGCCACCTTGTCCGGGTGTTCGGCGCGGAATTCGGGCGTGAACCATCGCTCCGCGGCAGCGCTGGTCACGGAGCCGATGCCTTCCATCTGCACGACCTTGAGCCGGTCGACCACTTTCGCGCGCTCCTCCGGCGTGCGGCCGGCGACCGCGCTCAGGATGATCAGGTCGTCGATGCGCGCCGGATCCGAAATTGCAAGCGATTGTGCGATGAGGCCACCCAGCGAAAAGCCGGCGAGATGGCTCTTCGCAATGCCAAGTCGGTTCCACGTATCGCGAACATCGGCCGCGAAATCGTCGAGCGTGCATTGCCCCTCGATCGGACCGGAACGTCCGTGCCCCCGAAGATCGAGTCGGATCACTTGAAAGCGGCCGGCGAGTCTTTCGGTCACGCGGTCCCACGATTCGAGCCGGGCGCCGACGCCGTGAATCAGCGTGAGCGCAGGTCCTGACCCGTCGACGCGGTGATGGATGAACGGACGTGTGTTCGCAATCTTCGATTCGGCAATCATCGATCCCTTCCTTTCGCGAGGATTATCGTATTCAACGCCGTGGTCTACAATCAGCGCGCGCCGCACGAGGCGCCAGAGGCGATGCGAATGACAACAGCGACCGAGTCACTCAAGGTCATCAAGGATCCTTCGACGTTGCGCGAGCTGACCGCGGAACGGTTGCGGGAGGGCATCCTGACGATGCACTTCCGGCCGAACCAGAGGCTGGTCGAGCGCGATCTGTGCGAGCAGACCGGCGTCAGCCGGACCAGCGTGCGTGAAGCGCTGCGGCATCTGGAATCCGAAGGACTGGTCGAACGCAGGCCGAACAAAGGGCTGTACGTCACGGCGATCACCGTCGACGAAGCGCGCCAGATCTATGAAGTGCGCGGGGCGCTGGAGCCCGTGCTCGGGCGGCTCTTCACGCAGCGCGCAACCGAGCGCGACCTCAACGCGCTCGCTGCTACCCTCAAAAAGATCGACAAGGCGATCGCGGCGAAGCACGTCCGGGGCCACGTCGAGGCGCTCGATGATTTTTACAACGTGCTGCTGATCGGAAGCGGCAACGAGGTCGCGCGGCGCTTCCTGCAGACGCTGCGCGTGCGCATCACGTATCTGCGTTCGCTCACTGCGGCGAAGGCCGACCTGGCGCGCAAGCGCGAGACGTTGGGGCTGATGCGCGAGATCGTCGAGGCGGCGGGACGGCGCGACGGCGACAAGGTGGCCCGTCTGTGCGCGACCTTCGTCGAGCGCTCCGCGGCCTTCGCGCTCCAGGTGCTGAGCGCGGAGCCGGCGCCCGACGCGCCTTCCGCCCGCGCCTGACGTCGTCACGCCTGGCAGGCTGCTTCGTCCAGTCCGAACAGACGTCCGCCGTAGAAAACAAGAGGCCCGTCGCCCTCCGCGCCGTTCACCAGGTTCTCGACCCGGCCGATCAGGATCGCATGGTCGCCTGCATGGTGCTCGCGTTCGAGCCGGCATTCGAGCACCGCATGATATTTGTCGAGAATCGGGTATCCGCGTGCATTGACCTGCCAGCCGCAGATGCCGGCGCGGTCGCCTCCGCTGGATGCGAATGCGCGCGCAATCGCACCTTGCTCACGGGAGAGGATGTGGATCGCGAAGCGCCCCTTCTGCAGCAGCGCGCCGTACGAGCGCGTGCGCAGGTTGACGCAGACCAGCACGAGAGGCGGGTCAAGCGAGACGGGCGTGAAGGAGTTCGCGGTGAGCCCGTGCAGGTTCCCCTCCCCGTCGAGCGCGGTCACCACGGTGACGCCGGTGACGAACCGCCCGAGCACGCGCCGGAGCGCGGAGGATTCAGCGGCGGTAGAGGCGTTCATCTGCGACACGAGGGCTGGGGGCCGGCTTTGCAAGCCCTAGTCCGCCACAGCCGGCGAGGCCGCCATTTCGTTGCCGCGCGATTGGGGCTTCGCTTCCTCGCCAAGCCGCCGCAGCCGCGGCATCACCCGATCGGCGATCCGCTCGAGGCATTGCATCGTGTACTTGTGCGGAAGCCCCGGCCACGAGCACTTGAACATGACCTGCTCGATGCTGGTCTCCCGGTGCAAATGCTCGATCTTCGCGACCACGTCGTCGGGCGAGCCGAAGAACAGCGCCCGCTCGGCGACGAAGTCATAACTGAGCTTCTTCTTGAGCGCCGCCTCGGTCTCGGGTGCGATCTGTTCGCCGGGATCCATGAACACCCGCGGACCGCGCCAGTTGGCGAAATTCAGAGCGGCCATGCACGCCTCCTCCGCGACCTTGCGCGCCTCCGCCTCGCTCGCTGCAACGAACGTGTCGCGCATGATCGCGGTCTGCGCGCCGAGCGCGATCTTCCGCCCGTACGTCGCCTCGTACGTTTCCTTGTACTTGTCGAGGCGCATCCTTATCGCCTTCTCCGACGCGCGCCACATCACGATGCCCATGTTCTTTTCGGCGGCCGCAATGACGCCTTCGATCGCCTCGGAGTTCATCTGCCACATCGGCGGCATCGGCTTTTGCCTCGGGCGCGGGAACGTCGTCAGCTTGGCCAGCTCACCCGTCGCCGGATCCGTATAGTCGGGATCGTCGACCGAATGGGCGCGGTCGGCCCGGAAGCCGGGCGCGGGAAATTGAAAGAGCTCGCCCTTGTGCGAGAACCGGTCCTCCGACAGCGCCTTGCGCACGACGTCGAGCGTCTCGTGAAAGACCTTGAGGTTCATCGTCATGTTGTTCGGATCGGCCAGCGGGTTCAGGTTGCTCGCTTCGAGCCCGTAGTTGCCGCGCCCGACGCCGATTTCGAGGCGCCCGCCGGTCAGGTGGTCGAGCAGCGCCAGATCCTCGGCCAGCCGGAGCGGATGCCAGAACGTGATGATCGCGGCGCCGAGGCCGATGCGGATGCGCTTGGTCCGTGCCGCGATGTCGGCGGCCATCAGCAGCGGATTGCCGAGAAGCTCGCGGCCCCAGACACTGAAGTGATGCTCGGGAAGCCAGAACACATCGCAGCCGGCGTCATCGAGGAACACGGCGATCTCGCGCATTTCGGCGATCATCTCGCTGTAGTCGCGCTTCTTCGTTACGTCGTGAATATTGGCGAAGTAACCGAATTTCATGGTTTGGCTCCTTTGCGTCGCGGGCAATGCCCGATAAGCTTTTATCGGACTGTGCCTATGGGCTTTCCCTCACGCCTGCCCCTCTCCCCGGGGGGAAAGGGTGGTGCAAGGCGGGGCTTGGGACATTTGGTATACCATACTACAACATGGGCGCTGCTACAAGCGCGCGCAACGATGGAGCGAATCAATCATGGCTATTTCCGAGGGACGCGTGCAGTACCAGATGCTCATCGGCGGCCGCTGGCGAGATGCCGAGGGCGGGCGAACGCTGCCTTCGGTCAACCCGGCGACGGAGGAAACCTGGGCCGACATTCCGGATGCGTCCGTCGCTGACGTCGATACGGCGGTGAAAGCGGCGCACGACGCATTCGAGTCGGGCCCATGGCGCAGGATGTCGGCTGCCGAACGCGGCAGGATCCTCCGGCGCTTCGCCGAGCGCATTCCCGCCGCCGCCGAGCACCTCGGCCGAACCGAAACGATCGACACCGGCAAGCTATTCCGCGAGACCCGCTGGCAGGCGGGCAACGTCGCGCAGATTTACGATTTCTACGGCGGCCTCGCCGACAAGCTGATGGGCGAGATCCCGCCCGCGGGCAGCGACCAGACGCTGCAGCTCGTCGTGCGCGAACCGGTGGGCGTGGTCGCTGCGATCGTGCCGTGGAATTCGCAATTGCATCTCGGCGCATACAAGCTCGCGCCCGCTTTGGCGGCCGGCAATACGATCGTGCTGAAGCCTTCGGAAGAAGCCTCCGGCGCGACGCTCGAGTTCGCGAAGCTGCTCGCCGAGTCGGACCTTCCACCGGGCGTCGTGAACGTCGTGACCGGCGGCGGCGTCCCCTGTGGCCAGGCGCTGACCAGCCACCCGCTCGTCCGGCGCATCAGCTTCACCGGCGGCGTCCACACCGCGCGCAAGATCATTCCCAACACCGCCCGGAACATCGCCCGCCTCTCGCTGGAGCTCGGCGGCAAATCGCCGCTGGTGGTATGGGAGGATGCCGACCTCGACGGCGCCGCCAACGGCATCACCGCCGCGATCTTCGCGGCGACAGGACAGAGCTGTGCCGCCGGCTCGCGACTGCTGGTGCACGAGAAGATCTACGACGACCTGGTCGGCCGCGTGCTCGAGCGCGCCGGCAGGATCGTCGTCGGCGATCCGATGCAGCCGGAGACGCAGATGGGACCGCTTGCGACCCGCGCGCAACTCGAGCGAATCGGCGCCTGTCTCGAACAATCGATCGCCAGCGGCGCACGCGTGCTCACGGGCGGCGGCAAGCCGGCCGGCGTAACGCGTGGCTATTTCTTCGCGCCCACCGTTGTCGCCTGCGACCACCAGGATTTTCCCGTCGTGCAGAACGAATTGTTCGGCCCAGTATTGAGCGTGCTCCGGTTCAAGACCGAGGAGGAAGCGATCGCGCTCGCCAACGCCAGCCGTTATGGATTCGCCGGCGGCGTGTTCACCCGCGATGTCGCCCGCGCATTCCGGCTCGCGCGTGCGATTCGCGCGGGGCGCATCTGGGTCAACACGTATCGCGTGACATCGATGCACGTGCCGTTCGGCGGCTTCAAGGAAAGCGGCTACGGCCGCGAATCGGGCGTCGACGCAATCCGCGATTTCACGGAAACCAAAGGCATCTTCATCGACACTTCGGGCGAGCCAGGTGCGGACCCGTTCGTGATGCGATGAGTCTCCCGGGGAGTAAACCACAGAGCGACAAGAGGGCACAGCGATTAGAGATCAAGTGTTTGAACGCCGAGGCCGTCTCCTGATTTTCTCTGTGCCCTCTGTGCTCTGTGGTTATATAGTTGGTTATATAGTCCCTCCCGATTCAACCATTACGATCAACCAGTAATGCTCACCGTCATCGTCCGCCGCCTTCTGCTTGCCATTCCGACGATGATCGCGCTGACCGCGCTGTTGTTCTTCAGCCTGACCGCGCTGCTCGGAAGCCCCGCGGCGATGATGCTCGGACAGGATGCGAGTCCCGAGGCCGTCGCCGCGATCAACGCCCGATACGGGTTCGACAAGCCGCTTCCCGCGCAGTACCTCGACTGGATGGTTTCGGCGATGCAGGGCGAATTCGGGCGCTCGCACACGACGCAGCAAAGCGTCGCGTCCGCGATCCTGCCGTGCATCCCCGTGACGCTGGAGCTCGCTCTGCTGGCGATCGTACTGGCGTCGTTCGGAGCGGTAATTTCGAACACGCTGCCGATCGGACGCGGGGCCGGGGCGCCTGCCGTAGTGACCCTCAACCTGATCGGGATCACCGTGCCCAACTTCATGCTCGGAATTTCGCTGATCTTCGTGTTCTCGGTATGGCTGGGATGGCTGCCCACGACGGGCTGGGCGCCGTGGTCCGAGGGAATCGCCACGCACATCGCGCACATGATCCTCCCCGTGCTTACGCTTTCTGCCTATTACTTCGGCGTGTTCAGCATCGTCTATCGAGCCGAGTACAAGGATGTCGAGAAGCGGCTCTTCATACAGGCTGCGCGGGCGAAGGGATTGTCGCGCTCGCGGGTCGCCTTCCGCCACGCGATGCCGAATGCGATCCTCCCGGTGATCACCTACATGGGCCTCACGATGGGCCAGCTCACCGGCGGGGCGGTAGTGACGGAATCCGTCTTCTCGATGCCCGGAACAGGGCGGCTGCTGGTGTCCTCGATCGCCAGCCATGATTTTCCGGTGATGCTGGCGATCGGGATGATGATCGTCATCGGCGTGGTATTGATGAACCTGCTGGCCGATATCGCTTACACGTTCGTCAACCCGCAAATCCGGATCGACTGACAACGCATGGCCATGAACCGCCGGCGGCTCGCCGGATTGCTGCTGATCGCATTGGTGATCGTTTGCGCGATTGTTGCCGATGCGATCGCCCCGTACGACCCGATGCGCTCGAGCGTCGACATTCTCGCCACGCCATCGGCGGCACACCTGTTCGGCACCGACGAACTCGGACGCGACGTGCTGAGCCGCCTGATCCACGGCGCGCGAGTCTCGCTCGTGATCGGCTTCGGCGCCGCGCTGGTCGGCATGCTGGTCGGCGTTCCCGTCGGCCTGATGGCCGGCTACTTTCGCGGCGGCGTCGATGTCGCCGCGGTGATGCTGATCGACCTGCTGGTCGCCCTGCCCGGTCTCGTGCTTGCGCTGGTTATCACCGTGATGATCGGGCCGTCGCTAAACCATTTGGCGTTCGTGCTCGGGTTCGTGATGTGGCCGGGCGTTGCGCGCCTCACGCGCGGCCAGGTGCTTGCGGTGCGGGAGGCCACCTTCATCGAAGCGGCGCGTGCGGCAGGCGGAACGTCGGCATGGATCATCGCGCGCCATGTGTGGCCGAATATCATGCGCGTCATCGCGGCGCAGTTCGCCGTCAGCGTTTCATTCGCCATCTTCACGTCGTCGAGCCTGAGCTTCCTCGGTCTCGGGATTCCGCCGCCGACGCCCGACTGGGGCGGCATGGTGCGTACGGGTTATGACTTTCTCGTCCTCAATCCGCTGATGAGCCTCGGGCCCGGTGCTGCGGTCGCGCTGACGGTGATGGGGTTCTATCTCGTCGGGTCGTCGGTCGAATGAGCGCCACGCCGGGACAACGCACAAGCGCACTGCTGGATGTGCACGACCTCAGCGTGCGCTTCGCATCACGGAACGGCGTCGTGCATGCCGTCGAGCGCGTGTCGTTCTCGATCACACCTGGCGAAACGGTCGCGCTGGTCGGAGAGTCCGGCTCGGGGAAATCGACGATCGGCCTGGCCATCATGGGCCTCACCCAGTCGACCCGGGCGGACCATCTCGGCGGCAGGATCGATCTCACATTCAAGGACGGCCGGCAACGGGACCTGATGACGCTCACCGACCGCGAAATGGAAGACGTGCGCGGCAATGAAGTCGCGATGATCTTCCAGGAACCGATGACGTCCCTCAACCCGGTGCATACGGTCGGCTGGCAGATCTGCGAGGCGATCACGCGTCATCAGGGCGCTGCAAAGCGCGCGGCTGCGGCGGCGGCGCTCCACCTGTTCGAGGCGCTTGGCATCCCCGATCCCGTCCGCTGCCTCGCGGCCTATCCGCACCAGCTTTCCGGCGGCATGCGCCAGCGCGTGATGATAGCCATCGCGCTTTCCTGTCGTCCGAGCCTGCTCGTTGCCGACGAGCCGACGACGGCACTCGACGTCACCGTGCAGGCGCAGATTCTCGAGCTGTTGAAACGGATGCAGGCCGAGACCGGGATGGCCATCCTGTTCATCACGCACAACTTCGGCGTGGTGGCCGAGATTGCCGAGCGGACAATGGTGATGTATGCGGGGCAGATCGTGGAATCGGGCGCGGTGGCGCGGGTCTATCATGCTCCGCGGATGCCGTACACGAGCGCGTTGCTGGCGTCGCTCCCGCGTATCGGGCGCGATCGTGGCAAGCGCCTGCGCGCGATCCCGGGACAGGTTCCCAATGCGAGCGCGTTGCCGGAAGGCTGCGCCTTTCACCTGCGTTGCCGGCATGCGCTGGCGGGGCTCTGCGACGTGCGCCCGCCCCCGCTGGAAGCGTGCGAGGAGGGTCACCTCGTGCGCTGCCTGCGCTGGACCGAGATCGACACTCCGGGCAACCCATGACCAGCGAAGTTCCGGTTCTCGATGTCCGCGGCTTGCGCAAGTGGTACGAAATCCGCGGCGGCGTGATCCCGCATGTCGTCGGCAACGTCAAGGCAGTCGATGATGTGAGCTTTTCGATCGCTCGCAACGAAGTACTGGGGCTGGCCGGCGAATCGGGTTGCGGCAAGACGACGATCGGCCGCAGCGTCCTCAGGCTCCTCGAATTGACCGCTGGCGAAGTGATTTTCAAGGGCACCGACATCACCCGGCTCGATCCACGCGAACTGCGCGCATTCCGCCGCAAGGCGCAGATCATCTTCCAGGATCCCTATTCGTCCCTCGATCCGCGCATGAGCATCGAGCAAATTGTGGGCGAGCCGCTGCAGGTTCAGGGTCTCTTCCCGAATCGGCGCGAACGCCGCGAGCGGATCGTCTCCTTGCTCGACAGCGTTTCCCTGTCCGGTGACTTCCTCGTCCGGCAGCCGCGCGAGCTGTCGGGCGGCCAGCGGCAGCGCGTCGGCATTGCACGCGCACTCGCAGTCGAACCGGAATTCATCGTCGCCGACGAACCGGTCGCTTCGCTGGACGTGTCCATCCAGGCGCAGATCGTCAACCTGCTGGAGGACTTGCGGGAGAAGCTCGGGCTCGCGCTGCTCTTCATCTCGCACGACATCGCGGTGATGGAGCATCTGTCCGACCGCATCGCAATCGTCTACCTCGGCCGGATCATGGAGATCGGCCCGAAGCGCTCGGTTTACGATGCGCCGAAACATCCTTACACCGAGGCGCTGCTCTCCGCAGTGCCAGATCCCGATCCCAGCGCACGCCGCCAGCGCATCGTGCTCGAAGGTGACATCCCGAGCCCGGCCAATCCGCCTTCGGGGTGCGTCTTCCGGACGCGGTGCCGCTATGCCAAAGCGGAATGTGCGGAGACTATTCCAGAACTTCGGCCCGTCGGCACTGATCACTACAAGGCATGCATTCGCGACGTCTTGTAGGCGTACCGGTTGTCGATTCGCCGTTGTACTTGATGTACGTCACTTGAAGGACTAGAATGACATACATGGAAAAGACGCAGATTTATCTCCGCAGGGAAGAGCTCGAGGCGTTGCGCAAGATGGCCGCTCGCTCGGGTCGCAGTGTCGCGGAGGTCGTACGCGACGCAATTCGAAAGGTTGTGCTGAAGCCGGAGGCAGGTCCCGTCGCGATCTGGGACGGCGAGCCCAAGCGCTCGTCCGCCGACCACGACAGCGTCCACGACGACCCCTGATGCGACAGAAGGAGTCCGTGTTCGTCGACAGCGGCGCCTGGATCGCTCTTGCGCTGTCACGCGATTCATTCCATGAGCAAGCACGGGAACAGTGGGATCTGCTGCGCGGAGCGGCCGCAAAGCTTCACACGTCAGTGCCAGTTGTCATCGAAACGTTTACGTTTCTAGAGCGCAACGCCAACCGAGACGTCGCCCTGGCATGGAAGGAATCGATCCATGCACCGGGCATCGTAAAGCTGCTGGCATGCGACCTGCGCGACCTCGACGAATCGTGGGGATATTTCCGGCGCAAAGACATGCATAAGCTGTCCGCAGTCGACGCGACCAGCTTTGCCATCATGAAGCGAGCGGCCATCCGCATCGCTTTCACCTTCGATCGACACTTCGCCGTCGCCGGCTTCAGACTGGTGGCCTGAACTGCGGATAACGAGGCCGGCCGCCGTGTGCATGCGCGGTCACTCCGGCACGCGCGCCGCAGCAGACGCATCGAGCGAACCTTCGCCACGTGCAATCGCCGCATCGAACATCGCGGCGACGCCGGGCATCACGTACAGTTCGACGCCCCCACGGGCGGCCTCCTCGATCATCAACCGCACATCCTTGCGCGCCATCGTCATTTCGAACGAGGGCGGCGCGGTCTTCGATCCCTGGACTCGCGCGGCCCGCGCCGGCAGCGTCTGCCCGGGATTGAAGTGCTTGAACAGCGTGGCTGCGTCTTCGCTCGAGATACCGACCGCATGCGCGAGCCGATTGACATCGCCGAGCACGCCGGTGATGCCGATGATCACCAGATTGCCGAACAGCTTGAACGCCGCGGCACGCTCCGGGCCCTCCCCGATATAGACGACAGTGCCGGTCATCTTCTGCAGGTCCGGCAGCAGCTTGTCGTGGCGTGCCCTGGCGCCCGACACGAGCATGAGCCCGGTTCCGTCGAGCGCGTTGGCCGGTCCCATGAACACCGGCGCATGGACGAATGTCCGGCCGCGCCCGTCCCAGCGCGCGACGCGTTCGGCGGTGGGCCGGACCGCGGTCGTCGTATGGTCGACAATCCACGTGCCGTCCGGAATGCGCGAGGCGAGCGGCTCGAGCACCGAATCGACCGACGCATCGTCGGACAGCGACAGATGAATGCGGTCGACGCCGGCGATCGCCGATCCCGGATCGTCGAACGGCCGGGCGCCGTTTGCCTGGAGTGCGCGGGCCTTGTCCGCCGTCCGGTTCCAGACGTTGACGTCATGACCGTTCGCGCGCATGCGCCGAACGAAACCGGAGCCCATCAAACCTGTGCCGAGGAATGCAATTTTCATGGTCGATCCTTTGAGAAGACGTTTTTGGGAGCCAGTACCGACAGTGCCGATGCGCACCCGCGTTGGATTGTATGACGGGATACCTTATACTCGCCGCTCACGACTCGAAGGCAATGCGCAGTCGGGAAAAGTGGAGGTGAGCATGCAAAACCTATTGTTCGCGCGGTCGTTTGCAGCAATCGTTACAGTGCTCATTCTAGGCCTCGCCGCGCCCGGCGCACCGGCACAGGGACAGGCGCCCAAATCCGGCGGCACGCTGACCGTCGGATTCTCCGCCGATTCCAAGACGCTCGACCCTACGTATTCCGTCCAGTTCGGCGAACGCCAGGTCCTCTATCTGATCTTCAATTCGCTGGTGAAGTTCGGCCCCGACTTCTCGATCAGGCCGGAGCTGGCGCGGAGCTGGGAGATCAGGAACGACGGCAAGCAACTCCTGTTCAAGCTGCGCAGCGGCGTCACGTTTCAAGACGGCACTCCCTTCAACGCAACCGCCGTCAAATGGAATATCGATCATCGGCTCGATCCGGCTGTGGCGTCGCCTCAGCGCGAGCTGCTGGCGCCGATCATCGCCTCGGTCGAAGCCGTCGATGTGACCACCGTCGCCTTCAACCTGAAGCAACCGTCGCCCGGCCTCCTCGGCCTTCTCGGCGAGCGCGCGGGATTCATGATCTCGCCCGCCGCCGCGCAAAAGTACGGCAAGGACCTCGGCAGCAATCCGGTCGGCACCGGGCCGTTCGTCTTCAAGGAATGGGTTCGCGGAAGCCACATCGCAATGGACAGGAACCCGAGCTACTGGGACAAGGGCAAACCCTATCTCGACAAGGTCGTCTTCCGCGATATCTCCGACGCGGTCGTCGGCGCGCAGCGCCTGATCACCGGCGAGCTCGACTTCGTCGGCGAATTGTCGCCGACGTCGATCACACCGATCAAGGGCCGGCCTGGCATCAAGCTCGCCCCGATCACAGTGGGCCGCTGGTATTCGCTGCAGTGGCGGGTCGACAAGCCGCCATTCGACAATGCCAAGCTGCGCCAGGCCGTGGCCTACGCGATCGACCGCAAGCGGATCAACGATATCGTGATGGGCGGCCAGGGCGCGATCTCCGACAGCCCGACGCCTCCGGGTCTGTGGTGGCACGATGACTCGGTCAAGTCCTATCCCTATGATCCGGAGAAGGCGAAGGCGCTGCTGAAGGAAGCCGGGTACGGCGGAGGCTTCGAGTTCGTGCTCTCGACGCCGCAAGTCAGCGAGCTGCAGCGGATCAACCAGCTCGTCCAGGAGCAAGCTGCCGCGGTCGGCATCAAGTTCACGCTCGCGCCGGTGTCGGCGACCGAGTGGTACGCGAAGCTGGTCGACGGCTCGACCAACTTCAGCCCCACCCGCTGGACGCAACGCCCGGACCCGGACGGGCTTCTCTACATCCTGTTTCACAGCAAGGGCTTCGCGAACACGACGAAATACAGGAACGAGAAAGTCGACGCCCTTCTCGACGAGGCGCGCCAGAGCTACGACCAGGCGAAGCGGAAGAAACTCTATGGCGAAGCGCAGAAGATCATTGCGCAGGACGTGCCGATGCTGCCGCTCTTCTTCTCGGTCGAGTACGCCGCGTTGCGCGACACCGTGCAGAATTTCGAGTGGATTCCGGATCAGATCCCGCGCTTCGCCGAGGTCTGGAAGAAATAGCGGATTCCTCCGGCATCACGCATGGAATATCTGAACCTCGGCCGCTCCGGACTCAAGGTGTCGCGCCTGACCCTCGGCGCGATGGGCTTCGGCGATTCCGGCTGGCGCTCGTGGGTGAAGGGCGACGACGACAGCCGAGCCATCATCCGGCGCGCGCTGGATCACGGGATCAATGCGATCGACACCTGCGATTACTACTCCAACGGCCAAAGCGAGGAGATCGTCGGGCGCGCGATCAGGGATTTCGTCAAGCGCAGCGACATCGTCATCGCGACCAAGGTCGGGAACCCGATGGGCAAGGGCCCGAACGACCGCGGCTTCTCGCGCAAGCATATCCTCGATGCGGTCGACCGATCGCTGAAGCGCCTGCAGGTCGACTACATCGACCTCTACCAGACGCACATCTGGGACCCGCGCACGAACCTCGAAGAAATGATGCACGCGTTTCACGACCTCGTCCGCACCGGCCGTGTGCGCTACATCGGGATCACCGACATTCCCTTCTGGCAGTTCGCGACGGCGCATCTGTACGCGGTGCATAACGGCCTCACGCCGTTCACCGCCGCGCAGAATCACTACAACCCGATCTGGCGCGAAGACGAGCGCGATCTGTTGCCGTTCTGCCGCGCCCACGGCATCGGCCTAATTCCGTACAGCCCGATGGGCCGGGGCTTCCTTTGCGGACGCGAGCGACGAGCCGAAGGCCACACGACGGAGCGCGTCAAATCCGACGATTACGCGCAGAAGATTTACGGCCGACCGTCGGATGAAGCGGTCGCTGCAAGTGTCGAAGACGTTGCGAAAAGCCTGGGCTCTACGCCCGCGCAGATCGCACTGGCGTGGACCCTGTCGCGTCCGGGCGTGCAGTCTCCGGTGTTCGGCGCGACCAGGCTGGAGCATGTGGATGCGGCGGTGTCCGCGCTGTCGATACGGCTTCCGAACGAGGCGATCAAGGCGATCGAGGCCGGCTATGTTCCGCGGCCGGCCAGCGGGCACGGGATCTAGCGGCGCCGGCGCGCAGGCGCCCCTTCGATTAGACTGCGGGCGTATCGCAACACTGGAGTGAATCATGACGGCAACGAACCCTGCGGCAACGCTGCACGATAGCGCAGCGCACCGGCCGCGTTTCTACCTGTGGATGGCCATCGCGATGACGGCCACCGCGTTCCTCGGCTTCGTGCCGACGTTCTGGGTCCCTTTGTCCCAGGGCATACCGGAACGCAGCGGAGTGCTCGCGATCCACGCGCTGCTCTTCTTCGGCTGGATGTTGCTGCTGATCTACCAGAGCTGGCTGGCCGAATCGGGAAGAATCGCACGCCATCGCGATGTCGGCCTGATAGGTGTGTCGCTGGCAACCGCGATGATCATCTTCGGCACGTTCGCAGCGATCAATGCAACGCAACGGGCAAGCGCGGCAAATCTTGCCGACGTCGGCGAGGCCTTCATGATCGTACCGATGGCGACCATGTTCTCGTTCGCGGTCCTCGTGATTGCGGCGATTGTCAATTTGCGTCGCTCCGAGTGGCATAAGCGCTTTTTGATCTCGGCGACGGCCCTCATCCTCGATGCGGCCATCGCGCGACCCTTCATCGCCTACATTGTGATGGGCGGCCATCTGCCACCATTCCAGGGCACCGCGGGACTCGCAGGACTGCCCGGTCCGCCGCCGCCCGTAGTCGGGGTTCTGCCGCCCACGCTCGTCGGCGATCTCTTCATCGTTGCCGGCATGGTCTATGACTGGAGGACCCGCGGCAAAGTGCATCCTGCATATTTCTGGGCCGGGGGCTTCGCGCTGGGAGTACAGCTGCTGAAGATTCCGTTCAGCGCAACTGCGCTCTGGCACAGCATGGCCCGCGGGCTGATCTCGCTCGCGAGCTAGGCGCCGAGCTTCGGCGCTGATACGGGCGCGGGACAGATAGGCATCGTAGCGCGTTCGCGAAGCCGCTTGATCTCGCTGGCATCGAAGGCCGGAGTCCATTACACCCTCCGTCGTCTAACGTGCTGGATCGTCTATCGATCCCAGTAAGGCTCAGGTCCGAATCGCTCGACAAGGAAGTCGATGAAGCTGCGCACCTTGGGCGGCAGGAACTTGCGATTCGGATAGACCGCGAACACCGTGAGGGCGTTGGTCTCCCAGCCGCGCAGGATGCGCACCAGCGTCTTCGCGCGCAGCGCCTCGTATACGACGAACGTCGGCTGCAGGATGATTCCGAGCCCTTGCGTGGCCGCATTCAGCAGGATGTCGCCGTTGTTGCCGCGCAGGTTTCCTTCCACCCGCACCGTGCGCTCGATGCCCTTGCGCGTGAACCGCCAGTCGCGATGCATCGGCCAGTAGGCGTAGGAGAGGCAATTGTGCTCGACGAGCTTCTCCGGCGACTTCGGCGCCCCGTGCCGCGCGATGTACGCGGGCGCCGCGCAGGCGACGATGCGGGCGCGTGCGAGCGGTCGCGCGATCAGCGCGGGCTCGATGCGCTGCGCGACGCGGACGGCCAGATCGAATCCCTCCTCGACCAGATCGACGATCCGGTCGTTGAGCGCGACGTCGACCAGGACTTCGGGGTGCCGCTGCACGTAATCGGTGATCGCCCAGCCGAGATGGCGTGCGCCGAACGCGACCGACGACGTGACGCGCAGCGTGCCGCGCGGCACCGACGATTCCTGCGCCAACGACGTTTCGGCCTCGTCGACCAGCGCGAGCACCTGCGTCGCCCGCTGGTAATAGTCGCTGCCCGCTTCGGTGAGGGAGAGCCGGCGCGTGGTCCGGTTGAGCAGCCGCACCTTCAGATGCGCTTCGAGCTGCGCCACGTAGTGCGTCGCCATGCCTCGCGAAAGCTCGAGCTTGTCCGCTGCGCCCACAAAACTGCCGGCATCCACGACGGCGGTGAAGATCCGCATGCCGGCGACGATGTCCATGGGGATTGTTCGATATTATCGGATAAACAACTGGCATTTTGCGGGTTTATCTGACGGCTGGCAACTGATTCAATGCGCTTCATCGGATCCAGGAAATCGTTCCGGATCGAAACCAGACACAGGAGAAACCAATGAAAGTCACATTGATCGGTTCGGGCAACATGGGCTCCGGCCTCGCGAAGCAGATCGTCAAGGCGGGACACGCGCTCGTCGTCAGCGGCCGCAACGCCGCCAAGGCGGGAGAGCTGGCACGCGCCACCGGCGCGACATTCAAGTCGGCAAACGCAGCCGAAGGCGCCGACATCGTCATCGTCGCGACGGGCTATCCCGACGCGGTCGACGCACTGCGTACGGCCGGCGACCTCGCCGGCAAGGTCGTCGTCGACATCACCAACCCGATGACGGCGGACTACTCCGCGCTGACCATCGGCCAGACGACTTCGGCTGCCGAGGAAATCCAGAAGGCATTCCCGAAGGCGAAGGTCGTCAAGGCGTTCAACACGGTTTTCGCGCAGATTCTCGCCGCGGGCCCTGCGCTCGACGGCGCCACGGTGCCGGTGTATTTCGCCGGCGACGACGCCGCCGCGAAGGCAACCGTGAAGGCACTCGTCGACAGCACGGGCTTCACGGCCGTCGATGCGGGCGGGTTGAAGAACGCCCGTTACCTCGAGCCGCTTGCGGGCCTGAACATCTATTTCGGCTACGGCGCCGGCAAGGGCACGGCAATCGCGCCGCAATGGATCGGCGTGAAGTAACGCGCCACGACCAAGCAGCCCAAATCTTTCGACCCAAAGGAAATCTTCATGATCAGCATCCATCGCAAGACACTCGTCGCCCTCGCACTGACGGCGGCCGCCGCCGCGGCATTCGGTGCAACCCCTGCCGAAAACCCGGCCACGCCCCCACCGAAGCACGAGCGGCAGGCTCCGGCCGTCGAACGCAATCTCAAGAAGTTCGATACGCTCGACTTCGACGTCTTCAGCAACCAGAAGTGGGACCGGCTGCACGAAAGCCATGCCACCGACATCGTCGTGACCTGGCCCGACGGACACGAGACGAAAGGCATCGACAAGCACATCGACGACTTGAAGGCGCTGTTCGTCTTCGCGCCGGATATCACGATCAAGGTCCATCCGATCCGCTTCGGCTCCGGCACGTGGACGTCGGTCACCGGCGTGATGACGGGAACGTTCACGCGTCCGATGCCGACGCCCGACGGCAAGACCATTGAGCCGAACGGCAAACGCTTCGCGATCGGCATGGCGACCATTGGACACTGGAAAGGCAAGACCATGGATCATGAATGGCTGTTCTGGGACAACCAGGATTTCATGAAGCAAATCGGCTTGGGTCAGTGACGGGAGGAGCCCGCGCAATGGTAATCGCGCGGGCTATCTCCAGTGCCTGCGCGGGTCAGGATTCGGAACCCGATGGGACGGGGGACCGTCCGCTGAAGCCGTCGCCGAAATGGTCGCGGCTTAATCGTCACTCCGCCGTGATCTTCGCGTCGCGCACTACCTTCCCCCACTGCTGGTTTTCGCGTTCCATGAACTTCGCAAGCTCGTCGCGCGTTCCGGGCGCAGGATCCAATCCGTGCTTCGCAAGCTCGGCCTTGACCGACGCATCGCTCAGCACTTTCGTCAGCTCGCGATTCCAGTAATCGAGCAGATCCTTCGGCGTCTTGCCCGGGGCGACGAATGCATACCAGTTGATCGCCTCGAAGCCGGCGTAACCGGACTCGGCAACGGTCGGAACCGTGGGCATCATCGAGGTGCGCGCCGACCCTGTCGTCGCGAGCGCGCGGGCTTTTCCAGCGTCGACCTGCGGCGCCACCGTGGACGGGACGCCGATGTACATGTCGAGCCGCCCGGTGATCAGGTCCGTCATGGCCGGACCGCCTCCCTTGTACGGAACGTGCAGCATGTCGATGCCGGCGCGATCCTTGAAGAGCTCTCCGGCCAGGTGTCCCACGCCGCCCACGCCCGATGAACCATACGTGAGCTTGCCCGGTTGCTGCTTCGCCAGCGCGATGAATTCGCCGAGCGTCTTCGCGGGCACGCTGCTGGAAACGATCATCACGTTCGGAAACACGACACCCATCGTGATCGGTGCGATGTCGCGAGAGGGATCGAACGGAAGTCCCTTGATCAGATGCGGTGCAATCGCCATCGGGCCGACTGAAGTGAGGTGGATCGTATAGCCATCGGGTGGCGCCATGGCGATGTGCTGCGCGGCGATGTTGCCGCCTGCGCCCGCCCTGTTCTCGACGACTACCGGCTGCCCGATGTTCTCGAACAGTTTCTGCGCAACGATCCGCGCAGCGGTGTCGGTACCTCCGCCGGGTGCAAAGCCGACGGTCAGCGTGACAGAACGGGCAGGAAAGCCTTGCGCGGCGCCGGCGCTCGCGAACGCGACCGCTGCGGCAGCGAGAAAACAGCGCATCATCGACTTCATACTCGTTCTCCGTGGTTTAGGCCAGACTCCATTGCTTGATGACGATCCGTTGCGCCGCCGGTGCGGAACCTGCGAGCATGAGTCCCAAGGCACCGACGTCGACTGATACTGGGCTTCATGCTTTTTTTCTGTGCTGGATCGATGTCGACGATTATGAAAGCACGCGTTCGGCCACGGGCGAATTACATGTTACAACGGAGCAAATGTGGGAAGAAAGAAAACGGCAGAGATTGTGTCCTTCTTACCTTGCGGCAGTCCGGCCATCCCGCTTCGCAGGACGCACCCTCTTTCTCCGCCAACAAAAACGCCGCGAAACGCGGCGTGTTTGTTGGCGGAGAGAGAGGGATTCGAACCCTCGATGCACTTTTTGGGCGCATGCTCCCTTAGCAGGGGAGTGCCTTCGACCACTCGGCCATCTCTCCGGTCAAGCGTGGGATTTTACCAAATTGGCGAGCCCCTGACGGACTTTCGCGTGAGGCTCGACGTCCACGGGAGCAATTGTCGCGCTCGTCAATCGCGCCGACCGGCATCATCGCGCCGCAGTCGACTGGTTCCAGCAGTTTCGCGGAATGTTGATGACGACAGAGGCGGTGATCACGCAAGCCGCATACGTGCTTGCCGCCAGTCCTGCTCATCAGCGCGCCGCACTCGTGTGGGTCGAGCGCGCCCGGGCGGCGGGACTGCTGCAGATCGATCCCGTTGCCGACTATGCGGTGCTTGCCGGCATCATTGCCAGGCATGCAAGCCTTCCCTGCGACTACGCGGATGCGTCGCTGATCGCGCTGGCCCAGCTTTCCGGAGTGACCGCAATCGCCACTATCGATCAGCGCGATTTCTCCGTCTACCGCCTGCGCGGCCGCAGGCGCTTTCGTATCGTTCTCGGGGCCTGAACGCGTCGTCAGCCGGCGACCGGTTCCTTGTCCAGCTCGAAAACCTTGTGCAGCTCGCGCACCGCGAGCTCCAGATATTTCTCGTCGATGATCACCGACGTCTTGATCTCCGACGTCGAGATCATCTGGATGTTGATGCCGACAT